>LNFM01020862.1_pt1 | contig 13149 bp, 12 predicted proteins | sample 596031 | NCBI WGS metagenome assembly LNFM01 (sample SAMN04254537, study PRJNA301005) | activated carbon metagenome | isolation source: dual media filters at the Ann Arbor, Michigan drinking water treatment plant | place: USA: Ann Arbor
CTGGACACGCTGGACAGCCTGAACACCGAGCTGGCCTTCCAGGGCTACCCGGACACCTTCGAGAAGGCGCGCCGGCTGCAGCGCAAGATCACGCTCTACGTGGGCCCGCCCAACAGCGGCAAGACACACGCCGCCTTCGAACGCCTGGCGCAGGCGATGGACGGCGCCTACCTGGCGCCGCTGCGCCTGCTGGCCCTGGAAGGCCGTGACCGCCTGGTGGCGCGTGGCGTGCCCACCTCGCTGCTGACCGGCGAAGAGAACGTGCCCGCGTCCGAGGCGCGTGTGGTCAGCAGCACCATCGAGATGGTGGGCACCGGCAAGCCCATCGACGTGGCGGTGATCGACGAAGCGCAGATGATCTTCGACCCGTCGCGCGGCTGGGCCTGGACACAGGCCATCGTCGCCGTGCCGGCCAACGAGGTCATCATCATCTGCTCGGCCTACGCCGTGCCGGCCATCGAGAACCTTCTGGGCCTGTGCGGCGAGCGCTGCACGGTACAGGTGTTCGAACGCAAGCAGCACGTGCAGCTGCTGAGCCAGCCGGTGCCCATCAGCGCCCTGAAGCTGGGCGACGCGGTGGTGGCCTTCAGCCGGCGCGACGTGCTGATGCTGCGCGACCAGATCGCCGCCAGCGGGCACCCGGTCTCGGTGATCTACGGCGCCCTGCCCCCCGAGGTGCGGCGCCGCGAGGCCGAGCGTTTCGCCACCGGCGCCTCGCACATCCTGGTGGCCACCGACGCCATCGGCATGGGGCTGAACCTGCCCATCCGGCGCGTGCTGTTCAGCACCCTGACCAAGTTCGACGGCCAGACCGACCGCACGCTGGGCGAATCGGAAGTGCACCAGATTGCCGGCCGCGCCGGCCGCTACGGCATCCACGAGGAAGGCTTCGTCGGCGTGCTGAACGAGGCCGAGCCCTCGGCGCTGCGCGTGCTGAAGGAACTGCTGCCGAAGACGCCGCGCGCGCCGCGCGACTTCAAGGCGCCGGTGGCGCCCAACGGCTGGCACGTCGACACCATCTCGTCGCGGCTGGGCAAGACCAAGCTGCGCGAGGTGCTGGGCGTGTTCGTCGAACAGCTCAAGCTCGACGACGCGCACTTCGCCGTGGCCGAGCTCGACCAGATGCTGGAACTGGCCGCGCAGCTCGACCAGCACGCCGGCAAGCTGACGCTGCGCGAGCGCTTCGTCTACGCGCAGGCGCCGGTGGACACGCGCACCGAAGGCCAGGTGCAGCAGTTCCTGGACTGGAGCGCCAGCCACGCCCACACCGGCCGCGCCGGCTCGCCCTGGTTCCTGCACGAGGTGGACGGCCACAGCCGCCTGGAGCGCATGGAACAGGCGCTGCGGGCCTGCACGCTGTGGCTGTGGCTGGACCTGCGCTTCCCCGGCGCCTACGGCCACGTCGACGAGGTCATCGCGCTGCGCAGCACGCTCAACGACGGCATCGAGCGGCAGTTGAAGGGCAAGCGGCCGCTGGCGCAGGTGAGGACGCGGTCGCGGGGGAAGCGGTAAGGGCGAGCCGTCAAGCTCCCGGCCACAGCCTGGCGAAGTCGAAGGACAGCTGGCGGTGATGCCGAATGGACAGCAAGTACACGGAGGACTTGGGCCCTGCCGACGCTTCCATCACCGTGCAGAGCATCAGATAGTCGCCGTGGAGGTATTCACGCAGGGCATCCGGTGCACCAGCCGGCAGCGCGGCCAACTGGGCCAGCGCCTCGGCCGACCGGGGCGGGTTGGTCAGATAGCGCCGCTCTATGCGTGGGAAGCGCTGCAGGTTGGGGATGACCGTGGCGCGCAGTTCTGCCAGCAGGTCATCGAAGGCCGAACCGGCGTCCGCCGCAACCAGGAATGCCTCGATGGTGTCAGCTCGGACAGGTTGGCGCGTGCCTGGGTAAAGGGCACCACATCGCTGGCTGAAAAGCCCATGTCCGGCTCCTGAAGGGGCAGATGACAGAATTCTGTGCAGACTACCTCAGCCCCCGAAGCCGGCCGTCCTCACCCCATCGTCGCCACCCGCCACAATAGCCCCACCCCCACCCCCGCCGCCGCCGCCGACACCAGCAGCCACACAGCGTTGAAGCTGGCACGCGGGTAGTTCACGTTCAGGCACGCTTCTTCGCAGCCTTGTCGGCAGGCGCGCGGCCCTTGGCAGGCTGGGCCTTGGCCTTGGCCGCGAGCTTGGGCTTGAGCTCGGCCTTCGCGGCCGCGGCGGCCGGCCCGCCGATAGGCACGTAGCCCTCGGGCAGTTCATCGCCCTCGCGGGGCGGTTCGCCGTCGCTGCGGTTCAGCAAGGCGTCCAGCGCACTGGGCTCCCGACGCGCTGCGCTGGCGCGGGCCCGCTCGGCACGCACCTCGAAGTACGCGGTGGTCTCCATGACGGCAATCTTCTCGGCCACCGCCGTGGCCACGAACTGGTTCAAGCTCGTGCCGTCGGCCTTGCTCAGCCGCTCGGCGGCGGCCTTGATGGATTTGGGCAGGCGCAGGGGGTAGGTCGTCAGGGTGCTCATGATCTCAGGCTCCTCAAGAACGGGCCTGGCGCAGCCAGCACCAGCCCGAAACGTGCGGGCGCGTCACCAAAGTCGCGCCGGTTGAAGGACAGCAAACACTCGGCGCGGCCGTTGACGGCCGCTTCCAGCACCATTTCGTCGGCCGGGTCCCGCAGTTGCGGCCGCCACTGGTACCAGCACTCCACGCGCACCACGCGCTCGGCCAGTTCGTCCAGCGCGCGGTCCATTGCGCTCGCGTTCTGGCCGCAAGCCCGCAGGTGCTCTGGGCGCATGAGGACAGATTCGTACTCGGTGAACAGCGCCACGCTCGCAAGCATGGTCAGGCGGCCCGCTTGCGCCTGCCGCAGGACCTCGGCCGACGCGCCGCCCGGGCTTCGCAAGGCGGCCACCAGGACGTCCGTATCCAGCACGACACGCGTCATATCGCCGATGATATCGCAGGAGATGTCACCTGCCGGCGCCTCCCCTGCCGGCCCGCGTCGCATTGACTTCCGGCCATCGGCCGCGGGCTTGTCCTGCCGGGCGTGGGGCCGATTGGCCCCCAAAACTTGTCAACCTCGGCCCGGCTCATCACCCCATCGTCGCCACCCGCCACAACAGCCCCACCCCCGCCGCCGACACCAGCAGCCACACGGCCTTGAAGGCCTGCGGCCCCGACAGCCGGGCGTGCAGCCGGCTGCCGATGAGGTAGCCGACCACGGCGGCCGGCAGCAGCGTGGCGGCCAGCACCAGCAGGCCGCGCTGGCTGTAGAAGCCGCTGGCGCTGAACATCGCCAGGCGCAACCAGCCCGCGCCGAAGATGAGGGCCGCCACCGAGGCGCGCAGCACGTCCTTGTCGGTGACGCGGCGCGCCAGGTAGCTGGCGTAGATCGGCCCGCCGGTGCCGTACATCGCGGTGAAGGCGCCGCCGAACAGGCCGGCAGGCACGGCCCAGCCCGGAGCGACGGGTGCGGTGGTCTGCTTCTTCAGCAGGTTCCAGCTGGCATAGAGCACGGCGAACAGGCCCAGCACCGCCAGCAGCCAGCGCTCGGGCGCGCGCGCCAGCAGGTAGACGCCGGCCACCATGCCCACCAGCAGGAAGGGCACCAGCCGCAGCAGCTCGCGCTTGTCGACGTTGCGCCGGTTCTTCAGCCCCAGCAGCAGGCCTGCCACCAGGTCGAACAGCAGCATCATCGGCACCGCGAAGCGCAGCGGCAGGAACTGCGCCAGCAGCGGGATGGCGACGATGGACGCGCCGAAGCCCGTGAGGCCGTAGACCGTGTAGGCCAGCACCACCGCTGCGGCGGCGGCCAGCAGCGTGGGCCAGGGCAAGTCAGGCACGGGCCGTCAGCGTTTGATGACTGGGGCGGGCACGCCTTCAATCATCACGTTGATGCAGGCCGGCTGGCCGCTGGCCTGCGCCGCCTGCGCGGTGGGCGCCATGTCGGCGGCGTCGGTGACGATGGCCCCCCAGGCGCCGAAGGCCACGGCCACGGCGTCGTAGCGCGTGGCGTTGAGCTCGCAGCCCAGCAGGCGCTCGCGGCCGTAGTCGCGCAGCTGGATCTGGTATTCGGCATTCCAGCGCGCGTCGTTGCCGATCACGGCCACGAAGCCCAGGCCGCAGCGCACGGCGGTGTCGAACTCGGCGATGTGGAAGCCCACCGTGCCGTCGCCCATCACCGCCACCACAGGCGCTTGGGGCTGCGCCACGCGTGCGGCCAGCGCATAGGGCAGGCCGGAGCCGATGGAGCCGGCCACGCCGTTGTTGACGCGGTGCGGCGCGCTCAGGCAGGCCATGGCCCACTGGCCGATCTCGCCGCCGTCGCACACCAGCACGGCGTCGGGGTGGCTGTCCAGCAGGGCCTGCAGCGGGCGCAGCATCTGCACGGGGTGCAGGCGGCCGGGCAGTTCCGACCGGGCGCCGTCCCAGGCCGCAGGGCGGTAGGCGATGGCGCTGCGCATGTCGGCGCGCCAGGCGGCGTGCGCCGGCGGGCGGGCCGCGGCGGTCAGGGCCTTCAAGGACTGCGGCGCATCGGCGCTGGCCGTGAGCTGCAGGCGCGCACCCAGCGCGGCGCGGGCACGGTCGATCTCGGCCGGCTCGGCGTCGATCTGCATCACCACGGCCGCGGCGGGGAACGGCGCCTGGCCGAACTTCAGCGTGAAGTCGACGCGCTTGCCCAGCAGCAGCACGGCGTCGGCCTGCGCCAGCACCTGCGCGAAGTCGCCCAGGCTGGCGTCGGCCACGCCGCGCGGGCTTTCCATGCCGACCACGGGGATGCCGCTGGCCTCTTCCAGTGCAGCCAGGGCAGCGCGGCCGGGGCGGGTCATGCTCGCCGGGCCGGCCAGGATCAGCGGGCGCTGCGCGGCTGCCAGCCGCTGCATCACGTCCGCGGCCACGGCGGCGTCGAGCGGCATCGCCTCGGCCTCGAAGTCCCGGGCATCGGGCAGCGGGGCCGTGAAGGCGTTGTCGAGCACGTCGGTGGGCAGGCTCAGGTGCACCGGTCCGGGCCGGCCCGATCGGGCGATGCGGATGGCGCGCGCGACATCGGCCGCCACGGCGTCGACGCTCTCGCAGGCCCAGGCCGCCTTGCAGACGGGTGCGGCCATCTCGGCCTGCCGCATTTCCTGGAAGGCGCCACGGCCGAGCTGGTCGTGCGGGGCGTGGCCCGACAGCAGCACCACGGGCGCCTCGGCCATGGCCGCGGTGTACAGCGCCGACACGGCATTGGCGTGGCCCGGGCCGCCGGTCACCAGCGCGATGCCCACCTCCCCCGTGATGCGCGCATAGGCGTCGGCCATGTGCACGGTGGCCGCTTCATGGCGCGTGTGGACGAGCGTCAGCCCCGAGCCGATGGCGGCATCGAACACCGGCATGATGTGGTTGCCCGACAGCGTGAAGACCTGCGTCGTGCCGGCGCTGCGCAGCGCGGCGATCAGGGCATCGGCGCCGCGGCGGGTGGTGGTTGTGGGAGCGGCGGAGGTGCGGGACTCGGTGGGCGGAGGCATCGTGGCGTGGATCGGTCAGGGCAAGGTGGGCAGGCGCCTCATTCGGCGGCCGCGGCTTCTTCGGTCAGGATCGTCTGGCCCGGCATCACGCGGGTGAAGCGCACCGGTTCGCGGCTCATCTGCAACTGCCCGCCCTGCTGGGTGACGACGATGTAGGTCGAGTCGGGCAGGCTGCCGGTCTCGGGATGGTCCTCGCGGAAGTGCGCGCCGCGCGAGTCCTCGCGCGCCAGCGCCGACGTGGCGATGACGCGGCTGATGGTGATCAGGTTCTTCAGGTTCAGCCAGTCGTGCCAGCTGAGGTTGAAGGCGCGGTCGTCGTCGGCCACGCCGGTGCGAGCGAGCTGCGCTTCCAGCGTGTCGAGCGTGGCCAGGCCGCGCCGCAGTCCGTCTTCGGTGCGCAGGATGCCGACGTCGTCCCACATGCATTCGAACAGCGCCTCGCGCAGCGAATCGACCGAGCCGGCGGGCTGTTCGAAGGGCAGCAGATGCGACGCTGCGGCGGCCTCGAGCGCAGCTTCATCGGGCGCGCGCAGCGCGCCGTGCTTCTGCACCCAGGCGGCCATGCTGTCGCCGGCGATGCCGCCGAACACGGTGCTGTTGGCCACGCCGTTGCCGCCCAGGCGGTTGGCGCCGTGAACGCCGCCGGTGTCCTCGCCGGCGGCGAAGAGGCCGGGCAGCGCGGTGCTGCAGTCGGCGCGGAAAACCACGCCGCCCATCATGTAGTGCGCCGTGGGCACGACCTCCACCAGCCCGCCGGCGAGGTCGAAGCCGCAGTCGGCGCAGCGCTCGACCATGCCCTTGAACTGCTCGCGCACGGTGTCGGGCCCGAGGTGCGACATCTGGATGTAGACGCCGCCGTTGGGCGAGGTGCGGCCTTCGCGCATCTCGCGGAAGATCGAGCGCGAGACGATGTCGCGCGTGGCGCGTTCGCTGCGCGGGTCGTAGTTCGACATGAAGCGCTGCTTGTCGCCGTTCAGCAGGTAGCCGCCGGCGCCGCGCAGGCCTTCCTCGAGCACCGTGCCCGTCATGCGCGTGTGCGTGCCGGCCAGCAGGCCGGTGGGATGGAACTGCACCATCTCCATGTCGCGCACCGCCAGGCCCGCGCGCAGCGCCATGGCCAGGCCGTCGCAGCTCTTGTCGCCCGAGGGCGTGTGGTACTTGTACATGGTGGGCCCGCCGCCGGTGGCCAGCAGCACGGCCTTGGCCTGCACGAAGACGAAGCCGCCGGTGCGCATGTCGATCATCAGCACGCCGGCCAGCGCGCGGCCGTCGGCGGTCTTGACGAGGTCGACGGCGCGGTGCTCTTCCAGCCGCGCGATGCCGCGCGCCCAGACCTGTTCCGACAGCCGGTTGATGATCTCGATGCCGGTGAGGTCGCCCTTGTGCACCGTGCGGTCGAAGGTCTGGCCGGCGAAGGCCTTCTGGTGCACGCGAAGAAGCAGCCGAGCTCGTTCTCGAGCTCGTGCACGCGTTCGATGGCGGTGCTGACCAGCGTCCAGGCCAGGTCCTGGTCGGCCAGCCACTTGCTGCCGTCGATGGTGTCCATGAAATGGCGCTCGACGGAATCGCCGGGTGCCAGCGCCACGTTGTAGCCGCCCTGCACCATGCGCGTGCAACCGCACTTGCCCAGCAGGCCCTTCACCGCGACGGTGATGTTCAGCTGCGGCGCGGCCTGGTGCGCATGCAGCGCGGCGAACAGGCCGGCCCCGCCCGAGCCGAGGATCAGGATGTCGGTCTGCACCCTGCGGATGGTGCCCATCATGCCTTCACCCCCAGCCCGGCCAGCACCTGCGCGCGGCGCGACTGGGCGTCCTGCTGCACCACGCTGTAGAGGCTGCCACCCACGCTGTCCATGGCCACCAGCAAGGGGCCGAAGTCCTTGATGCGGAACTTCCACAGCGATTCGGGGTTCAGGTCGTCCATGTCCACGTCCTCGATCTGCTCGACCCAGGTGGTCTCCAGGGCCGCCGTGCCGCCCACGATCGCCAGGTAGGCCCCGCCCATCGCCGCGAAGGCCTGCGACGAGCCTTCGCGCAGGCCGCCCTTGCCGACGATCAGCCGCACGCCGTACTGCTGCATCAGCGGCTGCGTGAAGCGCTCCATGCGGTCGGACGTGGTGGTGCCGATGCAGACCGGCTCGTAGCCCGCGGGGAAGGCCGCGCTGGGCGGCACCTTCTTCACGTTGGGCGCCGTGTGGATCACCGCGTGCCCGTGCAGGTCGAAGCGCGCCTGGCGGCCGCGGTCGAACATGTGGATCTGCGTGGCGTCGCGGATGCCGTAGAGCGTGCGCTGCAGCGTGACGGTGTCGTTGACGCGCAGCGCGCGCACCTGCGCCTCGCTCACCGGCATCTGGAATTCGTGGTGGGCCATGGAGAGTTCCTGCGCCTTCCTAGAAGCCGTAGCTCAGGCCTTGCGGCGTGAACGTGGCGCGCGCGCGGCGCGCCGAGTGGCACTGCATGTTCACGGCGATGGGGTTCATCGTGATGTGCGTGGCGGCCAGCTCGATGTGCACGGCGAACGCCGTCGAATCCCCGCCCAGGCCCTGCGGGCCGACGCCGAGCTGGTTCACCGCGGCGGAGAGCTGCGCTTCGAGCGCGGCGCCGTCGGGGTCGGCACAGTGCGTGCCCAGCTCGCGCGTGGCGGCGCGCTTGGCCAGCGCCACGGCCAGGTCGGAGGTGCCGCCCAGGCCCACGCCGACGATGGTCGGCGGGCAGGTCTTGCCGCCGGCCGACAGCACGCAGTCGACGACGAAGGTCTTGATGGCGTCGATGCCCTCGGCGGGGATGGCCATCTTCAGGAAGGAGTTGTTCTCCGACCCGCTGCCCTTGGGCACCATCTCGATCTCGAGCCGCTCGGGCGCGTCGATGAAGTCGACGTGGATCACCGGCACCTCGATGCCGCAGGAGCTGTGCTCGTTCTTGCGCGTGAGCGGGTGCACCACCGAACTGCGCAGCGGGTATTCGCGCGTGGCACGCTCGCAGCCGCGGCGCAGCGCCTGCTTCAGCGCAAAGCCGTCCACCGTCACGCCGCGGCCGATCCACACGTTGTAGATGGGCACGCCGGTGTCCTGGCACAGCAGGTTGTCGGTGCGCTCGGCCACCTCGATGTTCGTCACCATGGTGGCCAGCACCTGGCGCGCCGTGGGCCCGGTCTCACCGGCCTGCAGGCGGCCGAAGCCACGCTTGATGTCCGGCGGCAACTCCTTCAGGGCGCGGATGTACAGCGCCTTGGCGGCTTCTTCCACGGCTTGCAGATCGATGTTCATAGAGAGAAGTCCATCAAAGACGGCTCTGCGCCTTCCAGGCGCACCTGATCAAGCGAACGCCGCGGAACCGGCTCTGCCGGGCCGCTGGCGTTGCCCCCTTGAGGGGGCGCGCGAAGCGCGTAGGGGGTGGGCCATCATTGCTGTGTCAGCTTGCGGTTCTTGACGACCTGGCCCCAGCGCACCAGCTCGGCGTCCATCTGCTTGGCGAACGCAGCGGGCGTGTTGGCCACCGGGCTCATGCCCTGCACGAACAAGCGCGCCTTGGTCTCGGTCTCGCCCAGCACCTTGGCGGTGTCGCGGTGCACCTTGGCGATCACGTCGGCCGGCGTGCCTGCGGGCGCGAACAGGCCGAAAGCCCGGCAGGCCGGACTCGCTGACCGTCGGCACGTCGGGCAGCTGCGGCTGGCGCGTGTTGCCGGTGACGGCCAGGGCGCGCAGACGGCCGTTGCCCAGCAGCGCCGAGGCGGCGGTGAAGTTGCCGACCATGAACTCGGTCTGCTTGCCGATCAGGTCGCTGAGGGCCGGCGCCTCGCCCTTGTAGGGCACGTGGCTGATGTCGATGCCCGCGGCGTCGGCGAGGTTCTCGGCGGCCAGGTGCACCTGGCTGCCGACGCCGGCCGAACCGAAGTTCAGGCCGCCCGGCTTGGCCTTGGCGGCAGCGATCAGGTCCTTCAGGTTCTTGATCGGCGAACTGTCGGGCACCACCACGAGCATCGGCCCGCTGGCCACGTTGCTGATCGGCACCAGGTCCTTCTTGGTGTCGAAGGCCATGTTCTTGTACAGGTGCGGATTGATGGCGATGCTGCCCGAGGCCATCAGCAGCGTGTAGCCGTCGCCCGGCGACTTGGCCACCACGTCGGCGCCCACGTTGCCACCGGCCCCGGCGCGGTTCTCGACCACCACGGTCTGGCCCCACACGGCGGAGAGCTTCTGCGCCACCATGCGCGCCACCACGTCGGTGGAGCCGCCGGGCGCGAAGGGCACGACGATGCGCACCGGCTTGGCCGGCCAGGCCTGGGCGAAGGCCGGCAGAGCGGCAGAGCCGAGCAGCAGCGCCGAGGCGGCCGCGGCCAGGTGGCGAAGGGTGAATCGGCGGGATGTGTTCATGGTCGTCTCCAGGTTCGTCGTGTTGTTCGAGCGGGCTTGGGCAGAATGGTTCGCGGCGAAGTCCCCCGGGGCGCAGGCCCTCAGGCGAACAGCGACAGTGCGAAAGCCATGCCGGCGGCAGCAGCAAAACCCAGCGCGCCGGCGATCCAATTCTTGCGCAGGCCCGAGGCGCTGCCGAATTCGATCAGCAACAACCGTACGCCGCCCATCATGTGCAGCGCCAGCAGCACCACCAGGCCCCATTCGGCGGCCTTGAAGAGCGGGTGGTCGGCCAGACGCAGGAAGCCGTCGAGCGCGGCAGCGCCGTGCAGCGCCTGACCCAGCGCCCAGAAGTGCAGCGGCAGGAACAGGGCCAGACCCAGCCCGGACAGGCGGTGCATCAGGAAGGCCCAGTACGCCGGGTGCGAGCGTGCGCGCTGGTCGTTGCTGCGCTTCATGCCGCACTCCCCGGGGCGACCACCGCGTAGACAGCGCGCAGTCCGGCCAGCAGCAGCAGCAGCGCCAGCCCGATCGAGAGCCCGCGCGCAGCACGCTCGCCCAGGCCCCACCATTCGCGCGCGATGTTGGCCACGCCGACCGGCACATGCACGGCACAGGCCACGACGAACACGGCGTAGAAGGCCCCGAAGGCCCAGTTGCCCTGGGTGCGGCCCAGGATCTCGGCGGCGCTCAGGCCGCCGCGCACGGCGTAGACCATCACGGCCAGGTGCACCCCCACGCACAGCGCCAGCACCATGGCGCTGATGCGCTGCCAGTACCAGCGGCGGGCCTGCGCGATGGCCTGGCTCAGCGCATCGTCCATCACCGGGGCGCTCACAACTCACCCCGCACCGCGGCCTTGGCCACCTTGCGCTTCAGGCCGGCGATGGCCAGCGTGGGCGCCAGTTGCTTGGGGCAGCGTTCGGTGCACGAGCCCTGCGTGTGGCAGGCATGGCAGCCGGCGTCGCCGGCCACGGCGCGCAGGCGCTCGGTCTGGTTGACGTCGCGCACGTCGTTGACCAGCGTCCAGGCGCGGTTCAGCGCCGCCGGGCCCAGGTAGTCGGGGCGCCAGGTGACGACGTCGCACGAGGCCTGGCAGACACCACAGCCGATGCACTCGATGCCGGCGTTCGCCGCCATGCGTTCGGGCGAGGCCGGCGAGACCCGCGCGAAGTCGTCGTGCCGCGTCTTCGTGCCCTTGAACTGGCCCTTGGCGCGCGCCCACTTGTCGAAGAACTCGGTCATGTCGGTGGCCAGGTCCTTGATCACCGGCAGGTAGCGAGCCGCCCTCGTCGATGACCTTGGCCACGTGCGTGCGGCAGGTCCAGCGCGCCTTGCCGTTGACCGTCATCGCACACGACCCGCACATGCCCACGCGGCAGGCGAAGCGGTAGCTGAGCGTGGGCTCCAGGTGGCGCTGGATGTGGGTGACGACGTCGAGCACCGTCTGGCTGCCCTGCCGGGGCACCTCGTAGTCGCTGAAGCCGCCTTGCGACTTGCCGCGCCAGACCTTCACCTTGAGCATCTGGGTCGTCATCTCGGTCATGCCTCGTGCCATCTGCTGTTCCACCAGCGCCGCAGTATCGCCATCCCCGAGCAAAAGCCAAAGCGAATATTTCTTCCATCGAGATGAAGTTTTTCTTTAGTAGAGTGGGTGCATGTCGTCGATCCGCACCCTGCGCACCTTCCTCGCCGTGGCGCGCCACGGCAGCTTCGCCGCCGCCGGCAAGGAGATCGGCCTGACCGCCGCCGCCGTGGGCCAGCAGGTGCGGGCCCTCGAGGAAGAGCTGCACCAGGCCTTGTTCGACCGCAGCGGCCGCTCCATCGTGCTGAACACCGCCGGCCGCGGCATGGTGGCGCCGGTGATGGAGCTGGTGGCGCGCTACGAGGCCCTGGCCGCACGCCCGGGCGACGCGCAGCTGGGGGGCACCGTGGTGATGGGCGCCCTGGTGTCGGCGCTGATGGGCGCCTTCGCCGACTGCCTGTGGGCGCTGAAGAAGCGCCATCCGGCGCTGGAGGTGACGCTGCTGGCAGGCCAGTCGGCCGACTTCGCGCTGCGCGTCGAACGGGGCGAGCTCGACGCCGCCGTGGTGACCCAGCCCCCGGGCCGGCTGGCGTCCAGCCTGGTCTGGACCCCGCTGTACAGCGAACCGATGGTGATGATCGTGCCGTGCCGGCCGCACTTCGAGATGCCCGAGGACCCGCTCGACATCCTGTCGCAGTGCCCTTTCGTGCGCTTCGACCGCCAGCTCTGGACGGGCCAGCTCGTCGACGAGGTCCTCGACGCCTGCAGTGCCGGCGTGCAGGACGCGATGGAGCTGAACTCCGTGGAGGCCATCATCGCGCTCGTTCGGCAAGGCTTCGGCATCTCCATCGTGCCGCAGCTGGCCAACGTGCAGTGGTCGCGCGACCGGGCGCTGCGCATCCTGCCACTGAAGGGCGTGTCGGTGCAGCGCCATGTCGGCCTGCTCGAGCGGCGCCAGCACAGCCGCCAGCGCTTCACGCGCGCCATCAAGGACTACTTTCCGAAGGGGTCGCCCAAGGCTGCGGCATCACGCGCCGCCGGGGCATCGGCGCCGAGGGGGACAATGCGGCGATGAAAGCCCCTCCCCGCCTGCAGTCGCTCATCGACGAAGGGCTGATCGACACCGTCGTCCGCCAGCTGATGAGCGGCAAGGAAGCCATGGTCTTCGTGGTGCGCATCGGCGACGAGACGCGCTGCGCGAAGATCTACAAGGAAGCCACGCACCGCAGTTTCCGCCAGGCGGTGGACTACACCGAGAACCGCAAGGTGAAGAACTCGCGCCAGGCGCGCGCCATGGCCAAGGGCACGCGCTACGGCAAGCAGGGCGCCGAGGTCGACGCGCTCTACAAGCTGGCCGCCGCCGGCGTGCGCGTGCCGCGCCCATACAACTTCCACGACGGCGTGCTGCTGATGGAGCTGGTGACCAACGCCGACGGCGAGGCCGCGCCGCGGCTGAACGACTGCCCCTTCACGCACGACGAGGCCCTGCAGCACCACGCCAGCCTGCTGCGCGAGGTGGTGCGCATGCTGTGCGCGGGCACGGTGCACGGCGACCTGTCGGAGTTCAACATCCTGCTGGCCGCCGACGGCCCCGTCATCATCGACCTGCCGCAGGCGGTGGACGCCGCCGGCAACAACCACGCGCCGCGCATGCTGCTGCGCGACGTGGCCAACCTGCGCCACTTCTTCGGCCGCTTCGCGCCCGAGCTGCGCGGCACGCAGTACGGCGCCGAGATGTGGGACCTCTACCAGCGCGGCATGCTGCAGCCCGACACGCCGCT
>LNFM01010370.1_pt1 | contig 13146 bp, 13 predicted proteins | sample 596031 | NCBI WGS metagenome assembly LNFM01 (sample SAMN04254537, study PRJNA301005) | activated carbon metagenome | isolation source: dual media filters at the Ann Arbor, Michigan drinking water treatment plant | place: USA: Ann Arbor
GTAGTCCGCAGCGCCGGGCTGCGTGCGCTGCGGCGCCAGCCGCTGCCCAACCCAGCCGAGGTACTGGCCCATCCACACCACCGGGTGCCAAGGAGCCCGCGGCTCGCCCAGCCAGCGGTCCACCAGCAGGGCCAGCCACAGGGCCACGACCAGGCCCAGCAGCCAGGACGGCGCGTGCGCCAGGCTGTTCATCATCCCGAGTCGCTGGCCAAGAGGCTGGCGCCCTGGCCCCAGCGGTCATCGAACACCAGACCGGCCAGGGCCTCGCGCTGCGCCCAACGGTCCTGGACCAACATGGGTTCAGCGTAGTAGCCCTGCACCGGCCCCAGGCATAGCAGTGCGATCGGCTCGGCCCCCGCCGGCAGGTCCAACAGTTGCGCCACGGCGCTCGGCTCGAACAGCGAGACCCAGCCCAGACCCAGCCCTTCGGCGCGTGCCGCCAGCCACAGGTTCTGGATGGCGCAAGCCGCTGAGGCCAGGTCCATCTGCGGCAGCGTGCGGCGGCCGAACACGTGGCGCTCGCGCCCCTCGGCCAGGCAGACCACCAGCAGCTCGGCTGCTTCGAGCAGCCCTTCCACCTTGAGCCGCATGAAGTCGTCTTCGCGCTCACCCAGGGCACGTGCGGTTTGCACGCGCTCCAGCTCCACCAGCCCATGCAGCTGCTGGCGCCGTTCGGCTTGCGTGATGCGGATGAAACGCCAGGGCTGCATGAGGCCCACACTGGGCGCGTGATGTGCCGCCTGCAGCAGACGCCGCAACACCTCGGGCGCGACCTGTCCGCCGGCGAAGTGGCGCATGTCGCGCCGCTCGACGATGGCCCGGTACACCGCGGCCGCGTCAGCAGCGCTGAAGGGCTCGGCGGGAACGAGGGTGCGGGGGTCGCGCTGCATGAGGCTTAGGGCCTGTTAACGCTAATTTCGCAAGTGCGAACGTGGTGAAAACCGCGCCAATCTAGGCGCGCGACGACGCCCAGGCTGGCCGCCTGGGCTAGGAGTGCAACAACGAGTGGCGCGGTTTTAAGCACGTTCCCTTCGGGTTGCGGCCAAAACCGCAGGTTTCGATAAAAAAGCCATGCGGGGTGTTGCGCGGACTTGCCGGGGATCACCCCGGCGGCGTCCACGCGCCTACCGCATGACTTTTTTGATCCGCAACGCATCTTGTGAAATTAGCATTAACAGGCCCTAGTCTTCAATCCCTCGCTGGGCGGGAATGCCGGCGTTGAAAGCGTGTTTGATCTTGGTCATCTCGGTCACGGTGTCGGCCCCTTCGATGATCTCGGGTGGGCAGCGCCGGCCGGTCAGCACCACGTGGACCTCTTTCGGCCGCGCGCGCAGGGTCTGCAGCACCTCGTCCAGCGGCAGCCAGCCATAGATCAGCGGGTAGGTGATCTCGTCGAGCACGACCAGGAAAAATTCGCCCGAGAGGATGGCCGCCCGCGCCCGGGCCCAGCCATCGCGCGCCAGCTGGGCCGAGTGCTCAAGGTCCTGGCTCTTCCAGCTGAAGCCGTCGCCCAGGCCCTCGATGGGAATCCCGATCTGCTCGAACATGCGGTGCTCACCGAAGCGCGCCGTGGGCACCTTCATGAACTGGTAGATCTTCACGGCCTTGCCGCGGCCGTGCGCGCGCAGGGCCAGGCCGAAGGCGGCCGTGCTCTTGCCCTTGCCGTCGCCGGTGTTGACGATCACGAGGCCGCGGCGTTCGCCTTCGGGCTTCTCATAGGGTTTGCTGCTGGGTGGGGTTTCAATCTGCATGGTTCACATTCTCGGAAGCGAGATCCATTGTTCATCGAGCCGGGCGATGCGGATGCGTTGTTCGAACACCGCCTCCAGCGCACGATGGGTGGCGGCATCATCGCAGGCGCCGTGGTGGGCCACACGCCCCTGGGCCATGAGCACCAGTTCATCGGCCTGCAGCGCGAGCGAGATTTCATGCAGCACGCTAACGACGGTCTTGCCCTGGCGCACGAGCTCGCGCACGAGCAGCAGCCAGTCCACCTGGTGCGGCGGGTCCAGATTGGCCAGCGGCTCGTCCATGAGCAGGACCTGGGCTTCGACCGCCAGCGCACGGGCCAGCAGCACCCGCTGGCGCTCGCCGCCCGAGAGCTGGCCCAGCGGGCGATGCCGCCAGTCCCAGGCCTGGGTGGCGCGCAGGGCCTGCTCCACGGCCGCGTGGTCGGCCGCGCTCGGCGGCGCCAGCCAGGGCTGGTGCGGCAGGCGGCCGAGCATGGCCACGTCGTAGCTGATCAAGTCGTCGGCCGAGCTTTCGTTCTGCCCCAGCCAGGCCAGCTGACGCGCCCGTGTGCGCTGCGGCAGGTCCAGCAGGGGCTGACCCAGCAGCGCCACACGGCCCTGATGCGGCAACAGGCCGGCCAGGCATTTGAGCAAGGTGGACTTGCCGGCGCCATTGGGGCCCACGATGCTGGTCCAGCGGCCCGCCGGGATGTCCAGTGACACGCCATGCAGCACCGGTGTGCGGGCCGGGCCATGGCCCAGTTGCACCGCGATCGCCTCGGCATGGAGGGCCGGGGTGTGGAGCGGCGCGTTCATGCCGGGCTCCCTGCGCGTGCCGTGCCGCGGTGCATGAGCCACAGCAGATAGCCGCCGCCGAGCACGGCGGTCAGCACGCCCACGGGCAGCTCCTGTGGGGCGATCAGGCCGCGGGCCAGGGTGTCGGCCGCCATCAACAGCACACCACCCACCAGGCTGGACAGCAGCATGAGGTGCGCATGCGTGGTCTTGACGATGGAGCGCACCAGATGCGGCGCGGCCAGCCCGACGAAGGCAATCAGGCCGGTCTGCGCGACGGCCGTGCCCGTGGCCAGCGCGAGCACGGCCACCAGGGCGGCGCGCATGGGGGCCACCGGCAGGCCCAGGCTGATGGCGGTGGCGTCGCCCAGGCTCAGGCCGTCGAGCACGCGCGCGAGCAGCCAGGCGGCCAGCACACAGAGGCACCACACACCCGCCATGAGCACGCAGGAGGTCCAGCCCACAAAGGCGGTGGAGCCCAGCATGAAGGCCTGCATGGCCTGCAGGGAGTCGGGCGAGAACAGCAGCACCAGCTGCGTCATGGCGCCCAGCACCACACCCACGACGACGCCAGCCAGCAGCAGGCGCAGGGTGTGGCCCACGCCCCGCGAGAGCACCAGGGTCAGCAGCACGGCCAGCACGGCGCCCACAAAGGCCGCGCCGGTGAGCCCCAGGCGCACCCAGACGCTGCTGGAAAACACACTGACCGCCACGCCGCTGTTCATCATGTTGCCGCCACCGAGCATGCCCGCCGCACCCCCGAGGGCGGCCAGCGCCAGCGCCACGCCCAGCGCCGCCCCCGAGGCACTGCCCAACAGGTAGGGATCGGCCAGGGGGTTGCGGAACAGCCCTTGTGCCACGGCGCCAGCCAGGCCCAGCAAGGCCCCCGCGGCCCAGGCACCGAGGGTGCGCGGCAGCCGGATCTCCCAGACGATCTGTTGGGCCATGGCGGTCTGCTCCGGATCGAGGGCCGGATTCAGCAGGGGCTGCAAGAGGTTTTCAAAACCGGCACTGCCCACACAGATGCCCAGCGCCGCCAGGCCCAGGGCCAACACCATGCTGGTCAGGAGCGTCCAGGCCACACGGGGCTGTTTCACGGTCTGGCTCCTGCGACGGTCTTGGGCGCCTTGGCTTCCAGGCAACGGGCCATGAGGCGCGCCGCTTCGGCCATGCGCGGGCCCGGGCGCACCAGCACATTGGCCTCCTCCGTGGGGAAGATGCAGACCCGTTGCTCGCGCAGCGCACGGATGCTTTGCCAGCCGGGCCGGGCCATCAGGCCATCGGCGCTGCGCTGGCCGATCATGATGAGGTCAGGGTTGGCACGCACGATGTATTCGGGGTTGAGCTTGGGAAAAGGGCCGAGCTTGGCGGGCACGATGTTCTGGACACCCAGCCGGGTCAAAGTCTCGCCGATGAAGGACGACTCACCGGCCGCGTAGGGCCCAGGGTTCACTTCGAAATACACCTTCACGCCCCGCACACTGGCCGGCAGCGACTGGGCCGCAGCCGAGACACCGGCGTCGATGGCGCGCCAGATGCGCGCCGTGTCGGACACCTCCAGCAACTGACCCAGCTTGAACATCACACGCTGCACGTCGGCATGGGTCTTGGGTTCGAGCGCCACGACCTTGAGGCCCAGGGCCTCGAGCCGTTCCCCTGCACGGGAGGACTTGGCCATCAGCACCACATCGGGTTTGAGGGCCACGATGAGCTCGATGTTCGGATCCAGGCCGCCGCCCACCTGGGGCAGCTTCTGCAGCGAAGCCGGGAAATTGGAATAACGGTCCACGCCCACGATGTGCTGGCAACGGCCCAGTTCACACACGGTTTCGCTCAGCGACGGCAGCAGGCTCACGATGCGCTGCGGCGGCTGCGCGAGCGTGACCGTCACCCCACGGTCGTCCACGATCTGCAGCGCTGCCAAGGGCAGGCCCAGGGCCAGCAGCAAGCCGCCAAGCAGGCGTTTCATGGGTTTCCTTTCAGGGCGAGTGGCAGGCCGGCCGCCATGAAGGTCACACGCACACAGTCGCGCGCAACCTCCTGGTTGAGTCGGCCCAGGGTATCCACGAAATGGCGCACCTCGCGGCCCATGGGAATCACCCCCAGACCGATCTCGTTGCCCACGAGCACCACGGGGCCGGGGGCAGCACGCAGGGCCTGCAGCAGCGCTGCGATGGGTGGCTCGCCTGCCACGCCGCTGGCGGGCATGAGGTGGTTGGTGAGCCAGAGGGTCAGGCAGTCCAGCACGAGCAGGGTGTCGGGGCGGCTGTGCGTGGCGATCGCAAGGTCGAGATGCAGCGGTTCTTCGACGGTCAACAGGCCCGGGACACGCAGCGCACGTTCGCGCTGGTGCTGGGCGATGCGTTCGCGCATCTCGCTGTCATGCGCCTGGCCGGTGGCGATGAGCACGGCCTGGTGCCGGGGCGACTGCGCCAGCCAGACAGCGGCCAGGCTCTCGGCGCGGCGCGACTTGCCGCTGCGCTGGCCGCCGAGGATGAGTTCGCTGCGCGCGACGGTCCACATGTCATCCATGCTGGCGGCTCCAGTCCATGACGAGGCGATGCAGCTGGGCCACGCCGTCGGTGAGCGCCGCCGGTCCGGGCTGCAGGATGTCGGCCGACTTGATCTCGAAGAGCTGCTGGTGTTGCACGGCCGGCACGTCCTGCCAGCCGGCACGCGCCGCCACCTTCCCGGGCCGGAACTTCTTGCCGCACCAGGAGCCGATGATGAGGTCGGGTGCGCGGCGCACGATCTCGGCACCGTCGGCAATGATGCGCTGCTTGCCCATGGGCTGGGCGGCGAGCTCGGGAAAGATGTCGTCGCCCCCGGCGATGCCGATGAGCTCGGACACCCAGCGGATGGCGCTGATATGGGGCTCGTCCCACTCTTCGAAGTAGACCCGCGGGCGGCGCGGCAAAGCGGCTGCCGCGGCACGGATGTCGGCCAGGCCCTGGCGCAGGGCCGTGATGCGCTGCGCGCCCTGCTCTGCCTGGCCCACCATGGCGGCCACCTGGTACATCATGGAAAAGATTTCTTCCACGCTGCGCTGGTTGAAGACCGTGACCTGGATGCCTTTGCGGATCAGCTCGCTGGCAATCTCGGCCTGCAGATCCGAGAAGCCGAAGACGCAGTCGGGCTGGAGCGCGACGATCTGCTCGATCTTGGCGCTGAGGAAGGCGCTGATCTTGGGCTTCTCTTCGCGTGCGCGGCGCGGCCGCACCGTGTAGCCCGAGATGCCCACGATGCGCCGTTCCTCGCCCAGCAGGTAGAGCCATTCGGTCGTCTCCTCGGTGAGGCAGACGATGCGCTGCGGGCCGATCATGCGGGCAGTCCCTCGCTGAAGAGTTGCGCCACCAGCGCCGGATCGGAGGGGAACCAGGCGTGGAAATAGCTCGCCGCGATGGAGCCCTGCAGGTACACCGCCTCGCCCTCCCCGGCTGTCGCCGCCGGCCGCGTGGTGCGCAGGGCCGGCTGCAAGGGCGTGTCGCAGGTGGAGTAATGGAAGGTGTGGCCGCGCAGCTCGCGGCCATCGACCTGCAAGGCCTGCGGGCCGAGCGCAGCCAGGCGCTTGTGCAGGCTGACGCTGCCAGGCAGCAGCCCCCAGAGCGCATGGCTGACGCCCGCACCGTCGGTGAGCCGCTCAAACAAGGCCATCATGCCGCCGCATTCGGCCCACAGCGGCTTGCCCGCCGCCACATGGGCGCGCAGGCTGTCACGCAAGCCCAGGTTGGCGGCCAGGCGCGCGGCGTGCAGCTCCGGGTAACCGCCGGGCAACCAGACCGCATCGCAGGCAGGCAAGCTGCCGTCTTTCAGCGGCGAAAAGAAAACGACGTGCGCGCCCAGACGCTGCAGGCATTCGATATTGGCCGCGTAGATGAAACAGAAAGCCGCGTCCGAGGCCACGACCACGGTCCGGCCCTGCAGCAGTGCGGGCACGGGCGCCGACACGGCAGGGCTGGGGAAATCCACGCCCCAGCATGTGCGCAGTTCGTCCAGCGTCATGCGCCCGAGGGGCGTATCGGCCAGGGCATCGGCCGCGGCATCGAGTCGTTGTTCGGCGTCACTGAGTTCGGTCGCGGCCACCAGGCCCAGATGGCGCTCGGGCAGCACCAGGGCCGGGTTGCGCTGCATCGCGCCCAGCCAGTGCTGCGGATCGCGCAAGCCCTGCTGCAGCATCTCGGCATGGCGCGCACTGCCCACACGGTTGGCCAGCACACCGGCCCAGCGCAGGCCGGGCCGGTAATGCTGCAGACCGTAGGCCAGCGCCCCGAAGGTGCCGGCCATGGCCAAGGCATCGATCACCGCGAGCACGGGCAGGCCGAAGTGCTGCGCCAGGTCGGCGGCACTGGGCTGGCCATCGTAGAGGCCCATGACACCCTCGACGAGGATGAGATCGGCCTCAGCCGCCGCCTGCGCCAGGCGCGCGCGGCAGTCGGCCTCGCCCGTCATCCAGAGATCGAGCTGGTGCACGGGCGCGCCCGTGGCCAGCGTGTGCCAGAACGGATCCAGGAAATCCGGCCCGCACTTGAAGACGCGGACCCGCCGTCCCTGGCGCGCGTGCAGGCGCGCCAGGGCGGCGGTGACCGTGGTCTTGCCCTGACCCGAGGCCGGAGCGGCGATCAGGAGAGCGGGACAGGACATGGTTGAGGTCATAGACAGGAAGCTTAACGGGGTGCCCAACGCAGGGTCAGGTAAGCGGCCCGGCCCTGCTGGTTGTAGCCATGGACCGTCTGGTAGACCTTGTCACCGAGGTTGTTGACGCGCGCCTGTAGCGACCAATCCTTGCTCAGCGCGTAGTCCACATGGGCGTCCAGCGTGCCGAAACCGCCGAGGTAGATGGTGTTGGCCACGTTGTCGTAGCGCTCGGAGGCCGCCAGGAAGGTTGCGCCGTATTTCCAGGCGCCGCTGCGATAGTCCGCACCCAGGGTGAGCTGTTCGTCGGCGCGGCGTTGCAGCATCTTGCCCGTCCGTTCGTCACGCGCCTCCAGCAGATCAAGCGCGGCGCGCAGGCCCAGGGCGTCGAACTGGCCGCTGTAGCTCAGCGTCCAGCCCTGGATGCGCACGCGCGGGATGTTGGTGACCACGGGCTGGCTCGTGATGAAGCCCCGGATCTTGTTGTCGAAGTAAACGACCTTGTACTCCTGCGTGCCCGGCGCATAGGCCAGGCCGACCTCGCGGTTGCGCCCTTCTTCGGGCTGGGTGGTCGCGTTGCCAAAGTTCGGGAAATACAGGGTGTTGAAGGACGGCGCCTTGAACGAGGTGCCATAGGACATATGGGCGCGCAGCTCACGCGTGAGCTTGTAGCCGTAGCCTGCAAAGCCCTTGGTCGCACCGCCGAACTGCGAGTTGTCGTCCCTGCGCACGTTCAGTTGCCAGCTGTGGGCGGCGGCCTCACCGTTGAGGCCGGCAAACACCGAGTCTATCGTGCGCTGGTTGACGGCATAGGCCGTGGTGCCGCTCACGCGCTGCTCCACGCGCTCCAGACCGGCCAGTACCAGGCCCAGCGGCGTGTTGATGTCATTGAGCCAGGACCACTGGTCCTGGTGTGTATCGAAGCGCGAGGTCGAGGTGCTGGTGTAGTTGGTGGATTTGTCGTCGCTGCCCCCATACGCCAGGCGAGCCTTCCAGTTCCGCAGCAGCTGCCCTTCCAGATTCAGGCCGTAGCTCTGGGTCTGGACGTTGGCGCGCACGTCGAAGGCGCTGGCGCCGCCGTCATAATGGTTCACGCCGTCGGCATGCAGCAGATTGGCGCCGAGCTTCCAGCCCGGGGCGAAACGCCAGCTCGTGGAAGCCGTGAGACTGTCCTGGGAAAACCCGTCCAGGTCCCTGTTGTGGCCGGAACCGACGGCGGGGTTGGTCGCCGAGAAGCCTCTTTCACGCAAGGTCTGCACACCGAGGTTGTAAGACACCTCCTTGCTGCCGCCACTCAGGCCCGTGCTGACTTCACGACGGCCGGCGCTGCCCACGGTCGCGCTGGCGTAGGGGAAGAAGCCCTCACGGCCCTGGCGCGTGAAGATCTGGATCACGCCGCCGACGGCGTCACTGCCGTAGAGCGCCGAGGCCGGGCCCTTGAGCACTTCGATGCGCTCGATGCTCTCGAGCGGGATGTTGTCGAAATTGGCCTGGCCGGCCGTGGCCGAGCCCACACGCACGCCATCGACCAGCAAGAGCACATGGGTGCTGGCCGTGCCGCGTATGAAGATGCTCGAATTCTTGCCCAGGCCGCCATTGCCCGTCATCTGGACGCCGGCCACGCGGGAGATCAGCTCGGCCAGGGTACGGCCCGTGCCGTTTTCAATCTCCTCGCGAGTGATCACGGTCACGTCACTGAGCACGGCGTCGGCGCGCGACTCGGTGCGGGTGGCCGTGACCACGGTCGGGCTGAGTTCGCCGCTCTGGGCGTGGAGGGTTGAAGAAAGCAAGGCAGCGGCCAGCGCGACGGCGGTCTGGCGCTTGTACGGAACACAAGTGGTCATGATGAACAGCGGATACGTGCCCTCCCCGGCTTCCCCGCCAGGGCATGGACGTCACGGTGGCGCGCAGGCGCACCACCACCTTGTTGGCCGGTATCCGGGCTGGTGGAAACAACCTCCATCGCCTTCCCGGCTGCTTGTTCAGGGCAGCCAGTGGCCGATTGATGGAAGCGGCGCCTTGCGGCACGTCCACTTACCGTTGCGGGGGCAGCGCAGGTTGGGCTGGCCGAGGGGTCGGCTGGCCTTCCTGCTTCCCGTTGAACTGCGGCGTGTGAACCACACCGCGAGCACCAACGGCTGAGATTTTACGTTCGAAACCTTGCGTAAACCCTACAATGCCAAGACTTTTATTGACGATCCATGTCAAAAACTACGCCCATCGAAGAACTGGTTGAACGCGTCGAGCGTCTGCTGGTGCGCTATGCCGAACTGCAACGCACCAACGAGCTGCTGACCGATCAGATCGACGAACTCACCACCGAGCGTGACCAGCTCAAGCAGCGCCTGGCCGCCGCCCGCACCCGCGTGGACGCGCTGCTCGAGCGCATCTCCGAGCCGGCCGACAGCGAAGGCCAGAAGGACGCCGCATGAAGCAGCTCGAAGTGCAGATCATGGGCCAGAGCTATCTGCTGAGCGCGCCCGAGGGTGGCGAAGCGCGTCTGCTCGAAGCCGTGGAACGTGTGGACACGGCCATGTGCAAGATCCGCGACGCCGGCAAGGTCAAGGCGCGCGACCGCATCGCCGTGCTGGCCTCGCTGAACCTGGCTTTCGACCTGGCCGACCGCGAGCCCACGGCCGCCCCGCCCCGCGCCAGCGTCGCCGCGGCCAGCACCACGGCCGAGGCCGATGCCGTGATCCTGGGCCTGATCCAGCGCCTGGACGCCGCGCTAGGCGAAGACGGCCGCTTGATTTGACTCACCCCCAGGCTGCGCGCACTGCGTGTCGCTGCGCCACCCCCCTTGCAGGGGGCAACGCCAGTGGCCCGGCTGAGCCGGTTCCACGGCGTTACTCGATAAAGCCTGACACCGTCTGATCCCAGGCGCACTACAATGACTTCGTCTGCAATGCCACCGGGCTTTATATTTCCTTGAACCAATGCTCATAGAGCCCGGGCTTGGAACATCGCCTGGCTAGCGTGATCGTCTCGCGTCAGATGAACCCAAGGCCAACGCTGACCTCGCCCACCTGAACCCCGGTTCAGGATGCCGGTCCGGTGGACCATTGCAGACACCTACATTTCCCCGATGCTTCTCGAACCGCTGTTGATCGCCGAACTGGCCCTGATGGGCGCCTGCGCCGGCTTTCTCGCAGGACTGCTGGGCATCGGCGGCGGGATGATCATGGTGCCCTTCATGACCATCATCCTCGAGGCCAAGGACTTCCCGGCCGAGTACGTGGTCAAGATGGCGGTGGCCACCTCGCTGGCCACGATCTGCTTCACCTCACTGTCCTCGGTGCGCTCGCACCACCAGCACGGCGCCGTGCTCTGGCCGGTGGCGCGCGTGCTGGCGCCGGGCATCCTGGTCGGCGCGCTGATCGGCGCGCAGCTCGCCGCCGCCCTGCCCACGCGCGTGCTGGGCTGGGTGTTCTCGCTCTTCATCGCCTACTCGGCCACGCAGATGATCCTGGACCGCAAGCCCAAGCCCAGCCGCACCCTGCCGGGCGGCTGGGGCATGTTCGGCATGGGCAATGTGATCGGCCTGCTGTCCTCCGTCGTCGGTGCGGGCGGGGCCTTCGTCTCCGTGCCTTTCATGACCTGGTGCAACATCCGGATCCACCAGGCGGTGGCGACCTCGGCCGCGCTGGGCTTTCCGATCGCGCTGGCCGGCACCCTGGGCTACATCTGGGCCGGCCGCGGCCTGCCCGACATGCCGCCGGGCGCCTTCGGCTACCTCTACCTGCCGGGCCTGCTGGTGATTGCCACGACCAGCATCCTGACCGCGCCGCTGGGCGCGCGTACCGCACACCGCATGGACATCCGCCCGCTCAAGCGCGCCTTCGGTGTCGTGCTCTACCTGCTGGCTGCGTATTTCCTGATGCGTTAGGAATTTCCACGGTATCGGGTGCAGCTGTCCAACCTTGGGTGACGGCGAAACCGGGTTCGAGGGACCGATAATCCGCGGTGGACATCCACCACCCAGAATCTCCGAGGGGACTCACGACATGCGTATTGCCATCATCGGCCAGCAGGATTTCGGCAAGGCCGTGCTGCAAGCCTTTCTCGCGCGCGGTGACGAGGTCGCCGGCGTGTTCTGCAAGCCCGAGAAACCGGGCGAGAAGCCAGACGCCCTGCGCGCGGCCGCCGAAAGCCTGGGCCTGAAGGTCTTCCAGTTCGCCAGCCTCAAGAGCCCCGAGGCCGACGCGGCCCTGCGCGCGCTGAACGCGGATCTGGGCGTGATGGCCTATGTGCTGCAGTTCGTGCCGCAATCCTTCGTCAACATCCCCAAGCACGGCACCATCCAGTACCACCCTTCGCTGCTGCCGAAGTACCGTGGCCCGTCCTCGATCAACTGGCCCATCGCGCGCGGCGACACCGAGACCGGGCTGACCATCTTCCGCCCCACCGACGGCCTCGACGAAGGGCCGGTGATCCTGCAGAAGCGCTGCGCCATCGGCCCCGACGACACGCTGGGCGACGTCTACTTCAACCATCTCTTTCCCCTGGGCGTGGCGGCGCTGCTGGAAGCCGCCGATCTGGTGGTGGCCGGCCGGCACACCGAGACCGTGCAGGACGAGCGGCTGGCCAGCTACGAGGGCTGGTTCAAGGCCGAGGAATCACGCATCAACTGGGCCAACCACGTCGACCAGGTCTACAACCTGATCCGCGCCTGCAACCCCGCCCCCGGCGCCTGGTGCGAACTCGACGGCCCGCAAGGCAAGGTCAAGGTCTCGCTCTACGATTGCCGCAAGCATCCGGTGCGCAGCTATGGCGCGGTGCGCGGCAAGCCCGGCGACATCGTGCGCATCACCGAACTGTCACTGTTCATCAACGCCCACGGCGGCACGATCGAGGTGCTGCGCCTCAAGCCCGAGGGCGGCAAGAAGATGGGGGCGGCGGATTTCGCGCGCGAACACGGCCTGATGGCCCTTGCGCAGGCACCGGCCTGATCCGCTGCCGCGGACTGTGCAGACAGAGGGCAGCTTCGGCTGCCCTTTTCTTTTTGACGCGTCCATCATGCACCTGGCGTAAGCATAAGACGCCGGTGATGCGTTGCAAAGTTGCGTGATGGCGCCTACGCTTAGATACGCAATACCCCCACTCGTGAAAACCCTAGGGCTCGCGAAAATTCTTGAAAAGTTGACCGCAATCAAGAGCGTTTTAGCGAGAAAATTTCACAGTAGCCGGCATCGATTGCTAAGAAGTGATCGAGAGGCTATCGAAGAGTGGTCACGTCGACAGACGGTTTATCAACAGGAGACAAAGATGAAGAGCTTTCAAGCCAAAATGAAAACCCGGGTCGTGGCAGCCGCCACCGCCATCATCGCCGCCACCGGCCTCGGTGCATCGATGACGGCCCATGCCTGGGAGCCGACCAAACCCGTCGAGTTCGTCGTGCCTGCCGGCACCGGTGGCGGTGCTGACCAGATGGCCCGCCTGATGCAGGGCATCATCGTCAAGCACAAGCTGATGAACCAGTCCCTGATCGTTGTGAACAAGTCCGGCGGCGCCGGCGCCGAGGGCTTCCTCTCGGTCAAGGAAGCCAAGGGCGATCCGCACAAGATCATCATCACGCTGTCCAACCTCTTCACCACCCCGCTGGCCACCGGCGTGCCCTTCAACTGGAAGGACATGACCCCCGTCTCCATGATGGCGCTCGACCAGTTCGTGCTGTGGGTCAATGCCGACAAGCCCTACAAGACCGCCAAGGAGTACCTGGACGCCGTCAAGGCCGCCGGCCCCAACAAGTTCAAGATGGGCGGCACGGGTTCCAAGCAGGAAGACCAGATCCTGACCGTGGGCATCGAAAAGGCCACCGGCACCAAGTTCATCTACATCCCCTTCAAGGGGGGTGGTGAGGTGGCCGTGCAGCTCGTCGGCGGCCACGTCGACTCGAGCGTGAACAACCCGGCCGAAGCCGTGGCCCAGTGGCGTGCCGGCAAGCTGCGCGCCCTGTGCGTGTTCGACGACACCCGCATGCCCTACAAGG
>LNFM01010371.1_pt1 | contig 13146 bp, 14 predicted proteins | sample 596031 | NCBI WGS metagenome assembly LNFM01 (sample SAMN04254537, study PRJNA301005) | activated carbon metagenome | isolation source: dual media filters at the Ann Arbor, Michigan drinking water treatment plant | place: USA: Ann Arbor
ACCGCGATGGACCGGCGGGATGACCTGGGTTTGCCCGGCCGCTTCGATGTTTACTATGGCATGGCTGACAACCGCATCGGTGTGGCACGGCTGGACTTGCCAGAACATCTGATGAACGGGTCAGGGTCAATGGTGCCGGCAAAATAGCAGGGGGCCCCCTATGAAGGAACACGAACACGTAACCAAAAATAAACCCGATACGAACCCTTCGCACGACGAGGTGGCCAAGGATGCCTACGCCATCTATCTGAGGGAAGGTCGTCCGCAAGGACATGCCGATCAGAATTGGTCGGAGGCGGAGGCGCAATTGCAGCACGCCGGTTCCGACCATCCGGGCGATCACGACCATCACGATCATCACGCCCACATGGCGGCGGATTTTCGCAAACGCTTTTGGATCTCGCTGGCCCTGACCCTGCCGATCCTCGTCCTCTCGCCGATGCTCCAATCGCTGGTGGGGCTGCGAGAAGCCATCCGCTTTCCCGGCGACATCTATGTCCTGTTCGGCCTTTCTTCCGCGGTCTTCTGGTACGGCGGCTGGCCGTTTCTGAAGGGATTGTTCGAGGAACTCAAATCACGCAGACCTGGGATGATGACGCTGGTCGCCGTCGCGATCGCCACCGCCTATCTCTACAGCAGCGCCGTGGTGTTCGGCCTGACCGGCAAGATGTTCTTCTGGGAGCTGGCCACCCTCGTGGACATCATGCTGCTCGGCCATTGGATCGAAATGAAGTCCGTGATGGGCGCCTCCAAGGCCCTCGAGGCGCTGGCCAAGCTCATGCCCTCCGACGCGCACAAGCTCATGCCCGACGGCAGCGTGATAGACGTGCCGCTGGATGAGCTGGCCTTGGATGACAAGGTCCTGATCAAGCCCGGCGAGAAGATTCCCGCGGACGGCGTCGTCGTGGCCGGGGAGAGTTCGGTCGACGAGGCGATGCTCACCGGGGAATCCACCCCGGTCAGCAAGACGACCGGCGGCAAGGTCATCGGCGGGGCCATCAACGGCGAAGGCTCGCTGACCATCGAGGTCAAGGGCACCGGCAAGGATTCGTTCCTGTCGCAGGTCATCGACCTGGTGAAGCAGGCACAGGAGAGCAAATCGAAGACCCAGGACCTCGCCAACACCGCCGCGTTGTGGCTCACCATCGTCGCCCTGGGCGGCGGCGTGATCACCTTCCTGATCTGGCAATTTCTGATGGGCAAGGAGTTCGCGTTTGCCATCGAACGGACGGTCACGGTCATGGTCATCGCCTGCCCGCATGCCCTGGGTCTGGCCGTGCCGCTGGTGGTGGCGGTCTGCACGGCCCTCGCCGCGAGCAATGGCCTGCTCATTCGCAACCGCGTTGCCTTCGAAGGCGCGCGGAAATTGCAGGCGGTCATCTTTGACAAGACCGGCACGCTGACCGAGGGCCGATTCGGCGTCACGGAAACTCTGGTGCTGGGCGATGACATCACCGAAGCAAAGCTACGCAGCTACGCGGCCTCCGTGGATGCGAATTCCGCCCACCCCATCGCCAAGGCGATCGCCGCTTCTTCCGACGCGACACTGCCCGTCGAAGGCTTCAACAGCATCACCGGCAAGGGCGCCGAGGGCCGGGTCGAGGGCAGAGACATCAAGGTGGTCAGCCCCGGGTACCTGCGCGACCAGAACATCGGCCTCACCGACCCGCGCGTGGGGACCCTGCAGGCCCAGGGCAAGACGGTCGTATTTGTGCTCGTGGACGGGGAGTTGAAGGGAGCGATTGCCCTGGCCGACATCGTCCGACCCGAGGCGAAGCAGGCCATTGACGCCCTCAAGGCGCTGGACATCCGCTGCCTGATGCTCACCGGCGACAACAAGGCGACGGCCAAATGGGTTTCGGACCAGGTCGGGCTGGACGAATACTTCGCCGAAGTCCTGCCCCAGGACAAGGCGGCCAAGGTGAAGGAAGTTCAAGCGCGCGGCGTCCTGGTGGCCATGACGGGCGACGGCGTGAACGACGCCCCGGCGCTGGCGCAGGCCGATGTGGGCATCGCCATCGGGGCCGGTTCCGATGTGGCGGTCGAAACCGCCGACGTGATTCTGGTGCGGAGCAACCCGCTGGATGTCGTGGCCATCGTGCAGCTCTCGCGCGCCACGTATCGGAAGATGATCCAGAACCTCCTCTGGGCCACGGGCTACAACGTCGTCGCCATCCCGCTGGCGGCCGGGGCCCTTTACGCCTGGGGAGTAGTGCTCACTCCCGCGGTGGGCGCGGTGCTGATGTCGGCGAGCACGGTGATTGTGGCCATCAACGCGCGCCTGCTGAGGCTGAAGAAATCACCGGGTGCGGAAGAACGCGAATCAGAAAGCTCGGATGAACCGAAACGACGTGACAACCAAATTGAAGAGACAGCAACCACAACACCCTAGCTAGAAGGAAACCTGACCATGGACGAATCGAAATCCGTAACCAAAGACCCCATCTGCGGAATGACCGTGGACGAAGCCACCGCTCTCCCCGCCGAACGCGATGGCAAGACGTACTACTTCTGCGGCGACCACTGTCGGCAAAAGTTTCTGTCCACGCCCGCCAGTGCCAAGCCGGAGGAGAAGACCGGAGGCTGCTGTGGATAACAAGCGCACGTCCAGGTAAAGGATCCATCCCGGCATGTCCATCGATAATCAGTCGAGAGATTCAGCAAGCCCAGCGCAGTCGGCCACACACGCCAAAACCGTGGAGGCCAGCCGCGAGCCATTGTCTGTCCTGGCAATCAACGGCGGCTCGTCGAGCATCCGGTTTGCGCTGTATGCGGAGGGCGAACCGTTGCGCCGGCGGCTGGTCGGGAAGGTGGATCGCGTCGGTCTGAGCGGCACGAATATGACCTTCACGGACTCGACCGGAAAACCACAGGGTCGTCGCGCCGTCAACGCCGACGATCACCGTTCGGCGGTCGTTTTTCTGTTGGATTGGCTCGAATCGCAGCAGGTGTTCGCTTCTGTATGCGCCGTGGGACACCGGGTGGTGCATGGGATGACGCATACCGTACCGGAGCGGATCACGCCGGAATTGCTCGACGAATTGCACCGCATCACGCCGTATGACCCGGAGCATCTGCCGCTGGAGATCGAGTTGATCGAGGCATTCCGCCGACGCCAACCCGCGTTGCCTCAGGTGGCGTGCTTCGACACCGCGTTTCACCGCACCATGCCGCGCGTCGCCAGTCTGCTGGCGATTCCGCGACGCTACGAGGCGGCGGGCGTTCGCCGCTATGGATTCCACGGTTTGTCTTACGAATTCCTCCTGGAGGAACTCGCGCGCCTCGGCGACCCGGCGGCAAAGACGGGCCGCGTGATCCTCGCCCACCTCGGCAACGGGGCGAGCCTGGCCGCCGTGCGCGACGGCGAGAGCATCGACACGAGCATGGGCTTCACGCCAACGTCTGGGTTGGTGATGAGCAGCCGATCGGGAGACCTGGATCCGGGCCTGGTCTCATACCTGGCGCGAACCGAGCAAATGAGCGCGCCGCAATTCCAGGAAATGGTGAACAACGAGTCGGGGCTTCTGGGAGTTTCCGAGACCAGTTCCGACCTGCGCGATTTGTTGGCGCTGGAAACGGACGACGTGCGGGCGGCGGAAGCCACGGCGCTGTTCTGTTACCAGGCGAAAAAATGGATCGGCTCCTTCGCCGCGGCGCTCGGCGGATTGGACACGCTCGTCTTCGCCGGAGGCATCGGCGAAAACGCGCCGCTCATCCGCACGCGCATCTGCGAGGGGCTCGGCTTCATCGGCATCGAAATCGACGAGGCGCGCAACGCCGAGGACGCGTCGTTGATCTCGACGGACGTCGGTCGAGTCGCCGTGCGCGTCATTCGGACCGACGAAGAACTCATGATTGCACGGTCCGTCATCCGCGTCCTCGGCCTTGGCGCGCAGCGGGACAGTTGAATCATGACGACAGAAACAAACGAAAAGACTCTCAACCCGGATCCGCTGCGCGGGCCGGACGCCTGCCGGCGCGCGGCAAACGACCTCTCCGGGGAAGGGCTGGGCGGCGCACTCGTGCCGGGGAGTCGGGCAGCATGACGAGTCACCTGGCGATCCACCCGAAGCAACCGGCCAGCGATGAAGACATGCTGGACTCGCTCCAGCTCGATGCCTTCGGGTATTTCCTCCACGAGAACAACCCTGCGAACGGCCTGGTGGTGGACAAGACGCGAGCGGATGCCCCCGCGAGTATCGCCGCCGTTGGGTTTGCACTGGCGGCATACCCGGTCGGCGTCGAGCGCTCATGGATGACGCGCGATGAAGCCACGAGGCGGACGCTGGCCGTGTTGCGGTTCTTCACGAGCAGCCCGCAGGGAACGGCACCGGACGCCACGGGCTACAAAGGGTTCTACTACCACTTTCTCGACATGACGACGGGACGGCGCGCCGGACGGTGTGAACTTTCAACCGTCGATACCGCCTTCCTGCTCGCTGGGATGCTCACCGCGGCAATCTATTTCGATCGGGACTGTGCGGACGAGCAGGAGATCCGCACGCTGGCCGATGCGCTCTACCGCCGGGTTGATTGGCGATGGGCGCGAAACGGTAGAGCGACGATCACCCACGGGTGGAGGCCCGAAAGTGGTTTCTTGAAGTACCGCTGGAATGGCTACGACGAGGCCCTGCTCGTGTACGTGCTAGGCCTCGGTTCTCCGACGTACCCGCTGCCGGAGGAAAGCTACGCGGCGTGGGCCTCCACCTACGAGTGGAAGGAGATCTATGGGCACGAGTTCCTGTATGGCAGCTCACTCTTCGTCCATCAATACTCGCATCAATGGCTCGACTTCCGTGGGATCCAGGATGAATTCATGCGCGACAAGGGCATCGACTACTTCGAGAACAGCCGGCGAGCGACCCAGGTCCAGCAGCAGTACGCGATTCATAACCCCCACGCATTCGTCGGCTACGGCCAGTATTTCTGGGGGCTGACCGCGAGCGATGGACCCGGTCGGGCGGTGCGACAGGTCTCTGGCGTCAAGCGCCGTTTCTTCGATTATGTGGCGCGCGGCGTGCCGTATGGGCCGGACGACGGGACCGTCGCCCCCTGGGCGGTGGTGGCGTCGCTGCCCTTCGCCCCGGAGATCGTGCTGCCGACGATTCGGCATTTCAAGGAGGTCTACCCGGAGATCACGGGCCAATACTGCTTCAAGTGCAGCTTCAATCTGACCTTCCCGCACGAGTCGCGTGGCAAGCCAGGCTGGACCTCGGCGTACCACTACGGGATCAACCTGGGGCCGGTCGTGTCGATGTGCGAGAACTACCGCTCGGGCTTGCTCTGGCGGCTGACCCGGCGTTGCCCCTACCTCGTCGCGGGCTTACGGCGGGCGGGATTTGCGAACGGCTGGCTTTGAGGAGACCGGGCCATGTCTGATTTGTCGATGCGCGGTGGCAAGTATCACGCCCCGGAACGTCGCGACATCGTGGCGATGGCGGCCGACTTTTTTCGACGCGTGATCAAAACTTGATGAAACGGTGAAACATGAAAACACAGACCATTTCTTCAGAACTTCTCCGCCAGATGGACGCCTACTGTCGTGCCGCCAACTATCTGTCCGTCGGCCAGATCTATCTCCACGACAATCCGCTGCTCGAGCAACCGCTCACGCTGGAGCACATCAAGCCCCGTCTGCTCGGACACTGGGGCACGACGCCAGGGTTGAACTTTGTCTACGTTCACATGAACCGGGTCATCAAAGGGCAGAACCTGAACGTCATCTACATCACCGGGCCGGGTCACGGCGGGCCCGGTCTGGTGGCGAACGCCTACCTCGAAGGCACCTACAGCGAGGTTTATCCGCACATCTCGCAAGATGCTGACGGGATGCAGCGGCTGTTCAAACAGTTCTCGTTCCCCGGCGGCATTCCGAGTCACGTCGCGCCGGAGACGCCGGGTTCGATCCACGAAGGGGGCGAGCTGGGGTATTCCCTGTCGCATGCGTTCGGCGCGGCGTTCGACAATCCCGACCTGATCGTGGCCTGCGTCGTCGGAGATGGCGAAGCGGAGACTGGCCCGCTCGCCACCAGTTGGCACTCGAACAAGTTCCTCAATCCCGTGTGCGATGGTGCGGTGCTGCCGATTCTCCACCTCAACGGCTACAAGATCGCCGGACCCACTGTCCTGGCCCGCATTTCGCATGACGAACTGGAAGCGCTCTTCCGCGGCTACGGTTACACGCCCTACTTCGTCGAGGGGGACGACCCGCTGGAGATGCACCAGTTCATGGCTGCCACGCTCGATACGGTAGTCGCCGAAATCCAACGCATTCAAACCGAGGCCCGCGCCAACGGATTCAAGACACGCCCGCGCTGGCCGATGATCATCTTGCGTTCACCGAAGGGATGGACCGGCCCGAAGTTCGTCGATGGCAAGCCGACCGAGGGCACGTTCCGCTCGCACCAGGTGCCGATGGGCGACATGAGCCATCCGGGACACGTGAAGGTCCTGGAAGAGTGGCTGCAGAGCTATCGCCCGCAAGAGTTGTTCGACCAGACGGGCAGGCTGCGTAGCGAACTCGCGGAACTCGCCCCGCAGGGTGAGCGCCGCATGAGCGCCAATCCCCACGCCAACGGCGGCCTGCTCTTACTTGACCTGAGCCTGCCGGACTTCCGCGACTATGCCGTTGAAGTGCCAACGCCCGGAGGGGTGAACGGCGAAGCGACGCGCGTACAAGGCCAGTTCATCCGAGACGTCATCAGATTCAACCCCGCCAACTTTCGCGTGTTCAGCCCGGACGAAACGACGTCGAACCGCTGGGGCGCGGTGTTCGAAGTGACGAACCGTTGCTCGACGGCGGAAATTCTTCCCGGCGACGATCACGTCGCGCCCGACGGCCGAGTGATGGAGATGTTGAGCGAGCATCAGTGCGAAGGCTGGCTGGAAGGCTACCTGCTGACCGGCCGGCACGGGTTCTTCTCCTGCTACGAAGCGTTCATTCACATCATCGATTCCATGTTCAACCAGCACGCCAAGTGGCTGGACGTGACCCGCCAAATCCCGTGGCGGCAGCCCATTGCTTCCCTGAATTACCTGCTGTCTTCCCACGTGTGGCGTCAGGATCACAACGGCTTCAGTCACCAGGACCCCGGCTTCATCGACTTAGTGGCGAACAAGAAGGCCGAAATCGTTCGTATTTATCTGCCACCCGATGCGAACACGCTGCTTTCCGTGACCGATCACTGTCTGCGCAGCCGCGACTACGTGAACGTCATTGTGGCCGGCAAACAACCCTCGCCGCAGTGGCTCGACATGGACGCCGCGATCAATCATTGCACCGCCGGCATCGGCATCTGGCCGTGGGCGAGCAATGACCAGGGGGGCGAGCCGGATGTCGTCATGGCGTGCTGCGGCGACGTGCCGACGCTGGAAACCCTGGCCGCGGTCGAGTTGCTTTGGGAGTATTTCCCCGATTTGAAAGTCCGCGTGGTCAACGTCGTGGATTTGATGAAGCTCCAGCCGCAAAGCGAACATCCGCACGGCCTGAGCGACCACGATTTCGACGCGCTCTTCACCAAGGATAATCCGATCATCTTCGCCTTTCACGGCTATCCCTCGCTGATCCATCAGCTCACGTATCGCCGCACGAACCACTCGAACCTGCACGTGCGCGGCTACAAGGAAGAAGGTACGACCACGACACCCTTCGACATGACCGTGATGAATGACCTGGACCGGTTCCACTTGTTTGGCGACGTGATTCACCGTCTCCCGCAATTGGAATCGCATGCCGACCGCGCGCGGCAGTTCATCCGCACCCGGCTGCTCGAACACACGCGATACATCGAGCAGCACGGCGAGGACATGCCGGAGATTCGGAACTGGAAGTGGAGCACCACCTGATGAACACACAAGAACTCATCGACACCGCGAGGACGCTCGTCGCAGGCGACAAGGGCCTGCCGGCGATGGATGAAAGTCATCCAACCTGCAACAAACGATTTGCCGCGCTGGTCATTCCTCAAACCGAGGAGGCCCGACGCGCCTATCGGGAGATGATTGTGACCACGCCCGGTCTCGGTGAGTGCATCAGCGGCGCGATGCTCCACGACGAGACGATCCGGCAGCAAAAGAACGAAGGCACTCGAGAGCCACCAGCAGGACGTCGAACTTTAGCGAGACTGAAATAGAACAGAAGGCAACTATGGCGTATCAACCCATCGAAAACCACGGAATCATCGGCAACATGCGCACGGCGGCGTTGATCGCCGTGGATGGTTCGATTGACTGGTTCTGTTTCCCTCATTTTGATTCGCCGAGCGTCTTCGCCGCGATTCTTGATGACAAAAAAGGCGGCCGATTCCAGATCACGTCCACTCATAAAGGCGTCCGTTACAAGCAATTGTACTGGCCCGACACAAATGTGCTGGTTACCCGCTTTCTTTGTCACGACGGAGTGGGAGAGCTTCAGGACTTCATGCCTGTGGGTGCTTCCGCGCGGCGAGGAGATCGCACGCAATTGATCCGGCGCGTGCGCATGTCTCGCGGACAAATGCAATTCCGCATTGTCTGTGAGCCCGCTTTCGATTACGCCCGCGCCGGTCACGACGTGACGCTCACCGCAGATGGGGCGGTTTTCCGTGCCGAGCGTCTCACCTTGGGGCTGGCGAGTCCCGTCTCGCTGGAACGTGCAGGTGGCGCGGCCCACGCAACATTCGATTTGAACGAGGGAGAAACGGTCACCTTCGTTCTGCGGCAACTGGATGGTTGCGATGAGTGTGGCCCTGCCCCCACGGCGGAGGAGAGCCACGAGCTTTTCGAACAGACGGTTGAATTCTGGCGACGCTGGCTTTCGCAGTGCAACTACCGGGGTCGTTGGCGTGAAATGGTTCACCGCTCGGCGCTGACCTTGAAGCTGCTCACGTTCGAGCCTACCGGGGCCATCGTCGCCGCTCCGACATGCAGTCTGCCCGAGTCGATCGGTGGCGGGCGAAACTGGGACTATCGCTATACCTGGATTCGCGACGCCGCGTTCACTCTGTACGGCTTGCTCCGTCTGGGTTTCTCCTCGGAAGCGGCGGCGTTTGTCGGCTGGTTGGACGCGCGCTATCGCGAGGCAGGCGAAAATGGGCCGCTGCAGATTGTCTACGGCATCGACGGGCGGCACGAACTCCCCGAGTCCACGCTCGATCATCTGGAGGGATATTGCGGCTCAGGGCCCGTGCGGATCGGCAACGGAGCCTACAAGCAACTACAACTGGACATCTACGGCGAGTTGCTCGACTCGATTTACCTGTACAACAAGTACGGATCACCGATCTCGTACGATTCGTGGACCCATCTGCGAGGCCTGCTCGATTGGCTGTGCGACAACTGGCACCGCGAGGATGAAGGCATCTGGGAAACCCGCGGCGGCCGACGACACTTCGTCTATTCCAAGCTGATGTCGTGGGTCGCTATGGACCGCGGGCTGCGTTTGGCCGCCAAACGGTCGCTGCCGGCCGACGAGGCGCGGTGGCGCGGCGTGCGCAACGAAATCTACGAAGAAATCCTTTCTCGCGGCTGGTGCGAGGAGCGCGAGGCGTTTGTCCAATCGTACGGCAGCGAGTGCCTGGATGCGTCTACGTTGATTATGCCCTTGGTGTTTTTCCTTGCGCCGAACGATCCCAAGATGCTCAAGACGATCGAGGCCATCAATCGACGCCCGGCGGAGGGCGGGCTGGTCTCCGATGGGCTGGTCTATCGCTACGACGCCGATCGTGCGAGCGACGGCGTAGGCGGCGAGGAAGGGACGTTCAACATGTGCAGCTTCTGGCTCGTGGAAGCGCTGACGCGCGCCGGCCGCGTTGATCCGCACAAACTGACGGAGGCGCGCCTGCGGTTCGAACGCATGCTTGGACATGCCAATCATCTGGGACTCTACGCGGAAGAAACCGGCCGCAGCGGCCAATCGCTGGGCAACTTTCCCCAGGCATTCACGCACCTCGCGCTGATCAGCGCTGCGTTTAACCTGGACCGGAGTCTGGGGCGCGAGTGAGTTGACAAACACACAGTAGAGGGGCCGCAGCTATCGACGAAGCCCAACCCTCAATCAAACTGTTCTGAACAAGGAGACAATGATGCAAATCGGAATAATCGGTCTTGGAAGGATGGGCGCGAACATGGCGCGGCGGTTGCTCAAGGGAGACCACCAGTGCGTCGTCTTCAATAGGTCGCACAAAGCGGTCGAGGAACTCGCCAAAGAAGGAGCCGTCGGGGCGTCCTCGCTGGCGGACCTCGTGCAGAAGCTGGAGAAGCCGCGGGCGGTCTGGATGATGATTCCGGTGGCGTCTGTGGAACAACTCATCGCCGACATTTTGCCCCATCTCGAACCCGGCGACATCCTCATCGACGGCGGCAACTCCTACTACGTGGACGACATCCGCAGGTCGAGGGATCCCGCACTCAAGCAGATCCAATACATTGATTGCGGGACGAGCGGCGGCGTGATGGGCCTGGAGCGTGGCTACTGCCTGATGATCGGGGGCCCGGATAAAGCGGTGCAGCGGCTCGATCCGGTGTTCAAGACGCTGGCACCTGGAGTCGGCGACATCCCGCGCACTCCCGGGCGTGAGAAGCTCGGAGGCACCGCCGAACAGGGCTATCTGCACTGCGGGCCGAGCGGCGCCGGCCACTTCGTCAAGATGGTGCATAACGGCATCGAGTACGGCCTGATGGCGTCCTATGCCGAGGGCATGAACATCCTGGCCCACGCCAATGTGGGTCGGAGCGAACAGTCCCACGATGCCGAGACGACCCCGCTGCGCAACCCCGAAGAGTTCCAATTCGACCTCAATCTGGGCGATATCGCCGAGGTCTGGCGCCGCGGCAGCGTGGTCGCCTCGTGGCTGCTGGATTTGACGGCGTCCGCCCTGCTCAAGGATCCGACGCTCTCGAAGTTTGACGGCCGGGTGTCGGATTCCGGCGAGGGGCGGTGGACGATCAAGGCGGCCATCGACGAAGCCGTGCCGGCGCCCGTGCTCAGCACCGCGCTCTCCTCGCGCTTCAGCTCGCGCGGCGAGGCGGAGTTTGCCGACCGCCTGTTGTCCGCGATGCGCTTTGAGTTCGGCGGGCACATCGAGAAGCCTGTAGGCAAGTAACGACGGAAATCGGAATCACACGGCGAAGGGAATAGTTGCAAAGATGGGAGCACCAAGCATGAAACGAAACAACGGGTCGTCGGCACCAACGGTTGTGGCCCTCCTGATAATTGAGGGTTTTCACCGGACGCTTGCACAGGAGGGCGCGGCCCCTCCCGAATCCGACGGCGACGAGGCACTGGAACTCAGGATGCCCGAAGCGCTGCGTCTGCGCCACGGAGCCTTCCATGCGGATTTCAGCCGGGCCACCTAGGAAAAGGACAAGGTGGGAGAGGCCACAAGGGCGATTGAGAAGCTGGCGAACGCCCACTTTGAAAAGGCGAAAGCGGCGTTTCCGCCCCTGGCAATGTTGCCGCTGCTCTCCGAAGGCAAGGTGTCGCCGGAGATGAGGAAGGTTGTTCCGATGGCCGAGCGGTTGAACGCTGGCCTCCCGCAGATTCGCCGCGAGCACCGCGAGTTAATCGCCGGGCTCAAGAAGGTGGTGGAAGCCGCCGGGGAGGAAGGGGAAACGGAATATGGGAATTTCTCAGAAAGGCTGATCTGGCACATTCAGGAAGAGGAAGAGGTCTTGTACCCTGCCGTCCTGCTGGTCTGCGAATTCGTGAAAGAGAAGCTCGGGAAGGAGCCGTAGCATTGTGCGTGTCCGTGCACGGCCGCTCGTGCCGGCCACATGTTCGGAGTACCCAGGAGACTGCCTTGAACGGTGACAGCATACACAACACGGGAGGCCCGTTCGTTTCGTCCTTCGTGATGGAGCACGCGCAACACACGATGCTCTACCTGGCCGATGCAATCCAGTTTTCGGCGGCGATCCTGATCGGGCTGGCGGCCGCCCAGGCAACGTTTCGGTCCCTGGTCGTGTTCTTCCGCCGCGCGTCCCCGGAGTCAGCGACGGAGGAGGTTCGTCTCCGGCTGGGGCGGTGGCTCGTTCTCGCGCTGGAGTTCCAGGTCGCGGCCGACATCCTGCGCACCGCCGTCGCTCCTACCTGGAACGAGATTGGCCAACTCGCCGCTGTCATCGTCCTGCGGACGGCCTTGAATTACTTCCTCCAGCAGGAGATCGAGAAAGCGGGCCGAGGCAAGGGCGCGTGACGCCGGGCACGTCGAACCGAGTTGAAACGGTTCGGAAAGGAACGGACTGGCCCACGAACCCAAACGTGAAGTAATCAACATAAAGGTTTTATTAATTGATATGATTCTCGCCGGTCTGATCGCCGTTGCCGGGTGCTCGCAACCCGCGACCCCACCGGCCTCGGCGGGCCGCATGGACGCGAAGGTGGAGCATTGCTATCTCTGCCACCGGACGACGTCGTGAAACGGCATCAAGGCCGTCGGCCATTACAAACAGCACTGAGGGGCGAAGCCCCGGGAGGCTCGAAGGATGTGATCAAATCGAAGATGCTCTGGCTGTCGACGCTCGGCTGCCTCGCCGCCGTGCTGGCCCTCGTCCTGTTCTCCCGATCCTCGGGTGGCGCGGCCTCGTGGCTGCTCCTGCTCGTCCCGGCCGTGTGCCTGCTCGGCCACTGCCTCCCCGGCCTGCTCGGTTCGAAGCGCTCGTGCCACGGCGGGCGCGACGAGGGAAAGACTCCGGCCAGGGGAACCGACGAAGTACCGAAGTAATCCGTCGAAAGGGGAGTGTCGGCCTCGCGACTCCGTTGAACCAACATGGAGGTGTTATGGAACGGAATCGTCATCGCACGGCCTTGCTCGGCATCTTGTCGGTTTTGGCCCAATTCGCCCACGTCGAATCCGTAGGCGCCCAGCCCTGGTAAGGGCATCGCATCTTTTGCGACGCCGACCGCGACGACCCCGCAGGCTCAAAACCGCGGGGTCGTTCTGCGCGCCTTCCTCGGCAATCTCCGCTTCGACCGGTTTCCTGAGGGTAAAATGAATGAACGTACCGGCTGGTGGGCTCCTGGCCGTCTCCACGACGTGTTGTTCCCGAACCGAGGTGATGTGATGGACAGCGAGGCGACCAGGCGGACATTCCTCCAAGGCGGCACTATTGCGGCGGCCGGCCTCATCGCCGGGGCGGCCCCCGAGGGGGGCCAGGATGCCCCGGCCG
>LNFM01030519.1_pt1 | contig 13144 bp, 10 predicted proteins | sample 596031 | NCBI WGS metagenome assembly LNFM01 (sample SAMN04254537, study PRJNA301005) | activated carbon metagenome | isolation source: dual media filters at the Ann Arbor, Michigan drinking water treatment plant | place: USA: Ann Arbor
CGGGGTACAGGATTTCCTCGACGACCGGGCTGAGCCGGTGGATCTCGTCGATGAAGAGCACGTCGTTGGCTTCGAGGTTGGTCAGCAGCGCGGCCAGGTCTTTCGGCTTTTCCAGCACCGGCCCGCTGGTCTGGCGCAGGTTCACGCCGAGTTCCTGCGCGATGATGTGGCTGAGCGTGGTCTTGCCGAGGCCAGGCGGCCCGAACAGCAGCACATGGTCCAGCGCCTCGTTGCGCTTCTTGGCCGCGCCGATGAAGATCTCGAGCTGCTCGCGCACCTTCACCTGGCCCACGTACTCGTCGAGCAGCTTGGGGCGCAGGGCGCGCTCGATCGCCTCTTCCTTGGGCGAAGCCGGCGCGGCGGACACCATGCGCGGCGCCGGGGCGAAGTCGTCGGTCTGGATGCTCATGGTTGTTACTTGGCCAAGGCTTTGAGCGCGAGCTTGATGCCTTCGCTGACACCCACATCCGCCGGCAGAGGCTTCAAGGCGGCCGCGGCGTCCTTGTCGCTGTAGCCCAGTGCCATCAGGGCCTGCTGGATGTCGCTCTGCACGTCGCTCTGGGCCGGGCCGCCACCCGTCAGGTTCAGATCGGCACCGAGCTTGCCCTTGAGTTCGAGCAGCAGGCGCTCGGCGGTCTTCTTGCCGATGCCGGGCACCTTGATGATGCGGCCACTGTCCTGCGCGCTGATGGCCTGGGCCAGGTCGCCCACGCTCATGCCCGACAGCACCGAGAGCGCAGTGCGCGGGCCCACGCCGCTGATCTTGATGAGCTGGCGAAAGGCCTCACGTTCGGGTGATGTGGCGAAGCCGTAGAGAATCTGGGCGTCTTCGCGCACCACGAAATGGGTGAGCAGGGCCACCTTTTCGCCGGTGGCGGGCAGGTTGTAGAACGTGCTCATCGGCACATCGACCTCGTATCCGACGCCGTGGCAGTCCAGCAGGATCTGGGGTGGGTTTTTCTCCAGCAGCGTACCGGTCAACTTGCCTATCATCTGGACATCCTTTTGAGGAATTATCGGCTTGATTCTCAGACACACCTTCTCTCCGCCCGACAACGTCCGCATGGGTCACCTCTGCGGCCCGCTGGACACCCACATCCGCAGCATCGAGGCGGCCTTGAACGTGAAGGTGGCGCACCGTTTCGAGCAGTTCCGCATCGAAGGCACCAAGCCCAAGGTGAACCAGCCGATCCCGCCCGAGCAGGTGCAGCTCATGCTCAGCGGCGACACCGCGCTGGCCGATCCGGGCGACGGTGCGCTGGCCATGCAGACGCGGCGCGGCGAGGTGCGCGGGCGCACGCCCAACCAGGCGCGCTACCTCGAGAACATGGCCACCCACGACATCACGTTCGGCATCGGTCCGGCCGGCACGGGGAAGACGTATCTGGCCGTGGCCTGCGCGGTGGACGCGCTGGAGCGCAGCGCGGTGCAGCGCATCGTGCTGACCCGCCCCGCGGTGGAAGCCGGTGAGAAGCTCGGCTTCCTGCCCGGCGACCTGGGCCAGAAAGTGGACCCGTACCTGCGCCCGCTGTACGACGCGCTCTACGACCTGATGGGCGCCGAGAAGGTGCAGAAGGCCTTCGAGCGGCAGCAGATCGAGATCGCACCGCTGGCCTTCATGCGCGGGCGCACGCTCAACCACGCCTTCGTGATCCTCGACGAAGCGCAGAACACCACGGTGGAGCAGATGAAGATGTTCCTCACGCGAATCGGCTTCGGCGCCAAGGCCGTGATCACCGGCGACGTGAGCCAGATCGACCTGCCGCGCACCGAGCTCAGCGGCCTGATCGACGCCGAGCGTGTGCTCAAGCGCGTGCAGGGCATCGCGATCACGCGCCTCTCCAGCGCCGACGTGGTGCGACACCCGCTGGTGGCGCGCATCGTCGACGCCTACGACGCGCGCACGCCGCAGGTGGAAGACGTCGCGCCGGTCAAACGCACGCGCCGCAAGGCGGCTTGAGGTCGAATCGATGCCATCCATTCGCACCACCCGCACACTCGCGGCTCTGCTGGCCTGGCTGCCTTTGGCCGTGGCCGCCCAGGGCACGCCGCCCGCAGCCGCTCCGGCCGCGCCGGCGCTCGTTTTCAGCAGCCAGTCCGTCACCTACCGCTGCGACGGCGGCACCGAGATCGAGCTGGTCTACCTCAACCTGAGCAACGGCAACGCCTTCGCCGCCCTGCATTTCAACGGCCGCACGGTGATGCTGCAAGGCCGCCGCGCCACCACCGGGGTGCGCTTCATCGCGCTGGACGAACAGAACAGCCTGCGCTGGTACACGCAAGGCATGAAAGGTGAGCTGAGTTTTCTGGCCGCCGACCACACGGCGCAGGAGCAGACGCTGCTGGCCAACTGCTTCGCCCAACCGGCCAAACGCTGATGGCACTGCCCGCACTCACCTTGTCCCTGCAGTTCGGCGATCTGCAGGACGCCGCCACCCACCGCGCCGCGCTGCCGCGCCACACGGTCGCGCGCTGCATCCGCCACGCGCTGGACGCCGATGCCGAGATCACCGTGCGCATCGTCGACGCGGAGGAAGGCCAGGCGCTCAACCGCGACTACCGGGGCAAGGACTACGCCACCAATGTGCTGACCTTCGACTACGCCACCGAACCGATGGTGATGGCCGACCTGGTGCTGTGCGCGCCGGTGGTGGCACGCGAGGCCGCCGAGCTCAAGAAGCCGCTGGCCGAGCACTATGCGCACCTGCTGGTGCACGGCACCCTGCACGCGCAGGGGTGGGACCACGAGACCAGCGAGGCCGACGCCGAGGAAATGGAAGCGCGCGAAACCGAGATTCTTGCCGGCCTGGGCCAACCGGACCCTTACCGTTAAGCCTTGATCTGCAGGGGAATGGTCACCGGTCCGTCGTTGACCAGGTGCACCTTCATGTCGGCACCAAAGCGGCCCGTCTGCACCGACGGGTGCGCCGCGCGCGCGGCCTTCACGAAGGCGTCGTAGAGCGCCTCGCCCAGCGCGGGCGGCGCGGCCGCGGTGAAGCCGGGCCGGTTGCCGCTCTTGGTGTCGGCCGCCAGGGTGAACTGGCTCACGATCAACAAGCCCCCCGCGATGTCCTGCACGCTCAGGTTCATCTTGCCGGCGGCGTCGCCAAAGATGCGAAGTTTCAGGATCTTGGCCAGCATCTTCCCGCCCACGGCCTCGGTGTCGTCGGGCTCGGCGCACAGCAGCACCAGCAGGCCGGGGCCGATCTGTCCCACCACCTCACCGGCAATGTCCACGCGGGCTTCGCTCACGCGCTGCAACAGGCCAATCACACCGGATCCTTCGCGTCGTCCAGGTGTGCCTCGACATCGCTGGGCAGGAGCTGGATGGTCGCCCGCAACCCCGGCACGGCGCTCATGAGCTTTCGCTCCACGGTGCCGCGCACCGCAGCGGCCTGCCCCAGTGTGCAGCCCGGCGGCATGTGCATGTGCAGGTCCACGAAACGCCGCTGACCGGCCCGGCGCGTGCTCACATGGTCAAAACGGATCACGTTGGCACCACGGTTGGCGGACACCAGCTCATCCAGCGTCTGCTGGATGGTGACCATCACTTCGGGCTCCACCGCTTCGTCCATCAGGCCCTGCGACGAGCGCCACAGGAGGTGAAAGCCTTCTTTCAGGATGTTGGCCGCCACACCCATGGCCACCAGCGGGTCGAGCCAGAGCCAGCCGGTGAAGCTCACCAGCGCGATGCCCACCACCACACCCACCGAGGTCCACACATCGGTGACCAGGTGTTTGGCGTCGGCCTCCAGCGCGATCGAGCGGTGTTCCTTCGCGGCGCGAAACATCACCCAGGCCAGCAGGCCGTTGAGCGCGGAACTGACCACCGAGAGCGCCAGGCCCCAGCCCACCTGCGCGATCGGCTGCGGATCGAACAGCCGGTGCCCGGCGACCCAGATGATGCCCAGCGCCGCCGCGATGATGAGGATGCCTTCGAAACCGGATGAGAAGTACTCGGCCTTGTGGTGGCCATAGGGGTGGTCTTCGTCGGCTGGGCGCGCCGCGATCGTCACCATCACCAGGCCGAAGATCGCGCTGGCCAGGTTGACCAGCGACTCCATCGCGTCCGACAGCAACCCCACCGAGTCGGTGATGTACCAGGCTCCCGTCTTGAGGGCGATGGTCATGAGGGCCACCACCACCGACGCCATGAGCAGGCGTTGGGGCGTGAGGAGTCGGGCTTGGGCGGGCGTCATGAACGGATTGTCGGGCAACCGCCTGGTGTGAAGCTGAAGGACAACGACCATCCCGGTGCGAGCGGTGCCAGAATGAGCCGACACGCCGCACCCATGACACCCACACCCACACCCACCGCAGCCCCCTCCACCGCCAGTGTCTGGCTCGGCGAGACCGATGTCTGGCTGCTGGCCGAAGGCAAGCACCTGCGTCCCTGGCAGAAGCTCGGCGCCCATGCCACCACCCTCGACGGGCAGGGCGGCACCGCGTTCGCCGTCTGGGCACCCCACGCGCGCCAGGTGGGCCTGGTGGGCGACTTCAACCAATGGCGCGCGCAGCCCATGCGCCTGCGCCCCGAGTGCGGCGTGTGGGAGCTGTTCGTGCCCGGCGCTTCGGTGGGCGACTGGTACAAGTTCGACGTGCAGGGCAGCGATGGCCGCCACGTGTTCAAGACCGACCCCTACGCCCGCGAAACCGAGCTGCCCCCGGGCAACGCCGCGCGCGTGTGCGCGCCCCTGCGCGCGCCCGCCGACCGGGGCGGCGCCGCCCACGAACGCCCCGACCTGCCCATGGCCATCTACGAAGTGCACGCGGGGTCGTGGCGCCGGCCTGACGGGCCGCACACCGTGCCCACCTGGGACGACCTCACCACCCACCTTGTGCCCTACGCGGTGGACATGGGCTTCACGCACCTCGAACTGATGCCGGTGAGCGAGCACCCGTTCTACGCCTCGTGGGGCTACCAGCCCACCGGCCTGTACGCCCCCACCGCGCGTCACGGCTCGCCCGAATCGTTCCGCCGCTTCGTGCAGACCGCGCACGCCGCCGGCCTGAAGATCATCCTGGACTGGGTGCCCGCCCACTTTCCCACCGACGAACACGCGCTGGCCCGTTTCGACGGCACGGCGCTCTATGAGCATGCCGACCCGCGCGAAGGTTTCCACCGCGACTGGAACACCCTCATCTACAACTTCGGCCGTCACGAGGTGCGCAACTTTCTCGTGGGCAACGCACTGTTCTGGGTCGAGCAGTACGGCATCGACGGCCTGCGCGTGGACGCGGTGGCCTCCATGCTGTACCGCGACTACAGCCGCCCGGCGGGCGAATGGGTGCCCAACGAGCACGGCGGGCGCGAGAACCTGGAAGCGATTGCCTTCCTGCGCGAGGTGCACGAGGTGCTGCACCAGGAGGCGCCCCGCGCCAGCACCATGGCCGAAGAGTCCACCGCGTTCCCGCGCGTGACCGGTCCGGTGGCTGAGGGCGGGCTGGGCTTCGACCACAAATGGAACATGGGCTGGATGCACGACACCCTGTCGTACTTCGGTCTCGACCCGATCCACCGGCGCTGGCACCACAACCAGATGACGTTTGCGATGATGTACGCGCACACCGAAGACTACGTGCTGCCGCTCTCGCACGACGAGGTGGTGCACGGCAAGGGCTCGCTGCTGAACAAGATGGCCGGTGACCGCTGGCAACAGCTGGCGAACCTGCGCGCGCTCTACGCCTGGATGTACGCCCATCCGGGCAAGAAGCTGCTCTTCATGGGTGCCGAACTGGCCCAGCCCACCGAGTGGGACCACGACGCCGAGCTGCCCTGGCACCTGTTGAACGACCCGGCACACGCCGGCGTGCAGCACCTGGTGCGCGACCTCAACCACCCCTACAGCTTCCAGTGGCTGGTGGTGGACGACGCCGACCATTCGGTGCTGGCCTTCGCCCGCTACGGCCACGCACTCGAAGACACGGTGGTGGTGATCGCCAACCTCACGCCCCTGGTGCGCCACGGTTACCGCGTGGGCCTGCCGCACGGCGGGCACTGGCAAGAGCGGCTCAACACCGATTCCAGCCACTACGGCGGCAGCAACGTGGGCAACCACGGCCGCGTGCTGGCCGACGACCTGGCACAGCACGGCCAGCGCTGGTCGGCCGCTTTGACGCTGCCGCCGCTCGGTGTGTTGTGGCTCCAGCCAGAACAGGCATGACGGTCCCCTGCGACGCTCCTGCACTGGGTGCGCATCTCCACGTCCAAAGTGGGGAGAACGGCGTGCACTTCTCGGTCTGGGCGCCCGATGCCCACGGGCTGGACGTCTGCCTGTTCGAGCCCGGCGCCCCGGTGGAACACCGGCGCGTGGCGCTGCAGCCCGCCGGTGACGGCGTGTGGTCGGCCTTCGTGCCCGGGATCGGCGCGGGTCAGCCATACGGCTTGCGCGCCAGCGGCCCGTGGCAGCCCGAAGCCGGCCACCGCTTCAATCCCGCGCACCTCCTGCTCGACCCGTGGGCACTCGCCCTGGTAGGCAACACCAAACGCCTGGCCCTGCAAACCGGCCACGCCTGCGCCGACCCGCTGCACCCCACGCAAGCCTGGAACGAACACCAGCCCGACCCGACCGACAACGCGGCCCACCTGCCGCGCTGTGTGGTGGTGGACGCGCAGGCCGAGCTGGCCGCGGGCCGGGCCATCGCGCCCCGCCCCGCCGTCGCCAGCGACCGCGTGGTGATCTACGAAGCGCACGTGAAGGCCCTCACCCGCCTGCACCCACTGGTTCCTGAGCACCAGCGCGGCACCTACGCGGCCCTCGCCCACCCCGCCGTGGTGCAGCACCTGCAGCGCCTGGGCATCACCACCGTCTGCCTGCTGCCGGTGCACCAGCACATCAGCGAGCGCCACCTGAACACGCTCAACGCGTTCACGCCCGAGCCGGCCTACGCGGCGGCCACCGCTGGAGAGGACCCCATCCTGGCCAACGACACCGCTGCCGTGCGCGCCGAGTTCCGCCGCATGGTCGACACCCTGCACCGCGCCGGCATCGAGGTGGTGCTCGACGTGGTCTTCAACCACACGGCCGAAAGCGACCTCGACGGCCCCACGCTGAGCTGGCGCGGCCTGGGCCAGAACCGCTGGTACGCCATGGGCGAACACGGCGTGCCGCACAACTTCACGGGCACCGGCAACACCCTGGCGTTCAGCGAACCGCGCGTGCAGCAGTGGGTGCTCGACAGCCTGCGCTGGTGGGTGCAAGCGTTCGGCGTGGACGGTTTCCGCTTTGACCTCGCCGTCTCGCTGGGTCGAGACGCGGCGCTGGGCCACGCCTTCAACCCGCGCAGTGCCTTGCTGAGTGCCATGGCGCACGACCCGGTGCTGCGCAACGTGCGCCTCATCGCCGAGCCCTGGGACGTGGGGCCGAACGGCTACCAGCTGGGTGGATTTGAAGCGGGATGGCTGGAGTGGAACGACCGCTTCCGCGACGGCGTGCGGGCCTTCTGGCTCGGCCACCACGGCACGCGCGGCGAACTCGCCACCCGGTTGTGCGCCAGCGGCGATGTGTTCCACCAGCGCGGTCGTCGGCCTGTGGCCAGCGTGAACATGGTCACCGCGCACGACGGCTTCAACCTCGCCGATCTCACCGCCTACCAGCACAAACACAACGCCGCGAACGGGGAAAACAACCGCGACGGCCACGGTCACAACCTCAGCGCCAACGGCGGTGTGGAAGGCGCGACCGACGACCCCGTGGTGCTGCACCGCCGCGGCCAGTGGCGCCGTGCGCTGCTGGCCACGCTGTTCTGCGCGCAGGGCACGCCTCAGCTGCTCGCCGGCGACGAACTGGGCCACAGCCAGCACGGCAACAACAACAGCTACTGCCAGGACAACGCCACCACCTGGCTGGACTGGACCCGTGCCGACGCCGAACTCACGGACTTCGTGGCCCGCCTCGCGGCGCTGCGGCGGCAGCACCCTGGCCTGCGCCACGCGCGCTGGTTCGAAGGCACTGGCAACGTGCCCGACATCGCCTGGCTCGACACCGACGGCCAGCCGCTGCGGCCAGACGCCTGGCAGGCCCGCGACCGCCACACGCTCACCGCCCTGGTCACCGTGGGCGAAGGCGGCGCACCGCCGCGGGAGCGCCTGCTGCTGGTCTGGCACGCCGACCACGGCCGCGCACAGTTGCAACTGCCGCCCGGCGACTGGGGCGTGTTGCTCAACAGCGCGCGCGCACGGGTGGTGCTGCCGGGTGAGGCGGGCGACTCGGCCGTCGGCCACCTGCCGCTGCAAGAAGCCAGCGTGTGGGTGCTGGTCCAGCCCTTGCATGCATCCAGTGGCCATCCGCCATGAACACCCACCTCCACCCGTTTCTCTCGCGCCGCACCAGCGGCGTGCTGCTGCACATCACCAGCCTGCCCGGCCCCAACGGCTCGGGAGACCTCGGCATCGGTGCGCGCCACTTCGTGGACTGGCTCGCCTCGGCCGGCCAGTCGATGTGGCAGATCCTGCCGCTGTCGCCGGCCGGCCCGGGCAACTCGCCATACCAGAGCGTGTCGGCGTTTGCCGGCAGCCCGCTCATGGTGGATCTGGACGATCTCGTGCAGATGGGCTGGCTGCCCTGGATGCCTACGCAAGGCTTTGACCACCACCGCTGCGACTTCACCCGCGTGGCACCCTGGCGCATGGCGTGCCTGCGCAAGGCCTGGGACGGTTTCAGCCTGCGCGCCAGCACCGAATGCCGCGAAGCCCTGGCCAATTTCTGCACCGCACACGCGCACTGGCTCGACGATTACGCGCTCTTCATGGTGCTGGGCGAGCGTCACATCGGCAGTTGGTCGCAGTGGCCAGAGCCGCTGGCGCAGCGCGATCCGGCGGCCCTCGACGAGGTGCGCCAGCACTCGCCCAAGGCGCTGGGTTTCTGGCAGTTCGTGCAGTGGCGCTTCTGGGTGCAGTGGCAGGCATTGCGCGACTACGCCCGCAGCCGGGGCGTGCAGGTGGTGGGCGACGCACCGATCTTCGTGGCGCACCACAGCGCGGACGTGTGGGCGCACGCCGACCAGTTTTTGCTGGGCGACAACTTCGAGCCCGAGGTGGTGGCCGGCGTGCCACCCGACTATTTCAGCGCCACCGGCCAGCGCTGGGGCAACCCGCTCTACAACTGGCCGGTCATGGCGCAAAACGGCTACCGCTGGTGGAAGGACCGCGTGGCCCACCTGTTCCAGCAGGTGGACGTGGTGCGGCTGGACCACTTTCGAGGCTTTGAGGCGCACTGGGAAATCCCGGCGAGTGAGCCCACCGCGGTGGCGGGTCGCTGGCAAAGCGGCCCGGGTCTGCCGTTTTTTGCCGAGCTGCAGGCTGAGCTCGGTCCGCTGGCCATCATCGCGGAAGACCTGGGTCTCATCACGCCCGAGGTGACGGCGTTGCGCGAGGCCTGTGGCTTTCCCGGCATGCGCATCCTGCAGTTCGCCTTTGGTGGCGGACCGGCCAACCCCTACCTGCCGCACAACCTCACCCGCGACTGTGTGGCCTACACCGGCACGCACGACAACGACACCACCCTGGGCTGGTGGCGCGCCGCCTCGGTGCACGACAAGGCCGCCGCGCGCGCCTACCTTGGCCCGGCGGTGGACACCGAGCCACACTGGACGCTGATCACCGCGCTGTCGCAGTCGGTGGCCAACACGCTGGTGCTGCCGTTTCAGGACGTGCTGGGCCTGGACGGCAAACACCGCATGAACACGCCGGGGCAGGCCACCGGCTGTTGGGAATGGCGCTTTGACTGGCGCCAGGTGGACCACCGCCCCGCCGAACGCCTGCTCGCCATGGCGCGGGCACACGGCCGAATACCGTAGCCACACGCCCTGTTCACGCGATCCATCCCGTCAGTGCGCACCAAGACGCACCCGCCCAACACACCCACGGAGACACACATGGAAAAGACATCCCCCCAGCAACTCGCCCGGCGCACCATCGCCCTGGTGCTGGCGGGCGGACGCGGCTCGCGCCTGCACGCCCTGACCGATCGGCGCTCCAAACCGGCGGTGTACTTCGGCGGCAAGTTCCGCATCGTCGACTTCGCGCTCTCCAATTGCCTGAACTCCGGCGTGCGCCGCATCGGCGTGCTCACGCAGTACAAGTCGCACAGCCTGCTGCGCCACCTGCAGCGCGGCTGGAGTTTCCTGCGCAACGAATTCAACGAGTTCATCGACCTGCTGCCGGCCCAGCAACGCATGGACGACGAGAGCTGGTACCTCGGCACGGCGGACGCCGTCTACCAGAACCTGGACATCCTGCGCGCGCACAAGCCCGAGTACATCCTGGTGCTCGCGGGCGATCACATCTACAAGATGGACTACGCCAGCCTGATCGCCGACCACGTGGCGCTGGGCAAGAAGTGCACCGTGGCCTGCATCGAGGTGCCGCTGGCCGAGGCCACCGCCTTCGGCGTGATGGACATCGACGCCGGGCGCAACATCGTGCGGTTCCTGGAAAAGCCTGCAAAACCGCCGCACATGCCCGGCAAGCCCGACACCGCGCTGGCCAGCATGGGCGTGTACGTGTTCAACACCGAGCACCTGTTTGAAGCGCTCAAGCGCGACGCCACCACCCCCGGCTCCAGCCGCGATTTCGGCAAGGACATCATCCCGGCCATGGTGGCCGCCGGTGACGCGGTGGCGCACCCGTTCGGCCTGTCGTGCGTGAAGAGTTCCCCCGAGGCGCCGGCCTACTGGCGCGATGTGGGCACGATCGACGCCTACTGGGCCGCCAACCTCGACCTCACCAACACCATTCCCGAGCTCGACATGTACGACCGCGGCCAAGTTCGTGTTCGACGACGACGGCCGCCGCGGCTGCGCGGTCGACTCGCTGGTCTCGGGTGGCTGCATCATCTCGGGCGCGCTGGTGCGCCGCTCGGTGCTGTTCTCGCGCGTGCGCGTGCACTCCTATGCCTCGGTGGAAGCGTCGGTCATCCTGCCCGAGGTCGACATCGGCCGCGGCTGCGAACTGCACAAGGTGGTGGTCGACAACGGCTGCGTGATCCCACCCGGCATGAAGATCGGGGTGGACGCGGCGGAAGACACGCGCCGCTTCTTCCGCACGCCGAGCGGCGTGGTGCTGGTGACCCGCGAAATGCTGGAAAAACTCGAATGACCCTGAAGGTTCTCTACGTCTGTTCCGAAGTCTTCCCGCTGCTCAAGACCGGCGGGCTGGCCGATGTGAGCGCGGGCTTGCCGCCCGCACTCCAGGCCCTGGGCGCGGATGTGCGCCTGTTGTTGCCGGCCTTCCCCGGCGTGGTGGCGGGCGTCACGCCCGAAGGCCCCACCCTGCTGGTGCCGGCCGGGGGCGGCCCGGGCTTGCCCCCGGGTCTCGGGCCGCAGGCCATGTCGGCCCACGGGCCCACGCCCTGGCTGCGCGCCGGGCGCATCACCGACAGCGGCATGCCGGTCTGGCTGCTGCACGCGCCGGGCCTGTACGAGCGCAGCGGCAGCCCCTACCTCGACGCCACCGGCCAACCCTGGCCCGACAGCGCCGAACAGTTCGCCTGGCTGGGCTGGGCCGCGGCCCTGCTGGGCACGGGTCTGGACACCGCCTGGCGGCCCGATGTGGTGCACGGCCACGACTGGCACACCGGCCTGGCGTTTGCCTACCTGCGCGAACTCGCGCGCACCGCCGAACACCGGCCGGCCACCGTGTTCACCATCCACAACCTGGCCTACCAGGGGGTGTTCAACGCCGGCCTGCGCCCGCGCCTGGGCTTGCCCGATGGGTTCTTCCACCTCCAGGGGCTGGAGTTCCACGGTCAGATCAGCTTCATGAAAGCGGGGCTGAAGTACAGCGACGCCATCACCACCGTGAGCCCGACCTACGCGCACGAGATCACCGGAGCCGAGCAGGGCTGCGGCCTGGACGGCGTGCTGCGCCAGCGCCAGGCGCACCTGCACGGCATCCTCAACGGGGTGGACGACGCGGTGTGGAACCCCTCGGCCGACCCGCTGGTGCAACCCGGATTTGATGCCGACCACCTGCAGGGCAAGGCCCAGGCCAAGGCCCGGCTGCAGCAACGCATGGGGCTGACACCACAACCCGATGCACTGTTGTTCTCGGTGGTGAGCCGCCTGACCGAACAAAAGGGCCTGCACCTGCTGCCCGCCGTGGTGGACGAGCTGGTGCAGCGCGGCGGACAACTCGCGGTGCTGGGCTCGGGCGACGCCGCCATCGAACAGGCCTTGCGCGGCTGCGCCCAACGCCACCCCGGCCAGGTGGCGCTCACCGTGGGCTACGACGAAGCGCTGGCGCACAGCGTGATCGCCGGGGCCGACGTGATCCTGCTGCCCTCCCGCTTCGAGCCCTGCGGACTGACCCAGCTCTACGGCCTGCGCTACGGCACGCTCCCCCTGGTGCGCGCGGTGGGCGGTCTGGCCGACACCGTGGTCGACTGCAGCCTGGAGCACCTGGACGACGGCAGTGCCAGCGGCTTCGTGTTTCAAGACCTGGACGTGCCGAGCCTGCTCTCGGCGCTCAAGCGCGCCTTTGCACTGCAGCGGCGCCCGGCCGACTGGCGCGCCGTTCAGCGCCACGCCATGGCGCTGCGCTTCGGCTGGGAGCGCGCGGCGGGCGAGTACCTGCAGGTCTACCGCTCGGTGCTGCCCGCCTGAACGCCACGCCAGCACGCTTATTGCTTCAGCCCTTCAGCCCCCACCACAGAGCTCAACGCCATGCCCGACACCACGCTCCCCATCGAACCCGTGCCGTTCGAATACGACCACCTCGACAACGGCGTGGACGCCTTGCGCAAGTCGATCGCCAACCGCCTCGTCTACTCGGTCGGCCGCGACCCGCGATCGGCCACCCGGCGCGATTGGCTGTTCGCCCTGTTCCACGCGGTGCGCGACCGCATGATGCACCGCTGGCGCGAGACGCTGGCCACCGCGCAGGACGACGACGCCAAACGCGTGTACTACCTCTCGATGGAGTTCCTGACCGGACGCGCGCTCACCAACGCACTGCTCTCGGTGGGCATCCTCGACGAAGCGCGCACGGCCTGCACCCAGCTCGGGGTCGACTTCGATTCGCTGATCGACCTGGAAGCCGACGCGGGTCTCGGCAACGGCGGCCTGGGGCGGCTGGCCGCGTGTTTCCTCGACTCCATGGCCACCGTGGGCATCCCCGGCATGGGCTACGGCATCCGTTACGACT
>LNFM01013166.1_pt1 | contig 13143 bp, 16 predicted proteins | sample 596031 | NCBI WGS metagenome assembly LNFM01 (sample SAMN04254537, study PRJNA301005) | activated carbon metagenome | isolation source: dual media filters at the Ann Arbor, Michigan drinking water treatment plant | place: USA: Ann Arbor
GTCCATGGCTGGGCCGCATTCAGTCCGGCTTCAGCGCCGCGCTGCGCAGCCGCAGCGCGTTCGTGATGACCGAGGCCGAACTCAGGCTCATCGCGAGCGCCGCGATCATCGGCGACAGCAGCCAGCCGGTGAACGGAAACAGCACGCCTGCGGCCAGCGGCACCCCCAGCGCGTTGTAGACGAAGGCGAAGGCCAGGTTCTGCTTCATGTTGGCCACCGTGGCCACCGACAGGGCGCGTGCCGTGGCGATGCCACGCAGGTCGCCCTTGACGAGCGTGAGCTGCGCGCTGTTCATCGCCACGTCGGTGCCGGTGCCCATGGCGATGCCGACATCGGCCCGTGCCAGCGCGGGCGCGTCATTGATGCCATCGCCGGCCATCGCGACGCGGCGGCCTTCAGCCTGCAGCTTCTCGACGAGCTTGAGCTTGTCGGCGGGCTTCACTTCGCCGTGTACCTCGTCAATGCCCAAGCGTTTCCCGACGGCGCGTGCCGTGGTCAGCCCGTCGCCGGTGGCCATGATCACCCGCAGGCCGGCGGCGCGCAGCGAGGCCAGCGCGTCGGGCGTCGTCGCCTTGATCGGGTCGGACACCGCGAGCAGGCCGGCGAGCTTCCCGTCCACCGCCAGGTGCATCACGCTGGCACCCTGAGCACGCAGCGCCTCTGCCTGGGTGGCCAGGGGCGACACGTCGATGCCGAGCTGCTGCATCAGCGCGGTGTTGCCCAGCGCGAGCGCCTGGCCGCGGACGGTGCCGCGCACGCCGATGCCCGACTCGGAATCGAACTGCTCGGGCTTGTGCAGCGTCAATCCGCGCTCGCGTGCCGCCGAGACGATGGCAGCAGCCAGCGGGTGCTCGCTGCCCTGGTCGAGGCTGGCGGCCCATTGCAGCACCTGCTCGTCGGTGTGGCCGGCGGCAGCCACGGCCCGCTCGAAGCTGGGCCGGCCTTCGGTCAGGGTTCCGGTCTTGTCGACGATCAGCGTATCGATCTTGCGCAGGTTCTCGATCGCCGCCGCATCGCGGAACAGAACTCCGCTGGTCGCGCCGCGGCCAGTGGCGACCATGATCGACATCGGCGTGGCCAGGCCCAGCGCGCACGGACACGCGATGATCAGCACGGCTACGGCATTGATGAGGCCGTAGACCCAGCTGGGCTCGGGTCCGAACAGGCCCCAGCCGAAAAGGGTCAGCAACGCGATGCCCACCACCACCATCACAAAGTAGCCGGCCACGACGTCGGCCATGCGCTGCATCGGCGCTCGCGAGCGCTGCGCCATCGCGACCATCTGCACGATCTGCGACAGCACGGTGGCCGAGCCGACGTGCTCCGATCGCATCACCAGCGCTCCGCTCGTGTTCATCGTCGCGCCGATCAGCTTGTCGCCGACGCGCTTGGTCACTGGCAGCGGCTCGCCGGTGAGCATCGACTCGTCGAGCGCACTGCTGCCCTCGACGACGACGCCGTCGACCGGCACCTTCTCGCCGGGCCGCACGCGCAGCAGATCGCCGACGTGCACATGCGCCAGCGGCACGTCCGACTCGCTGCCGTCCGCCGCGATGCGGCGCGCGGTCTTCGGCGCCAAGCCCAGCAGCGACCTGATCGCCGCGGAGGTCTGCGACCGCGCCTTCAGCTCCAGGATCTGGCCGAGCAGCGTCAGCGAGATGATCACCGCGGCCGCCTCGAAGTAGACCGCCACCCGCCCCATCGAGACGAAGGACGCCGGGAAGACCTGCGGCGCGACGGTGGCGACGACGCTGTAGACGAAGGCCGCCCCGGTGCCCAGGCTGATCAGCGTCCACATGTTCGGGCTGCGATGGACGATTGACTGCGCCCCGCGCACGAAGAACGGCGCGCCGGCCCACAGCACGATGGGCAGCGTCAGCGCCAGCTCGATCCAGCTCTGCCGCGCCATGTCGAACCAGCCCAGTCGGTGGCCGAACATCGCCATCACGGTGACGACGACCGTCAGCGGCAGCGTCCACCAGAAGCGACGCTTGAAGTCGACGAGTTCCGGGTTCTCGGCTTCATCCAGGTCGGGCAGGATCGGCTCGAGCGACATGCCGCACTTGGGGCAGTTGCCCGGATGGTCCTGACGGATCTCCGGGTGCATCGGGCAGGTGTAGATCGTGCCCGCAGGCGACTCCACGGCCGGCGCCGCCGCAGGCGCCGGCTGCAGGTAGCGGGCCGGCTCGGCACTGAACTTCGCCAGGCACTTGGCGCTGCAGAAGTAGTACGGCCGACCGTCGTGTTCCGCGTGGTGCAGTGACTGATCGGTCACCTTCATGCCGCACACGGGGTCCTTCAGTTCGGCGTCGACTGGGACGGCAGGAAAGTGTTCCTGTGCCGCGCCGTGCGCGTGATGATGGTGCGCGTGGTCGTGCTCGTGCGGAGGCGCGTCGGTGGAAGCCTTGCCGTGCGTGTGGCCCTCGTGGCCGGCGTGCGATTTCATGTCCATGGTCAGGCCCACCGTCCCGTCGAACGACTGGCACCTGCGCCGTGGTTTACATGGTGTCCGTGGCCGCCGTGGCCATGGAACAGGTGCATCACCGGGCAAGCCAGCAGCAGCAGGTAGGGCCAGTAGCCGGCGACGTGCCCCGAGCGCTCGCGGAGCAGGAAGAGGGCGCCGATCAATGCGGTCATCGCCGCGACGATCCAAAGCGCACGGGCAGCCCGGCAGGAACGGGTGGTCGGGTTCGGTGTGGGCAGGTGGTTGGTCAGCATGCTGTGTCCGTGAGTGCTCTCTGGCGGGCCTCGAGCGAAGGGAACACTCGTGGCTGTACAGAACTACCGCAACCTTAGCCCTTACAACGGTGTCAAGGTCAAAGGGGAATTGGCAATCGATTGGAAGGTCTAGGTGTTGCCAATGATGCGACGCACCCGACGTGCCTACCGACCCGGGTCACGTAACCATGCGTGCACGCCGCATTCTGGCGCGATCGCATGCCGGGAAGTGACCAAGATCATCCAGGAGCGCCCGTTGCCCCCTCCTCGACTCCTCACGCACATCTGGAGAACGAGGCGATGTTGGACTACCTGCGAGCCACCTGGTGTCGGCGCCTGCTGTTGGCGCTTGTGCTGAGCTCGTTCCTGCCCGTTTCGGCCGCCACCCTCGCCTGCCAGATCGACTGTGCGTTCGACCACCGAGACGTTCCCCAGGGACCACACGCCGGCGGGCATGGCATCCAGGAGTCTTCGTCGGCTCCTCAGGGCGGCTCGCATCTGATGCACGCGGGACCCTGCCATCTGGGCGCGCTGCCGGCGCTCCCCTCAGCCGCCACTGTAGACACCGCCATCGGGTTGCCGCTCGCCTGGGGCGCGGTGCAGGTCGACGCACCCGCGTCATGTACCTGGCCGCCGCCGGAGCAACGGCCCAAAGCCTGAATCTCCTCTGCATACAACCGGCTGCCCGATGGCAGCCCTTGCAGCGCGCGCCCTCCCGACGTGCGCACGGATTCATTGAACAGGAGATTTTCATGGCTCACCAACAACACCAGTCCTGCATTGCGGCGTGCAACGCCTGTGCTGATGCCTGCGACCACTGCGCATCCGCCTGCCTGCAGGAACAGGACGTCCAGATGATGGCGCAGTGCATTGCGCTCGATATGGACTGCGCTGCCATCTGCCGGCTCGCGGCAGGCGCGATGTCACGCGGAAGCCCGTTCGCCCGAGAGATCTGCGGCCTGTGTGCGCAGATGTGCCAAGCCTCTGGTGACGAGTGCGGCAAGCACTCGATGGACCATTGCCAGGCATGCGCTCAGGCGTGCCGCGCGTGCGCCGACGAATGCCGCCGCATGGCTCAGGCCTGAACCGGCTTGCAGAAAACCTTACCGCCCGCCCATCGGGGGCGGGCTCTTCACCCTATGGAGACACCCATGTCAATGACACAGCCTGCCGCCGCACTGGCGGCATCCATTGCTCTGCTCGGAGCCATCTCGGCGCCTCCTGCCCATGCAGAAGGTCCCGGTCAAGGCCAGACCGCCAAGTTCGAGGTCGAGTTCATGCGCATGGCGATCGACCACCACTTTGCCGCACTGCGCATCACGGAGCTGGCCGCCGGGACCGACATGCAGCGCAATGCCGAGATCGGCGCTGCCGAAGGCACCTCGCCGACGCCCGGATACGCCGCCACGCCGGCCAAGGCAACACTCGACGACCTGAAGTCGATGGCGCGGCGGAACAACCGCATGCAGCGCGAGGAAATCCTGAAGATGCAGGGTTTCCTGCGGGACTGGTACGGGCTGCAGTACCAGCCACGCTTGCGCGCCGACAGCGCCGTGCAGATCGACATCCTCGAAGGGGCGCAGCCGGGTGCCGACTTCAACCACGCCTTCTACGAGGTGTTCGCCCGGCACCACTACACGCTAATGGAGCCGGTCAACGCCTGCATGACGGGCACCGACCTGCGGCACGACGAGCTGCGCGACGAGTGCCGCGGGATGTGGCACAGCCAGATCGCCGACATCCACATGATGCGGATGGAGCTGAAGAAGCACTTCGGGATCGCGGACTACCAGCCGTTCCGCAACCTCGAGCCGCTCAAGTCCAACGGCGGACTGCCGCGCGGGGACCACAGCGGCGGGCACTGAAGCGACGGGCGAGCCCCCTCACGGGACTCGCCCCGGGTTCAGCGCGCGGGCACCAAGTCAGTGACCACGATCGCGCCGTCCGCCTTCTCGGCAGTGAACATCACCTTGTCGCCCGCCTTGACCTTGTCCAGCAGCGCGGCGTCCTTGACCTGAAAGACCATGGTCATGCCGGGCATGTCCAGATTCTTGATGTCACCGTGCTTGAGGGTGATTTTCTTGGCCTCCTTGTCGACCTTGCGCACTTCGCCTTCGCTCATCGAGGCAGGCGCGCCGGGCGTGCTCATGCCGCCCATCTTGCTGTGATCCATCGCCTGGGCGTGGGCGCTGATCGCAAACGGCATCGAGGCCGCAAAGGCCATGGCGAGCAGGAGGGGCTTGAAGATCTTCATCTGGTAGTGCTCCGTAGGGATGTGAAAAGTAAGTCTGCCGTGGACACCGGCAGGTGCCGTGCGCCACCGCCATGTCGTGACGGTCGTCACTCAGTGCTTGTGGTTGTCGTGGCCACTGTTCGTGGAAACGCCCGTCTTCTGCGCGACGTTGACGAGTCCCTTCATGCCGGCGTCATAGTGGCCGGGCTGCAGGCAGGCAAAGTCCACCTTGCCGGAGCCGGTGAAGCGCCACACGATCTCACCGGTCTGGCCAGGCGCCACGCTGACCATGTTGTCGTCGGCATGTTCCATGCCCGGCATCTTCAGCATCAACGCGTAATGCTCCTTCAGCTCCTCAGGCGTGCCCAGCACCAGCTCGTGCTTGACCGCGCCGGAGTTCTTCACGACGAAGCGCACCGTCTCGCCCTGCCGGACCGAGATCTCGGCCGGCGTGAAGCGCATGTTGTCGGTCATGTCGATCTCGACCGTACGGGTGGCCTGCGCAACCTTGCCGGCTTCGCCCACGGGATTGCTGCCGTGGCCGGGGCCTGCCAACACTGCGGACGCGGCGAGCACGAGTGCCGACACGACGCCGGCCTTGCCAAATGTCTTCATGGGTGTTTCTCGAAGGAGCGTTGTGGTGGGCCTGGCGCGCCGGGCTTCAGTTCCGATGCCCGTCGTTGAGCAGACCGTCCAATCGAGCCACCTCGTTGCCGACTGCCGGGACCTTGCGTCCATCGGCCAGTTCGAGAACCTCGCCTTGCTTCAGGTAGGCAGCACGACCGTAGCGATCCTCCTTGGCCATCTTGCCGTCCCTGAAAACGTACAGGGTCGAACCGTCCTTCAGAGCCAGCACCTGCTGCGTGGCCTGCGGCAGGGCGTCGCGCGCGAAGACCGGCACGGAAACCCCGGCGGCCGCGAACGCGACGGCCAAGGTAAACAGAGTTGCTTTCATGATCGAACCTTTCGTGATGCAGTGAGGGATTCGCTCCCTCAACGTCATGCCACTTGGCATGCCGTGCACTCTAGGGAACCGCAACGGACGAACGGCCGACGAGCACATTACAGGTTCGTAAGCTTGTCTCGTGCCCTTGGCCGCGCAAGGATCCGCGGAGGGGCTTTTCCGGCGAGGGTGTCGCTCCCCGGCGATTGCGCCGCTAGCCCTCCGCTGCCCCCAGGTCACGCGCGGATCTGCCAGTTTCTTCAAGCCTGAATGCGCAATCCCGATGCACGCTACGGACATCATTCAATACACAAGCAAAAGATGTTGCCATCTTGGTCCGACGCGTGGCTTCTGGGTATGGGCGCAGCCTTCTTGCAGTTGGCAGCTGGCGAGCTTGCCGCGGCGGTCCATGGGACGCACACCTCGCCCCTGCGAGCCGTCGGCAAGTGGCTGATCGACGCACTGCCAACGCCCTTGATAGACGTGGGCATCGCACTCCTTCGTCGCGGCGACAAGCCCGCGATTAGCGCAACACTGGTCTTGCTCGGCATTGGCCTTCCAGCGCTGACGTCGCTGGCGGCAACAACCGCACTCTTGGCAGCGATTCTTGTGCAGGGGTCCATCGGGCTCTATGCGTTGTGGCGCCGCGCCGAACTTCCCCGCACGATCGCATTCCCTCTCGGATCGCTGGCAATCGGTGCCGGATTGCTGGGTGTCTGGCTCGGCGCTTTCGCTTCCCTGACTCTCGGACTCGCGCTGGCAGTCCTCGCGCTGGCGATCCGCCGGCTCCGGCGCCGGCATAGAACCAAAGAGCCCGCGATCCTTCCGGCTTCTGTGCCACCGCCGCCCCGGTCGGCCGCCCCGCAAATCCCAGGGCTATCCGAGCTCTTTACCCCGGTCGACCGATTCTTCGTCACCGACGTGACGTTTCCGGCACCGTCCGTGGACACGCGACGATGGCAGCTCACGGTGCAAGGCCTTGTCGAGCAGCCGCTGTCGCTGACGTTCGCCGAACTGTTGGCAATGCCATCCGTTGAAGTGGACTCGGTCCTCATGTGCGTCCATAACCCGGTGGGCGGCCCCTTTGTCGGCAATGCGCGGTGGCAGGGAGTGCGGTTGACCGACCTGCTCGACCGCGCCGCCGCGTCGCGGCAAGCGGATCACGTCCGCCTTCATGCCGTCGACGGATTCTCGGCCGGAGTGAGCCTGTCACTGCTCGAGCAAGGCTTCGAACCGCTGTTGGTCTTCGCCATGAACGGCGCGCCGCTCACTCGCAAACACGGCGCCCCGGTTCGGATGCTTGTCCCGGGCATTCATGGATACGACGCGAACATCAAGTGGCTCGCTTCGATCGAGGTCACACGGTTCAGCGAGGCCATCGACTACGCCGAGCAAAAGGGTTGGCCCCGGGTGCCATCGCGCATGGCGCCGAATGCCAGGATCGACGTCCCATGCGTCTCGGCTCTGCTCGCGCCGGGCGAACAGATCGTGGCCGGCGTCGCCTGGAGCCCGCCGCATGGCGTCGTGAAGGTCGAGTTGCGAGTCGATGGCGGGGATTGGCAGGCTTGCTCGCTGGCGACCGTGCTTGGTCCCAACGCCTGGGCCCTCTGGGAAGCTCAGTGGGAAGCCACACCCGGCCGCCATACGCTGGAAGTTCGGGCCTGGGGTCGAGACGGCGCGCAGAGCGAAGCGCCCGCCGCCCCGTATCCCGATGGTGCACGCGGCTACCACTGCGTGGCGGTCGACGTCAGGCCGGGGTGCACTCCACGGCCTCGCCAGTTGGGCTGGTGGCTCCTGGCGCATGGACGCGCCAGATGGCTATTGGCCTGGTCCGGTGTCATCGCGTGGCGCCAGCGCCGCCACTGGTAACGTCGCCTCGCCCGCTCTTGAATCCTGCCCACACAGGTACCGTCACATGTCCACATCGCTTGAACTCGGAGAGTGTCACATTCTGCACATTTCCGAAGGCTCGATCGAGTACCGGGTCACGGGCCGGGGTCCGACGGTCGTGTTCTTGCACGGCATCATTGCCAACGGCGATGTCTGGCGCGGCGCGGTGGCAGATCTATCGCGCGATCACTGCTGCATCGTGCCGGACTGGCCGCTCGGCGCGCATCGATTGACCATGAGGGCAGGCACCGACTTCTCGTTGCCTGGCATCGCCGCGATGGTCGACGAGTTTCTGGCCGCCGCGGGTCTCGACCAGGTGGTGCTGGTCGCCAACGACACCGGAGGTGCCGTGGCACAGTACGTTGTCGTCGACCGCCCCGCGCGGATCGCAGCACTCGTGCTGACACCCTGCGACGCATTCGACAACTTCGTGCCCCTGCCGATCCGACACCTGCGCCTGTTCGGACGAACGTCGTGGGGACTCTGGGTGCTGGCGCAGACCTTGCGATGGCGCTGGGTGCAACGGCTGCCCATCGCCTTCGGCCGGCTGACCGAGCGGGCCATCCCTGCCGACATCATGCGGTCCTACACCGCTCCCCTGCGCGAATACGCGGGCACGCGCCGCGACTTCGCGGCGCTGGTCCGAAACATCCACCCGAGGTATACCTTGGCAGTCGCCGAGAGACTGGCTGGATTTGGGCGCCCCGTGTTGCTGGTCTGGGCGCGGGAACGGCGACGCTTCTTTCCGCTGGAGCACGCGCATCGACTCGCGAGCCTCTTTCCCGACGCCGCGGTGGAGATCATCGAGGACTCCGGGCCTTTCGTGACCGAGGATCAGCCACGGGCCGTGGCAACGACGATCAGGCGGTTCATCGCCGATCGGGTCATGCCGACCGTCTCGCCCGCGCACCAGTTCAGTTGGCAAAGCAAATCGAAATCTGATCTCCGCGCCTGAACAACGACGACGGCGCGATGCCGAATGTGTCTCGGAACGATCGCGACAGGTGTGCCGAATCGCTGAAGCCGACCGCGTGTGCAGCTTCGGTCCAGGACGCCCCCTGAAGCACCGACTCCACCGCGCGCCGCAGGCGCAACCACACCACATAGCGGCGCAGCGGAACCCCGGTGTCCTCGGCAAAGCGGTGGCTCAGCCAACTGGGCGAGACGTTCAGTGCGCCCGCCAACGTTTGCAGGCGTACCGGCCGATCGATCTGGGCGCTCAGCAGGGCCAGGGCCTGTGCGATGCGCGGGTCGCGGCCACGGGCGCCCGGATCGGTGCCGTCCAGCCCGAGCCACATCACGCAGGTCGAGTCCGCAACGTCGATCGACCCACCGTCCTCCACCAGAGCCCTCAGGCTCTCTGCCACGGCTGGTGGCGGTTCAAACGCTGCGCTGCCATCGCAAGAGTCGATGCGAGTTTGAAGGGACACGAACTCGACGCATTCGGACTCCAGGTACAGCATCGCCACCGTCGACCCTGAGGCGTCAAACGCATGCGGTCGGTCCGGCAGGACAAAGAACCCCTTCAATTCCTCCCATTCGCCCTGCGGCCCGGCTTTCAATCGAAGCTGGCCGCCAAGTCCCCAGCAGACCTGTGCGGCATGGTGACGGTGCATGCGCGCATTGAGGCCGGGGCCGACATACAACAAGCGATGCGGCCACAGGTACAGGCGCAACGGGACTGTTCCGGCGTTCACGTGCTCCCCAGTCCAAACTCGTCGCTCGTCGCGGTTCCGCGTCGCTCACAAGGCCTTGGAGATTTCGAGGAGGGGCCTGAGCCCCGCGCCGAAGCGGCCGATGGCTGCGCGGTGCGTGCGCAGCTCACCGTACGGCAGGTAGCGGATGCCGAGTTCGGACACCCGCGAGAACGCCGGGCGCCGCAGTTGCTGGGCCACCTCGTCGCGCCGGTCGTCGGGCGCGACCAGGAACATCGTGGTGCCCGACGCCACCGCGCTGCCCAGCGCCAGGTCCAACATGCGTACGATGCCCGAGTAGATGGAGGTCGAGTGCTCGACCTCGAAGGCGGCCGCGACGCGCCGGCCCTCGGTCTCGAGCCAGACCACATCGATCAGGCGCACCGACTCCACGGCGCCATCGATTTCGACGGGCAGGCGTTCCAGGCAGCCATCGCCGAGTCGCCCGTCCAGGTATTCGCGCGAACGATCATTCGCCGCAATCCACACCTGAAAACCCAGGCCCAGCCCGAGATCGCGCAGCCAACCCTGTATCTCGGTGTGCGTGGTGTCGCTCTCGCGTTCGAGCGCCCACTGCCGGTGCTGGGCCGCCGTCTCCTCACGCACCCGCGCGAGGTCGTCCTGCCAAGCCCGCGCCGCCAACGGGTCGTGCTCCCGAGGCGGCGCGTCGTAGCGGCCGGCGCCGATGTCGAACAGCAGCCCGGCGACCGCGCCAAGGTCGTTGGACAGACGCGAGCGATGCTCGGCGTTCAGGCGCATGACTCCTTCGCGCATCGACAAGTAGTGGTCCCAACGCCCCAGCTTGACGTTGCTGCCGGTCAGCGCGTTGTAGCCTCGCACGATCGCGGTGTTGAACGGGACGACAAGCGTCGGGTGGATGAAGTAGAGGAGGTTGGCCACCGCCGGCCCCAGGCCCTTGACCTGCTGGCCGTCGAGCCGGCGGATCGCGTCGATCACCGCCTCGGCGGTGTCGCAGCAGTCGCACGCGTGCAGCAGCCGCCCGAAGGCGCGCTGGTTGTCCTCGTTCTCGTAAATGTCCGGGATGCGCAGCTTGGGCTTCCACAGAAACGCGTGGTCCGCACCCTTGAAGATCTGCCGCTGCTCGGCGATCGACGACACGACGGTCTCCAGCGTCGAGCCCCGATACACGTTGCCGAAGCTTCGCCCGATGCCGCGCCGGATCGAGCGGAAGTTCTTCAGGCGCTCTTCCCACAGGAACCAGGTGCGGTACGTCGCATGGGGATCGGCCTTCCAACGGTCGATCAGGACGTCCCGCTGCGCGGCAGGAGATATCGGCAAGACGGCTTGTTCCATGGCCGGCAAGCTTAGCGCCATCGCGTGGCGCCAGCGCGGCCGCGTGCGGCGCAAACAGGGCACGTCGAACGCCTGCAGCGTCTGCCGGTCGATCCTGACGACATCGTCATCAATCGGTCAGGTTCCGGTCGGTCAAGGCCGCGTAGCGTGATGTCCTTCCCTGCAGCAAGCCAGGGGACACGTCGCTGCCAATCCCGGGAAGCGCGCACTTTGTAGAAGGAGCATTGACATGAGGACTATCGCAATCTTGCTGGCAATGGCCGGCCTGGCAGTCGGTTCGGCGTCGGCGTCGGCGTCAACTGCCGGAACGGAAAGTGCGGGCACCGGCGTTCCGCTGGTCGTCGCCAAGCGCCTTGGCGGGAACTCGCCACCGACAGTCGCTGCCGAGGTGCGGCTGTCGGGCGTTCCGATGCGTCAAGCGACGGTGGGCTTGGGCGCACAACGGCTGCTGGCGGTGACGCCCGTGGTATCGGCGGTGAATGTCTCGGGCGTGCCTTTGGCGCGTGCCAAGCGAATTTGACGGATGGGCTGCGCTTCCGGGTCACGCTCCGTCAGGTGGGTGACCTCGCACCGGCCAGAGTCTCGATGATCGGGCAGGCCTGCATGGATCCGGTCTGCTTGCAGCGATGCAACAACTCGGACAGCGCCCCGTGCATTCGATGCAGGTCCGCCAGTTTGTCTTCGATCTGGCCCAGCCGCGCCTGGGTGACCGACTGGATGGCCCGGCGGTTGCGGCCGTCTTCCAGGTCCAGCAGGCTGCGCACCTCGTCCAGCGAGAAGCCCAGCGCTTGCGCGCGCTTGATGAATGCGATGCGGTCGATCGCCGCAACGGGATAGACGCGAAAGCCGCCATTCGCCGCCGGCACGCGGAGCAATCCGCGGGACTGGTAGTAGCGCACCGTCTCCACGCCCACTCCGGCTGCCTTGGCAAGGCGTCCGATGGTCAAGGGAGAGGGTGTCTCCAGTGACGGGGGGCCAGCGACCGCCCTTCTTTTCATGGCGCAATGGTACGTCCGCATTCCGTAGTTGACCCCAGAGCCGGTTTGACGCCGATCAACCTTTCCGATGCAATGTCCGGCGAGACTTCCACCGCGGATTCTGCGAATCTGCGCACGTACCTACTTGAACATGACCCTGACCGCCAGCCGCCACCACAAGCGCAGCATCGCCCTCACGATGTTGCTCGTGTGGGTGTTCGCGCTGCTGTCGGGCGTGGCGAATGCTTGTCTGACGGAACCGCGCGGCGAACTGGCGCATTCCGGCATCCAGGTTTCGCAGACAGACCAGCCGACGCCAGCCGTTGCGCAACCCCACGCGGCGGATCAAGCGCAGCACGGCGAGCACCCCGACAAGGCACCCTGCCAGAAGTCCTGCGACGCGTCGTCGCAGACCCTTCTGAAGCAACTGCCCAAGGTCGACACGCCTGACCTTCAGGCCCTGGTCCCTGCGACTCACTGGCAGGTCAACGACCTGCACATGGCGCCGGCCGCCCTGGTCCGCGCCGCTCTCGCAGCGGTTCCGCCGCCCTCACCCCCTCCGCGGGTGCAGTTCTCCCGGCTCGCGCTGTAGAGCGCGACCCGCGGGTCGCGGCGACGGACGCGCCGACGCGTTCCTTGCCAGCGTCCCGTCGCACAGCTCCGACCTGTTGACTCCGTAGCCGACTACGGACCGCACAGTCGGACCGCGAGTCGCGGCATCACTCCCTCAACCGGCCACCGGGCCGGCCACCCGTCGACCGATCGTTCTTTCGCTCCCAGGAGGCTTCCATGTTCCGTTTCCGCACCCCCGCCGTCGTCGCAACTCTCGCCGCGTTGTCCGTGGCTTCGTTCGCGCAGGACGACCAGCACAAGGCCCATCACCCTGCCGGTGCAGCTTCCGCGGCGATGCCTGCACCGGCCACCGGCAAGCCCGCGGGCATGCCCGACATGGCCATGATGGACAAGCACATGAAGGCCATGCAGGCGATGCACGAGAAGATGGCCAGCGCGAAGACGCCGGCGGAGCGCGAGGCCCTGATGGCCGAGCACATGAAGCTCATGCAAGAAGGCATGTCGATGATGGGAGGCATGGCGCCCGGAAAGGCGCCAGCCAACGCCGCCGCGCGCCAGCAGATGATGGAAAGGCGCATGGACATGATGCAGTCGATGATGCAAATGATGATGGACCGCATGCCCATGTCTCCTGCCGCACCGGGGAAGTGACCCACATACGCGCCCGAAAGCGCCGGTCGAACCCTTCCATTCGCCAGGCCGAGCCGAGACCCGCACAGGAGTCCTTCCATGGATCACGACCACGACGAGCCAAACCGCCGAGCGCGCAGTTTCTGGCGCAGCCGATATGCCATCGGACTG
>LNFM01018869.1_pt1 | contig 13142 bp, 13 predicted proteins | sample 596031 | NCBI WGS metagenome assembly LNFM01 (sample SAMN04254537, study PRJNA301005) | activated carbon metagenome | isolation source: dual media filters at the Ann Arbor, Michigan drinking water treatment plant | place: USA: Ann Arbor
TTTGTTGCGCCTGGGCGGCGGGCGCCAGCAGAAGCATGGGCAGGGCGAGAACGACGCGGCGGGATTCGGTTTGCTGAGCCATGGCGCGGCTTACGCTGCTACCGGGCGAGGCTCAAGCGCGAACTGCCCCCCTACTCCACCACAATCCGCAATTCCGGAAACCCCGCAGCCCTGGCCCTTCCCAGGGCGGCATCCGCCTCGCCCACCGAGGCAAACGGCCCAGCCCGCACCCGAAATTCCTGCTGTCGAGACCTTGGCCCCACCGCCTCCGCCCGCCCGCCAATCCGCCCGGCCTGCCGCTGCGCCAGGCTCTGGGTGAAATAGGTCCCGGCATCCAGGAACAGCCGCCCGGGCGCCGGCGCATCTTGCCGCAGCTCCTCTGCCAGCCGCAGCGGCGGCAGGTTCGCGGCCGTGGCCTCCGTCACCTCCGCCACCGCCGCCCGGGCCGGCGCGGCGCGCACCGCCCCGGCCCTGGCCCCTTCCGGCGGCGCCAGGCTTTCCCGCTCCACCCGCCCCACCGGCGCCGCGATCAGCGCGAGCACCGGCCGATTCCCCGGCAGCCCCTCGGCCAGCGCGCGGGACAATTCACCCTGCACCTCCAGCCTGGCCTGGAACGCCGCCCCCGGCGCCACCCCCAGCAATTCCCCGACGCGGCGGGAGACACCAACGATCCGCCCCGCCTGCTCCGGCCCGCGGTCATTCACCCGCAGGCTCAGCGCCCGGCCATTCTCCAGATTGGTCACCGTCACGATGGCCGGCAATTGCAGCGTGCGATGGCTGGCCAGCATCGCCGCCCCCTCCCACACCTCGCCATTGCCGGTGCGCCGCGGCCCGGCCTCGGCCAGCACCACGCCCAGCCCGGTCTCCACCCGCGAAAATTCTTCCCGCGGGTAGGACCAGAAACCGCCCAATTGATAGGGCTGCCCCACCTCGTAGCGCGGTTGCGGCGCGATCGCGGGCGGGCGCGAACAGCCCGTCAGCGCCAGCATCAGGCAGAGAAAAAACCTCATGCGGTGACGCGGTCGCCCAGCATCCCCACCGTCAGCGCGTAGAAATTCGAAGGGTTGTAGCGCCGTATCGCATGAAAATTCGGCAGCGCCATGAAAGCCTGGAAGCCGCGCTCCTGGTTCTGCGGCACGATTAGCCCACCCACACCCTGGCCCAGCGCGGCGCCATTGGCACGGCGCAGGCCCATCCGCGCCCATTGCTCCAGGGCAGGCCATTCCGTGGCCGGGCGGGGGCGGGAGGGTTCGGCCAGACCGAGGTCGAAGCCCGCGGGCAGCACCACCTCAAAACCCCATGCCTCACCCTCGCGCCAGCCGCTGCGGGCGAGGTAATTGCCGATGCTGCCCAGCGCATCGGCACGGTTGTCCCAGATGTCGCGCCGGCCATCGCCGTCGAAATCGAGCGCGAAACGCTCAAAACTGCTCGGCATGAATTGCGGCTGGCCCATGGCGCCGGCGTGGCTGCCGCGCATGCGCTCGGGGGTGATATGGCCGGCATCGAGGATGCGCAGCGCGGCCAGCAGCTCGGCGCGGAAGAAGGCGGCGCGGCGGCCCTCCCAGGCCAGGGTCGCCAGGGCCTCCACCACGCTGAAACTGCCGGTGAAACCGCCGTAATTCGTCTCCAGCCCCCAGATGCCCATGATCACCCGGGCCGAGACCCGGGTGCGGGCCTGCACCTGCGCCAGCAGGCCGCGATGATCGGCATAGGCGCGGCGGCCGGCATCGATGCGCGCGGCGCTGAGGCGGCCATCGCGGTAGGCTTCCCAGGTGAGGGTGAATTCGGCCTGGCGCCGATCCAGCTCCAGCACCCGGTCATTGGGACGGATATTGGCGAAGGCGCGGTTGAGCGTGGCGGCGGACACGCCGGCCCCCTGCGCCTCGCGCCGCACGCCGGTCAGAAAGGCATCGAAGCTGCCGGCTGCCTGGGCGAGTCCCACGGCCGGCAGGGTCGAAAACGCCGCGACTCGGGCGGCCAGTAAACGGCGCGTTAACATGACCCCCTGCCTGCCATGCCGCCCCAGGGGATGCAATCGAAGCTTGCATGGCGGATTGGCCAAAAACGAAAGCTGGCATTAGGCTGGAGCAAATTCATCGAGGACAATGTCATGGTCGCCGTCACCCGAATTTTCGCCGAATACGCCGCCAGCATTCAATACGGCGCCCTGCCTGAGGCGGTGCAGGAGCGCACGCGCTTCCTGCTGCTGGATCTGCTGGGCAACATGCTGCGGGGACGTCACGATGCCGAGAGCAGCGCCTCGCTGATGCGCGCGGCGAAGGCCATGGGCCTGGCCGCCGGCAACCACGCCGTCTTCGGCGAGCAGAGCCGCTGGACGCCCAATGGCGCCGCGCTGCTGAACGGCGCCTTCGCCCATAGCCTGGATTTCGACGACACCCATGCCGCCGCCACGCTGCATCCCGGCGCGCCCGTCATCCCCGCCGCCATCGCGGCCGCCGAAATGACCGGGGCGAGCGGCGCCGATGTGCTGGCCGCGATCGTCGCCGGCTATGAGGTGACCAACCGTCTGTCGCTCGCCCTGCCCGGCGGCGACCATTACGACCGCGGCTTCCACCCCACCGCGACCTGCGGCGCCTTCGGCGCGGCGGCGGCGGCGGCCAGGGTGATGGGCCTCGATGCCGATGGCGTGGAAAATGCCTTCGGCATCGCGCTGAGCCAATGCGCGGGCAGCCTCGCCTTCCTGCACAACGGCGCCTGGACCAAGCGTTTTCAGGTCGGCTGGGCGGCGATGAACGGGCTGTCGGCGGCGCTGCTGGCGCGCGAGGGTTTTCGTGGTGCCTCCGAGGCCTTCGAGGGCCGCGCCGGCTTCCTGCAGGCCTATGCGCCCAACCCGACGCCGGCCCGTGCGGTGCAGGACCTCGGCGTGGTGTTCGAGCTGATGGAAACCGCCGTGAAGCCCTATCCCTCCTGCCGCTATGGCCATGCGGGCGTGGATGCGGCGCTGGCCCTGCGGGCCGAGCACGGCCTCAAGCCCGAGGAGATCGAGAGCGTCGTGATGGGCCTGCCGCATAAGGGCATGAAGCTCGTCGGCGCGCCGCTGGCCTATAAGCAGAACCCGCAGAACGTGGTGGACGGCCAGTTCAGCGGCCCCTTCGTGGTCGCCAATGCGCTGGCCTATGGCCATTTCGGCTGGGACAGTTATGCCCTGCTGCAGGATCCCGCGATCCGCGCGCTGCTGCCGAAGATCGATTGCGAATTCGACGCCGAGGTCGAGGCCGAATTCCCGACCAACATGGCGGGCAAGCTGACGATTCGGGCGCGGGGTCAGGAATTTGTGAAAATGGTGACCGTGCCCAAGGGCGAGCCGGGCAATTTCCTCTCCGAGGCCGAGCTTCGGCAAAAATTCCATGGCCTGGCCGATGCCATCCTGGGCGAGGCCCGGGCGGCGGAGTTGGCCGATGCCACGTTGAACCTGCACAAGGCGGCTGACATCTCGGCGGTGACCGGCTTCGGCACGCCGCAGGCGCAGCTGCGGATGGCGGGCGAATAGGCCGGGATTTCATGCCTTCGCGCTGATTTGCGGGTTTCGGACAAATAGGCCGCTCGTGTGACCTTGCTGCTCCCTTAGGTGGCGCGGATGCGGTTTTGAAAACAGCGGCAACCCGGGTTTTTTAGGAATAATTACCGGAAAAATCAAGCGCTGGCTGACGGGGCCTTTGGATCCACGGGGTATGGAAGGCCGGCCGCCATCCCGCATAGCGCGATGATGGCCGGTGGCAGGGCCGCCGCCGCGGGGCTTGCGCCAGCACCCACTTCAGGCTGGCATGTCACCATGACAAGGACACCCGCCATGGACCCGCGCATGGATGCCGACATGGCAGCCTATACGACAGCGATCGCCGAAAGGGCGAAGGGCCTGCCCAGCTTCACCCTGCCCAGCGACCCGCGGAAAGAACCCTTCGACGAGCCGCGCCGGATCAACGACCTCCAAAGCGCGCCGCTGAGCGATGGCGGGCCGGTGATGGCCCAGACGCGCGAGATCTGGCTGCCGATTCGCGGCCGGCGCCTGCTCTGCCGGCTGCATCGGCCGACCGAGGGCCTGCTGCCCGTTCTGGTCTATCTCCATGGCGGCGGCTGGGTCTGGGGCAGCATCGACAGCCATGACCGCATGGCGCGGGAATATGCCGCGGCCGCGGGTTGCGCCGTGCTGCTGGTGGATTATTCCCTCTCGCCCGAGGTGATGTTCCCCCACGCCCTGCATGAATGCGCCGATGTCACCCGCTGGGTCGCGGCGCATGGCGCTGATCTGGGGCTGGACGGCACGCGCATCGCAGTGGGTGGCGACAGCGCCGGCGCCAATCTCGCCGCGGGGCTGGGCCTGCTGTTCCGCGATACGCCGGGCTCCCCTGCCCTGCGCGGCCTGCTGCTGAATTACGGCGTCTTCGACCACCGCCTGGACACGCCGAGCTACCGCGAATTCGAGGACGGCTACGGCCTGACACTCGCGAAAATGGATTTTTACTGGCGGGCCTATTGCCCCGATCCGGCGGCGCGGCTGAACCCGCTGGCCTCGCCTTTGCGGGCGGAGCTGGCGGGGCTGCCGCCCTGCCTGTTGCATTGGGCGGGGCTGGATGTGCTGGCATCGGAGAGCGAGGCGATGGCGGAGAAGCTGGCGGCCGCCGGGGTGGCGGTGGACCAAAAGCTCTTCCCCGGCGTCACCCATGGTTTCCTGCGAAGCTGCGGCGCGGTGGCGGCGGCGGACCGGTCGGTGGCGCTGGCCGGGGATTGGCTGCGGCGGGTGTTCGGGTGAAGCCGAGCAGCGCGGGGTCGGCGAACTCATAGGGCACGGGCCAGTCGGCCCGGCTGCTGCCCATGCAGGTGACGGCGGTATCGCAACCTTCGGCACCGTCGCGGTCTGGCCAGATGGAGAGGCTCACCCCCGGCTTCCAGCCGAAGACCGAGCGCCGCTCGCCCATCTGCCAATCGGCGGGGTGAGCAGGCCGAAGTGCCGCCCTGCCTCCCCGCCGCATGGCACAGTGGCCAGGCCAGCTTCTACGGCGCCTTCGGCCTGGCCGGCCCGCTTTACTTGATCGGCGAAATCGCCGTCGGCTTGAGGATCATCGTCGTCTGCGTCTTCAGCGGCATGACCTGCGCGGTCGCCTTGCCAAACTCTGCCCAGCCCGGATCGGCCGCCATGGCCGCACGCCGGCGGTCACGGTCGCCCAGCGAGGCATAGGCCCACATGAACACCACCTGGTTGATCGGCCCGCATTCGCCAAAGCCCATGAACAGGAACTGGCCGAGATGCTTTTTTTGCACCGGCAGGCCGATGGTCTCGTACATCTCCAGCCAGGCATTCATCTTGCCGGGGTGGAAGTCATAGGTGCGGTGGTCGATGATCAGGCCCTCGCCGGGGAGCTTCCGTTCGAAGGGCTGCCCCGGCGCCTGGATCGGGCTGAAGGGCACCGTCTTCAGCAGCTTGTTCTCCTGCACGGCGAGCGCTCCAAGCTTGGCGCCCTCAGCGAGGAAATTGTTCCAGGCCGGGTCAGCCGCGCAGGAAGACCACGCGGTTGAGCGGGCCGACCTCGACGGTGAAATGGCCGATCAGCGGACCCATGTGCTGGTTGGACGGGCCGCTGCCCTGGGTGGCGTAGAGGTTGATCCAGGCCGGCAGCTTGCCGGGATGGGCGGTGTACATGCGTTGCTCGACATACATCGGGCGTCTCTCCTGTTTGCGTCGGCAGTGCCGCATGCGCGGGCGGCTTGGTCAATCGGGGTGACAGCGGCGGAATTTCAGGCGTAGCCTTCATTTTCCCAGATCGCGAGGCCCCGATGTCGCTCACCAACCAGCCCGATCCTGAAGCCCGCGCCCGCGTGGTGAAGCAGGACCTCGACAATGTCCTGCACCCGCTGGTTCAGCATAAGGCGCTGGAACAGAAGCAGATGGTGGTGACCGGCGCCCAGGGCTCCACCATCGTGGACGCGGACGGCACGACCTATCTCGACGCCATGGCAGGCCTCTGGTGCGTCAATATCGGCTATGGCCGCACCGAGCTGGCGCAGGTCGCGGCCGAGCAAATGCAGGCCATGGCCTATTACCCGCACACCGCGATGAACCTGCCGGCGGCCGAGCTGGGCGAGCAGATCAACAACCTGATGGGCGGCGGCTACCATACCTATTTCGTGAACTCGGGCTCCGAGGCAAACGAGGCCGGCTTCAAGATCGCCCGGCAATACGCCAAGCACGAATTCCCCGGCGATTTCCGCTTCAAGACGATCAGCCGCTACTACGCCTATCACGGCACCACCCTGGCCACGCTCGCCGCCGGCGGCATGGGCGACCGAAAGGGCAAGTTCGAGCCCTATGCCGGCGAGTTCATCCATGTCCCCGCACCGACCTGCTACCGCTGCCCCCTCGGCCTGGAATATCCGAGCTGCGGCGTGGCCTGCGCCAAAGCCATCGAGACCACCATCCTGGGCGAGGGGCCGCAAAGTGTCGCCGAGGTGATCGTCGAGCCCATCATGTCCGGCGTCGGCGTGGCCGTCCCACCGGATGAATACCTGCCGATGGTGGAGGCGATCTGCCGCAAATACGATTTGCTGCTGCATGTCGATGAGGTGATCAATGGCTTCGGCCGCACCGGAAAAATGTTCGGCCACCAGCATTACGGCGTGAGCCCGGACATCATGGCGGTCGCCAAGGGCATCGTCTCGGCCTATCTGCCGATCGCGGCGACGGTGGTGAAGAACCATGTTTTTGCGAGTTTCCTGGGCGAGGTTTCCGAGTCGCGCCAGGTGATGCAGGTCAATACCTATGGCGGGCACCCGGTGGCCGCCGCGGTGGCGGTGCGCAATATCGAGATCATGCTGGAAGAAAAACTGCCCGAGCGGGCAGCAAGCATGGGCGCCTACCTGATGGAGGGCCTCAAGGCCGGGCTGTTCCGCCACCACATCACCGGCGACATCCGCGGCAAGGGCCTGCTGCTGGGCATCGAGCTGGTGACGGACCGCGAGAGCCGGACGCAGCTCGATGGCGTGCTGGTCGGCGGCGTGGTGGATTTCTGCCGGGCGCATGGCGTGATCGTCGGCCGCTCGGGCGGCGGGGCGCGGCATTCCAACACCATCGTGCTCTCGCCGCCGCTGGTGATCACCCGCAGCGAATGCGACACGCTCATCGAGGTGCTGGACAAGGCGCTGGGCGAGACGGTGGCGAAGCTGGCCGGCCGCGGCGCCTGAGACGCTCCGGGGGGCTCAGGCCCCCCGCTGCCGCGCCTCAGCCCACGCCGAGCAGTTCGACCTCGAAGAGCAGTGTCGCATTGGGCGGGATAACCCCGCCGGCGCCGCGCGCGCCGTAGCCGAGCTCGGGCGGGATCACCAGCGTGCGGTGGCCTCCCACCTTCATGCCGGCAAAGCCCTGGTCCCAGCCGCCGATCACCTGGCCCACACCCAATGTGAACTGGAAGGGATCGCCCCGATCGCGTGAGCTGTCGAACTTCCGGCCCTTGTTCCCCGGCGCGGCCGCATCGAACAGCCAGCCTGTGTAATGCACGCTGATATGCTGCCCCGCGCTGGCCTCGGCGCCGGTGCCGATGATGGTGTCAGTCATGAGGTCTCTCCAAAGGGGCTGTGACCGCGGGTGTTACAGGCCCCCGGTGGCCGGCGGCAAGCCCGGCTGGCCTCAGTTCATCACGATGGCGGCACTGCGCGCCACCTCCCGCCAGCGCTTGAGGTCGGCGGTGATGACGGCGCTCAGCGCGGCACCGTCGGTCGCCTCCACGGTGAAGCCGGTGGCGGCGAGGCGGGCTGCGATCTCCGGGTTGCGCAGGGCCTCGCGCAGGCTGTCCTGAACACGCTGCCGCAGGCCGGCCTCCATGCCGCGGGGTGCGACCAGGCTGTGCCAGCTGCCGGAGGTGAAATCGGCCATCCCGGCCTCCGCAAAGGTCGGCACATCGGGCAGCAGCGCGTGCCGTGTGCTGCCGCCCACCGCGATGGCGCGCAGCCGCCCGGCCTGGGCATGCAGCGCCACGGTCGCGATGTTGAGCATCGCCAGCTGCAAGGTCCCGCCCAGCAGGTCCGTCGCCGCCGCACCGCTGCCGGTATAGGGGATATGGGTGGGCGTGGTGCCCGTGCGCAGGCGGAACAGCTCCATGCCGAGATGCTCCGACGAGCCGATGCCCGAGGAGCCGAAGGAGGCCGCCGTGGGGTTGGCCCGCAACCAGGCGACCAGCGAGGCCAGGTCCGTCACCGGCACCGAGGGGTTCACCACCAGCAGGTTGGGCGCGCTGATGGCCAGCGTCAGCGGGGAAAAATCAGCCACCGGGTCGAAGGGCGGCCGCGCGGTGATCACCGGCGTGACCGTCATCAGCCCCGAGGCCGCGACGAACAGCGTATAGCCATCCGCCGGCTGGCGGATGACGTATTGCGCGGCGACGATGCCATTGGCCCCGGTGCGGTTCTCCACCACCACCGACTGCCCGGTGGCCGCCGCAAGCGGCCCCGACAAGGCCCGCGCCAGAAGATCGGACGGCCCGCCCGGCACATAGGGCACCACGATGGTGATGGCGCGCGCCGGCCAGGCGGGCTGCGCCAGCGCGGGTGCCGCAAGCATGTTTGCCGCAAGCCCGGGCAGTGCCAGGCTGGAGAAGAGCGTTCGGCGGGCGATCATGCGGGGCGAGGTCCTTGCGCGGCGGTCATGCCGCGGGACTTGCAAGCGCTATGCCGGAAAACCGTAGAGCGCCGCCGGATTGTCCACCAGGATGGTGCGCCGCAGCGCCGCCTCCGGCGCCCAATCCGCCAGCAGCCCCAGCATGTCGCCATCATTGGGCATGGCGCCGTAGTGATGGACATGCGGCCAGTCGCTGCCCCAGAGGATGCGCGTGGGCGCGGCGGCGATCACCGCGCGCGCCATGGCATGGCTGTCGGCATAGGGAAATTCCTTCTCGGCCGAGATCCGGTAGAGCCCGGTCAGCTTCACCCAGAACTGGCCATCGCCCAGCAGGCCCAGGAATTCCTGGTAGCCCGGATGGGCCAGCCCGCCCGAGGCCGGCTTGGCATAGCCGATATGGCCGACCGAAATCGGCAGCCGCGTCGCCGCCGCCAATTCCCGCAGCTCGGCGATCTTCTGCTCGACATGGACCAGCAGCTCGATATGCCAGCCCAGCGGCCGCAGCATGTCGGCCACGGCGGCGACGGCGGCCATGGATTTGAAGGGCATGCCGCCGCGATCGACCAGGTTCACCCGGATGCCGCGCGCGCCGCGGGCATGCATGGCCGTGATCTCCGCCTCGGTCACGCCCTCGCTGACCGAGACGATGGCGCGCAACCGGTCGGGATGCTCCCCCGCCGCATCGAGCACGGCGCGGTTGTCGGTGCCGTGCACGCTGGCCTGGGTGACCACGCCGCGGGCGATCCCCAGGCGGTCATGCAGGGCCAGCAGCCGCGCCACGCCATTGTCGGGCGGCGTATAGGCGCGGGTGGCCTGGTAGGGGTAGCGGCTCGCGTCGAAGACATGCGCGTGGGTGTCGCAGGCGCCGGCCGGCAAGGTCCAGGCGGGCGGGCGCGGATGTTCGTCGGGGCCCTGGCAGACGGGGATGGTTTCCATCGTTCAATCCACCTGCGCGCCGGAAAGCCGGACCAGCGTTGCCCAGCGCGGGATTTCCTCGCGCACGAAGCCGGCGAATTCGGCCGGCGTCGTCGCCACCGGCTCGGCGCCCAGATTGGTCAGCCGCTCCCGGATCTCGGCGCGCGCCATGCCGCGGTTCAGCGCGGCATTGAGCTGCGCGACCAGCGGCTCCGGCGTGCCGGCAGCGGCGACGATCCCGTGATACTGGGTGACGAGATAGCCGGCGAGGCCGGCCTCGGCCAGGGTCGGCAATTCGGGCAGCGCGGCGGCGCGCCGCGCGCTGGCCACCGCAAGCCCCTTCAGCCGCCCACCCTGGATCGGCCCCAGCAGCGTGGCGGTGGGCTCGAAGATCATCTGCACGCCCTGCCCGGCCAGCATGTCGTTCATCGCCGGCCCGCTGCCGCGATAGGGGACATGGACGATGTCGACCCCCGCCAGACGGTTGAACAGGGCGAGCGCCATATGCATGGCCGTGCCATTGCCGGCCGAGGCCGCGTTGAGCTTCCCCGGCTCGGCGCGGGCGCGGGCGATCAGCTCCGCCACCGTGGCGACACCCAGATCCGGCCGCACGGCCAGCACCAGCGGCCAGTTCGCCACCTGCCCCACAAAAGCAAAGTCCCGCAGCGTCTCATAGGGCTGGCGCGGGCTGAGCGCGTGGTTGATGGCCAGCACATTGGTATTGGCGAGCATGAGCGTGTGACCATCGGGCGCGCTGCGCGCGGTGGTCTCGGCGGCGAGCTGGCCGCCGGCGCTGCCGCGATTCTCCACCACCACCGTGGCGCCGCCCCATTCCTCGGACAGGCCGCGCGCCACCAGCCGGCCCAGCGCATCGGCGGTGCCGCCGGGCGGCGCGCCGACGATCAGGGTGACGTTGCGGGCCGGAAAGCCCTGGGCCAGCGCCGGGGTTGCCAGCAAGGGGGTTGCCAGCGCGGGGATTGCCAGCAGCGCCGGCAGCGCCCTTCGGGTGAAATGCATCTGTGCCTCCCTATTCCGGCAACAGGCCGGCCTGGCGCAGGAAACGCCGCATGCCCGGATGGATCAAGCCCTGGTCGGCAATGGCGGCGGCGGTGTTCTCCAGCGTCGTCTCCGCGGCCTGCGGCAGCAGGGCCGTCATGTTGGCCGCACCGCCACGGATGGCGGCGGCGATGCGCAGACCCACCTCCTCCGGCAGGCCGGGCCGCGCCAGCACCAGGCTCCAGCTGCCCACCGATTCCACGGCGGTCACCTGGCCCTGATAGCTGCCGGCGGGCAGCACCATCGGCCGCAGGCTGGGTTGGGCGGCGAGGATGCGGGCACGCTCGGCCGCATCGGGGGCGATGAACCGCAGGCCACCCGGCCCGGCGGCGATGGCGGCGAAACCCGGCCAGCCCGCGCCGCCACCCCACAGCGCGGCCACCCGCCCGTCCATGACCATGGCCGGGCCATCGCCGGCGCGTTCCAGAAACACCGCTTCGAAATCCCGCTCGATATCCAGGCCGAGCCCGCCCATGACCTGCCGGGCCAGCACGATGAAGCCGGAGCTGCGCGCGCCCCAGGCCAGCCGCTGGCCGCGCAGCTGCGCCAGGGTGGTGAAGGGGCTGTCGCGCAGCACGCCGAACAGCCCGGGCTGGGCATACATCGCCGCCATCAGCGTGGTGCCCTGGCCCGCGGCCAGCGCCTCGGTCGCGGTGTCTCCGGCGACCAGTGCGAGGTCCACCTCGCCGCGCGCCAGCAGCCCGACATTCTCCAGGCTGCCGCGGGTGTTGCGCGGCTCGATCACCAGCAGCGGGTCGGCCGAACGCAGCCCCTGCGCGAAGGCCGTGCCATAGGCGGGAAAGCCGCCGCCGGGCGTGGCGGTGGCAAGGCTGAGGATCAGATTGGGGTTGTCGCTCATGCCCGGTGTGTAGCAGATGGCCGATGCCCAGCACACACCAGCCCCTGCCCGGGGCATCCCCGCTTCAGGCCCTCTTCGACGCCCCGTGGCGCCCGGGCGTGGTGCAATGGATCGGCCTGCGGCCGGAGCGCCGGGCGCCCATGGCGGTGGTCGAGACGGCGATGCTGGTCACCGCCCAGGGCATCTCCGGCGACCGTTACCGCACCAGCCGCGATGGCGGGAGGCAGGTGACGCTGGTGGCCGCGGCCCATCTCGATGCGGTGGCGGATTTCCTGGGCCTGGAGAGGCTTGCCCCCGAAAGGCTGCGCCGCAACATCGTGGTGCAGGGGGTGAACCTGCTGGCGCTGAAGGGCCGGCGCTTTCGCCTCGGCGGGACGCTGCTGGAATACAGCGGCGAATGCCATCCCTGCTCCCGCATGGAGGCCGAATTCGGCCCCGGCGGCTACAATGCGGTGCGCGGCCATGGCGGCATCACGGCGCGGGTGCTGGAGGGCGGTGAAGTGCGGCTGGGCGATGCGCTGCTGGCGCCGTAGCGGCTCAGCCCCAGAACACCCGGGCCGCGGTTGCAAGGCCCGTCGCCGCCAGCATCCACAGCGCCACGCGGCGGTAGCGCGCCTCCGGGCTGCCGGCATAGAGCCTGGCCCCCAGCGCCGAGCCCGCCCAGACCACCGGCAGCCCCGCCACGCCCAGCAGCAGCACCTGGCCATCGATGTGCCCCAGCAGCGCCAGGGGCAGCAGCCCGGCCAGCGCCGTCAGCATGAACAGCACGATCATCGCACCACGCGCCGCCTCGGCCCGCAGCGGCGAGGCCAGGTACATCGCGATCACCGGCGGCCCAGGCATGGCGGCCAGCCCGTTGCACAGCCCGGCCAGCAGGCCGAAGCCCAGCACCGCCGGCCCGCGCGGGGTATGGGCCAGGCGGAACCCGCCGCCCAGCACGGCCACCGTCAGCCCGACAAGGCCTGCGATCACCAGCCGCACCGGCGCCGCCGGCAGCACCGCCAGCGCCCAGAGCCCCAGCGGCGTGGCCAGCGCCGCCCCGAGCGCGAGCAGCCCCAGCGAGCGCCGATCCGCCACCGCCCAGGCGCCGCGCAGGCCCTGCAGGCTGATGCCGAGCTGGAGCAGCAGCACCACCGGCACCACCTCGACCGGCGGATGGAGCAGGCTGAGCATCGGCATGGCGGCAATGGCGAAGCCGAAGCCGGTGAAGCCGCGCAACAGCCCGGCGAAGAACAGCATGGCCATGGTCAGGGCCATGGTTGGGGCGATGTCAGCCATGCCTGCGATGGCCCTGGTCGGGCGCCGGCCCGCCCGTGACGGGCCGGTCCGGGGCCACCCGGGCTGATTTTGCGGGCTTTTTCACCGCAGGAAATCAGCACAGGCGGCGCCGCGAGGCCAGCCCAGGGCGGCGATCCGGCGGCGCGGGCGGGTGACCTTTCGTCAGAACGCAGCGATTCGGACAAATTCGCGGCCCTGGCCGCGATGGCGGGCATTGTGAGCCCCGATGATGCCGCGATGGTACCAGGAATCGGCCCGCGGCGCAAGGAATTTATGCCGAACCACCCCCCTCCCCTTCCCGCTCCCGGCCCTGCTAGAGCATGATGCGTTGAGGCGGAATCGCCGAACACGCTGAATCATCTCTCAGCGACGGCTAGACCATGCGCAGTGAACGCATGTGAACGCAGC
>LNFM01016953.1_pt1 | contig 13141 bp, 13 predicted proteins | sample 596031 | NCBI WGS metagenome assembly LNFM01 (sample SAMN04254537, study PRJNA301005) | activated carbon metagenome | isolation source: dual media filters at the Ann Arbor, Michigan drinking water treatment plant | place: USA: Ann Arbor
GCGAGCCTTCGGCGTAGTGCAGCCAGTAGCGGTAGCGCAGAAACGAAGGCGTGCCGGGTTCGGGTGAGAACTTGCCTTCGCCGTAGCGCTCCACGAGGTATTCGATGATCGCGCCCGACTCGGCCAGCGTGGCCTGGCCGTCGGTGACCACCGGTGACTTTCCCAGCGGGTGCACTTTCTTCAGCGCGGGGGGCGCCAGCATGGTCTTGGGGTCGCGCTGGTAGCGCTCGATCTGATAAGGCACGCCCAGCTCTTCAAGCAGCCAGAGCACGCGCTGCGAGCGCGAGTTGTTGAGGTGGTGGACGGTGAGCATGGGGGTCTTTCAGTCGGTGGGGGGCATGAAGCCGAGCAACGCCGCCGCGGTGGCCTCGGGCAGTTCTTCGGGAATGAAATGGCCCGCCCGCATGGCATGGCCGCTCACGGTGCCGGCGCACTGAGCCTGCCACAGGGCCATCGGATCAAACAGCTTCTGGACCACACCCCGTTCGCCCCACAGCACCAGCGTGTCGCAGGCGATGCGTTGTCCCCGCTCGCGGTTTTCGCGGTCGTGATCGAGGTCGATGCCGGCGCTCGCGCGGTAGTCCTCGCAAGCGCTGTGGATGGCCTCTGCGCGGCAGAAGCAGCGTTCGTACTCGGCCAGCGCCTGCGGTTCGATGTGCGGCAGGCGGTGGCCGCCCTGCGCCGAGCCCCAACCGCCGAGCTTGGCGTGCAGGTAGGCCTGCGCGTTGCCGCCGATCATGAGTTCGGGCAGCGGCGCAGGCTGGATCAGGTGGAACCAGTGGTAGTAGGCGCGGGCAAACGCCATGTCGGTGCGGGCGTACATGTCCAGTGTGGGCGCGATGTCGATCACGCAGAGTTTGCGCACCCGCTCGGGGTGGTCCAGCGCCAGCCGGTGCGCCACCCTGCCGCCACGGTCGTGGCCGCACAGGTAAAAGGTGTCGATGTCCAATGCGTCCAACACGTCAACCACGTCCTGCGCCATCGCGCGCTTGCTGTAGTTGGCGTGGTCGGGCAGGCCAGGTGCATGGGAGGAATCGCCATACCCGCGCAGGTCGGGCAGCACGATGCGGAAGTGTGGCGCCAACTCTCGCGCCACGCGCTGCCACATCACGTGGGTTTGCGGGAATCCGTGCAGCAGCACCAGCGCGGGGCCACCGGCTCGGCCGCCCACGCGCACGGTGGCGTGCGCTCCTTGAGTCTCCAGTTGTTGGAGCTCGAATCCGGCAAACCAGTCGGGGGTCATGTGTTTGTCTCCTGCGTTCAAGTGTAGGCCTCGGAAATGGGCGTATCAGGCCAGCGCATGCGGCAAGGCTCCCGCCAGAAAATCCCACACCTGGCGGATGCGCGGGTTGCTGCGGATCTCCCGGTGCACCGCCAGCCACATGGGCAGCGGCGGGATCGCCAGCATGGGCAGCAGCGGCACGAGGTCCGGGTTCTGCCGGGCCACATAGCGGGCCAGAAAGCCCACACCCAGACCGGCATCCACGGCAGCCTGGTAGGCGTTCAGATCGTCGGTGCGCACCGCGAAGTCCTCCCGTTCCATCGGGTGCCCCATGCCGGCGAAGCCGCGCAGGATGTCGGTGTTGCGGTCGTTGCCCACGAGGTCGTGGCTCATCAGGTCTTCGGGTACGCGCGGCGTGCCTCGCCGGCGCAGGTAGTCGCGGTGGGCGTAGGTGCCGATGGCGACTTGCCCCACCCGTTTGGCCACCAGCGAACTCTGGTCGGGTCGCATCATGCGCAGCGCAATGTCGGCCTCGCGCTGCAGCAGGTTGCTCACCGCGTTGCTGGCCACCAGCTCCAGCTGCACGTCGGGATACGCCTGGCGAAGCTGAACCAGCAGCGGTGGCAGCAGCACGCAGGTGACCGGCTGGCTGGCGGTGATGCGCACGGTGCCCCGGGTGTCGTCCTGTGCGCCGGAGGCCTGGCGCGCCAGCTGGTCGGCCGCCCCCGACATGGCACGCGCCGACCCGGCCAGCCGGTGGGCGTGCGCGGTGGGCACGAGCCCGCGACCGGTGCGCTCGAACAGCACCACTCCCAGTTGTGCCTCCAGCTCTGCAATGTGGCGCCCGACCGTGGGTTGGCTGGTTTCGAGCTGGCGGGCGGCGGCCATCAGGCTGCCACGGTCCAGGGCGGCGAGGAACGACGGAATCAGTGCCCAGTTGAAATCGGAGGTATGCATTAGTGCATGTCTGGTGTGTGGTTTCAGGCAATTGTGTATGGGCTCTCAAGTCTCCACAATGCGTTCCATGGCAGTCCACTTTTTGGTACCCGCCAGACCCACCCGATCCCCACCTCAGGAGCGCTCCATGGACCGCAGAAGCTTTCTTCGCATCACCGGTGGCGGTGTCATTGCAGCCGCCACCGCGACCACCTTGCCTGGCTGCAGCAGCGCGCTGCCGCCCGAGGCCGTCGCGGCCTGGCAAGGCCCGGGCAACGAGCCCGACGTGCGCCGCTGGATCCTCGCGCACGCCATCCTGGCGCCGCATTCGCACAACCTGCAGTCGTGGCTGGTGGACCTGAGCGTGCCCGACGAGATCACGCTGTTCATCGACCGCAGCCGCCTGCTGCCCGAGACCGACCCGTTCTCGCGCCAGATGATGATGAGCCAGGGCACGTTTCTGGAATTGCTGGACCTGACCGCGAAGCAGAAGGGTCTGCGTGCCGAGATCACCTTGTTTCCGCAGGGCGTGTTTGCACCGACCACCGTGGACGCGCGGCCCACGGCGCGCATCCGCCTGGTGCCGGACGCTTCGGTGAAACCGGACGCCCTGTGGGCGCACATCTTTTTGCGCCGCACGAACCGCGAGGCGTACGAAGCCCGCGACCCGGCCGCAGATGCCATGCAGGCCATCACCGCCAGCACCACCGGGCAGGCCGTGCGCACGGGGTTTGTGGGCAGCTCGCAGCCCGAGCTGCTGCAACAGCACCGCCGCATCGCCATGGAAGCCTGGCGCATCGAGCTGGTGACGCCGCGCACGGTGATGGAGTCCATCAAGGTGTTGCGTGTGGGACCGACAGAGATTGCCCGGCACCGCGACGGCATTTCGCTGAACGACCCGATGGTGCGGGCGCTGGCCGCCGTGGGCCTGTTTGACCGCAGCAAGGCGCCCACACCCGACGACATGTCGACCACCACCCAGATCAGGGACTTCAACGCCAACATGGCCGCCACGCCCGCGTTTTTCTGGATGGTGACCGAGGGCAACGACCGCACCACCCAGATCAACTCGGGCCGCGCCTACGTGCGCGCACAGCTGGCGGCCACGGCGGTGGGGTTGTCGATGCAGCCGCTGTCGCAGGCCTTGCAGGAGTACCCCGAACAGGCCGGGCCCTACGGCGAGATCCACCAGTTGCTCGGCGCGCCCGCGCCGCGCTTCACGGTGCAGATGTGGGCGCGGCTGGGCTACGCACCGGTGATCGAACCTGCGCCGCGGCGTGGGCTCGATGCGCACATCCTCAAGGCTTGACCTGGGCGAAGGCTTCGACAGGCTCAGCCCGAACGGAGCGTTTTCCGCAGCGTCGAGAGCAAAAATCCCCGTTCGGGCTGAGCCTGTCGAAGCCCACCCACGAAATGGTCGCGCGCTTCAGGCAGCGAGCAAGTCGAACGTTGCCTCGGCCAGTGCCTTGCCGTTGATCAGCACTTCAATGCGGTGCAAGCCCGGGTAGAGCGTGCGCGTGGTCACGGGCTTGAGGCTGTGGCGCTTTTCGAGCACGCGTTCTTCACCCGCCGCGAGCGTGAGCTTCCAGCCTTTGAACACCTTGGGCGAGGTGCTGCCGTTGGCGCGCACGTGGTGCACCGCGTAGTCGATCTCCAGCGGCTGGGGCTTGCGCGCGGTGGACCGCAGCGTCACGCTCAGTCCGAGGATGTCGCCCACCGAGGCGTGTGACGCCGAAAGCGTCAAGCTGGCCTGGCCGCTGAGCCCGCTGGCCAGGCCCCAGGCCGCGAGCGTGGGCACATGGCCCTGTTTGATGAGGCTGCGGCTCGCGTGGCGCAGCAGCGCACCGCGCTCGGGCGTGGCCTCGATCAGGTGGTCCCGCACCCAGCCTGCCACGAGGTCCGGGTGGTCCTTGGCGATGTCGTTGAGGTGGTTGGCCACACTGCGGCGCACGTAGCTGCTCGGGTCGTCCTGCAAGGCGCGCAGCAGCGGCAGCGTGGGCATGGGGTCGGCCACCAGCGCCTGCAGCCGCAGGCCCCAGGGCAGGCGGGGGCGGCTGCCTTCGCTCACCAGCCGGCGCACGTGCGCGCTCGGGTCGTTGGCCCAACGCGCGAGCACCGGCCAGACAGCCTCGGGCTGCTGCTGGATGAAGGGGCGGATCGCGAACTCGGCGGTGGAACGCTGGGTGAGCGCGTGCAGGCAGGCCAGCGCGCGTGGCGCATCGTGCTGGCCGTGTCGCGCCACAAATTCGCCCATGGACCAGATCACCCAGCCGCTCAAGCCCGAATCGGCATCGGCGGTGGACAGGCCGACGGGCTCACCTTTGGCATCCATCGGCAGCGGCGGCGCCAGGCTGGTCTCCAGCACCGTGCACGCCACTTTGAAGTCGTCGGGCAAGGTGGCGCGCATCGCGTCGGCCAGTTGCAGCATGCGCGCCTTGAGTTCGAGTGCGTCGAGGCCGCTGTTGGCCAGCGCTTCGAAACGTGCGCTATCGAAGCCGGTCCAGGCGCGCTGCAGGTGCAGGCCGGCGTTGGCCACGGTGGTGGCGTTGATCAGGTTCTTGAACGGCTCCATGCCCGGCTGTCAGGGCAGGCGTTGCAGCAGACCGGCCAGCGCGTGGCGCACGGTGGCGGCGCGCACGGCAGCGCGGTCGCCGTCAAAGCGCTGGTGCTCGGTGAGCCGAACCACACCGTGCCCACCGGTTTGTCGGCGCTGCCGCCGGTGGGGCCAGCCACGCCGGTGACGGCGACCGCGAGCTGCGCGGGCGAGTGGGCGAGTGCGCCCGCCGCCATGGCGCGCGCCACCGGCTCGCTCACCGCGCCGTGCTGGTGGATCAGCTCGGCTGGCACACCCAGCAGCTCGGTCTTGGCGGCGTTGGAGTAGGTTACGAAGCCGCGTTCGAACCAGTCGCTGGAGCCGCTCACGTCGGTGCAGGCGCCTGCAATCAGCCCACCGGTGCAACTCTCGGCGGTGGCCATCATCAGGCCACGGCGCTTGAGTTCGAGCGCGAGTGTGAGCACCAGTTCGGGGGCGTCCATGGTCAAAACTTCCAGAGTGCAATCACCAGCAGCGTGCAGGCCGCTGCAGCGAAGTCGTCGAGCAGGATGCCGAAGCCGCCACGCGGGCCGAAGCCCTTGAAGGTCTGGTCGGCCCAGGCCATGGGGCCGAACTTCACCGCATCAAAAAACCGGAACAGCACAAACGCCACCAGCTGGCCCCAGAAGCCGGCCGGTGCGATCAGCCACAGCACCAGCCAGAAGGCCACCACCTCGTCCCACACGATATGGCCCGAGTCGGCCACGCGCATGTGTTGTGCGGTGACGGTGCAGGCCCACCAGCCCACCAGCGTGCCCGCGCCGATCAGCAGCCCCCACTCGGGTGTCGACACCAGCGGCTGCAGCAGCAGAAACGACGCCCAGGCCCACAGCGTGCCCACGGTGCCGGGCGCGGAACGGCTCAGACCGGCGCCCGCACCCAGCGCGATGAAGTGGGCCGGGTGGGACAACAAAAAGGCCCAGGTCGGGCGGGCCATGGGGGCGTAGGCGGTCTCGGACATGGACGAATTATGGGTGCGCGGTCTTGCTGACCCGTGACGCCGGCGAGATACTGGCGCGAACCAAAAAGGGGGCCGCATGGAGATGAACACCGGCGCCATCCTCACCGCCATGGTGCTGGGTGTGCTGCTCACGGGCGCGGCCTCGTGGGTGGTGTCTGGCCTGTACCGCCGCCGCATGCTGGCGCTCATGAAACGGTCGCCGCCGCCCGATCCAGCCCAGACCGTCGGCAACACGGGCTTGCCCGCGCAGGCCAAGCCCACCGCCACGCTGGACCCAGTGGCCAACCGGCGAGCCAGCGGGCGTTACCTCTTCGCGGTGAGCGCGCTCAGTTTGTTGATCGGTATCACCCAGTCGGTGCTGGCGCTGCTTTTCGTTTATGGCGCCGAGCTGCTCAGCGTGGGCCGCGCGCTGACGCTGGGTGTGGTCTATGCCTGGCCGATGGCGCTCACCTGGGGGCTGGTGCGGCGCTGGTCGTGGCTGCGCACCCTGGGTGCCATCGGTCTGTATTTGCTGGCCATGCTGGCGCTCACGCTGTGGCGTTCCGTGTCGCCGCAGCCGCTGGCCACCTCGCTGGGCTGGCTCGGGGGGCTGGTGTTGCTGCCGGTGGTGGTCACGCTGGTGATCGGCGCCAGCGGCCGCATACGCGCGGTAGCGCCGTACCTGCTGCCGATCTTCATGCTGCTGGCGGCCTCGTCGGTGCTGGCGTTGCAGCTGATGGTGAGTGGTGCGCAAGACCCGCCGGGCTGGGTCATCTCGCTGGTGGGCGCTGTGGGGGCGTGGCCCGCCATCGGGCTGATGGCCCTGGCGCCGTGGTTGTTGCTCGCCTGGCCAGCCTGGGCCATCGCGCGTGCGCTGGCGCGCGCCTACCGGGCCAAGCGCTTCTCCGACCTCTGGTACCTGCTCGCGGCCTACTGGCTGGTGGTGCTGGGTGCCTCGGCCTTGCCGGCGCTGCAGGGCGTGGGCTGGATCGCGCTCACCCAGTTCATCCCCTGGCTGTGGATTCCGCTGGCGGCCTGGGGCTTGCGCGGCTGGTTGGCCCCGCGAGGCGCGCCGCCCACCTTGCTGGTGCTGCGCGTGTTCCAGCAAGACGTGGGCGTGCAGACCTTGTTCGACCGCGTGGTGGAGCGCTGGCGCCTGTCGGGCAACACGGTGCTGATCGCCGGCACCGACCTGCTCAGCCGCACCATCGACCCCGACGACGTGTTCACCTTCCTCAACGGGCGCCTGGCCGACCGCTTTGTGGCCAACGAGGCGCAGGTGGCCGAACGCCTGCGCGACTTTGATCTGGCGCCCGACCCCGACGGCCGCTACCGCGTGAACGAGTGTTATTGCTTCGACAGCACCTGGCAGCAGGCGCTGGCCGCGCTGGTGGCGCAGGCCGACGTGGTGCTGATGGACCTGCGGGGCTTCCAGGCGCGCAACCAGGGCTGCCGCCACGAGCTCGGTGTGCTGGCCACGGCGGCGCACTTGCAGCGCGTGGTGTTGCTGTTTGATGGCAGCACCGACCGCCACACTGCGCTGGCCGACCTGGCGCTGGCGCCGGCCGGGCGTGTGGTGTGGGTGGAAGCCGGGCGGCTGGAGCAAAAGCGCGTGGCGCAGATCGTGGGCGCGCTGCTGGGCGCCAAAGAAGGCGCGGTGTCAGGCGAAGTGGTCGAAGCCGCGCGTTGACACCGCCACGGGGTGGCCCGACGCATCGAGCACGCGCAGGCCCCGCGCAGCGCTGATGCGGCCAATGCGCTGCAGCGGTGTGTGGCTGGCTTTGGCCGCGGCCTCCACGGCGGCGCGCGCGATCGGCGCGGCGGTGAACAGCAGCTCGTAATCGTCGCCGCCGTTGAGCAGGCAGTCGATGCGCTGGGCTTCGGGCAGCAGCGCCAGTGCGGGCGCGGTGGGCAGCTGGGCCAGGGCGATCTCGGCACCCACGCCGCTGGCGGTCAGGATGTGGCCCAGGTCGCCGGCCAGGCCATCGCTGACATCGATGGCAGCGTGCACCGCGTTGCCGAGCACAGCCAGCAGTGTGCCCAGCTCCAGGCGCGGCGTGGGGCGCTCCAGCCGCGCTGTCAGCTCGGGGTGTTGGCTCAGGGCCTGGGGCCCGCACGCCTGGGTGGCCCAGTCGGTGCCCTGCATCAGCTCCAGCGCCAGACGCGCCTCGCCGGTGCGCCCGGTGAGGTAGAGGTCGTCGCCCACCTGCGCCTGGCTGCGCTGCATCGCAAGACCAGGGCGCACCTCGCCCATCACCGTGATGCAGATGTTGAGCGGGCCGCGCGTGGTGTCGCCACCCACCAGCGGGCAGGCGTGGGCATCGGCCAGCGCAAACAGGCCGCGCGCGAAGGCGGCGAGCCAGGCCTCGTCGGCCTGGGGCAGGGCCAGAGCGAGTGTGAAACCGAGCGGGCGTGCGCCCATGGCGGCGAGGTCGCTCAGGTTGACCGCCAGCGCCTTGTGGCCGAGGGCTTCGGGGTCAACGCCTGCGAAGAAGTGCCGGCCCTCGACCAGCATGTCGGTGGACACCGCGAGCTGGAATCCTGCATGGGGCTGCAGCAGGGCACAGTCGTCGCCGATGCCCAGGGCCACAGCGGGCCGGGCCACCTGACCAGGGCGCTGGAAGTGGCGCCGGATGAGTTCGAACTCACCCATGGGGCTGTCCGTTGGCGGGACCGCCACCGCGGGTGTCGCGCGGTGGCAGCAGGAAACTCAGCGGCGCCACCCGGATGCGCCGCTTGATCGCGGTGCGGATCAGCTGGCGGTTCACCTCGCTGATGTTCTGCGCCTGCAATGCCAGCCGGAACGCGAGGTAGAAACTCACGCCCAGGTTGATCGGACCGATGGCCGCGACGCCGGCCACGGCCCACCAGAAAGCCGGCTCGCGCAACACGCCCAGGCCGAGCGCAAACGCCGAGGCGGCAACCTGGCCCGCCGACAGGGTGACGTGGCGCACGTCCAGCCCGATGCCGAAGAATTGCAGGAAGGCCGGGGTGAGGCCGAGCATGAAGCCCAGCGAGATGTTGGCCGCCAGCCCCGAGATGTTGGTCCGCGTGAAGTTGGCCCACCGCGCGGCGCGCTCGCGCCCCAGCAGGCCGGTGAAGCGCGGGTTGTGTTCCATGGCCGAGTGCAGCTTGTGGAACACGAACCAGTTCTCCACCCAGCCCGCGACGATGCTGGAGGCAAAGAGCAGCACGCCGGTGAACGCGGCGAACAGCAGCGTGGGGCCGAGCAGGCTGATGCTGTCCAGGGTCTGCCGCGCCTTGGTGTCGTCGACCATGGCGCTGCCGGTGGTGAAGGCCAGCACCGAGCTGATCAGCAGCACCACCGGAATCACCAGACCGATGTTGCCCGCGATGGCCGCCACCTGCGAGCGGAACAGGTTGGCCACCTCGTCGACGAACCGTTTGACCGCGCCCGGCTCCTTGATGTCCTTGAGCTTGGCCACCATGGCCGGTGCGGTGACGGCCGGCTGTTTTGTGGCCACCGTGAGGTGCAGCAACATGATCAGCACGAACGACGTGGCGTAGTTGAGGCCTGCGGCAAAGCCGCTCCAGAAGGCAGAGAGGCCCAGGCCATAGAGCGCGAACTTGGCCCAGGTGGTGAGGCCGATCACCGCGCCGCCGCCCGCCGCCTTGCCCAGCATGTCCTTGTATTCCGCAGCGTTGCGGGTGATGTAGTGCTCACCGCTTTCGGCGTTGCGCTCGGCGACCTTGGCGGCGGTGAGGTGCGAACTGGCGGCAATCAGCGAGCGGATGCTGCGGTTGTCCAGCCCAACCTGGGCCAGGTCGGCCAGCAGCGCCACCGTGGCGCGTTCAGGCTGGTCGGACTGCAGGCAGTCGAGCAGCTCTTTCACCCGCAGAACGCGTTCGCGCAGCTGGCGCAGGCGGAACACGATGCCCACCGACACGCCGTGTTCCTCCAGATGTGAATACACCGAGTAGGCGGCGTGGCGGCAGGCGTCGAGCTGGTTGCGCAACCGTGTGGCCGCCTCCAGCGCTTCCGGGCTTTGCGCGCCGTGCACGCGCACCTCGCGGCGCAGCGACTCCAGGTCGCTGGGCAATTGGTGGAACGGCTTCTGCTCCTGTGCCTCGGGCGACATGCGCACGCGGATCTCGGATGCAAAGCCGGTCGCGCTGACCTGGCTCACACAGGAAATCATGGCGTCCATCAACGCCACCTGCCAGAAGTCGGCCTTGTCGTCGCCGGGCTCCATGTCGGTGCTGATGACCAGGTCGCGCAGGCGCAGCAAGGTCGCGCTGTCCAGTGCCTTGAGCCAGCGCACGTCAAAGCGCCGGGGCAGCAAGAGGTCGAACAGTTCGCCCAGATCGTTGGTCTCGGGTGTGTGGGGCAGGGCCTTCTTGCGCAGGCGGTTGCCGAACTCGCTGAGGAAGGCTGTGCGCGGTGCAAAGCCATGGTCGGCCAGCAGCGGGGTGATGTCCACCGTGTCCACGAAACGCTGCCACCAGCGACGCCAGCGCTGCTGCAGCTCTGGACTCGACTGCACGCTGTCGAGGAACTCGCGCACCCGGGTCACGCTGGCCTGCACGTCCGTTTCGTCGCCGCGCACCCAGCGCATGGCGTCGATCAGCCACAGGTGGCGTTGTGCAAGGGGTGCGTCGGGATTCAGGCGGTCGATCAGGGCGTTGGCTTGCATGGGCTCAGCGGTGTGCGTGGCGCTGGCTTGCTTCGGGGCGCTGCGCTTCAGTGCAGCACCCGCGAGGGGGTGTCGCCCGCGCCGCTGGCCCGCAACTCGAAGGCGGGCACCACGGCTTCAAATCGCTCACCGTCTTCGGCCACGCAGAAAAAGCTGCCGCGCATGCTGCCCGTGGGTGTTTTCAGGCGGGTGCCGCTGGTGTATTGAAACGACTCACCCGGGCGCAGCAGCGGCTGGTGGCCCACCACGCCCAGGCCCTTGACCTGCTCGGTGTGGCCCTGCTCATCGTCGATGACCCAGTGCCGTGAGATCAGCTGTGCGGTGGCCTCACCGGTGTTGGTGATGGTGATGGTGTAAGCGAAGGCGTACTGGTCTTCCTCGGGGGAGGACTGCTCGCTGAGGTACTGGGGTTCGACCTCGCAGGTGAACAGGTATTTGGGCATGGCCGGCATGTTACCCCGGGCATGCGCGGCGCCGTGCGGCCTGCCAGAATGCACCCGATCGCCCATTCCCCTTCCACCTCAGGTTGCCCATGTCACATAACCCCAGCGCCGCGTTCATCGCCCCGTCCATTCTCTCGGCCGACTTCGCCCGCCTGGGCGAAGAGGTGAAAAACGTCATCGCCGCCGGCGCCGACTGGATCCATTTCGACGTGATGGACAACCACTACGTGCCCAACCTGACCTTCGGCCCCATGGTCTGCCAGGCGCTCAAGCCCCATGCGAAAAAAGCGGATGGCACGCCCGTGCCGATCGACGTGCACCTGATGATCCAGCCGGTGGACGCGCTGGCTGGCGCCTTCATCGACGCCGGCGCTGACCTGGTGAGCTTCCACCCCGATGCGAGCGCCCACGCGCACCGCAGCGTGCAGGCCATCAAGGCCAAAGGCGCAAAAGCCGGCCTCACCTTCAACCCGGGCCAGCCGCTGGACGTGCTGGACTGGCTGATCGACGACATCGACCTGATCCTGATCATGAGCGTGAACCCCGGCTTTGGCGGCCAGAGCTTCATCGACTCCGCGCTGCGCAAGATCGAGGACGCCCGCAAACGCATCGAGGCCAGCGGCAAGGACATCCGCCTGGAAGTGGACGGCGGCATCAAGCCCGACAACATCCGCCGCGTGGCCGACGCCGGCGCCGACACTTTCGTGGCCGGCAGCGCGATCTTCGGCAAGCCGGATTACAAGGCGGTGATCGACCAGATGCGGGCTGCGCTGGCGTGATTGCCGGCATTCGGGCCGTCATCGTTGATCTCGACGGGACCATGGTGGATACGCTGGGCGATTTCGATGTTGCCCTGAACGAGACCTTGAAAGCGCTGGGACGTCCCGGCGTCACCCGCGCCGACATCGAGCGCATGGTGGGCAAGGGCTCGGCGCACCTGATCCGTTCAGCGCTGTTGCACGGCGGTCTCGGTGCCGATGAGGCTGCGGTATTGCAGACCGATGCCTGGACGCGGTACCAGGCGCACTACCTGGCCATCAATGGCGCGCACAGCGCGGTGTACCCCGGCGTGGTCGAGGGCCTCACGGCGTTGCGCGAGCACGGGCTGCCGCTGGCCTGCCTGACCAACAAGCCCCACGCCTTTGCCGTGCCATTGTTGCAAGCCAAGGGCTTGCTCGGCTTCTTTGCCCACGTGTTCGGCGGTGACAGCTTCGCGCGCACCAAGCCCGACCCGCTGCCCTTGCTGAAAACCTGCGAAGCGCTGGGCACCCTGCCAGCGAACACGTTGATGGTGGGCGACTCGCAGAACGACGGCGCTGCCGCGCGCGCGGCTGGCTGCCCTGTGGTGCTGGTGACCTATGGCTACAACCACGGCGACCCGATTGCACAGGCGCCGCACGATCGGCTGATCGGCTCGCTGGCCGAGTTGGTCGAGTTGGCGTAGCGACCCGTGCAGCGGCGCAGCGTGGGGCCTTACTTCCTGGATTTCCCCAGCAGGGCGTCTTTCAGCATCCAGTCGGCTGGCTTGGGGCCGAGCCAGATGCGCATGAGCGCGTTGAAGAACTCGGGCTCCTTGAAGGGCTCGCCTTCGACCTTGCCCTTGATGGTGAGCACCGTGCCGGTGCCGGGAATCCAGTCGATCAGGAAGGTGTCTCCCTCGGTCAGCTTCTTGTGGTCGCTGAACACCTGGCTCATGCGCAAGACGCCGGGAATGAGCTTGGAGAAGGCGGCGCGGTCCATGTTGTCTTCCATGCCGCGCGAGAACAACTTGCCGAGCTCGGCCGAATCGATGTCGCGCAGCATGGTGATGGTCATTCGCCGGGGGCCGGTGGCGCCCAGCACCGCTTCGGGCGTTTCGGCCTTCTGGCCCAGGTACAGCCCGGCGGTGTAAACCTTGAACACCGCCTTGTAGCGGATGCCCGCGCCGTTGAGCAGCAAGGGCTGCCCGGCCACGGTGATGCGGTCTTCCAGTTTGACGCCGCTGACCTCGACAGTGGCGGCGCCTGTCAGGGCAGGCAGGAGGAGAGCCGTGCACAGGATCGATGAGAGAACAAGCTTGCGTTTCATGGGATTCCATGTCGGTTGAAAAAGAACGGCCGTTCTATTTTTTCGATTGTCCCCTCAAGCCAAATCCACCTTCACAGGGTTTAGCCGTAAAACCAAAGCATGTCGGCCAGCACACCATCGAGCCCGCCACGCCACACCACATGCCCTTTGCTACACTCGCGCCACCATGTTCAACCCATGCACAACCCCCGCAGGTGTTCTGCCGAGCCGCAACGGCCGGGGAGCCTGGCCCTGGCGCAAGCCAGCGTAAACGTGCACTCCCCCCGGGGTTGGCACAGCGACCAC
>LNFM01010373.1_pt1 | contig 13140 bp, 11 predicted proteins | sample 596031 | NCBI WGS metagenome assembly LNFM01 (sample SAMN04254537, study PRJNA301005) | activated carbon metagenome | isolation source: dual media filters at the Ann Arbor, Michigan drinking water treatment plant | place: USA: Ann Arbor
CGAGCGCGCTGGTCGGCTCGTCGAGCACCAGCAGCTGCGGCTGGACGATCAGCGCGCGGGCGATCGCCAGGCGCTGGCGCTGGCCGCCCGAAAACTCGTGCGGGTAACGCTGCAGCAAACCGGGGAACTGGCTCTCACCCATGCCGACATCGGCCAGCGCGGCAATCACCTGTTCGCGGCGGGCCACCGGCGGCAGGCCCGGCTCATGCACCAGCAGGCCTTCCCCGACGATCTCCTCGACCGTCATGCGCGGCGACAGCGAGGAGAACGGGTCCTGGAACACCACCTGCACCCGCCGGCGTATCGCCTTGTTGCCGGCGGCGCCGGCGCCCCAGCGCTGCCCCATGGCTTCGAGTTCGCCGGTGTGCGGCATGAGTCCCAAAGCGGCCAGTGCCAGGGTGGATTTGCCGGAGCCGGACTCACCCACGACGCCCAGCGTGCGTCCCGGCGCCACCTCGAAGTCGGCGCCCTTGACCGCCACAAACTCGCCCTTGCGAAACCAGCCGCGCACGCCGGGAATCCGTACCGCATACGCCGCGCGCAGGCCATTGGCGCGCATCGCCGGCGGCACACCGGCAGACGCCGCGGGCTCCACCACGTCGCGCGCGGGCCGGCTGTCGATCAGCTTGCGCGTGTAAGCATGCTGTGGATCGGCGAACACCTGCGCCACGGCGCCCTCTTCCACCAGATGACCGTTTTCCATGACCGCCACCCGGTCGGCGAACTTGCGCACCAGGTTCAGGTCGTGGGTGATCAGCAGCACCGCCATGCCGGTCTGGCGTTGCAGATCGGACAGCAGTTCCAGGATCTGCATGCGCAGGGTGACGTCCAGCGCCGTGGTCGGCTCATCGGCCAGCAGCAGGCGCGGCCGGCAGGCCAGCGCCATCGCAATCATGGCGCGCTGGCGCTGCCCGCCCGAGAGCTGGTGCGGAAAGGACAACGCGCGCCGCGCCGGCTCGGGAATGCCGGTGGCGGCCAGCGCCTCGACGGCAGCGTCCCAGGCCTGGCGCTTGCTCAGGGCCTGTTTGAGTTCCAGCACCTCGGCGATCTGGTCGCCCACGGAAAACAGCGGATTGAGCGCCGTCATCGGCTCCTGGAAGATCATCGCGACCTCTTCGCCGCGGATGCCGCGTAATTCGCGCTCCGGAATTGATAGCAGGTCACGCCCGGCCGACATGGGCTCAGGGCCAAAAAGGCTTGCAGAACCGGTGATGTCGGCATTCTGGACCAGGCGCAGCAGGCTGAGCGCCGTGACCGTCTTGCCGGAACCGGATTCACCGACCAGCGCCAGCTTTTCGCCGGGCGCGATGCTGAAGTTGACCCCGTGGACGACGGCCTTGCCGCCAAAGGAGACATGCAGATCCCGGACGTCAAGAAGCGGAGATGTCGTGGCGCCGGATGTGGAAGCTGTCATTTGTCGGCTTTCCGTGGATCCAGCGCATCACGCAGCGCATCGCCCATGAAGGTCAGCAGCAGCAGGGTCATCACCAGCACGCCAAAGGTCGACAGCGAGATCCACCAGGCGTCGATGTTGTTTTTGCCCTGGCTCAGCAACTCGCCCAGCGAGGGCGTGCCGGGCGGCACACCGAGGCCCAGGAAATCCAGCGAGGTCAGCGCCAGGATGGCCGCACTCATGCGAAACGGCAGAAAGGTCACCACCGGCGTCATGCTGTTGGGCAGGATGTGCCGCCACATGATGCGGCCGTTGCCCACGCCCAGCGCGCGCGCGGCCCGCACATAGTCCATCTGGCGGTTGCGCAAAAATTCGGCGCGCACATAGTCGGACAGGCCCATCCAGCCGAACAGGCTCAGCAGGATCAGCAGCAGCGCGACGCTGGGCGTGAAAATCGCGCTGAAGATGATCAGCAGGTAGAGCTCGGGCATGGCGCTCCAGATCTCGATGAAACGCTGAAAGGCCAAGTCGGTCTTGCCGGCAAAGTAGCCCTGCACCGCCCCGGCCGCAATGCCCAGCACCGTGCCGGTCAGGGTCAGCGCCAGGCCGAACAGCACACTGACGCGAAAGCCGTAAAGCAGTTGTGCCAGCAGGTCGCGGCCGCGGTCGTCGGTGCCCAGCCAGTTGTCGGCGGTGGGCGCTGCCGGACTGGGCGATTTCGCAAAGTAATTCAAGGTCTTCGGGCCGTAGGGATTGAGCGCGTAAATCGCCCAGTTGCCGCCGCTGGTGATGCGCTCACGAATGAAGGGATCCAGGTAATCGGCCGGCGTCGGGAAATCGCCGCCAAAGGTCTGCTCGGAGTAATCCTTGACGATGGGGAAGTAGGTCGTGCCCTCGTAGTGCACCACCAGAGGCCGGTCGTTGGACAGGACCTCGGCAAACAGGCTGAGCACCACCATGATGGCAAATAGCATCAGGCTCCAGAACCCGAGCGGGTTGCGGCGGAAGCGGCGCCAGGCGCGGAGAGACGGAGACGCGGACGCTGGCCTGTCTTTTTCAGGGCGGCCGTGGATCGGGCTTTGCCCGGCCACAGGCGGCGCCCCCTTGAGGGGGGAGCGGTCATCGGCCGCCTCGGGGGGGAGTGGTGAACTAGTCAAACTTCACCCTTGGGTCGACCCAGACATAACAAAGATCACTGAGCAGCTTGGTCAGCAGCCCGATCAGCGTGAACAGGTAGAGCGTGCCCAGCACCACCGGGTAGTCGCGACGGATCACGCTTTCATAACTGAGCAGGCCCAGGCCGTCGAGTGAAAACAGCGTCTCGATCAGCAGCGAGCCGGTGAAAAAGGCCCCGATAAAGGCGCCCGGGAAGCCGGTGATGATGGGGATCAGTGCGTTGCGGAACACGTGTTTCCACATCACCTTTTTTTCGTCCAGGCCCTTGGCGCGTGCCGTCAGCACGTATTGCTTCCTGATTTCCTCGAGGAAGGCGTTTTTGGTCAGCATGGCGGTCACCGCAAAACTGCCGAACACCATGGCCGTGACCGGCAGCGCGATGTGCCACAGGTAGTCGACAACCTTGCCGGCCCAGCTCAGCTCGTCCCAGTTCGGCGAGGTCAGCCCGCGCAGCGGAAACCACTGCAGCTGTCCGCCGAAAATCACCAGCAAGGCGACGCCCAGCACAAAACCCGGAATCGCATACCCCACCAGGATCAGCAAGGTGGTGACCAGGTCGAAGCGCGAACCGGCGCGCACCGCCTTGGCCACACCCAGCGGCACGGCGACGCCGTAACTGATGAAAAAAGTCCACAGGCCCAGGCTGATGGACACCGGCAGCTTCTCGACGATCAGGCTCCAGACGTCCTTGTTCTGGAAAAAACTTTTGCCCAGGTCAAAACGCGCGAACTGCCCGAGCATCTGCAGCAGGCGTTCGTGCGCCGGCTTGTCGAAGCCGTACAGCGCCTTGATCTGCTCGACGCGTTTCGGGTCCACACCCTGGTTGCCGCGGTAGCTGGAGCCGCCGGATTCGACGCCCCCCAATCCCTTGGCCTCGGCCATGTATTGCTCGACCGGGCCGCCCGGAACAAACTGGATCACCGCGAAGGTGATCAAGAGCACCCCCAGCAAGGTCGGGATCATCAGCAGCAGGCGCTTGAGGATGTAGGCGAACACGTTTCAGCGCCCTTCTTTCGGCGGCAAACGCGCCCACCAGTAGCCCATGACCCAGCCCTCGCCGCTGGCATAAGGCGGCATCGGCGGCTTGAACGCCAGCCGCCAGGCGTTGTAGGCCATACGGTGGGAGGTCAATGTCCACTGGGGAATCAGGTAGTGGCTGTGCATGATCACGCGGTCCAGCGCGCGGCAGGCCGGCAGCAACTCGGCCTTGCTGCGGGCACCGACGGCCGCAGCCACCAGCGCATCCACGGCCGGGCTTTTCACGCCCATGAAGTTGCCCGAGTTTTCGGTGTCGGCGGCCTTGCTGCCGAACACGTCGGCCAGTTGCTGGCCGGGATCGTGCGAGCCCGGGAAATTGATGGTCGTCACGTCGAACTCGAACTTGTCCAGCCGCTGCTGGTACAGCGCGAAGTCCACCGGCGAGAAACGCAGCACCACGCCGAGCTTTTCAAGGTTGCGCATCCAGGGCGCGATGGTGCGCACGCCGCCTTCGCGGCTGTCGAGGTATTCGAGCACCATGGGCTCGCCTTTGGCATTGCGCAGCGCGCCGTCCCTGTAGGTCCAGCCCGCCTCCTTGAGCAGGGCCTGGGCGCGGCGCAGGTTGGCGCGCAGCGACTGCCCCGGCCCTTCGGTTTTAGGCGGCGTGTACATGGTGCCGAACACCGCCTCGGGCACCTTGCCGCGCCAGCGTTCCAGCAGTGCCAGCTCTTCGGGCGACGGCAGGCCGGTGGCCGCGCAGTCGGTGTTGCCGAACAGGTCCTGCACCCGCGGGTAACCGTTGTAGAACATCTGGCGGTTCATCCACTCGTAGTCCAGCGCCAGGCCCAGGGCCTCGCGCACCCGCGGATCGGACAGGTGCGGGCGGCGGCTGTTGAGCACATAACTCTGGAAGCCAGCCGGCTGTTTGTGGTCAAAGGCCTGCTTGACCAGCTCGCCGCTGTCGAAACGCCGCCCGTTGACGCGGCGCGCCCAGTCGCCCGCCGAGTAAAACGTCATCATGTCGAACTCGGCCGCTTTCAGGGCTTCCAGCCGCGCGGTGTTGTCCTTGTAGATCTTGACGGTGATCCGGTCGAAGTTGTGGCTGCCGCGGCGCACCGCGAGATCGCGCGCCCAGTAAGCCGGGTCCCGCACATAGGTGATGTCCTTGCCGAAACGCACCGGGCCGATTTTGTAGGGCCCGCTGCCGATCGGGATGTCCATCACCACCTCGTCGAAACGTTTGGCCTTGCCGTTTTCCACCCCCCAGGCGCGGCTGAACACCGGCAGGCCGCCCACCGTCAGCGGCAATTCGCGGTTCGGCTTTTTGAAACGGTAGCGCACGGTCCGGGCATCGATCACGTCGCAGCCGGCCACATCTTCCAGCAGCGACTTGTAGGCCGGGCTCACGTAGGGCCCCATCAGCGTGTCGTAGCTGTGCTTGACGTCGGCAGCTTCGACCGGCGTGCCATTGTGAAAACGCGCCTCGGGGCGGATCCGGAAAGTCACGCTGAGGCGGTCGGGCGCCACCGTGACGTCCTCGGCCAGCAGGCCGTAACCCGAGGCGGTTTCGTCCATGGAGCCGGTCAGCAGCGAGTCGAACATCAGCGCCGACAGGTAGGCCGGCGCCGAGCCCTTGATGGTGAAGGGGTTGTACTTGTCGAAGGTGGACAGGCGCTGGTTGCTGACCAGCCGCAGTTCGCCGCCTTTGGGCGCGGACGGGTTGGCGTAGTCGAAGGCGGCAAAACCGGCCGGGTATTTGAGGTCATCCCACAGCGCATAACCATGGGCGCCCCAGGACGGCGTGGCACCGAGGGCAAGCCCCAGCAGACAACACGACCACGCAAAAATCCTCATGCGACAATTCTGCACTACTTAAGCCGGTCATCATGCGTTTCCCCCGCGGGCACGCTGGGGTTTGCCGGTTCACATGCACAGACTGGAGCAGAACATGGGTTTTCTTGAAGGCAAAAAACTGTTGATCACGGGCGTGTTGTCGAACCGCTCCATCGCCTACGGCATCGCCAAGGCCTGCCATGCGCAGGGCGCCGAGCTGGCCTTCAGCTATGTCGGTGAGCGCTTCAAGGACCGCATCACCGAGTTCGCCGCCGATTTCAACTCCACCCTGATTTTTGATTGCGACGTCGGCAGCGACGAACAGATCGACAAAATGTTCGCCGACCTGTCGCAGACCTGGCCGAGCTTCGACGGTTTTGTGCACAGCATCGGTTTTGCGCCGCGCGAGGCGATTGCCGGCGACTTCCTCGACGGCCTGAGCCGCGAAAGTTTTCGCATCGCGCACGACATCAGCGCCTACAGCTTCCCGGCCATGGCCAAGGCCGCCCTGCCCCTGCTGAACCCCAAATCCGCGCTGCTGACCCTGAGTTACCTGGGCGCGCTGCGCGTGCTGCCCAACTACAACACCATGGGCCTGGCCAAGGCCTCGCTGGAAGCCAGCGTGCGTTACCTGGCCGAATCGCTGGGCAGCAAGGGCACCGGCATGCGCGTCAACGGCATCAGCGCCGGTCCGATCAAGACCCTGGCCGCCAGCGGCATCAAGGACTTCGGCAAGATGCTCAAGGCCACCGCCGCCGCACCGATACGCCGCAACGTGACCATCGAGGACGTCGGCAATGTCGCGGCCTTTTTGCTGAGCGACCTGGCCGCCGGTGTCAGCGCCGAGATCACCTATGTGGACGGCGGCTTCAGCCAGGTGGTGGGCGGGATCAGCGAGCCGGCCGAGGCGGGCTGAAGCGCGGCGCAGCTTTCGCGCGGCCACGGGTTGCTATCAAATCAATAGCTGCCTGCCCTTGCTGCATAGGGGCTGGAGGCCAAAAAGGCTTCAAAACGGACTTCCTGGCCTGGGGTCAAGCGCTCTGGTTCCGCCCCAATCAGGCATCAAATCGGCCTGTAGCCCTTGATCCACGGGCATGCGCAGCTCCTGAATCCATAGCGCACAGCCGCCGCAGTACTCAGGCGCGGCGCCAGTACGCAACGACCAGGCCGGCACGAACCCGGCGCGCCGGTACAGCGCCTGCGCCGCCGTATTGCCTTCTTCCACCTGCAAAAAACAGCGCGCCATGCCGCGCGCCATGGCCGCCCCGGCCAACGCGGCCAGGATGCGTCCGGCCATGCCGCGGCCGCGCCAGGCGGGTGCGGTGCGCATGCCGTGCACGCTGACCCAGCCATGGGAAAACGCGGCGGCGCCGGCCGCCACCGTGCGGCCGTCCTCACGCACGCTCGCGTACAGCGACCCGGTGGCACGGCCAAGCGCGGCGACCCGGCTGGCGCCGTCGGCCGGATCAAAACCCTCACCCATGAACAGGGCCGCCCAGCCCGCGTCGGGCGCCGTGTCGACCGCCGCCAGTTCCACCGACACCGCGCGCACGGCAACGACAAGCGCCAGTTGCACCTGCGTGGGCTGCTCGGCCCGGTAGCCGCGGCGCCGCAACTCCACGCGCAGCGCATCAAAACACGGCGCCAGCGCCAGCCGGAACTGCGCCGGCAGTCCCCTGGCCGCATAACGCGCCTCGATCCGGGTCGTCAGTGAAACCACATCGCTGAGGAGGGTGTGCTGTAGCGGTACCGCACTTCTGGCGCGGTTCACCGTGCCGCTGTCAAAGGCCAGCAGCCAGCCCGCGACTTCTTCCAGGGTCTGCGGTGAGACCGCGGCGGCCGTGGCGCGCTCAATGCCTTCGATGTCCGTGGCGTCCGTCACCTCAATGCGCCCGGCCGTCAAAGTGCTCCACCTCCAGCGCGGACAGCGCGATGTCCTCGAGGCAGCGCACATTGATGGCTGCCATGCCTTTGCCCGACGGGTCGCTTCCTTCGCCATAGGGGTGGATGCCGCAGGTCGGGCAGAAGCGGTGCTTGATCACATGTTGGTTGAATTCATAACTGCTGGCGTTGGAATCCGGCGTCAGCAGGCGCAGTTGGTCGCGCGGAACAAACCACAGCAGGGAGCCCTTGCGCTGGCACATGGAGCAGTTGCAGGCCAGCACGGTGGAGGGTTCCCCGTCCACCTCGAACGCGATCCGGCCGCAATGGCAGCTGCCTCTGGATGTCATGGTTTTCCTTTCGTGGCCGGCGCGGCCCGGGATGGTCTGCACAGTGGCGTGGATATCTTGCACACCCGCGCCGGGAGCCATACACTGTACATAAGCACAGCCCCAAGTCAAGGCCTGATCCCCCGTTTTTGCCATGCCCCCAACCCCTCTGCCCAATCGGCGCGTCTTCATCGCAGTCACCCTGTGCCCGCTGTGGTGCCTGACCGGCTTGCCACGCCCGGGGGCAATTGCCGCGACGGCGAGCGGCGCCCCGCCGCTGATGCTGGCCAATGTCTACCGTCCCGGCATCGCACTGCAGGACTACTGGGTCAGCGAAAAACTCGACGGGGTGCGCGGCTACTGGGACGGCAAACAGCTGCTGACCCGTGGTGGCGAACGCATCATGGCGCCAGCCTGGTTTACCGCGGGCTGGCCGGCCACAGCGCTGGACGGAGAGTTGTGGGCCGGGCGCGGCCAGTTCTCGCACGCGGTTTCCACCGTTCGCCAGCAGACGCCCGACGATGCCGCCTGGCGCCGCATCCGTTTCATGGTGTTTGATGTGCCGGCCCACGGCGGCCCGTTTTCGGAACGCATCCCGGCGCTGAACGGCGTGGTCAGCCGGATCGACCAGCCCTGGGTGCAGGCCGTGGTGCAACACAAGGTGGCCGGGCACGCTGCCCTGCAGGCGCTGCTGGCCAAAACCGTGACGCTGGGCGGCGAGGGCCTGATGCTGCATCGCGGCGCGTCGCTGTACCAGGCGCTGCGCAACGACGATTTGCTCAAGGTCAAAACCCATGACGACGCGGAGGCGCGTGTGCTGGCGCATGTCGCGGGACAGGGCAAACATGCGGGCCGGCTGGGCGCGCTGTGGGTGGAAGCGCCTGGCATGGACGGCAGGCCGGCGCGCCGCTTCAAGCTCGGCAGCGGCTTCAGCGATAGCGAGCGTCAGCACCCGCCGCCGGTGGGCAGCTGGGTCACTTACCGCTACCGCGGGCTCAATGACAGCGGCATGCCGCGTTTTGCCACCTTCCTGCGGGTGCGCCAAGACATGCCGGCCGCGCCGCGTTGATACGCGCGGCCCCCGACCTTACTCTTTCACGCAGTCGGCGTAGTAATGGCGCTTGCCATCGGCGTCCTGCTCCTCGACCAGGCCATGGATGTCGGTCTCGAAGCCCGGGCACTGGGCGTTGAATTCACGCGAGAACTTCAGGTAGTCGACGATTTTCTTGTTGAAAACCTCGCCGGGTATCAGCAGCGGGATGCCGGGCGGGTACGGCGTGACCAGGCCCACCGTGATGCGGCCTTCCAGCTTGTCGATCTCGACGCGTTCGGTCTTGTGCAGCGCAATGTGCGCGTAGGCATCGCTGGGCTTCATGGCCGGTGTCAGGTCGCTCAGGTACATGTCGGTGGTCAGGCGCGCGATGTCGTACTTGGCGTACAGGTTGTGGATGTGGTGGCACAGGTCGGCCAGGCCCATCTTTTCGTAGCGCGGAAACTTCTGGCAGAACTCGGGCAGGATGCGCCACATCGGCTGGTTCTTGGCGTAGTCGTCCTTGAACTGCTGCAACGCGGTCAGCATGCTGTTCCAGCGGCCCTTGGTGATGCCGATGGTGAACATGATGAAAAAGCTGTACAGCCCGGTTTTCTCGACCACCACGCCGTGTTCAGCGAGGAACTTGGTCACGATGCTGGCCGGGATGCCGGTCTTGGCGAACTTGCCGTTGAGGTCCATGCCGGGCGTCACGATGGTCGACTTGATCGGGTCCAGCATGTTGAAGCCGGTGGCCATCTTGCCGAAACCGTGCCAGTTGACGCCGGCTTTGGCATTCTTGGATTCGCCCTTGATGACCCAGTCTTCCGAGCGGCCTATGCCCTCCTCCACCAGCTTGTCCGGGCCCCAGACCTTGAACCACCAGTCGTCGCCGTATTCCTCATCGACCTTGCGCATGGCCCGGCGGAAGTCCAGCGCCTCGGCGATGCTTTCTTCCACCAGCGCGGTGCCACCGGGCGGCTCCATCATCGCGGCAGCCACATCGCAACTCGCAATGATGCTGTACTGCGGTGAGGTCGAGGTGTGCATCAGGAAGGCCTCGTTGAACAGGTGCCGGTCCAGCTTGACGGTCTGCGAGTCCTGCACCAGCACGTGGCTGGCCTGGCTGATGCCAGCCAGCAGCTTGTGAATCGACTCCGTGGCGTAGACCATGGCCTGCTTGGGCCGCGCGCGTTTCTTGCCCATCGCGTGGTAGCTGCCGTAAAACGGGTGAAAGGCCGCGTGCGGCAGCCAGGCCTCGTCGAAATGCAGGTTTTCGACGTAGCCGTCGAGCATGCCCTTGATGGTTTCGGTGTTGTACAGCACACCGTCGTAGGTGGACTGGGTCAGGGTCAGCACACGCGGCTTGACCTTCTTGCTGTCCACGCCCTTGAGCAGCGGATTCGCCTTGATCTTGGCCTGGATCGAAGCCGGCTCGAACTCCTCTTTGGGAATCGGTCCGATGATGCCGAAGTGGTTGCGCGTCGGCTTCAGGAACACCGGGATGGCACCGGTCATGATGATGGCGTGCAGGATGGACTTGTGGCAGTTGCGGTCCACCACCACCACGTCACCCGGCGCCACCGTGTGGTGCCAGACCATCTTGTTGGAGGTCGAGGTGCCGTTGGTGACAAAAAAGCAGTGGTCGGCGTTGAAGATGCGCGCGGCGTTGCGCTCGGACGCGCCCACCGGGCCGTCATGGTCCAGCAGCTGGCCGAGCTCTTCCACGGCATTGCAGACGTCGGCACGCAGCATGTTTTCCCCGAAAAACTGGTGGAACATCTGCCCCACCGGACTCTTCAGGAAGGCGACGCCGCCCGAGTGCCCCGGGCAGTGCCAGGAGTAGGAGCCGTCCTCGGCATAGTCCAGCAGCGCCTTGAAAAACGGCGGCTGCACACCTTCGAGGTAACTCTTGGCCTCACGGATGATGTGGCGCGCCACGAACTCCGGCGTGTCCTCGAACATGTGGATGAAGCCGTGCAACTCGCGCAGGATGTCGTTCGGGATGTGGCGCGAGGTCTTGGTCTCGCCGTAGACGTAAATCGGCACGTCCAGGTTCTTGCGCCGCACTTCCTCGATGAAGTGGCGCAGGTTCAGCACGGCGGGGTCCAGATCCGGGCCGGGCGTGAACTCCTCGTCGTCAATCGACAGGATGAAGGCACTGGCGCGGCTTTGCTGCTGGGCAAACTGCGACAGGTCGCCGTAGCTGGTGACGCCCAGCACCTCGAAGCCCTCGGTTTCAATCGCCTGGGCCAGCGCACGAATGCCCAGGCCGGAGGTGTTTTCGGAGCGGAAATCTTCGTCAATGATGACGATGGGGAAACGGAATTTCATCAAAAGGCCTTTGCCTGGAACTGCCAAAAAAGTCGAATCAGGGCCGAAGTGTAAGGATATTTGGTGAAGACCGAGTGCCCTTGGCCTTGCCACGGCCGGGTTAAGCTTGCCAATTCACGCTTCTGGCCCAAAATGTGGCTTTTACGAAACGCAGAGGGAAACTGGACATGAGTGAATCAACCATCTGGTGGCTGCTGGCCGGTGCTGCCGTGGCCCTGGAACTGGTCACCGGCACGTTTTACCTGCTGATGCTGGCCGTTGGCATGATCGCTGCCGCGCTGGCCGCCCATCTGGGCGCCTCCCAGGTTGTACAGATCGTGGTCGCGGCCCTTGTTGGCGGTGGCGCCGTCGTGGCCTGGCACTGGAAACGCAGCAAGAGCCCCAAGCCGGCCCATGCCAGCGCCAACCGCGATGTCCAGATGGACATCGGCGAAACCGTCCAGGTCGAGCAGTGGAATGAGGATGCCACTGCCAGTGTCAAGTACCGCGGCGCGCAGTGGACAGTGGAACTTGCAGACCGTCATGCCGCGCCGCAGCCAGGCCTGTTCAAGGTCCGGCGCTTGAACGGCAACCGCCTGGTGGTCGACAAGGCCTGACAGATCCCCTCCCGCGCCCGACGGCAACGGTTTATTTTTGTTTCAACGGAGAACTTCATGGAAATAGCACTCGTCATTCTGGTGATTGCCGTCATTTTTATCGCGCGCAGCATCAAGGTCGTGCCCCAGCAAAACGCCTGGGTGGTCGAGCGCCTGGGGAAATTCCACGCCAGCCTGACACCCGGCCTGAACTTCCTGATTCCCTTCATTGACCGCGTGGCCTACAAACATTCGCTCAAGGAAATCCCGCTGGACGTGCCCAGCCAGGTCTGTATCACGCGCGATAACACGCAGCTGCAGGTGGACGGCATCCTGTACTTCCAGGTGACCGATCCGATGCGCGCGAGTTACGGTTCGTCCAATTACATCGTCGCCGTCACGCAGCTGGCGCAGACCTCGCTGCGCTCGGTCATCGGCAAACTTGAACTCGACAAGACCTTCGAGGAACGCGACATCATCAATGCCCAGGTGGTGGCCGCGATCGACGAAGCCGCGCTGAACTGGGGCGTGAAGGTGCTGCGTTACGAGATCAAGGACCTGACGCCGCCCAAGGAAATCCTGCATGCGATGCAGTCGCAAATCACCGCGGAGCGCGAAAAGCGCGCGCTGATTGCCGCCTCGGAAGGCCGCCGCCAGGAACAGATCAACATCGCCACCGGTGAGCGCGAGGCCTTCATCGCGCGCTCCGAAGGCGAAAAACTCGCCGCCATCAACAACGCCCAGGGTGAGGCCGCCGCCATCACCGCCGTGGCCGACGCCACGGCGCAGGCGATTGAACGCGTCGCCGCCTCGATCCGCCAGCCCGGCGGCGAGATGGCGGTACAGCTCAAGGTCGCCGAAAAAGCCGTGGAGGCTTATTCGCGCGTGGCCGCCGATGCCAAGACCACCCTGATCGTGCCCAGCAACATGACCGAGGTCTCGGCCCTGATCACCTCGGCCATGACCATGGTGCAATCCACCAAACCGGTCTGACTGGCAGCCAGACGGCCATGAACGCCCTGAATGTGCTGGGGACCGAGCTGGTTCCCTGCTCCTACGATCCGCTGACGGGTTACTTCCGCGACGGTTGCTGCAACACCGATGAGTCCGACCTCGGTTCGCACCTGGTGTGCGTGCGGGTCACGCGGGACTTCCTGGATTTCTCGATGGCCCGGGGCAACGACCTGAGTACGCCCCGGCCCGAATACCGCTTTGCCGGGCTCAAGCCGGGTGACCGCTGGTGCCTGTGCGCCAATCGCTGGCGCGAGGCGCTCGAAGCCGGCTTCGCACCGCCCGTGGTGCTGGAGTCCACCCACAGCCGGGCCCTCGAATTTGTGACCTTGGCCCAGCTCGAAAAACACCGCTTCCGGAACGCACTTCACTGAAATCCAGGGCCCGCCGGCACCACGCCCGGCTTCTGACTGCTACAATGTGAGGCTTCGCGGAAGGGTGGATGAGCGGTTTAAGTCACACGCCTGGAAAGCGTGCGTAGGGTTAAACCTACCGCGGGTTCGAATCCCGCCTCTTCCGCCAGAAAACAAGTATTAACGGGGCCTAGCGCCCCGTTTTGCTTTCCGTTCCCACAATAAACCCCACAAAATGCAAATGGCC
>LNFM01020208.1_pt1 | contig 13139 bp, 10 predicted proteins | sample 596031 | NCBI WGS metagenome assembly LNFM01 (sample SAMN04254537, study PRJNA301005) | activated carbon metagenome | isolation source: dual media filters at the Ann Arbor, Michigan drinking water treatment plant | place: USA: Ann Arbor
AGATCGCCGCGGTCCAGGCGCTGCTCGCGCGCCTGCGAGTAGTTGCTGGCGACGCAGAAGTAGTTCTTCCACAGGTCTTCGATGCCGGCGCCGGCGCCGATCAGCTCCTCCACCGCCGACTCGACCGCGTGGCGCGCGCGGCGCCCCTTGATCAGCGACACCAGGGGCAGCAGGTTGAAGTCGCCGGTGGGATTGCGCTTGAAGGCGGCGCGCGCAACGCTGATGGCGCGCTCGATCGGCGCATCGGCCGCGATCACTGCGGCCATCACCGCGCCGATGCTGGTGCCGCCGACGCAGTCGATCTCGATGCCGCGCGCCTGCAATGCGCGCCACACGCCCAGATGGGCGAAGCCGCGTGCGCCGCCACCGCCCAACACCAGGCCGACTGCGTTGCGGCTGAGCAGGCGCGCCAGGCGGGCCATGTCGGCGTCGCGCGACTGCCGCACGTGCACGTGGTCGGTGACGGGTCGCCGCGCCAGCCAGGCGCGGGTGCCGCGCGGCGCGGCGGCGTCGGCCGGCTGCAGCAGCACGAGGATCTCGGCCGCTTCGCCGGGGATCGCTTGCGCGGTCAGGCAGCGCTGCTCGATCGCATGCACCGCGGGTGCCTGGGTGGCGTCGGCCAGCAGCAGCACTTCGTCCCCATGGCGGATGCAGCGGCGGGTCCAGGCCGAAGGCGTGTCGTCGGCCAGCAACAGCACGAAGTCGTGCTGCGCTTCGAGGTCGTCCAGCAAGAGCGCGATGCGGCGGTCGACCTCGCTGTCGTCGCGGCTGGCAGCGCCCGGTACCCCCAGGCGCTGGTCCATCGCGGCGGCGTTGATGCTGCAGACCCGGCCGAACTTCGCCAGCTGGGCCGCCAGCTTGCTGGAGAAATCGGCGAGGTCCACGCCCGTGCTGATCGGCAGCAGCGCCAGCGTGACCGGCGCCGCCACCGGTCGACGCTGATGCTGCGTCTGCAGGCGACGAATGATCTGGCTGGTGAAGGTGATCGAGATCTCGGGGCTGGTGGCCAGCAGCGCGGCGAACTGCGCGCGGTCCAGGCGCACCAGCACCGAGTCGCGCACCGCGACCACCGTGGCCGAACGCGGCCGGCCGGTGTACATGCTCATCTCGCCGATCACCTCGCCGCGCGACATCTCGCGGACCAGCCGATTGACGCCGGCGTCGTCGCGCACGTAGGCGCGCAGGCGGCCACTCACCAGCAGGTAGGCGGCATCGCCCGGCTCGTCTTGCGCCATCAGCGTCTGTCCGGCCCCCAGGTCGACCCAGCGCAAATGCTCGCGCAGGAACGCCAGCGTGGCCGGCTGCGGCGCGCCGATCAGGGCGGTGATGTGTTGCGACAGCAGGTGGTCGCGATGGGGGTGCTCAGTCGGTGATTCGCTGTTCATGGGTCGATGGAGGTCAGTGAGGTCAGCCCGCACCCTGCTCGGCGCGCAGTTCGTCGGTCAACGCCCGTACCCGCGACGACAGCAGCAGTCCCATGCTGAGCAACAGCTTGCCCAGCAGCACCGGGTGCTCGGCAGCCAGTCTTTCGAAGTTCGTGCGCGACAGTTCGAGCACGACCGCATCGTCTTCGGCGATGGCGTCGGCCGAGCGGGCGCGGCCTTCGAGCAGGCCGATCTCACCGAACACCACGCCGGGAGCGTAGGAGACCATCCGCCGAGCGCGCCCGGTCGTCGGCCCGGTTTCAGTGGCGGGTAGCCAGATGCCGATCTGGCCCGCCAGCGAGACGAACATCGCATCACCCGGGTCGCCGCTGCGAAACACCAGCTCGCCGCGCGGCACCTGGCGCTCGGTCATCAGCGAGGCGAGCAAGGTGACCTCGTCGTGCGTGAGGCCGGCGCCAAGCAGGGTGCGGTCGAGCGTCAGCGGCGCGTCGCCGCTGTCGTCGGGTGCCAGGGTCGCCAGCAACTGGTCCTCGGCGTGTTCGAGGGCGGAATCGGCGTCGGCGAAGAACTGTGCATCGCGCAGGCGGCCGTGGACGTCCATGTCGCGAATGCTGTGCGTGCGCGCGTCGCGCTCCGGCAGGCCGGCCAGCAGCAGATGCTTGCCGGCGTGCAGCACACGGTCGGCGGCCTGCAGCAGCACCCGTGCACCACTGGCATCGACTTCGGAGACGCGATGGAAATCGAGCACGATGAACTCGGCGTTGTGCGCCTCGCGCTCGATCTGTTCATCGGCCTTCTCGGCGGTGCCGAAGAACAACGCGCCATCGAGCTCGACCAAGGCGATGCGCCGGCCATGGGTGCGCAGCAGCTGCGCCTGGCTCGCCGGTCGCACCTTGCGCGACGAGCGTTGGTCGGCATGGACCACGCGGCGGATCGGCTGCTTGCAGTTGCTGCGGATGAACAGCACCATCGCCACCAGCGTGCCGATGGCGATCGCCAGCGCCAGTGACAGGAACACCGTGACGGCGGCCACCAGCAGCATCACCGCGTAGCTCTGTCCGAGCGAGATCGGCACGCGCCACTTGAGCGTCTGGCGCCACATCACCCCGGTTGCGCGACGGGTCCAATCGTCGACCAGCGAGAAAGCGACCGCGACGAAGACGCCGGCGATCGCTGCCATCGGCACCAGCTTCATCAGGTGCAGGCCGAACGCCAGCGCGAACAGCAGGGCGAGCCCGAACACGAGCCGCGACGCGCTGGAGGAGCCGCCGGCATCGATGTTGATCTTGGTGCGCATCGTCGAGCCGGCGCTGGGCAGGGCGCCAATCACGCCGACCGCCACGTTGGCCACACCTTGTGCCAGCAGTTCGCGCTCGCCGTCGCGCCGCGTGCGGGTCAGCTCGTCGATGGTCGATGCCGACAGCGCCGTTTGCAGGGTCGACATCATCGCCACCAACGCGGCAAACACCAGCAACGGCCCGATCAGGTCGGCGACGAGTCCGGTGCTGAACTGGTCCAGCAGCGGCGCCATCGTGTTGAGCGCTGGCCACTGGAACGATGGCGGGTCGAACAGGGGGCCGAGCGCGCGCGCGGCGGGGGTCGCGGCCAGCAGGTGGTGAAGCAGGGTGCCGGCCAGCAAGCCCGTCAGGTACGGTGGAATCCGCCGCGTCCACGCTGGCGCGGCCGAGGTCGCCCACAGTGCAGTGCCAAGCGACACCAGCGCCACCAGCAGCGCGAGCGGATGGACGGTGCTCCACGCCAGGGGTTGTCCGGTCGGCGTGCCGAGCGCGTGCGGCAGGATCACCGCGATCATCAGCACGGCGACACCGTTCATGTAGCCGGCGTGGACCGGGTAGGGCACGTAGCGCACCAGGCCGCTCAGGCGCAGCCGCGCGAGCAGGATCTGCAGCATGCCGGCCAGCACGAGGCCGAATCCGGTGAAGGCGAGCAGCAGCGGCAGGAAAGGGCGCCCATCGGCGCCCAGCAGCCGCGGTTCGGCGAGCAGCCAGCCGATCAGCGAGGCAAGCAGCAGGGCCAGCGCGGCGCTGGAGCCGCTCAGCAACGGGCCGCGGCCGCCGGCGAGCATCGACGCGGCGGTGGCGACGGCGGCCGTTAGCGCGCCGAGCAGGAATCCGAGCTGAGCGCTGTCGGGGCCGAGCGGCGCGAAGGCGATCAAGCCATAGCTGCCTTCGATCGCGGGCAGCACGAGGGCGGCAGTGAGTGCGCCGGCGATGTCGCCGCGGGCCAGGCCACGCGGCTGTCGCAGTGAGCGCCACCAGGAGGCAGGCGTGACGATCGCGCTCAAGGTGGCGACCCGGCGCAGCGATCAAGGGCAATGGACGACAGGCGAGTCAAGGCGCTCCTGTGCTGCTTGTTGACTGGGATCCGGTGCGCCGGCTGCACGCAAGGCGGCGACGATACCAAGCCGGGTCGCCGACGTGCCAGAACATCGAAGGGCGTCGACGCCGCGCTGCACGCCGGCGCCACGCCGATCTAGCCGCGCATGCTCCAGGTCGGGTAGTCGCCGATCACCGCGGTGTGGCTGACAAGCTGCACGCCGTTCCACAGATGCAGTTGGTAGGCGGGCGGCTCATAGGTGATGCGGATGTCGGCATCGACCGCGAGATCGAGTCCGAGTTGCTGCGCGGTGCTGGGGCAGATGGATGCCACGGTGCCGGCGAAGCGCGCCACCACCGGCCGGTGATAGTGACCGCAGATGACCCGTTCCACCTGCGGGTGACGCGCGATCACCGCCGCTTCCTGCGCCGGATTGGCGAGCGTCATCCGGTCCATCACCGACATGCCGGTGGTCATCGGCGGGTGATGCTGCGCGACGATGGTCGGCCGCGCTGATGACGCCAGCGTGCGATCGAGCCAGCGCAACCGCTTGTCGCACAGCTCGCCGCCGGGCTGGCCGGGGATCACCGTGTCGAGGACCACCAGTCGGACAGCGAAATCGTCCACCACGTACTGCACGAAGCCGTCTGCGCCGCACAGGTGCGGCCACTGAGGAAAGGCGGCCTGGAGAGCGGCACGGTCGTCGTGATTGCCGGCCGCCAGATACACCGGCATCGACAAGGGGACCAGCAGCTCGGCGAGCTTGGCGTACTCGTCGGCTTCGCCGTGATCGGTGAGGTCACCCGTCACCACCACCAGGTCGGGAACGCGCGACATGGCGCGGATCTGGCGCACGCAGCGCTCAAGCATCCCGGCCGTGTCGACCTTGCCGTAAGCGAGCGTGCCGTCGCGAACGATGTGCGGATCGGTGATCTGGCAGAGGAGCATCGGCAGGGATGCGGGCGGTAGGTCGGAGGCAGCCGGCAGCGTAGCGGAAGCCCGTGTCAATGCCCTGCGGTCCGCGGCGGGCGAGGCGAGCAAAGACCTTGTCTGGACGAGTGGAACTTCGCGACCAAAGGACGGTTGAGAGCTGTTTTCATTTACGATTGATTCTCGTTTGATACTGAGCAAATGTCAGCCAACAGCGTGGCGACATAGTGCCTTTGCTGGTGCAAGGGCAGACAGCCGCAAGCAGTTCAGGAGACCCGCCATGTACGTTTGTATCTGTGCCGCTGTGACCGATCGCGACGTCCGCAACGCTGCTGCGGCCGGTGCCGACACGCTGGACAAACTGGCGATGGCACTCGGTGTCGGCACCGGTTGCGGGTGCTGCCGCGAGGCTGCCCAGCAGGTGTTGATCGAGGCAGGATGCGGCCAGGGATGCGCCTTCGCACAGATGCGCCAGGCCGCCACCGCGTAGAGGGCACAATCAAGCTGCCGCTGCGCGCGTGGCGCGGCATCCCTACCACGGAGTCCTGATGCAAGGCGACAAGACAGTCATCGCGCACCTCAATGCGCAGCTCAAGAACGAGCTCACGGCGATCAACCAGTACTTCCTGCACTCGCGCATGCTGCGCCACTGGGGGTTCGGGCGACTGGGCAAGCACGAGTACGAAGAGTCGATCGGCGAGATGAAGCATGCCGACAAGCTGATCGAGCGCATCCTCATGCTCGACGGGCTGCCCAACCTGCAGGACCTCGGCCGACTCGGCATCGGCACCGACGTGCCGGAGGTCCTCAAGAGCGACCTGCAGCTCGAAACGAGCGCACAGGCCGTCATCAAAGCCGGTGTGGCCCAGTGCGAAAGCGTGCAGGACTATGTGTCGCGCGATCTGCTGGTCGACATCCTCGACGACACCGAGGAGCACATCGACTATCTGGAGACCCAACTCGGCCTGATCGATCAAATTGGTCTGCAAAACTATCTGCAGTCGCAAATGGACGGTCACGACTGAGTTGCGCGCCGCGCGCGACAAAGCGGTCCGATGCGGCAGCATCGGACCGCTTTTCTTTTGGGGTTCACCCCAGTCGTCCCGCGCCTTTGGTTCAGCTGCGGCTTCGCGTTGCGCCGCGCAGAAGGCGGCCGTTTTCGTCATCGAAACCGCGTCCGCCGCAGTGGCATGACGCGTCGATGACCGCTGTTTGCGTGTAACTGACTGCGTTACGGCGTTGGACATGGACTGCGCGCGCCACCACGCGCCGAGAGCACTTACTCGAAGGGGGTAGGGCTCGTTGATCCGCATCAACGGCGGCCAGCGTGATGCGTGTCACTTTGCGATCCCGCGCTGTGCGATCGAAACATGATCCGGCGTCGCCCACGGTGGTGGGCGCCACATGAGTCAGCGCTTCGCAGCAACACTGGTTCCTATGAACTCTGGCCCCGTATGCTCGGTGCCGCGCCCGTCGTGATCGCCGCTGGCTCGAACGACGCCTGCCTCAAATGCCACACCGACCCCACGGTCAAGCGGGAATCGGGTCCAAACATGGCGCTGACGGATCCAGCCAAGTTCCGCATGTCGGTGCACGGCGGCAAAAAAGGCCAGTGCATCGAATGTCACGACGACGCTGAAACGGCAGACGGCAAGGATCACCCGAAGAAACTCAAGCCGGTCGATTGCGCCAGCTGTCACGAGGACGAAGTCGCCGAGGTAACGAAGACGGTCCACGGAAAGCCGGTGGACGGCGACAAAGCGGCGTCCACCTGCGTCGGTTGCCACGGTTCGCCACACGAGATGCTGGCGAAGGATGACCCGAAGTCGCTGACCAACTACGTCAACATGGAGGCCGCCTGCGGCAGTTGCCATGGCAACGACAAGGTGGTGGCACAGCGCAAGCTGCCCGGCGGAAACGTGCAGGCCGCGTTCCACGACAGCATTCACGGACGACTGGTACGTGACGGCAGCGACTTCAAGGCGCAGGCGCCGACCTGCACGACCTGCCATGGCGCACACAGCATCCAGAGCAAGAAGGAGGTGGGCAGCAAGCTGTCGCATGCCAACCAGCCGGCGATGTGCGGCAGCTGCCATCAGCGTGCGCTGGTCACCTACAACAGCGGCAAGCACGGCCAGTTGCAGCAGGGTGGCGACAAGACCGCGCCCACCTGCACCGACTGCCATAGCGCGCACGGCATTCAGGACGCCGCCTCCGACAACTGGCAGGTGGCGGCAATCGGTCAGTGCGGCAATTGCCATGACGATTACGTCGAGAGCTACCACCTGACGTATCACGGCAAGGTCACCAACCTCGGCTATGCCGACATGGCGACCTGTGCGTCGTGCCACGGTGCGCACGACATCCGCCCCGCTTCCGACCCGCTGTCGCCGGTATCGGCCGAGCAGCGGCTCACGACCTGCCAGCAGTGCCACAAGCAGGCCTCCGTGCAGTTGATGAGCTGGGATCCGCACCCGCGGCCCTCTGACAGCGAGCGCAGTGTCGTTCTTTACTGGGCGAACGTCGGCATGAACGGGCTGCTGATCGGCGTGTTTGCGTTCTTCGGACTGCACACGGTCCTGTGGGCCTATCGCTCCTTCGGTGACGCCATCCGGCGCCGCCGTGGTGGCGGGTCGAATCGCTAAGGAGTTACAGATGTCTGCTTCAGTGGGGACCGGTACGGGCCCGATGGTCGGTGCGCACGCGCACACTGGGCGCCACTACCGGCGCTTCGGCGTGCTCGAACGCTGGCTGCATGCCGCCATGATGTTTGCGTTCATCGGCTGCTCGCTCAGCGGCCTGCCGCTGTTGTTCCCGTACGCCGCCTGGGGACAGGCCGTGGCTGGTGTGATGGGCGGCTTTGAAGGCGCGGCGTTCGTTCATCGCGCCAGTGCGGTGCTGATGGGGGTGGTGTTCTTCGTCCACATCTTCCAGTTCCTCTGGAAGGGGCTGGCGAGCAAGAGCATCCTGACCGTGTTGTGGGGGCCGGAGTCGATGGTCCCGCAGCCCAAGGACGCGGTCGATCTGTATCAGCACATGAAGTTCTTCCTGGGTATGGGGCCGCGGCCGAAGTTCGACCGCTACACGTACTGGGAGAAGTTCGACTACATGGCGGTCTTCTGGGGGATGTTCATCATCGGCGGCTCGGGCCTGATACTTTGGTTCTTCGAAGAGCTGTCCGGCATCCTGCCTGGCTGGGTCTTCAACGTTGCGACCCTGGTGCATGGCCACGAGGCGTTGCTGGCCATCGGCTTCATCTTCACCATCCACTTCTTCAACGGTCACTTGCGGGCCGAGAAGTTCCCGATGGATACGGTGGTCTTCACTGGCACGATCTCGGAACACGAGTTCAAGGAAGAGCGCCCGCTCGAGTACGAGCGCATGCAGCAGACGGGCCAGTTGAAGTCGCTCGAGGCGGAAGCGCCGAGCGCCAGCAAGCTGATGCTTGCCTGGGTAGTGGGAGGCGCCGGCCTGATCCTCGGCCTGCTCACCATCGTGCTGATGATTTACAGCCTGCTGTCGCACTAGCGGGAACAGTCACTGGATCACATAACCTATCGCCGGTGTCATCCGCGGGAAGGTTCCGCGCATTGATGCCGCATGCAGTTCAACTTTTGGAGGAAAAGCGTATGAAGTCGATGATTGTTGCAGGCGTGGTGGCGTTTGGCGTGCTGGCGGCCGGTCCGGCCCTGGCTTCGGACAAGCTCTGGAAGGACGGCGGCTGTCTCAAGTGTCACGACATGGACAAGAAGAAGAAGGGCGAGTCAGTGAAGACGCTGGGCGCCAAGTTCAAGGGCAAGGATCTGGACAAGCTGGCCGCTGACCTGAAGGCCGAGAAGGACGATCATCCGAAGCCCAAGATGAGCGATGCCGATCTGAAGGCGGCGCTGACCTGGATGGTCGCGCAGTAACTGGTACTTGCAGTGGATGGACGAACGGGCCGGTCGCTGGCCCGTTCGGTTATTGCGTTGGCAATCGCCACGCGCAGCGCGCCGCCTGTCCATGAGCGCCGACGGTGTCATAACAATGAGAAGTGTCGGGGTGTCTGCGTCCTCGCGCTTTTCCAAGCATTTTCGTGGTTCATGGTTTGCCTGAACAGCTAGCATCCACAGAGTTGCCTTTCAGCGGCGAGTGTCCCGCTGTGGCGAGCCAGTTCCCGTTCAGCCCAAGACAGCGAGATATCCCATGAAAATCAACTTCAAGCGCGCGACGATGGCAGGGATGGCGACCAGTGTCGTCCTTGGGTTGATCGCCTTCGCCGTGCTCGGCGCAGGCACCATCGTCGGCTGGGAGTACTCCAACAGCAACGCGTTCTGCGCCAACATGTGCCACGAGGTGCATCCGGAGGAACCGCGAGCCCATGCCGAGTCCTCTCATGCCCGGGTCGACTGCGTGGAGTGCCACATGGGGCGGCTCTCCACCCTGCACCTGATAGGACTGAAGACGACCCACTGGCGCGAACTGTGGGGAATGATCGTCGGCTACGAGCGTCCGCTGACGTCGCACACGCTGCGGCCGTCGCGCGACCACTGCGAGAGTTGCCACTGGCCGTCAGCCGTGCACCGCGACAGCCTGTCGCTGAAGAAGCGTTATGCGACCGACGAAGAAAGCAGCGAGACCATCTACCGCCTGATGCTGCATACGGGCGTGGGCGCCGCTCGCGACAAGGACGTCAAGGGCATCCATTGGCACATCGAGAACGAAGTCAACTTCATCTCTACCGACCCGCAGCGTCGCGACATTCCCTGGGTCCAGGTGACGAAAGCCGACGGCACGGTCACGACGTACGTCGACGCGACCACCAAGCTGTCCGATGACGAGATCAAGAAGCACCCGGTGCGGCGCATGGAGTGCTTCGACTGCCATAACGCCGTCGGCCATCCGTTCGAGAACCCGGAGGACATGGTCGATCGCGCCATCTCTGAAGGAAAGATCGATCGCGCACTACCGTCGGCCAAGGCGCGGGCCGTGGCGCTGATCGAAAAGGCCTCGACGATGACGGGCCCGGAGAAGGAGTTGCGGCCGCAGATCGAGAAGCTGGTCGCGCAGTCGGCGCCCGCAGGCAAGATGGACGACGAGACGCGCGCGCTCGAGAAAAAGTTTGCGACCGAGATGACGCGCATCCTCGTGCAGTCGTCGTTCTCCCATGAGGGACTGAGTTGGAAGTCGTTCGCCGATCATTCGGGCCACAAGGACTCCGCCGGCTGCTTCCGCTGCCACAACGGCAAGCACTTGAGCGAGACGGGCGACTCGATCCGCCTGCAGTGCACGTTGTGTCATGACCTGCCGCAGGTGGTGCGCGAGGTCGGCGAAGGTTCGGTTCCATCGCTGGTCGCCGGCAAGGAGGGCAACGCGCCGCCGTCCAGCCATTCCAAGCCCAATTTCATGCACGATCACCGCGATCAGGTGACCGCACGGTGCGAGTCGTGCCATGGCGATACCAAGCAGGGCTCGGAGGGCGGCAATTTCTGTTCGAACCCGGCGTGCCATGGCAGGAAGTGGCCGGAGGTCGATCTTTCCGTCAAGGCGCCGAAGAAGTAGGAGCGTAGTCACGCTCGGACCAGGCAGATCGGTATCAAGTCGACCTGCTGTGGTTCGGCTCCACGTGAACGCCGCCTCTGTTGTGGACAGGGGTGACTTCCGCCCCGCTCTATCGCGGCGCATGGCCGCATGGGCGGCGAAGCGACCCCTGGCTGGCGCGCGGCTGACCCGGCAATTGCGCCGTCAAACCGCCTAAGCTGCGGCGCACAGAGACTTTGTTTTCTCCAGCCGCAGTGACCGCGCGTCCGCCTTCTGATCGCCCGCCCGCCCCGACCTTCGCCACTGCGCTGCGCTTCTGGCTGAAGCTGGGCTGCATCAGCTTTGGCGGTCCTGCCGGCCAGATCGCGATCATGCATGCCGAACTCGTTGAGCGGCGCCGCTGGATCAGCGAGCGGCGGTTCCTGCATGCGCTCAACTACTGCATGCTGCTGCCCGGCCCTGAGGCGCAGCAGCTGGCGACCTATATCGGCTGGCTGTTGCATCGCACCTGGGGTGGCCTGGTCGCGGGCGGGCTGTTCGTCCTGCCGTCGCTGCTGGTGCTGATCCTGCTGTCGTGGTTGTACGTCGCCTTGGGTGACCTGCCCGTGGTGGCGGGTCTGTTCTACGGCATCAAGCCGGCGGTGGTGGCGATCGTGCTGCATGCCGCCTGGCGCATTGGTCAGCGCACGCTGAAGAACGCGTGGCTGTGGGCGATCGCGGCGGCGGCCTTTATCGCCCTGTTCGCGCTGCGGGTGCCGTTTCCCGCCATCGTGCTGGCGGCGGCGCTGATCGGCATCGTCGGCGGTCGTCTGACGCCGCGGTACTTCGCCCTGGGCGGTGCCGCGCCGGGCTCGGTGACGTCGACGCGCGCAGCACCGGCGGTGATAGACGACGACACGCCGACACCAGCGCACGCGCGGGCGTCGCGTGCCCACCTGCTGCTGATCGCATTGACCGGTCTCGGCTTGTGGCTGGCGGCGATGGCGCTGCTCGTCCTCGGCCCGGGCGGCAAGGACGGTCTGCTTGCCACGATGGGCTGGTTCTTCACCAAGGCGGCGCTGCTGACTTTCGGTGGTGCCTATGCCGTGCTGCCCTACGTCTACCAGGGTGCGGTCGAGCACTATGGCTGGCTGACCGGGCCGCAGATGATTGCCGGGCTCGCGCTCGGCGAGACCACCCCCGGGCCGCTGATCATGGTGGTGGCGTTTGTCGGCTTCGTCGGCGGCTGGCAGGCGCCGCTGTTCGGTGCGGAGTCGATGCTCGCCAGCGCCGTGCTGGCCGCCTGCACCGTCACCTTCTTCACCTTCCTGCCGAGCTTCGTGTTCATCTTCGCCGGTGGGCCGCTGGTCGAATCGACCCATGGCGACCTGCGCTTCACCGCACCGCTGACGGCGATCACCGCGGCGGTGGTGGGCGTGATCGTCAACCTCGCCGTGTTCTTCGCCGGTCATGTGTTCTGGGCGCAGGGCGCGGTGGATGTTTTCGCGGTGGCGCTGGCCCTCGTCGCACTGGTGGCGCTGCTGCGCTTCAAGCTCGGCGTGATCAGCGTGATCGCTGCCTGCGCCTTGGTTGGCCTGGCCTGGCACCTGCTGCAGCGCTGAAGCCGCTGGCGCCGCGGGAACACCTACTCGCGCTGGAGCGCCACCCGGCGCAGCACCGCGGCCTCGTCCTGTTCCAATTCTTCCAGGCTGGTCTCGATCTCGGCCAACGTGGTTTCGATCTCCGGCAGCAGCACGTCCTGCAACGCGCGCACGCGGCGCACGGTGCGGCGGTACTCCGCATGCAGGCGCGCCAGGTCGCCTGACAGCGCGGCCATCTCGGTGGCCAGCGGCAGCAGGCTCGCGAACGCACGCCGGCAGGCCTCGGCCTCCGGCGACGGATTGGCCGCCGCTTCCATCGCGGTGGGTGGCGGTGCAGCGACCAGCGTTGCCGATTGCAGCGTCACCCCCAGCAACGTGCGCCGCTGCGTACTGAGCGTGGCCGTCAGCTCGACGGCCGGATACAGCTGCAGCCCCTGCAAGCCATGGCGCGCGATCGCCGCGCGCAGCGCACTGCGTGCCACGCGCCAGGCGGCGCGCCACGTGCGTCTGTGCTCGCGCCACAGCCGCACGGCGCGCAGCATTTCGCCCGCCAGCAGCAGGCACTTCTCGTCGAGGAACGCATAGCCCTCGCGCATCGTGCGCCGCTCGTCCTGCAGGGCGATGGCGAGGCTGCGGGTGGGGGTGAACTCCGCCATGGCGCGCCACTCAGTGGTGCAGCGTCATGCCGCCACGGCGTCGGCGCGAGTCGAGGCGCCGAGGTGCGCCTCGATCTGCGCATCCGACAGGCGTGCCAGTTCGCTGCGCGGCAAGCCCCGCAGCAGTTGCCAGCCGGCCTCCATGCTGTGCGCCAGCGTGCGCGCGCCGGACTGGTTGACGAGCTGTCGCTCGAACGCCGTGCCCAGCGCAAGGTAGCCGCGGTCGTTTTCGGACAGCCCTTCCTCGCCGACCACGCTGGCAAGCAGGCGCGCCTGAGTGGCGCGCGCATACGCCGCATAGAGCTGACTCGCCAGTGCCGGGTGGTCGGCGTGCGTGTAGCCGGCGCCGGTGCCGTCCTTCATCAGGCGCGACAGGCTCGGCAGCACGTTGACCGGCGGATAGACGCCGGCCCGGTCCAGCTCGCGTGACAGCACGATCTGGCCTTCGGTGATGTAACCCGACAGGTCGGGGATCGGGTGGCCGATGTCGTCGTTCGGCATGGTGAGGATCGGCAGTTGCGTCAGGGTGCCGGCCGAGCCGTGCACGCAGCCGGCGCGCTCGTACAGCGTGGCGAGATCAGAGTACATGTAGCCCGGAAAGCCCTTGCGCCCTGGCACCTCGCCTTTGGCGCCGGCCACCTCGCGCAGCGCCTCGCAGTAGTTGGTGAGGTCGGTGACGATCACCAGCACGTGCTTGCCTTCCTCGAAGGCGAGGTACTCGGCGGCGGTCA
>LNFM01010374.1_pt1 | contig 13138 bp, 13 predicted proteins | sample 596031 | NCBI WGS metagenome assembly LNFM01 (sample SAMN04254537, study PRJNA301005) | activated carbon metagenome | isolation source: dual media filters at the Ann Arbor, Michigan drinking water treatment plant | place: USA: Ann Arbor
AAAAACAAGCAAATACCTGCAATTCCTGCGTAAAAAACAGCGCCGCTCTTTAATGGATGAATGTCAGTAAGCAGGTGATTGGCTTTTTCTGGCGTTATAAAATGTTGGCCTGTAATAGTCAAAAACCCCCAAGCAATGAGCATGGCAGTCGGTATGGCAAAGGTCACATTTCCAAAAATGGCCACTATTTGGCTGCGCACCGTGTTGGCAATCATGGCAATTAACTGATTCATTTCTTTAGATTTACTATCTGCGGCATCAATACTGGCGGCAATTGCTGCGGCTGTCATGGCAGGCTGTTTGGTGGCTACGGTAAAATGTAAAATATGAATCAGCATAAAGCCTAGACCATAATTTAGACTAAATAAAATAGCCTCGGTTAATGGTGCTAAGTGCAATTTGGCTATTAAAATTTTAATCATACTCATGGTGGCAATCACCACACCAGCACCCATTGCAGAGCGCATTAACGCAAAATATTCATGGCGATTATTGGTAATGTAATGCTCACCCGTACGGCTGGCGTTTTCGGTGACACGCAGCGCCATCACCTCTAAGTTTTCTTGCCAATGCTCACCTACATCATTTTTGTGGCACTCACTGTAGACCAACTCTTTGAATAAACGCACTTTTTCTAAGTTTGCGTTTGTCTCAAATGTTGCAAAGGATTGCTTAGTTAAAATATGCAGCAATGTTTCTAAGCGGGCGATTTGTTGCGACATGCGTTGCAATAAATTGGTCAGGCGAATACTAGTGCCCGTTTGCACACTATTGCGACGAATTTTGCTGACAACTGCGCTACATTGATCCAACATCACCAAAATATGATTAATGTCTCCTGTATTTTGGCCAAAGAATGCAGCTAATTCTTCTTGCTGCGCTATAAAAGGAGACGTATGTTTTTCCAGCTCGGGATAATTACGTAACAGCTCTGGCTCTAGCCCCAAAGCCGCAATGCGGAAAGACAGCGCTTGCGAAGCGGCAACCATATGCTGCTGACAAGTTTGTTTTAATGCTGGCGATGCTTCCTCAAAACACAGCGCGTCAATCAGTTCAAGCCAAATGGCATCAGGGACTGCCAAAACCCAGCTTGCATCGGTTGTTTTAGTAAAAAATAGTGCAAATAAATCGATTAAGTATGCTGTATCTACCGCTTCCGGCAAAACCTTATGAGAAAGTCGCCTGCGCAGTTCAGTAAAAAAACCTGTAAATACAGAATGGCGAGCAATTAAGTACAAAGAGATTGGTTTACACTCACTGAGTAAGTGCAAAATTGCGTCACGCAGTAACTGTGCTTTTGCTGAATCTTGATTGAGCAAATAGCATAAAGCCTGAATAGATTTGATTGCCGTCTCTACTTGATGCGGCTTTTCCGGTCGGATTTTTGCAATTAATCCAGAAATTAATTGTACAGCGCGCTGCGGATTTTTTGAATCCCCAACATATTGTTCAAACACGCTTACTAACATTCAGCGCCTTAAGCAAATTGCGTTTTTTGCGCATTGGTTAAATGTGGACTTAACACTTGTAACATCTGAGAAAATACTTTTGGATTGGCCGCTACGATATTACCAGTGCTCAGCCAGCTTTCGTTACCTTCAAAATCTCCTACAATACCACCCGCCTCTTGCACAATCAAACCGCCTGCGGCGATATCCCAAGCCGACAAATTCAGCTCAAAAAAGCCATCTGTATAACCAGCCGCCACGTATGCCAAATCCAACGCAGCTGAACCTGGGCGGCGAATCCCACTTGTGTTTTTAATCATATCTCTAAGCATATTTAAATAGGTATCTAAATGCGTAAAATCTTTAAATGGAAAACCCGTGGCAATGAGTGAAGCTTGCAATTTGCTGCGATTCGCCACGCGAATACGCTTGTCATTCAAAAACGCGCCGCGACCTTTTGTTGCAGTAAACAAATCGTTTTTGACTGGATCATAAATCACCGCTTGTGTCAGTACGCCTTTTTGTTGCAACGCAATTGAAACACAGTAAACAGGAAAGTTATGCAAGAAATTTGTCGTGCCATCTAATGGATCGATAATCCAAATATTTTCAGATTCTTGATTGGTGTTACCGCTTTCCTCGCCCAAAAAACCGTGGTCTGGGTAAGCAAATTTTAAAGTATCGATAATCGCTTGCTCAGCTGAGCGATCGACTTCACTCACAAAATCGTTAAAGTCTTTGCTTTGAACAGTGAGCGCGCCCACATCATTAGAAGCTTTGTTAATAATACGGCCCGCTTCGCGCGCGGCTTTTACTGCATTGATTAGCATGGGATGCATAACGAATAATCTTTAAAGAGCTGTTAAAATGCCATTTTAGCATTAATAGGCGCATCCCCAAATTGTCACAGTCAATTATTCCAAACAGTATTTTCGATAATATTCGCGTCGTACTTTGCCAAACTAGTCATCCTGGCAATATCGGCTCTACCGCGCGCGCCATGAAAACGATGGGCTTAAAGCATTTATATTTAGTTAAACCCGATAAATTCCCCGATGCGCACGCTACTGCACTCTCCACTGGCGCGGCTGATTTGCTGGAACGCGCGATTGTGACAGAAACCTTGAGCGAAGCATTAACGGGTTGCGCGTTTGCGATTGGCTTAAGTGCCAGAAAACGCTATTTATCGCATGAAACGGTTAGCGCACGCACCGCCGCGATTGAAGCAAGCAAAATCGCCGCAAATCAACCGATTGCCTTTGTATTCGGAACTGAAATGAGCGGCTTAAGCAATGCCGAATTAGATTGCTGCCAAATGCTGGCTATTATTCCCGCGAATCCAGAATATTCATCACTCAACCTAGCGGCGGCTGTACAAGTCGTTTGCTATGAAATACGTATGGCGATTTTAGAAGGAAAAATCTTCGCGCCAGAAGCTACCGAATTGGCGACGAATGATGCTTTAGAAGGCTTTTATGCGCATTTAGAACAAACCTTATTGCATATTGGCTACTTAAACCCCGCCGCTCCTAAAAAGTTAAGTGAGCGTTTGCGCAGGATTTACGCGCGAGCAAGGCTAGAAAAAGAAGAGGTGAATTTATTGAGAGGTGTTTTAACGTTGACGCAAGAACCACGTAAACATAGCAAATACTAGCTATTATTTAACCTCAACAATAACCCTACTAAATTAGTCAACAATTAATTTTTGTGACATAATATTGCTTTTATTTTTTCACGTTAATTGGTTATGTTTAATCATTTAAAAGAAGATATTTCAATCGTTTTTGACCGCGATCCAGCAGCTCGAACACATTTTGAGATTCTAACGACTTACCCAGGTGTCCATGCTTTGATTATGCATCGCTTTAGTCATTGGCTTTGGAGTGCTCGCTTCTATTGGCTTGGTCGGGCTTTTTCACATATTGGCCGTTTTCTAACAGGCATTGAGATTCATCCGGGCGCCACCATTGGCAACCGCGTATTTATTGATCATGGCATGGGCGTAGTAATTGGCGAAACAGCGGTGATTGGCGATGACTGTACTTTGTATCATGGCGTGACATTGGGCGGCACTTCTTGGAACAAAGGTAAACGCCATCCAACTCTAGAACAAGGTGTAGTGATTGGTGCGGGCGCAAAAGTGCTGGGCCCGATTACGATTGGCAAGAATGCAAAAATTGGCTCCAACGCAGTGGTGGTGAAAGATGTGCCGGAAAATGCAACTGCGGTGGGGATTCCTGCACGTATTTTGGAAGAAGAAAAAGCCAAAAAACGCGATGAAACTGCACAAAAAATTGGTTTTAGCGCTTACGCCGTAGGTGACGACAACAATGACCCGATTACTAAAGCGATTCACAGCTTGCTCGATCATGCCAGCAAACAAGATGCTGAGCTGGCTTTATTAAAAGCGCAACTCGCCAAAATTGACGACATCAAAGCAGACGTAGAATTAGCGGAAGCATTTGCCTCTAAGAAGCATTAATTGTCTTCTAATTAATAGTTGAACTTAAAGCTATAATAATTGACTAATTTACTAGGTTATTATACAATACAAGCTAATTTTTACACGACAAATCATCACGAATGAGACTAACTACTAAAGGCCGTTTTGCTGTTACCGCAATGCTAGACCTTGCTTTAAACGAAGTGAGCGATCTGGGCGAAAGCCATCCTGTTACGCTGGCTGGCATTAGTGAGCGCCAAGCGATTTCACTTTCTTATTTAGAGCAGTTATTCAGCCGCTTGCGCCGCCAAGGCTTAGTGACAAGTGTGCGCGGTCCTGGCGGTGGTTATCGTGTAGCAAAACCACATGCGGAAATTTCGGTTTCTAATATTATTACCGCTGTGGATGAATTAATCGATGCTACCCAGTGCGGCGGTCAAGAAAATTGTCATGATACGGGTCGTTGTATGACGCATGATTTATGGGCATCGCTTAACCATAAAATTTTAGATTATTTGTCGGGCGTGACTTTGGCAGATATGGTTGAAAATCAGCGCCAAAATGATAGTGACTTAACCAATAAAAAAGTACATTTTTCGCCACGCGGCTTACAGTCTAAAACCAGCCAGACTAAGCCTTGCGCGCAAAGCAATTGTGAGGAAGTTAACGCTTAAAATGAGCCAAGTTTTTTTCGATCATAACAGCACCACTGCATTAAGACCTGAAGTCTTGGAAGCAATGTTGCCATTTATGACAGAACAGCATGGCAACGCAACCAGTCGTCATAGCTATGGCCGCACCGCGCGTGCTGCGGTTGAACATGCGCGTGAACAGGTTGCAGATGCTGTGAATGCGCATCCATCGCAAGTGGTGTTTACAGCAAGCGGAACAGAAGCAAATAATTTTGCGATAAATGGTATTGCCAGCAATTTGTGTCATGGCCAAATCTTAACCAGCGCGGTAGAACATCCTTGCGTGTCGCGCCCAGCTCTTGCCATGCAATCGCGCGGCTGGCGAGCGCTTAGTGTGGATGTAGATGCCCATTGCAAATTAGACGTGCATCACTTGCATAATTTATTAGCAACCCCCACTAATTTAGTGTCGGTGATGTTGGCGAATAACGAAACAGGCGTGATACAAGATTTGACTGAAATTACAGCGTTAAGTCGCCAGCACAAAGCACTAGTGCATACGGATGCAGTGCAGGGATTAGGCAAAATTGCGATTGATTTTGCTAGTTTAAATGTCAATGCAATGACGATATCGAGCCATAAAATTGGCGGCCCGCTTGGCGCAGGCGCTTTGGTGATGGACAAACGTGTGGATATTCAGCCCTTGTTACATGGCGGTGGACAAGAAAAAGGTTTGCGCAGTGGCACTGAAAACGTCGCCGCGATTGTCGGTTTTGGCTTGGCGTGTGAACTTGCTGTTAAGAACTTAGATGCATTTTCACAACACACGCAACGCTTACGCGATTTATGTGAAGCAGGCTTGATTAAGCTAGGCGCTACGTTATTTGGCCAGCAACAAAAACGTATTCCGAATACCAGCTTTTTTGCTTTTGAGAATATGGACGGCGAAACGTTGGTGATGGCGCTGGATCGTAAGGGTTTCGCGGTTGCCAGTGGTTCTGCTTGCTCATCCGACAGCACAGAGCCTAGCCGTGTTCTGCTGGCGATGGGTGTTGATAAAGATTTAGCGCGCGGCGCCATTAGAGTGAGCTTTGGTTTACAAAATACGATTGAACAAGTAGAGCAATTTTTAAATGTGCTTGAAAATGAATTAGCAAGGTTAAGAAACTTAACGGCTGTAGCGGCCTAACAATTAGCATCGAGAAAGTAAGCATTATTAAAATGGATAGAGACCCGATTTATTTAGATTATTCTGCCACTACGCCAGTTGATCCGCGCGTGGCATCTGTGATGATTCCGTATTTAACGGAACACTACGGCAACCCTGCGTCACGTAGCCATCCATTTGGCTGGACAGCCGAAAAAGCAGTTGAAAATGCGCGTGAAGAAGTGGCCAAATTAGTGGGTGCGGACCCGCGAGAAATCGTGTGGACATCAGGCGCCACAGAATCCAATAATCTAGCCATTAAAGGCGCGGCTAATTTTTATGCGGCAACTAAAGGCAAACATATCATTACCATCGCGACAGAGCACAAAGCGGTCATTGATGCGATACGCGAATTAGAACGTGTAGGTTTTACCGCGACTTATTTGCAACCTGAGCCGGATGGCTTGGTGGATTTAGCCAAGTTTAAAGCTGCGATTCAGCCAGATACCGTTTTGGCTAGCGTGATGCTGGTGAATAATGAAATCGGTGTGATCCAGGATATTGAAGCGATTGGCAATATTTGCCGCGAAAACAATGTTATTTTTCATGTGGATGCTGCGCAAGCAACGGGTAAAGTGGCGATTGATTTAGAGAAATTACCTGTGGATTTAATGAGCTTTAGCGCGCACAAAACTTACGGCCCAAAAGGTATTGGTGCTTTATATGTGCGCCGCAAACCGCGTATTCGTATTGAGGCACAGATGCATGGGGGCGGTCATGAACGCGGTATGCGTTCTGGCACATTAGCGACACATCAAATCGTCGGCATGGGCGAGGCGTTCAGAATCGCGCGCGAAGAGATGGAGTTTGAAAACGCGCGCATTCGTAAACTGCGCGATAAATTATTGCATGGCCTGCAAAGCATTGAAGAAACCTATGTCAATGGAGATTTAGCGCATCGCATTCCACATAATTTGAACATCAGTTTTAATTATGTAGAAGGCGAATCGCTGATTATGGCGGTGAAAGATATTGCGGTTTCCAGCGGTTCGGCATGTACTTCTGCCAGCTTAGAACCTAGCTATGTATTGCGCGCGATTGGTCGTAACGATGAATTGGCGCATAGTTCGATTCGCTTCTCAATCGGCCGTTTTACGACAGAAGCCGATGTGGATTACACCATTGAGTTGATGAAAAGTAAGATTGATAAATTAAGAGAATTATCGCCGCTGTGGGAAATGTTTAAAGACGGCATTGACCTTAGCAAGGTTCAATGGGCAGCGCATTAATAGATTTTAATTAGGTTTTTTAAATGATTTTAATGGTTAAGTATTTGATAAGTAGCAAAATCAAGGCGACAAGCCGAAGACAGTACGATTAGTACGGCGAGGCGCAGTTAACGAAGAGTTTGCGATGTATTTTAAATACAAGGAGAAATAAAATGGCATATTCAGATAAAGTGTTAGATCACTACGAAAACCCAAGAAACGTGGGTTCTTTAGATAAAAACGACCCGAATGTAGGTACCGGCATGGTCGGCGCGCCTGCTTGCGGTGACGTGATGAAGTTGATGATTAAGGTGAATGAAAGCGGCATTATTGAAGACGCTAAATTTAAAACCTACGGTTGCGGTTCTGCCATCGCTTCTAGCTCATTGGTGACGGAATGGCTTAAAGGCCGCACCATTGACGAAGCGTATGCGATTAAGAATTCTGAAATTGCAGAAGAATTAGCGCTGCCACCGGTAAAAATCCATTGCTCTGTATTAGCAGAAGATGCGATTAAAGCAGCAGTTGCGGACATTAAGGCCAAACAAACTGCAGCAAAAGAGGTAGCTTAAGCAATGGCAATTAGTTTGACTGAAGCAGCAGCAAACCGTGTTGAAAAATTCCTTGCCAATCGTGGCAAAGGTATTGGTTTGCGCTTGGGCGTGAAAACCACGGGCTGCTCTGGCATGGCTTATACGCTCGAGTTTGTCGATGATATGCAACCGGAAGATATGGCGTTTGATAGTCATGGCGTAAAAGTGATTGTGGACCCGAAAAGCTTAGCCTACATTGACGGCACAGAACTGGACTTTACCAAAGAAGGCTTAAACGAAGGCTTTAAGTTCAATAATCCGAATGTCAAAGATGAATGCGGTTGCGGTGAAAGTTTTACAGTGTGAGTGCTTTAAATATTGGACTTGCGGATAATCACAGCTATTTTGAATTGTTCGGCTTAACGCCACAATTCGATATAGACCTTAGCAAATTAGAAACCAATTATCGTAGCATTCAATCCGCCAGCCATCCTGACCGTTTTGTGACGGCATCACCTGCGGAAAAATTACGTTCGATGCAAACAGCTACGCTAGCAAATGAAGCTTATCAAGCCTTAAAAAACCCCGCCAACCGTGCAAAATATTTACTGCAATTGCAAGGCATTGATGCGATTGCTGAAACCAACACGGCGATGCCAGCGAACTTTTTAATGCAGCAAATGGAATGGCGCGAAGCGATTGACGACGCAAAACAAGCACAAAATATTGACGCATTAGAAGCTTTACTCGCTGAAATGCAGCAAGAGGTGAAGCTTTTGCAGGCAGACTTAACCGATTTAATTGATGTAAAAAAAAATCTATCACTAGCCACTGAAGCCACGCGTAAACTTATTTTTATTGATAAAGTGTGCGCCGACATTCGCAAAACCATCGAACATTTAGATTAGCTTAACCAGCTTATTATCGCTTAACTTAACTATGGCACTTCTACAAATTTCCGAACCAGGTCAATCTTCAGCGCCGCATCAGCATAAATTAGCGGTGGGTATTGATTTAGGCACGACAAACTCATTGGTGGCGACTGTACGCAGCGGCATGAGTAGCGTATTGATTGATGGTGACGGCCATGCGCTGTTGCCTAGCGTAGTGCGTTATCTGGCTGATGGCAATGTTGAGGTTGGCTATGAAGCGCAAGCTTCGCAGTCGACTGACCCTGCGAACACAATCGTTTCCGTTAAACGTTTTATGGGTCGTTCTCTTGCAGAAATTGATGTCGCTACTCAGCCTTATCATTTTGTAGAAAGCCCCTCTTCATCTGAAAAACTATCAGGAATCGAAAAGATAGTACAGATTCAAACCCGCGCTGGCGTTAAAAATGCGGTTGAAATCTCTGCAGAAATTTTAAAATCCCTTAAAACACGCGCCGAAAAATCGCTTGGTGGTGAACTGGTTGGCGCTGTTATTACAGTGCCCGCCTACTTTGACGATGCACAGCGCCAAGCCACTAAAGATGCGGCACGTTTGGCTGGTTTAAACGTATTGCGCCTGCTAAATGAACCCACAGCCGCCGCAGTTGCTTATGGCTTGGACAATGGCGTTGAAGGCACTTATGTGATTTACGATTTGGGTGGCGGCACGTTTGATGTATCCATCTTAAAACTCAGCAAAGGCGTGTTTGAAGTACTAAGCACCAACGGCGACAGCGCGCTGGGCGGCGATGATTTTGACCGCAGGATTTTTTGCTGGGCATTAGAACAATCGCATTGCAATCCATTAAACGCAAAAGATACACGCCTACTTTTAACCAAAGCGCGCGAGGCAAAAGAATGGCTGACTGATCATGCTAATGCACAAATCACCAGCGTTTTAAGCACTGGTGAAGTAATTGATTTGACACTAAGCGTTAAAAAATTCAATGAGTTAACCCAAACTTTGGTGGCAAAAACGCTTAATCCAACTAAAAAGGCCTTGCGCGATGCAGGCTTAACGATTGAAGATATCAAAGGTATTGTCATGGTGGGCGGTGCTACGCGCATGCCGCAGATACGCTTAGCTGTGGCGGATTTCTTTAAGCAAACACCGCTGACAAATTTAGACCCCGATAAAGTAGTCGCGCTGGGCGCTGCGATTCAAGCCAATACCTTGGCTGGCAATAAAAGTGACGCCGATTTATTATTGCTGGATGTGATTCCGCTGTCGCTGGGTTTAGAAACAATGGGCGGCTTGGTCGAAAAAGTGATTCCGCGCAATAGCACTTTGCCGATTGCGCGTGCGCAAGAATTTACCACATTTAAAGATGGTCAAACTGCCATGAGTATTCATGTGCTGCAAGGCGAGCGTGAATTGGTAAGCGATTGCCGTTCACTCGCCAAATTTGAATTGCGCGGCATTCCACCAATGGTAGCTGGTAGTGCGCGCATTAGAGTTACTTTTACAGTAGATGCCGATGGTTTGCTGAGTGTTTCGGCGCGTGAAATGACGACCAATATTGAAGCCAATATTGTGGTAAAACCCAGTTACGGATTATCGGAAGAAGAGATTTTAACCATGCTAAAAAGTAGCTTTGGCGCAGCAGAGACTGACAAACAAGCGCGAGCGCTGGCAGAAGCAAAAGTAGATGCGACTGGTTTGATTTTAGCGATTGACGCAGCTTTGCAACAAGATAGTCATTTGTTGGCAGATGCAGAAAAATTTGCCATTTTAGAAGCATTAAGTCAGCTAAAGGCACTGATTGATGGAGTAGATCATCACGCCATTCACCAAGCGACAGAGGCCTTAAATGTGGCAACAGAAGCATTTGCCGCTAAACGCATGGATGCCAGCGTAAGTCGCGCACTCACTGGCAAAGATGTTGCCCAGTTAGATTTATAAAAAATTAAGTGAGATAAGATTCAACCAAGATTCAAACCAGGAATTAAAGAAATGACACAAATCATTGTATTACCCCATGTAGAGCTTTGCCCAGATGGCGCGGCGTTTGAAGCAAAACAAGGTGATTCTATTTGCCAGAATTTGTTGGATAACGACATTGATATGGATCACGCCTGCGACCAAGTATGCGCCTGCACTACTTGCCATGTGATAGTGCGTGAGGGCTATAAAAGCTTAAACCCTGCAGAAGATAACGAAGATGATTTATTAGACAAAGCTTGGGGGTTAGAGCCACAATCACGCTTAAGTTGTCAGGCAATTGTGGGCAGTACCAATTTGGTAGTAGAAATCCCTAAATATTCAATCAATATGGCTAAAGAAGGACATCGCTGATATTTTATTGTTCGTTAAAAAATTATGCTGATTTAAATTAAAAAGCCGCTGGTAAGCGGCTTTTTAACAATATAAAATTTAGCTCCGTTTTTATTGTTAACTAATAAAAGTGTCTTCCAAAAAGTTAACTCTTCCAGTAGATAAATCATACACTGCCCCGATAATGCCTACTTGGTGTTTTTCCAGCATTTCGTCTACGATGTCGCTGGTACGTACAATAGTATCTATTTGTTGTCGCACATTTAATTGGTTAATTTTTTCTACAAACTCTGGATTTTTAGAACAGCGGTCTTCCTGTTTTTTCACAGTTTTCTCATGACGAATTGCTGGCTTAATCAAATTAATAATTTCACCAATGTGCCCATCATGAAAGTTATCACAAGCTGCTTTTACCGCGCCACAACTTGTATGTCCCATGACTACAATCAATTTACTGCCTAAATATTTAGAGCTAAATTCTAAGCTACCAATTGCTTTGTCAGATGCGATATTACCAGCTAGGCGCACACTAAAAATATCACCCAACGCCTGATCAAAAAGCAGTTCAGTAGGTGCGCGCGAATCGCTACAACTTAATATTGCTGCAAAAGGATGCTGCTTATCTTTGGTGATTTTAACAAGGCTTTGAAAATCTTTGTCGCTTTGATAATTACTGAGAAAGCGTTTATTGCCTTCTACTAAAATATCTAAGGCCTCTTTAGGTGAAATTTTGTCACGATTTAATAGCGGATGAGTATACATAAATAACCTTTTTAAAAACTTAACTACAAATGTTTATTAAGATTGCGGTGGAACAAAACCAATAGTTTCGACTTCGATATTTTTTAACTTGGCGTGCAGTTGATAATCACGAATAAATTCCGCCACATCATAAGCAACCGATTTGCTGTTACTAAAATCAATCACCACTTTAGAATCTTGTGGTATTTCTTCAAGCACCTGCAAAATACTAGCTTTGTTAAAGAACGAAACTTCTTCTGCCAACACAAGATGATGCACTTTGCGACCATCTGAAGTTGTGGTTGAATCTTTAACATAGTGAGAATTACGATAGCTGTGATGCAACGTGAAGAACACACCAAATACCATACCAATCGCAATACCCGTCAATAAATCAGTCAGCAATATACCGATGATGGTCGCAATAAAAGGGACAAATTGCTCCCAGCCTAGTTTATACATACTTGCAAACAGGCTTGGCTTAGCCAATTTATAGCCCACCATAATAAGAATCACGGCTAAGCTTGCCAACGGAATCATGTTTAGCATACCTGCAATGGTAATCGCGCTTAACAGTAGCCAAATACCATGCAAAATAGACGACATTTTTGTTTTGGCGCCAAAAGTAATATTGGCTGAACTACGTACGATAACCTGAGTGACTGGCAGACCGCCGATTAAACCTGAGATTAAGTTACCTAAACCTTGTGCTTTTAATTCGCGATTAGTTGGCGTAACACGTTTCATTGGATCAAGTTTATCTGTAGCTTCTACGCAAAGTAGCGTTTCTAAGCTTGCAATAATAGCAAGCACAACGGCTAATTTATATACCTCAATATTGCTTAACTGTGAAAAATCGGGGAATGTAAATTGCCCTAAAAAATCGGTTAAGTTATTGGCTACAGGTAAACTCACTATTTGATTTTCAGCTAAACTGAAATTCAGTACATTTGTTTGAAAAAGATAATTGAACAAAATACCGACCAACACAACCACAATTGGCCCTTGCAAAATTTCAAATACTCGACTTTTTTTACTGAGATAAACATCCCAAAAAATTAGGATAGCAAAAGAAACACCTGCAATAATTAGTGCGCCTGGTGTTAATAAATTCCATGAATCCATCAAAGTAGTAAACGTATTGCTACCATCCGCTTGCGCGAAAGATTCATCTCCCTCAAAGTCCATATCATAGCCTAATGCATGTGGAATTTGCTTTAAAATAATGAGCAAGCCAATACCTGTTAACATGCCCTTGATAACCGAAGAAGGTACAAAATAAGCAATAAATCCAGCCTTAAAAAAGCCTAAAGCAAGCTGAATTAATCCAGCTAAAACAACCGCTAGCAAAAATGTTTCGAAAGACCCAAGTGCGCCAATTGCAGTTAATACAATCACGGCCAAACCAGCCGCTGGACCACTGACGCCCAACTGAGAACCGCTTGCCATACCAACAACAATACCGCCGACAATTCCTGCAATCACACCTGAGAATAGCGGCGCGCCCGAGGCAAGTGCAATACCTAAGCAAAGTGGAAGTGCTACAAAGAAAACGACAATACTGGCCGGTAAATCGTTTTTTATTTCTTTAAACCATGCTTGATAACTCAATTGAATTCCTCTAACTATGAATAATGTCTAAATGACAGTGTAACAAATAATAAGTGCCATTTTCATGACAATGGCACTTTTATCTATCACTATGATTAATTTAGTTAATCT
>LNFM01029736.1_pt1 | contig 13136 bp, 29 predicted proteins | sample 596031 | NCBI WGS metagenome assembly LNFM01 (sample SAMN04254537, study PRJNA301005) | activated carbon metagenome | isolation source: dual media filters at the Ann Arbor, Michigan drinking water treatment plant | place: USA: Ann Arbor
TCACCACGGAGGAACCCATGAACGGCACCCGTCCCCCGCAGCACCCAGAGCAGTCCGCCACATTCGAGCATCTGTTTTTCGGTTGGCTGAAAGCAGAGGCCCGCTACCACATCAATCCTGACGGCTCGCGTGGCGGCATCGTCGCCGTTGAAGCCAAGATCGGCGCCGAAGTCAAAATCAAAGAAACTGCGCAAGTCGGCCCCCGCGCATCGGTCGGCTACGGCGCATCGGTCGGCTACGGCGCATCGGTCGGCGACGGCGCATCGGTCGGCTACGGCGCATCGGTCGGCCCCCGCGCATCGGTCGGCTACGGCGCATCGGTCGGCTACGGCGCATCGGTCGGCTACGGCGCACCGGTCGGCCCCCGCGCATCGGTCGGCCCCCGCGCATCGGTCGGCGACGGCGCATCGGTCGGCTACGGCGCATCGGTCGGCGACGGCGCATCGGTCGGCGACGGCGCATCGGTCGGCTACGGCGCATCGGTCGGCCCCCGCGCATCGGTCGGCCCCCGCGCATCGGTCGGCGACGGCGCATCGGTCGGCGACGGCGCATCGGTCGGCGACGGCGCATCGGTCGGCGACGGCGCATCGGTCGGCGACGGCGCATCGGTCGGCTACGGCGACTGGTGGATCACAGTCGGCCCTCAAGGCTCCCGCAACACCATCCTGACCGCAGTTGCCAGTAAAGAACACGGTCTGCGCTGGTGGGTCGGCTGTCAACACGCCATCAGCACCGAGAATTTCCGCGAACAGGTCAAAAAAACCCACGGTGACAACGATCACGCGCAGGACTATCTGGCGATCATCGGTTTCGTCGAGGCGCATCCCGGCTTGCGTCGCTGGCGAGCCGCACAGGAGGCTAAATGAAAATTCAGCGAGTCTGCGGAATGAATCACAGCAGCCCGGTCTGTTGCCCCTGCTGCAAATCAATCGCGCCGGCCTACGCAGTGTTCAAAGGCACGAAGCCAACGAAGGTGGCGGCATGAGCGCCCCGACCCGCACCGTCTCCCGCGTGACTGCGCAGCCGCACCGCGGCCGGCAGATCGTGCTGATCATCCCGCCCTGCTGCGACTACATCACGCTGCGCCAAAAAGGCACCCGTCGTAGTTATGATGTTTCGCTGGCGGCGGTCTATGACATGGCCGTGCGCCAGCAGGTTGCGCGCGACAAGGCTGCGAAGAAAGGCAAGAAATGAAATCGCCCGCCCTTCGCCTTGGTCTGGATCCAGACGCCAGCAAGCGTGTGACGCGCCGGCACGGCCTCTCCTACACCCAGGAATACCGGGCATGGCAAACCATGCGCCTGCGCTGCCTGGAGCCGAAGAATGCTGCCTACCCGGACTACGGTGGCCGCGGCATCACGGTCTGCGATCGCTGGAAAGACTCACCGGAAAACTTCCTTGCCGACATGGGCCCGAAACCCAGCCCGAAGCACGAACTGGACCGCAAGGACAACGACAAGGGCTATTCGCCCGACAACTGCCGCTGGGCAACCCGCAAGGTCAATGACCGGAACCGTCGCAGCAATCGACTGGTGACCTACCAGGGCCAATCCCTAGCCCTTGCTGAGTGGTGTGAACGCTTCGATCTGCCGCGCGACACCGTGAAGAAGCGCCTGGATGCCGGCTGGTCTGCTGAAAAGGCGCTGGAAACGCTGGTTCGCGCCAAGGGGCCGAATGGCTCTCACTCGCGCTATCGGAAGGCGGCGGCATGAGGAAAGTCAAACGCTGGCGCTTTTATTGCGATTTCTGCAGCAAGGCATCCATGCGGGCAAAGAGCATGGAAAAGCATGAGACCGGCTGCACGAAAAACCCGGGCCGCAAATGTGGAATCTGCGAATACAAGGACAACGAGCAGGTTCCGATGGTGCAGTTGAAAGCGGTTGTTGAAGAACACGGCAGCGCCTGTATCAAGCCGTTGCGCGAAATCACCGACGACTGCCCGGCCTGCATCCTCGCCGCTATCCGGCAATTCAACGTCGGACTCCCCAGTGCAGAAGGCATCTGGATCGACACCGCTGAATTCGATTTCAAAGCCGAAATGGTGGAGCACTGGGAACAAGTCAATGAGGACCGAGCAAATGAACGTCCCTACTAACCGCGATTTGAACGCTGCAGCGATCCTGCGCGCCCTGTTTACCCAGCAAGCCATATCCTCAAGCACCTGTTTTCGTCCATCAGTCCGGATCCGATTGAACTGGACATTGCGCCGACCGTGAAACCTGTGCCGGAGCCGAAGCCGGTCAAGGTAGCAACCACGCTGGAGGATGCAAAGCGCCGGCATGGCCGCGCGTTCAAGGCCCAACAGCAAATCGCCCGCGTCACGCCGACCTCTGGCGACCTCGACAAGCTGAACCGTCTTTCCGAGGAAGCTAAGGGCAAGACCATCGTCGTCACCGACATCAGCAGCCGGAGGAAGTCGTGAGCGGACTCAATCGCAACGTGATGGTTGCAGGAATGATGGCGGCGCTGGCGATGCCAGCGGTAGGTGCAGAGCGGTTTATAGAAATAAGCCGCAAACGCGACGAAATGCCACTGCCCAGTTTCGGCGGGTTCAGTCGCCCCCGCGGCAAGGGTCGCAACAAGTCGCCGCGTCGATTCACTGGCGTGGCGGCAGCCAAGCGCGCGGCAATCAAGGCGCGCAATCGGAGGAAGTCATGAGTTCAGAAACCGGCGGGCCGGCGTTCCCGGTTGCGTGGCCGCTACCCAATACGCCAGAACCAGGCATGACCCTGCGCGACTACTTCATGGCGCACGCACCTGCGAAACCCTGGCCGTTCTACCAGCCGGTGATGCCGCCCAAGCCAGACCGTGGCCTGATTCGCGGGCGGAGCGGAAACATGTATACAACCGTCATGGCCGCGGAGTGCGCCGAAGGCGACAACTGGGAGTTTGTGAACCAGAAGGCCGTCGACGAATGGAACGCCGAAAAGGAGCGCCAGCACTGGATCCAGTGGCCGCGCTTCTATGCCGACGCCATGCTGGAGGCCCGCAAGTGAGCCCCACCCAAGCCAACACCGCCCTCGCCGCCGAGAACCTTGACGCCGAGCGCGGCGCGAAATGGTCGCTGTTCCCGGCCGGCTTCACCTACCAGCCGCCCATCGAATCCATGTGCCCCTGTGGCACGAAACACACCGGATATTTCCGGGCCTGCCCGGTTTGCCAGTCCAACGAATCAGAGAGGAGCAATTTCACATGAACGACATGGTACGCATCGAGCACAAATTGCCCATGAGTGCGGCGGAGGTTCGCCAGCACGTCAATCTGGTGCAGGAGGTCATGAAGGCCGTCATGAAGAAGGACACGCATTACGGCACGATTCCCGGCACCCCAAAGCCTACGCTCTACAAGCCGGGCGCAGAAGTCTTGGCGGCGACCTTCCGCATTGCCACCAGTTACCACGTCGAGGATTTGTCGGGTGACGGGTTTGTTCGCTACCGCGTGACCTGCACTGGCACCCACCAAGGCACCGGCCTCACGTTGGGCGCCGGTATGGGCGAATGCTCCTCTTTGGAGGAAAAATACAAGTGGCGCAAAGCATCCACCCGCACCGAGTTTGACAAGACCCCGGAACACCTGCGCCGCTTCAAGTATGGCTACAACAGGCAGGAGCGGAAGGATTACGAAATCCAGCAGGTGCGCACCGAGCCCGCCGATCTGGCGAACACCATCCTCAAAATGGCTTGCAAGCGCGCGCAGGTGGCGATGACCTTGAATGTCACCGCGGCCAGCGACATCTTTACCCAGGACATTGAGGATTTACCGGAAGAACTGCGGCAGCAGGACGAGGGACACGTCGAGCGCGACACCGGGCCGAAGCCTTACCCGGATGACCAATTCACCAAGAACCTGCCGGCATGGACTCAACTGATTGTGTCCGGCAAGAAAACCGCCGACGCCATCATTGCTACCGTCAGCAGCAAGGCCATCCTGTCCGAAGATCAGCAGAAAAAAATCCGCGCCATCAAGAAACCTGATTCAGCCCCGCCCACGGTTGACGTCGAGCAGCTTGCCAAGCGCATGCGCGAGGCCAACGACATCGAATTGCTGGCGGCGGATGCGGACCTGATATCAGCCGTTCAGGACGCGGAGAAGCGCGGCGAACTCGCCGACATCTACAACAAGCGCATGGAAGAACTGAGCGCCTAACCAAAGGAACCGACATGCAAACACACAATCTTGTGCAAGGCACCCCGGAATGGAGTGCCCACCGCGCTAAATATTTCAACGCCAGCGATGCGCCCGCCATGATGGGGGTATCAAAATACAAAACCCGCGACCAGCTTTTGAAGGAAATCGCCACCGGGGTCACGCCGGATGTTGATGCCGGCACCCAGCGCCGGTTTGACGACGGGCACACCGCGGAAGCCCTTGCCCGCCCGCTGGCCGAAGAAGTCATTGGCCAGGAACTGTACCCGGTCGTCGGATCCGAGGGGCGCTTTTCCGCTTCATTCGACGGCCTGACCATCGCCGAGGACATCGCCTTTGAGCATAAATCGCTCAACGACGAAATCCGCGCCTGCCAATCAGCCGCCGACCTGCATCCCATGTACCGCATCCAGATGGAGCAGCAGCTGATGGTATCGGGCGCCGGCAGGTGTCTGTTCCTCGCCACGAAATGGGACGGCGATGAACTCGTTGAAAAGCGTGAATTCTGGTACGAGTCCGACCCGAAACTGCGCGCCGCCATCGTGGCCGGCTGGGCGCAGTTCGAGGCCGACCTGAAAGACTACCAGCCGGTCGAAGTCCTGCCGCCCGTCACCGCCGAGCCCGTCATGGCCCTGCCCGCCCTGTCCATTCAGGTGGACGGCCAGATCGCGCTGCGGTCCAACCTCGACCTGTTCGGCGCCCGCCTCGCCGCGTTCAAAGCCCGTGGATGATCAGGGTTTCGCCAATGCCGAGGCCGCCTGCAAGACCCTGCAGACGGCACAGGACGCGCTGGACGCCGCGGAAGCCTCTGCCCTGGCCCAGACCGCCAGCATCGACGAACTGTGCCGCACCGTGGCCCATTTCCGGGATCTGGCGCGCACCACCCGCCTGACCCTCGAAAAGGTCGTCAAGGCCCAGAAGGAGAAGGTGCGCGAGGACATCCGCCGAGGCGGCATCGACGCGCTGTCCGCGCACATCGCCGCCCTCAACGAGCGGCTTGGGAAACCCTACATGCCGACCATCCCGGCCGACTTCGCCGGCGCCATGCGGGCAAAGAAAAACATCGCCAGCCTGCGCGATGCCGTGAACACCACACTGGCCAACGCCAAGATCGAGGCCAACCAGGTAGCCGACCGCATTGAGGCCAATCTGACCACCCTGAAAGAACTGGCCACCGACTACAAGGCCCTGTTCCCGGATGCCGCGCAGCTGGTGCTGAAAGCGAACGACGACCTCACGGCCATCGTCAAGGCGCGCATCGCTGAACACAAGGAAGCCGAGCAGAAGCGGCTCGACGCCGAGCGTGAGCGGATCCGGCAGGAAGAAGAAGTCAAGGCGCGCGCGACTGCGGCGGCCAAGCCCGACGGTCTGACTGTGCCACCCATCCCCCCGCAATCCTCTGGCCCCATCCCCACATCATCCAAGCCGCGGGTTGTTGCCGGCACCAGCGGCCCGCGCCCGACCGACGACGACCTGATCAAGGTGCTGGCGTCGTGTCGTGGCTCATGGCGATGGACCTGCCTGCAGCCAGCGCGCGCCTGCTGGATGAATTCAAGGTGACGGCTTAACCCTCAACGGCATCTGACAGGGCAGACCCCGCGACTACGGCCTACTGGTAGCGCCTGTCGGAAGCCACCCACTACGGAGAACCCCATGAAATCCACGATCCCCCTTACCCCGGTCGAGTCGCACCAACTGGCCGCGTACGGCTACGACGATGCCAGCCAGACGCTGGCCATCACCTTCAAGCAGAAGAACGGCACCAGCCTGCCCTACCACTACCCCTGCCCGCCGGAGAAGTGGGCCGAGTTCCAGGCCGCCGAAAGCAAGGGCGGGTTCTTCAACAAGCACATCAAGAACAACCCCGACATGCCGCACACCCGACGATCAGCAGCAGGAACCGGCCGCCGCCTGATGCGCCTCGCTGCCGCACTCGTCGCGCTGTCCCTCTGCGCCTGCGCCGCAATCCCGGAGCAGCAGCCAAACTCGGCTACTGCATCCGAAGGCATGCGGATCGCATGGGTACGGGTGGACAACGTGACGAGTGTATGCGGCAACGCGCTGGGCTGCTATCGCATCCGTGGCGGCATCTGCTTCGTCTACACCCGGCATGCGCGCACCATTTTCGATGTCGGCCTGCATCAAATCCTCGGGCACGAAATCCAGCACTGTTTCGATGGTGATTTCCACGGCGGTGAAGCCCGCATCATCTACATGAATCAATGGAGGCATTAATGGCCGTTTCGCGTGGCAAATGGCTGCTTGCGAAGTTTACTCAAGAGCAATATTTGGCACGCCTCAAGGAACAAGTTCTGCGGCATGCGGCAAGCACGCCTGATGGCTGCTGGTTATGGACAGCATCACGACACCGGAACGGCTACGGACAAACCCGGATATTCGGGAAACAAGACTTGGCGCACAGGGCGGCATTCCTGGCATTCAACGGGCCAATTCCTGACGGCATGGAGGTATGCCATCGGTGCGACGTGCGCAACTGCGTGAACCCCGATCACCTGTTCTTGGGAACGCACGCAGAAAACATGGCGGACCAGAAAAACAAAGGCCGCGCTCGTAACGGCGTTCTAAAAGGCGGGTTCCGGATCGTCAGGAATTCGCTCGGACAAATCGAAACCTTGGAAAGGATTTAACGCAATGGCTAATGACCTCAACTACTGCAGCTTCATCGGCAGGCTCGGCAAAGACCCTGAGACGAGATTTATGCCATCAGGTGACGCCGTGACTGCGTTCTCCATCGCATGCGGATGGAAGTCAAAAGAAAAGGAAGGCGTCGAATGGGTGAACATCACCGCCTTTGGAAAACTCGCAGAGTTTTGCGGCGAATACCTCAAAAAAGGCGGGCAAGTTTTCGTGTCCGGGCGCCTCAAGAACGAAACCTGGGAAGGACGGGACGGGCAAAAACACTACTCCACAAAAATCATGGCGGACAAGGTGCAGATGCTTGGCTCCAAACCGGCCAACACCGGGGGCACCGAGAGCCCCGAGCAGCCGCGCCGCGATCCGCCGAAACGCCCCGGCGGCGGCACCGGCAGCTTCGACGACATGGACGACGATATTCCGTTCATGCAGCCGTTTCACGGTGGACTGTGGAGGGTGGTGTAGCCGTGCGCGCCTACGACCCAACCGAGCAACGGTTCCTGAAAGACGTGGACCAGCACGAAATGACGGTTGTGCTGGATGACAAGGAACATCGTCACCTGCGCTTTCGTCGCCCTGGAACCTACTGCATGGGATTCGACGTCATCACTTGGCCAGGATACCTGTGCATCTGCGGAGACATGGGCGATTACCTGTTTTCCAGACTGTCGGATATGTTTGAATTTTTCAGAGGAAATCCTGACGGACCACTGGAAATCAACCCCAGCTACTGGGGAGAAAAAACCCGCAATAACAAGACCAAAGAATACAGCGCCGAACGGTTCCGCGAGGCAGTCAACTCTTATCTCGCCGACGACAACGAGGACATCACACCGGAATTGCGCGAGGCCGTGCGCGACCAGGTGCTTGCCTTTGCTGACGACGAATGGCTGGCGCTGCCAGCCGCCCACGATTTTTCGTTCGGCGATTTCCAGTTCGACAGCTTTTACGAACACGACTGCAGGGAATGGACTTACCACTATCTCTGGTGCTGCTATGCCGTGGCGTGGGCAATCCGGCAATACGACAAAACCAAATAGACGAAGGCAATAGCACATGACTGAACAACCATCGCTTGAAGGCGTTGACGACATCGACGCACCCAGCATGATCGTCCGCGTGAGCGCGACGGCCGTAAAGATTGCGGCTCCGTTCATGGCCAAGAACGACATCCGCTACTACATGAACGGCATCAACATCCGGCCACTTGTGGGCGGCGGTGTCATGCTGGTTGCCACCAGCGGCGCTCACATCATTGTGGTCCGCGATGTCGAGGGCTTTGCCGAACGAGAAATAGTGGTGTCCGTGATGAAGGACGGGCTGAAATACGCCACCAACCAAAAAATCACATTCGATGTGATGTCGAATGGGCGCGCGATGATTGTTGATGAGTCGGCGCAGCCCCTTTTTATCCAGCCCAACAACTCGCTGATAGAAGGTCATGTATTCCCGCGCGTGGAAAACATTATCGACCTGATTGGCTACAAGCCAGGGTTACTCGGAGCCGTCAATCCAGCCTATCTGGCCGATGCACTGGATGTCGGGTCAATGTTCAGGTCCATCCAGTTTTATTCCAAGCCAGACAACAACAGCCCGTTGATCTTCACCTGCGGCGACATTGCGGGAATCGATTGCATGGGATGTATCGCCCGCCTTCAAATGGCGCCGCCTGAATTGCCGAAATGGATTCCGGAGCGCAAGGCGGCAACAAATCTCGGCGAAGTTTAACCGGAGGATTTTATGGGAACCCTGAACAACCCCGGCATCTATCGCTGCCTGGACAAGCTGAAAGCCAACCCGGACATGCCCTACTTCCTGCTGCTGGCCAGCGATCCGGACGCACCCAAGACCGTACGCGACTGGGCGGCGCGCTACGCCCAGCGGCCGAACGCCAAGGGCGACAAGGTGGCGGAAGCCCTGCAGGTGGCGAAGGACATGGAGGACTGGCGCACCGTGCCGGCCCATCATCCGTTCGATGACGCCATCCCGACCTGGTTGTTCCGCAGCTGGTCCGGTGGCGTGGTGTTTGGCGTACTGATATCGCTTGGCACCTTTGGCGTGTGGGTGACGCGATGATGAAAATCACCATGCACCCCGAGCAGACCAAAGCCTGCATCGTGCTGGAAACCCCGGAGGACATCCGGAAAGCCGCGGCCATTTTCAACCGCGGCGTGAACTGCATGTCCGACCGGGGCCGGGATGTCGAGCATACGACCGACGTGCTGAACGCGGCGGCGAAGGAAATCCGGGCAAGGACGGTCACGGCATGACGCCCTTCCAGCAGACCGCACTGCGCTTCCCCTGCTACTTCGCCAGCGAAACCATGCAGCCGCGGTTCGCCCACCGGCTCAAGCACGGGTCACTGGTGCTGACCGTCAACAGCGGGTACGAGTGAATGGAAAAGGGATTCGGCGGGCCGGTCTGGCACGCAAGCGTAAAAGCCCCGGAGGCGCAGAAACTGGCCGAGGAAGCCTTGGCCGGGGTCGGTGACGCCAGCCTGGGCGAATGGCGGGAGACGGGCATGGTGGCGTACCACATCAAGCGCCGGCTGTCGGTGCGGGAGTGCATTGAATACGGGCTGTCCATGATCGACATGCGCGGCACCCCAGAGGGCCGGCAGCGGCTGGCCAAGCTGTTCAGGAGGCACCCTCACGCCCAGCGGTATGCCGTGGCAATAGGAGAGTGGGAATGACCATCCCCGAGCGCATTAAAGCCATCTACGACGAGTGCTCTGGCGTCTGGGGCGAGTCCGGCATCACGTCATGGGAGCGGCAGCGGCTGGAGGAATGGAGGCACAAGACCAGCCTGTCCGAAAAGCAGGAGGAAATTCTGGAGCAGATCGAGAAAAAGGCATTTGGGGACGACGAAGAATGAGGACTTTATCCATCCGCCAGCCTTGGGCATGGCTGATTCTGAACGCCGGCAAGGACATCGAAAACCGGGACTGGAAAACCAGCTACCGCGGCCGAATCCTGATTCATGCGTCCAAGGGCATGACGAAAGACGAGTACTACAACGCCGCTGAAACGGCAATCGATGCCGGCCACGTTCGGCCACACCCTCCCGGTCTGCGTCTCCCGCCGTTCAACGAGTTAGAGCGCGGCGGCATCGTCGGCTCTGTTGAAATTACCGATTGCGTCGAGCAAAGCGAATCCCCGTGGTTTTTCGGGCGCTACGGCTTTGTCTTGCGTGACCCGCAGCCGCTGCCGTTCTACCAGGTGCGCGGACAACTGGGATTCTTTGACGTGAAGATGCAATGAGCGCCCAGCCCGTCACCACCACCGGGATCCGCAAGCGCATGCCGAAGATCAAGGCATGGCTCTCTGCGGCCGGCGCCGAAGTGCTGGAGCCCACCAATGAATGGGAACTCCTGCGGTTCCGGGCGAATGGGCAGACGTGCGTGGTCTACACCAACAAGCGCGATCGGCTGACGATGGACACGCTGGCCACCCAGGCACTGACCGCCTATTTCAACGGCCTGTCGTGGAAGGCGCACGAAAAGGTGAAGGCCAAGCGCAGCAGCGTGGACGAAACAACCATCCGCCGGCGCGACGGTGACGACTGCTTTTTCTGCTGCGAGCCCGTGGCTATCGGCGAAGGCAGCATCGAACACCTGGTCGCGGTCGCGCACAAGGGGCCGAACCATTTAAGCAACAAGTTTCTGGCGCACGTCCTCTGCAACCAGCGCGCCGGCAATCAGCCCGCGCCCATGAAAATCGCCATCCACACCAAAGCCAAGACGGAGAAATTGCGCCGTGAACTCGAAAGCCGATTACGTCAAAGCCCAGCCGCAGACGCGCAACCACACCTGCCACTGGCCGGGGTGCCCAACCCCCGTGCCGCCGGCAATGTGGGGATGCCGCAGGCACTGGTTCGCCCTGCCGAAACACATCCGCGCCGCGATTTGGAAAGCCTACCGACCCGGACAGGAAACCAGCAAGACGCCCTCCCAGGCCTACATTTCAGCAGCGGAGGCTGCGCGCCGGTGGATTTTGGATATGAGCGCGATGAACTGGTGAAGATGGTTGACGCTGCGATGGTGGAAATGAAAAACATTAGCCCGCCACTTCGCAGAAGTGAATGCGAACGACTCATTATCGCCGCCCTTTCCGCGCAGCCGCAGCAGGAGCCGGTGGCGCACGGTTTTGAGCCAGCAGCCAACGAGTATCGCATCAACAAGAAACTGGCCGACGATAAAAAATCTATTGATTTTCTAATAGATCATCTTTTAGCCTTGGCTGATAAATACTCCACAGTTAATCAGCTTTATATAAAGGAAAAAATCCGTAGTGCTGCTTTATCCGCCCCGCCGTCAGGAGTGCGTGAGGGGATGCTGATTGATGCTGTAGAGAATTTTGGCCATGAAGTTTATATATCCAAGCAAGGAGGGTCATGGTCAGCCTCTATTGGAGGGAAAAACTCGCCAACCTGCACTTTTATGAGCACTAGCGCGAACACGCGCCTGCGTCCTGTATTGGATGTGTTGCTGGAATTTATCAAAGAACGCATCACACGCGCAGCCGAGCAAGTCAATGCAGAGGGGCCGACTGTAGGATGTGCCGGGCCAAGCGCACCCCGGGAACACAAGACCGTAAGTCGAACAGACCCCTCTGCACCCCAATCAGAGCAGACGCATGTGCGGGTGCCGGTGCATAAGGAACGATTCGTGCCGAACAAAGGGTGCAAAAGTTTTCAGTTCTGCTGGGAAGCTGAGTTCTGCACAGACGGCTCTCATTGCGCCGCGACCGGGAAGGAGTCCGAATGAAACGCCGAATCACTATCTACTGCGGCGAAGAAGTAATGGCTCATATGCCGAGCGGACAAGTGCGGTTTCTCACGTTCTGGGGATTCATCAAACTGGCATGGTGGGCGCTGCAACACGACACTGAAATAGTTTTTGAGGAGTCCGAACATGCACGAAAGTAAGCGCGAAGAAACGATATCAGCTTTATGGGCGATATGCGCGATTCTGTCTTTTGGCTTTGGATTTGAAACTTGGGGATGGGTGTTTGCGATAAAGGCGGCGCTTGATACGGCTTGCGCTATTTTCATCGCAATCACTGAAATCCGTAAGGAGTCCGAACATGGCAAATGAAGCTGAACTGCGGGCGCTGCCGACAGAAAGGAAGGTGTGAGATGAGCCTTGATGTTTATTTGGTCAACGAGAATGGAGACCAAGTTTACTGGTCGAACATCACACATAACCTCGCGGCAATGGCGGAGTCTGCGGGGATTTACAAGCATCTTTGGCGACCAGAGGAAATCGGAATAACAAAGGCCGGAGAACTTATTGAGCCGCTGCGCGAAGGATTGTACAGGATGGTTGATAACCCATCGAAGTTCAAGATTCACGACGCCCCGAACGGGTGGGGTATGTATCAACATTTTGTGCCGTGGGTTGCTGAATACCTAGAGGCTTGCGTAAAAACCCCTGACGCGAAAGTTGAGGTATCACGATGACCGCCCCGAAGCCCGAAGCGCCGACGCTGGACGCTGAGTATCCGAACCTGACAGCACTAGCGCAAGGCTGCATGTCTGGTCAATTTTCCGAATGGCCGCAGTTAAAAGTCGAGGCCGATAAAATCCTCGAACGCCTCCGCGCCATCGAGAACGCGAAGGGGATGCCGGTGCCGATTGAGTTCCGTCGATTTCGTGGCGCATTAAAACCGGCCGACCGGGGTGCGTGGATTAACGGGCCGTCTAATTTTTACAGTGCTTCGGAAGTCGATTACGCCATCGACGCCCTCCGCCTCTCCTACCAGCACCTTCAGGACAGGCTGAACAGGATGGAGGCGCTGTTGCGAGATGACAAACGCCCTGATCCGCTTGGCGATGCGCTCAACTCTGGCGACGGGAGTTACCGGCCATGACCTTCCTCACCGAACTCGAACGGCTCAAGGGCGCGGCGACGAAGGGGCCGCTTACGTTGGATGATTGTAATGCCGATGATTTACAACGCCCGAATCGGTTTGCTGGTCCCGTTGTCGTTTACTCGGATTCTGATTGTGAAACTCACCCGGTTGCAGACTTTTCCTGCAACCACACTTGCAGAGATTCCGAAACCGCACAGGCCAATGCCGCCCTGCACGTATTTCTCGTCAACCACGCCGACGCGCTGGCGGGACTGGTGCGGGCGGCTTCGTCTGCCCATCAAACACTTGTCGACGAAGGATTCCACGCGAAGGCGCTGAGACTGGGGCAGGCTATCGCCGAACTCAACGAAGTCCAGAACCCGGCCCACCAGGAGATTGGCGGGTAGCCATGAGCCCTACCCTCGACGAAGCCGAAATCGCCCAGCTTTGCCCTGGCCTGAAACAGCCGGCGGCCAGGCTGCG
>LNFM01010375.1_pt1 | contig 13135 bp, 16 predicted proteins | sample 596031 | NCBI WGS metagenome assembly LNFM01 (sample SAMN04254537, study PRJNA301005) | activated carbon metagenome | isolation source: dual media filters at the Ann Arbor, Michigan drinking water treatment plant | place: USA: Ann Arbor
TTTGGCTGGTTTGAAGGAAGTCCGCACGGGCGACACGCTCTGCGATCCGAACAAGCCGGTCATCCTTGAGCGCATGGAATTCCCGGAGCCGGTTATCGAAGTGGCGGTTGAGCCGAAGTCGAAGGCCGATCAGGAAAAGCTGGGCGTAGCACTGGCGAAGCTGGCTGCGGAAGATCCGTCTTTCCGCGTGTCGACCGATCAAGAGTCGGGTCAGACCATCCTGAAGGGGATGGGCGAACTCCACCTCGACATCAAAATCGACATCCTGCGTCGTACCTACAAAGTCGAAGCCAACGTTGGTGCGCCGCAGGTTGCGTACCGCGAGAAGCTCGGCCGCGCCGCGACCATTCTCTATACGCACAAGAAGCAAACCGGCGGTTCGGGCCAGTTCGCCGAAGTGAAGATCGAGTTCGAGCCGGGTGAACCGGGTTCGGGCTTCAAGTTCGAGAACAAGATCATCGGCGGCAACGTGCCGAAGGAATACGTTCCGGGCGTCGAAAAGGGCCTCAACATGGCCAAGGAAAACGGCTTGCTCGCCGGCTTCCCAGTCATCGACGTTGCTGCGCGCCTGATCGACGGCAAGTATCACGACGTCGACTCCAACGTCCTCACGTTCCAAATCGCGGCGCAAGCTGCGTTCCGCGAACTGAAGGAAAAGGGCGATCCGCGTCTGCTCGAGCCGGTCATGAAGGTCGAAGTCACGAGCCCGGAAGAATATGTCGGCTCGGTCATCGGCGACTTGAACTCGCGCCGTGGCATGATCCAGGGTCAAGACATGCGCGGCAACGCGACGATCATCAACGCGATGGTCCCGCTCGCCAACATGTTCGGCTACGTCAACACGCTGCGCTCGTTCTCACAGGGCCGCGCGTCCTACGTGATGGAATTCTCGCACTACGAAGAAGTGCCGAAGGCCGTCGCTCAAGACGTTCTGGCAAAGCTCCGCGCTTAAGCGAGACGCGATACGAAATGCGAAAGGGCCGCTCCGGAAGGGGCGGCCCTTTTGCTTGGTTGTCGCTCTGGCGCGCCTGGAAGCGATGCAGCGTGCATCCTAAATCCCAGTCATGGGCGATCTCTCTTATTTCCCGATCACCAAACGCTGGCCAGCACAGCATCCCGACCGCATTCAGCTCTATTCGCTGACGACGCCGAACGGCGTGAAGGTTTCGATCGCGCTTGAAGAGCTCGGCCTGCGGTACGAGGCGCATTATGTCGACTTCGGCAAGCAGGATCAGAAGACGCCCGAGTTTCGTTCGCTCAATCCGTACGGAAAGATTCCGGCGATCATCGATCCGAACGGACCAGGCGGGAAGCCGCTGGCGCTGTTCGAGTCGGGCGCGATCCTCTTGTATCTCGCGGAGAAGGCGGGCGCGTTGCTGCCGCGCGATCCCGCGCTGCGTTATGAGACGATCCAATGGCTGGCGTTTCAGATTGCGGGCGTCGGGCCGATCTTCGGGCAGGTCGGCTACTTCCATAAGTTCGATGGCCGCGAGATCGAAGATAAGCGTCCGCTCGACCGCTATGTGGCCGAGAGTCGACGCTTGCTTGATGTTGTCGATGCGCGTTTGGGTGGTCGTACTTGGATCATGGGCGACGATTTCACCATCGCCGACATCGCCATGCTCGGCCCGGTGCGCAATCTGATCGGCTATTACGGCGCGCGTGACCTCGTTGAGTTCGATGCGCTGAAACACGCACCCGCTTGGCTAGAACGCGCGCTAGCGCGACCGGCGGTGCAACGTGGCCTCAATATCCCGGCGAAACCGCAATAGCGCCTTGCCGCCGATAAGCCCGTATTTTGCCGTGAGCGAGGATTAGGGCCGTCTCAAAAAGAGAGGCCATAATGCGATTTGCTCGACTCCGATTGATGGGCGCCGGTGCGCTGGTTCTTGCTCTCTCACTCGTCGCGGCCTGCGGTGATCGCACACCGACTCTGCTGACGGTCCACGCCACCTCAACGACGCGGACTTCGCCGGACCTTGCCGTCGTTACGCTTGGCGTGTTGGCGCGGGGCGCTACGGCGCGTGAGGCGCAAGCGGCGCAGGCGACGCGCATGGAAAGCATTATGGCGGCAGTGCGGGCGGCGGGCGTTGAAGAGAGTGAGGTGCAGACGGTCGGCTACGGGTTGGAGCCGATCTATGCCTATCCACGCAACGCCGCGCCGCGCATCACCGGCTACCAAAGCCGCAACACGATCTCGATCCGTGTGCGCGACCTAACCGCCATAAGCGCCCTCATCGATGCGACCGTCTCTGATGGCGCTAATGAACTGCAAGGCATCCAGTTCACCTATCTCGATGAAGAAGCCTCGCTCGACACGGCGCGAGCGCAAGCGGTGGAGAGGGCGCGCCAGCGTGCGGATCGCTACGCGGAGGCGGCGGGCATGCGCGTGGCGCGGGTGCTGTCGATCACGGAGCCGGGCGGTGTCGTGCCGCCAGTGCTGATGGATGGGCGCCGTATGGATTATGCCGCCGTCGAAGTGCGCGCCAATGAACAAAGCGCCGGGGCCATCAGCCCCGGCGCTTTGGATAATCGGAGTAGTGTCACCGTCGTGTTCGAACTTCGCTAAGCGCTCACGCCGCGTCTTTGAAGTCCTCCAACTGCGCCGCCAGCGCGCGTTGGAAGGCGGGGCGGGCGGTGCAGCGTTCGACGTAGGCCTTTAGGTTCGCGTGCTCGTTGGTGAGCGCGGGCAGGATGCGCAGAACGCTCGACATCATGAGATCGCCGACGGTGAAGCGTTCGCCATCGAGATAGGCTTTGTCGCCGAGCGCGTTGGCGAGGCCGGTGAGCCGCTTCTGCGCGAACTCGACAGCGCCTGGGCGGCGAAGCTTGGCCCATTCTTCGTCTTTGTAGAACAAGTCGATGAGCGCGACTTGCAGTACGAACGGCTCGATCGAGTTGAGTGCAGCGATCACCCATTGAGTCGCTTGCGCGCGCGCGATGGGATCTTTCGGCAACAGCGCTTCGCTGCGCTCGCCGATGTGGAGCACGATCGCGCCGGTCTCGAACAGCGTGACGCCGTCTTCCTGGAAGATCGGCACTTGGCCGAACGGCTGCAGTGCGCGGTATTCCGCCGTGTCTTGCTCGCCCATTTTCAGCAGGCGCGTTTGATAGGGCAGCCCAGCCTCTTCAAGCGCCCAGCGCGGGCGCAGATCGCGCACCTGGCCGCGCGCGAAGTCCGGCACCCACTCGAATGCGGAGATGGTGATCATTGCATGTCCTCCATCGTCGGCATCGGATTGCACGGCATGATCTCGACGGCGTCGCCGGGGAAGATCGAGAAGTGCGGGTGGTTCAAGAAGAGCTTTGCGGCTGCATCGTGCGAGTCTGCTTCGACGATGATGTAGCCAGCGACGTTGTTCGAGATGTCGCTGACGCCTTTGGCGTCGACGCGCTTGGTCTTGCCGAGCGGGCTGCCTTCATCGGCGGCTTTGACCTTGTTCTTCTCTTGCCACTCACCCCAGGCCTTCATGCCTTGGATCTCGCGCTCTTTGCGCGTGTGCTCATCAAGGTCGTTCCAGCCTGAGCGCGCGAACGCTTCCGGACTGCCGACATAGAGCGCCATGAATTTCGGCATCGTCTCACTCCTTGGATTGTTGTTGGGCGGCGTAGGCTGCCAGTTTGTTGAACAGGGATGTCCAGCCGCCGATGTGGGCGTCGCGGCGTTCGACGCTGACGAACGGCGTTTGGTGGAAGGTCATGGTGGTGACGCCATTGGCGTTCTCGCGGAACGTGATCGTTACCAGCGTTTCCATCGCGCTTGACGGTCCTTCGTCCCACTTCCAGGTGAAGACGAGGCGGTGCGGCTCTTTGATCTCGCGATACTCGCCGCCGAACCAATTATCGCCGTGATCTTTCGAGCGGATCATGCCGCGATACTTGCCGCCGATGCGCAAATCGATCTCGGCTTCCTGGCAATCGAAACCTTCCGGCCCCATCCATTTGCTGAAATGGTTCACATCCGTCCACAGCGCGAACAAGAGCGATGCGGGCGCATCGAAATCGCGCGTGATCAGCAGTTCATCGTCGGAGAGCGTCGCGCTCATTTCTTGTCCTTCTTTTTCAGCTTGGCGATGTAGGCATCCATCTTGTCGAAGCTGCCCGTCCAGAAGCGGCGGTAGTAACTGAGCCACTCATCAACGTGCTTCAGCGCCTGCGGTTCGAGTTGGCAGGGGCGCCATTGCGCTTCGCGGCCGCGCGAGATGAGGCCTGCGCTCTCCAACACTTTGAGATGCCGCGAGATCGCGGGGAGGCTGATGTCGAACGGCTCTGCGATTTCGTTCACGGTCGCCGGGCCCTTTGCGAGCCGCTCCAGGATCGCGCGCCGCGTTGGATCGGCGAGCGCTGATAGTGTTTCGGAGAGGGCGTCCGTTTGCATTTAACGATGCTGTTAAATACAAACGCGACCTATGTCAAACGCCGCAAAGAAAAAGCGCCCCAGCCGGAGCCGGGGCGCTTGTCCTCTATTGCAGTGCTGTCGCGTTTAATGGCGCGGCGTGAAGCTTGTGTTGCCGCCGGCAACTTCGAGTTCGGCTGCGGTCGGCGTGTTGCGTTGCAAGCTTGCGCCGGTACGGCTGCGTTCGATCAGCGAGCCGCCGCCGAAATTCCAGCGCACGCCGAGGCCGAGCGTGTCGGTTTCGCCGCCATCGAAATCGATGTGTTGCCAGCCACCATTGATGCTAATCGGCGCGCCCGACAATTGGTACTCAGCGCCGAGGCCGCCGCTCCAGTAATCGCTGCCGCCGAAATCGGAGTCGATGTCGCCGTAGCCGAGATTGCCCTGCAGCGAGAAGTTCTCGCTGAGGAAAAAGCGGCCTTCGCCGTCGAGGTGGAGAACTTGGACGTCGCCTTCAGTGTCGGAGTAGCCGAGCTGCGCGGTCCAGTTGGTGTTGCCGCGGAAGAGCTGGCCGAAGCCGCCGATCGAGAGTTCGTCAGCGTCGCCGTCGAGTGAGGAGTAGCCGAGGAAGGCGCCGTAGGCGCGCGAGTCGTTACGCGAGAACACGAAGGCGTCGATGCCGTAGGCGCTGAAGTCGCCGCCCTCGACGTCGGCATAAGCGCCGCTGATTTGGAAGTTCGGGTTCACAAGCACATCGCCATCGATCGCGAACGTCTCGATCTCGCCGCCGCCGAAGTCGGTGCTTTGAAAGTTGAGGCCGACCGAGCCTTCGGCGTGCGCCGTGCCAGCAGTTGCCGCGAGCGCGAGAAGTGCAGCCCCAAGTAGCTTCGTCTTCATGAGTGTGTCCTGTGTTGACCCGGGCGAGCGGGATAATCACCGGGCTTTCTCACGCCAACGGTAAACGTCGCGTTGACGCTTTACACGCGGCGCTGCGAACTCATTACACAAAGAAAAACGCCCCGGCTGTGAAGCCGGGGCGTTGAAGTGTTGTTGCGTACTAAAGGTAATCGCTGGCCTTAGAACAGGCCGCCGACGCCCACGAGGCTGGCTTGGCTGGCGCCATTGCGATCGCGATCGCGCAGCGTGCCGCCCCAGTTGTAACGCAGACCGATCGACCACGTGTCGACGTCGCCGCCGTCAAAGTCGACGGTGCCGTAGTTGGCCGTCACCGAAACCGGGAGAGAAGCGAATTGATATTCGCCGCCGACGCCGTAGGCGAACGCGTCGTCATCGCCAGCGCCCGTATCGATGTTTGCCCAACCGAGGTTGGCATCGAGACGGAAGTTGTCGTTGATGAAGTAGCGGGCTTCGGCGTTCACGCCGTAGCCGTCAGCGTCGGAATCGTCAGCTTCCGCGTAAGCGACGGCGCCGGCGAGGGTCCAGTTGGTGAAGTACTTGTTGGCTTCGAGGCCGACGATGTAGGCATCGTCGTCATCGCTGCTCGAAATGCCGACGAACGCACCGAAGAGGTGATCGTCGTTACGGCCATAGACGTGGCCAACCAGGCCGTAGCCTTCGTCGCCTTCGTCAAAGTCGGTGTAGCCAGCGTTGACTTCGAAAACGATCGAGCCAGAGCCGGCGAATGCCACGGCGCCTTCAACGCCGTAGAAGTCGTCGTCACCGCCGCCGTCGAAGTCGACGTTGCCGGCCTGAACGCCCACGTAGCCCGTTTGAGCCGCCGCGACGCCCGGCACGGCGAGGGCGAGGATCGCCGCTGCGCCGATAATCCAGTTACGCATTAGAGTTTACCCCTGTAGTCACCCGTTCTGGGAGACGCACACATGCGCTTCGGCCCCGTAACGAGCAATTCCACACGCCCAACTTGTTAATAATTAACGGGCCTTGATGCGTCTGAGCCACATCTCTGACACGCGTAAGTCACTGTCATAATTCGCCAATTCGGGGAATCACGGGGCCTTGCATCCAATCCTCCACGCGTCTGCATCTCTCCAGTACGAGGACAAGGCCCGAGGAGGGCCCGATGGCATGCGCCCAGTGATTTCCGCCGCCTGTTTTGCCGCCGCGTTAGCGGTCGTCGCGCCCGCCTGGGCGCAGACCGCCCCGCCTACGCCTCCCGCTCAGGTCACCCCCCGCATCGCTATACCCTCGCCTGCGCCCATCGCGCCGTCCGGGCTGCGCTGGCAGCGTTACCCGCGCGCGAGCGAAATTCAGCTGCAAAGCGTGGTGGGGTTCGTGCGTGTCCGGCCAGAGGACCGGGAAGATGTGGCGATAGCGATCGTCAATCCGGGGCCGCTCCAGGCGCCAGAGATCCGCCGCGTCGGACGCCGGCTGGTCATCGATGGCCGCGAGAACGGTCGCCTGCGTAGTTGCACGGTCCAAGGCGTTGCCGGCTTGGAAGTTGATCTCATGCGTGCGGGCCGTGTCAGCGGGGCGCAATTGCCCATCATCGAAATTCGGGTTCCGGAACGCGCCGTGATCAGCGCGACGGGGGCGATCCGCATGCACATCACCACGGCGGAGGCGGCTCAGATCTCGTTCGACGCGTGCGGGGATGTGGATATCGAGCGCGTCCAGGATGAGGCGGAGGTTTCTGTCTCGCACCGGGCGCGGCTTCGCATCTACGATGTCGGCATGCTGGAGGCGACGGTCGCCGGCCAGGGCCAGGTGGTCGCGGGTTATGTGCGTGACGGGCTTACCGTCTCGATCGCGGGTCCCGGTACTTTCTCAGCGGCGCGCGCTAACGGACCAACGAATTTCGTCATCCAAGGGCCCGGCGAAGCGGTGGTGCGCGGTGGCGAGGCCGAGGAAATGACAGTCGTTATCAACGGCCCCGGTAGGGTGGAGCATCAAGGCTCGGCGGAATCTCTCGACGCGTTCATCGTCGGCGGCGGCGAGGTGCGCGTGCGCGATGTTGACGGCGATGTAACCCAGCGCGTGATTGCCGGTGGAGATGTCATCGTCGGGCCGTAAACGACCCTTTGCCCGGCTGGAGAATCCGATCATTTGTCGCCTCTTAAGTGGGACGCATAACGCGTCAGAGGAGGAGGCCCCATGCCCGCCGCAATTTCTTGCGTGACGTTTCCGGTCGATGATCTGCAGAAGTCGATCGCCTTCTATTCTCAACTTGGCTTGACGCCGGAAGAGCAAGACGAAGAGCACGCTTCGTATGATGTCGATGGCGTTTATCTCGTGCTGCTCGAGCGTAGCGAGTTCGGCACGTACGTTGAAAAGGTCGGCCACCGCCCAGCCGCGCGCGGCGCCGCGGAGACAATCATCTCGTACTTCGCCGAAAGCCGTGGCGACGTTGATGCGCTGATGGCCAAGGCCAAGGGCGCCGGCGCCTCGGTGTCTGAAGCGTCGGATGATGACGGCGTCTATTCCGGCTACTTCACCGATCCGGATGGCCATACCTGGGAAGTGCTGTTCGACAGCGAATAAAGCGCACCAAGAGCTTTGAAGCGGCGCGCGGGTCATCGCCCGCGTGCTTTTCTTTTGGGCTCAAGCGTCGATCAGCACGGTTCGTTTTCCTGAAGCTTCGGGCGCGGAGATGACGCCATCGCGCTCAAGCTGTTCGATGAGGCTGGCGGCCTTGTTGTAGCCGATTTTGAGCTTGCGCTGCAGATACGATGTGCTCGCGCGGCGGTCGGCGATAAGTATGTCGCGCGCTTGCGCGATGAGTGTCTGGTCCGATAGCGGGGCAGGCGGCGGCGGAAGCGCTCGCCATGCGGAAATCTCCGGCCAAACCGCGATCAGGTCGGCGGCCGCCTGATGCGCCGTGCTCCATGCGTCGCGCTCGGCGGTCATCATCTCGAAGCGCAGCTGAATAGCATCGTCGTTTTCGGCGTCTGCGAGGCGCAGTCCGCTTAGCGCATCGTCGCAATCGACATAGATCGCGCCCGGATCAAGATGGACTTGAACACAATCATCGTGGCGAAAATAACCGCGCAAACGGCTAGCGAAGAGATCGAACAGCGCGTCAAGCCCGCCCGCCAGCGAAACTGTCGAGCGCGGGATTTCGTAAATGTAACCAGCTGGTTCGGATTGCATGTGCGCGTTCATGGCGCCGAGACGATCACGCGCCGCGCGGCTGTGCAAGCGTTACGGCGCTGTTTCTGCGTCGATCGCGCGCCGGCTCATATCGCTGAGATAAGCGTAAAGATCGGCGACCTCCGCGTCAGTCCAATGCACGAAACGGCCGCGGGCGACTGGCCCCATCATTTCCAGTTCTGCGCCGCTCGACGGCACGCCTTCTCGCGTCAGCCGCGTGAAATCTGCTTCGCTGTAGGCGCCAACGACGATGAGATCGGGCGCGCTCCCGGGCCACGGCGCGTTGCTGCGCAGGTCGAAGCCGTGGCATTCGTTGCAGCTTGTCATGGCAAGATATTCGCCGCGCGCGATGCGCTGATCTGCGTTGTCTTGCTGCGTGAGCGCGGGGACCTGATCGAGATACATCGGGATCGTGCCGTCTTCGCCGCGGGCGATGGCCAAACGTACTGACCACTCGTTCATGAGGCGCTCATGCCAAGGCGCGAACGCGCCTTGCGGCGCTGCGTCCGAAACTGGGGCTTGCTGCAAGTACGCGATCAGCGCGGCGACGTCGGTATCGCTCATGCGCACGAAATTGTACGACGGCATCGAATAGAGCGCGCGGCCGTCGCGACCGATACCGTGGCGGATTGCGGCTTCGAGCGTCGCCGCCGTTTCGCTGCGCGCGAGCGCTGCGAGATTTGGCGTCTCTACCGCGCCGAACATGATCTCGCCTTCGAGATCGGCGCCGTGGCAGCCGCGGCAGCCGCGCGTCACGGCCAGGTGCTCACCCCAAGCGATCGAGGCGTCGTCGGTTGGGATCGCGGCCGCGAACGGAGGCGGGGGCTCGAACGAGCGGTAATGCGCCTCACTGGCGGCGTAGACCCAGCCCAGAAACAACAGGCCGAGGCCCGCCACGGCGGCCGCGCCAAACCCGATCCACCGCAGAATCTGCATGCGCCCCTCCGGCCCGGAGGCGACCATGCTGCGCAGCGGCTGGCAACAGGGCTCGCCCGCCCTTGCGAGGCGTTCCCCCTTCAGGCATAAGCCCCGGCCTGACCTCCCGGCGGTGCTAGAAAGCAGCGCGGGAGCTTTGGCGTGTCTGGCGGAAGCCATCGCGCTAAGGCGCGGGCGGCACAGGAGTTTAGCTCAGCTGGTAGAGCATCGGTCTCCAAAACCGAGGGTCGTGGGTTCGAGTCCCTCAACTCCTGCCAGCCCGGCTTGTTGGCCGGGCGCAGACGCCCGATGTGACGCTTAGAGAAACAGAGAAGAAGAACGAACCGAATGTCGACCGAGACCGATAACGAATCCGAACCACGCCGCCGCGGCGGGCCGTTCCGCTTCTTTGGCGAAGTGCGCGCCGAGGCGCGCAAGGTGACGTGGGCGACGCGTCAGGAAGTGACGGTCTCGACGATCATGGTTGTGATCATGGGCGTCACGGCCGCGATCTTCTTCTTCCTGGTGGACTCGCTTCTGCGTTTATTGGTCAGCCTCGTTCTTGGTTTTGGTGGTTGAGCAACATGGCAGAAGCACAAGAACCGCAAGCCACGCAAAGCTCGCCGCGTTATGCCGGCAAGGCGCGCTGGTACATCGTGCACGCGTACTCGAACTTCGAGCAGAAGGTCGCTGAAGCGATCCGCGAGCAAGCCGGCCGCCAAGGCCTCGAAGAGCAGTTCGAAGATATTCAAGTGCCGACCGAGGAAGTCACTGAAGTCGTGCGTGGTTCGAAGAAGGTGCGTCAGCACCGCCACTTCCCGGGCTACGTGCTGGTGAAGATGGAAATGACCGACGAGGCCTATCACCTCGTGAAGAACACGCCGAAGGTCACCGGCTTTCTCGGCACGCAAAGCAAGCCGCAAGCGGTGTCCGACAAAGAAGTCGAGCGCATCTTGGGCCGCGTTGCCGAAGTCGGCGCCGCCAAGCCGCGCAATCTCATCCATTACGAAGTGGGCGAGCGCGTGAAGGTTTCAGACGGTCCGTTCCAGAGCTTCGAAGGCACGGTCTCGGAAGTGGACGAAGATAGCGGGCGCTTGAAAGTGGCCGTCATGATCTTCGGCCGCGAGACGCCAGTCGATCTCGAATACGCCCAGGTCGAAAAGCTCCGCTAATCTCAGTCGGCGAGGGCGTAGCGGATAGGCACGCGGACACGGCGGCCGATCGCGATGCGCGTGTCTTCGGGCGAGGCGACATACAATTGTGAGAGCCGCATCGCTGCCGCTCCGAAGCCGTAGCCTTCGGGCGTTTCGCTCTTGATCGTGCAATCGAGCCGGTATGCGTCGGTGATCAGGCAATCCAGATAGACCAGTCCCTCGACGGCGTCGGCGATCGCCTGTGGAGGGTAGGTGTCGCGAAAATCGCGCGCAGATGGCTGCTCGCTCGCCCATGGGACCGGTTGCACAGATTGCGCGGATGCCGGCGTTGCGAACGTGGCGAACAAGAGTGCGATAGCAGCGCGTTTCATGCTCAAGCCCTAGCCCAGCGGTAGCGTTTGTTACAGGGGAAATGCATTGGGCGCCGGCGCTGGTCACGCTATCGCGCGTGCATGATCAATCGTTTGCTTGGCTGCACACTTCTGGCTCTTGCGCTGACGGTGGCGAGCGCGCACGCGCAAACCGAAGAAGAAATCATCGTTACAGCGCCAAAGCGCGGCGAGAGCACAGCGCAGGATTTGCCGATGGCGCTGAACGCGTTCGGCGCGGACGAGCTGCGCGCGCGCAATGTCGAGGATCTGCAGTCGCTTTCGTACGCGATGCCGAATGTGCAGCTGGAAGATATTGGGACGGCGCGGGGGATCGCGAACTTTTCGATCCGCGGCGTTGGGATCAATTCGTCGATCGCATCGGTGGATCCTGCCGTCGGCGTGTTCGTCGATGGCATGTATTACGGCCTGAACGCCGGCTCGCTGACTGATCTCTTCGACGTCGAAGCCATCGAAGTTCTGCGCGGGCCGCAGGGGACGCTCTATGGGCGCAACGTGACGGGCGGCGCAGTGCTGGTCCGCACGCGCGGGCCGAGCGATGTGTTCGATGCGCGCGCACGAGTGGCGCTGGAGACGGGCACGAACCTGATCGCGGAAGCCGCTATCGGCGGGCCGATCGCGGAGAACCTCTTATCCGGCCGCTTCGCAATCTATCACGGCGATGATGAGGGCTGGCTCACCAACGATTTCGATGGCTCATCCTTCGGCGCCAATGAAACCAACATCTATCGCGGTTCGCTTCGGCTGACGCCGGCGCGCGATTGGGAATTCATCGTGCGCGCCGAGCAGGGTTACGTCGATGGCGATGGGCCTGCTGGCCAGAACCACGCGCTCTTCTCGCGCGATAGCTTTGATTTTTCCATCGACAATCGCGGTTATGCGCGCACCGAATGGGAGCAAGTACTGTTGGAAGCGAATTGGCGCGTCGCGTTTGGCGATGGCGTCATCACCAGCATCAGCGGTTGGCGCAATGTCGAAGTGCCGTGGGCGGCGGATATCGATTCAACGCCGAATTTCGTATTTCACACGCGCGTCTTGAACCTGCACGAACAATGGAGCGAGGAGCTTCGCTATGCCGGGACGTTCGGGCCTGTCGGGCTGACGGCTGGCGTGTTCTATCTCGAACAAGAGCTTACCTATATCGACGAACGCAATTTCTCGCCGACCTTTCGCCGCACGGGCGGCGGACGCGGCGATTTCACCAGCTGGGCAGCGTTCGTCGATGCTGACTGGGCGTTGAGCGATACGCTGACGCTGAGCGGCGGGTTGCGCTACACGCGCGAAGAAAAGTTCAGCCAGATTTCACGCGTGCGCCGCGCGATCGACGATCTCGATGGGCCGGGCGTGCTCGTGCCGGGCGAGGGTGTTGCGGGTGGCAGTATCGATGCGCGCTCGCTCGTCTTCTCCGACGCGCCGTTTGATCAAGAATGGGATGATCTTTCGCCGCGCGTCGGCCTGCAATGGCGGCCCAATGCCGATACGAACATCTACGCCAATTGGTCGCGTGCATTCCGCGGCGGCGGCGCCAACTTCCGCACTGCATCGCTCGGGCTTGCGCCGCTCGCGTACGATCCGGAAGAGCAATCGACGTTCGAGATCGGTTGGAAGCAGGACTTCGAGCGCGGGCGCTTGAACATCGCACTCTTCCACAACGAGATCGAAAACATGCAGCGCGAGACGAACCAGGCTGACGCCATTTCCGGCGTGCAGCAGATCGTCTTGAACGCTGGCGATGCGACGATCTGGGGCGGCGAGATCGAGGTGCGGTTCGATGTGACCGAACGCTTCACGATCTCGGCGCAAGCGGGTTACGTGCACGGCGAATATGATCGCATCACCGAAGATCTGAACGGTGATCTCGTGATCAATGACGCTGACTATGCGCTCGAAATTCCGCGCCTCGCGCCGTGGAGCTATGGCGTTGCGTTCGACTATGAGCGCCCGTTTGGCGAAGGCGTGGCGCGGGCGCGGCTCGCATACAACCATCGCGACGACGCGTTTTACAATGACAACAATCTGGGCCGCTTGAACGAAGCCGATATGGTCGATGCGCGCTTGGGCTTCGATCACGATAGCGGCTGGGGAATCGCGCTCTACGGAGAGAACCTGCTCGATGAGGCGACCTTCGGCGGCGATACCGTGCTGCCGGCGACGGCTGCGTTTGGCTTCTCTGGCGGCGAACGACCAACGTTTTCGCCTCTGAACAAAGGCCGCGTGCTCGGCGTCGAGCTGCGCTGGCGGAATTAATCGCGGAGAGGAGTCGCTTCCCGGCG
>LNFM01010379.1_pt1 | contig 13131 bp, 6 predicted proteins | sample 596031 | NCBI WGS metagenome assembly LNFM01 (sample SAMN04254537, study PRJNA301005) | activated carbon metagenome | isolation source: dual media filters at the Ann Arbor, Michigan drinking water treatment plant | place: USA: Ann Arbor
TCAAGAATTGAGACTTAATATGTGCCATCACCGCATTAGCAGCCTCTGTTGGTATCGCTTCATAATCATGCCGTGAATACACATTACGACCATACTCAGCCCAGTGTGCTTTAACAATTGCTTCTACGCTAGATTTTTTACTCGCGATAATATTGAGCCAGCATAACACTGCCCATAAACCGTCTTTCTCACGCACGTGATTACTGCCTGTGCCAAAGCTTTCCTCGCCGCACACAGTCACTTTATCCGCGTCCATCAAATTACCAAAAAATTTCCAACCTGTTGGCGTTTCGTAGCAAGGAATATTGAGTTTTTCAGCCACTCTATCCACCGCGCCACTGGTGGGCATAGAGCGCGCAACGCCCGCCAAACCTTGTTTATAAGCAGGTATTAACTGTGCGTTGGCGGCAATAATCGCCAAGCTGTCTGACGGCGTCACAAAGAAGCGCTTGCCTAAAATCATATTGCGATCACCATCGCCATCTGATGCCGCGCCAAAATCAGGCGCTACCTGTGTTTTAGTATCAGGCGCATAAAGCACGTCCACCAATTCATGCGCGTAAGTCAAATTAGGGTCGGGATGGCCGCCGCCAAAGGTTTCTGAAACCGCACAATTCATTAAACTAGTTGCTGGTGCACCTAAACGATTAACCAAAATCTCTTTAGCATAAGGACCAGTCACCGCATGCATGGCATCAAACTTTAGACTAAACTCAGATTGCAATAAATACTTAATTTTTGGAAAATCAAATAGTTGTGCCATTAAATCAGCATAATCACTCACTGCATTGATCACTTGTACGCTGAATCCGCCTAGTTGAGTTTCACCAATCTTGCTTAAATTAATATCAGCAATATTGGCTATTTTGTATTGTGTAATGGTTTTGCTCTTGGCAAAAATGGCTTCAGTAATTTTCTCTGGCGCTGGTCCTCCATTGGCCGTGTTGTACTTAATACCAAAATCTTCTGTAGGGCCTGCAGGGTTATGACTAGCCGATAAAATAATGCCGCCAAAGGTTTGATAGTGTCGAATCACATGCGATGCCGCAGGCGTGGACAAAATACCACCTTGCCCCACTAACACCTTGGCAAAACCGTTAGCGGCCGCCATTTTAATAATGATTTGAATCGCTGTTTGATTATAAAAACGCCCATCGCCACCCACCGTTAAGGTAGCGCCAGCCTCAATTGTCAGCGTATCAAAAATACTTTGTACAAAGTTTTCAAGATAATGTGCTTGTTGAAACACCTTCACTTTTTTTCGCAAGCCAGAGGTGCCAGGTTTTTGATCTAAAAAAGCTTGTGTTTGAACAGTTTGAATACGCATGGCTTGAATGTGCATGTTAAGTCTCTATTGATTTTCAGCCATTATAAACGAACAAAAAGCGCAATTAATGCGCTTTACTGATTCATTTTTTAGCTACCTTATTAACGACTCATTTATTTTTAGTGGATTCGACACATTCACTAATCTAAACGCTTTCCAAAACTCATTTAATATGTTGTTAAACTCGTTTATAAAATAGGCTCATCATAGACATATGCCCTATCAAAATCAGTGAAATCCAGTTTTTGGCTTACCATCTTTTAAGACTTTAATCGTAAGCATCGTATATTTTTTATATTACTTTCACTCCATAATAGGAAACCCATCTTCACTTACAATCAGCCAGCGGCCACCCTTCTCAACTAGGTCTAATGCTTTTAACATTGTTTGCTTTTGCTCACTATCTGTCACGGTTTGCGTAAATACTGCGGTTGCTTGATCACCATTTGGCATAATTGTTAAATAGGCGGTTTTAATTGCTGGGTTACCCGCGCGTGAAATTTCAAGCTTACGTTTTTTCTCCCATGCTTGGCGGCTAATACCGTCTGGCGGAATAAATTCAGTGGCATAGCTATTAAAATATGTTTCTATATTTTTATTCACTAATGCGCTCATCCATTTAGCCACCGCCAATTCTACTTGTACTTCTTGTGCAGATTTTGGCGCATCCTCTTGCAACACAGCAGCAGGCGAAATCGCTTGCTGTATAGCATCAATATCGGCTTGCGTAGCATTAACCAGCTGTGCCTGTTTTACTTTTGCTAAGACGGCGGCTTGATGCACCTTAGCACGCTGATGGTAGCTGGGCGCTTTATCAAAATCATAGCGCAAGCGCATAGACATATTTTGGCTAAAAAATTTATCGCGCATTTCGGCTTCATAGCTGGCTAATAAGCTTACTTGGTCGTTTTCATCATCGCCTGTTAACAGCAAACTAGCACCCGCCACAAAACTTTCACGCGCAATATTCACGCTGGGGTTATTAAATGTGCCGCCCCCAGCCAAAAAGCGTGCTGACCTTGTCTGCCCAATATCCCCAAACTCATGCAACCAAAGCGCATGAATGCCCAGATTAGCACCCCAATCCTCTTGTTGCAGATTCCACAAGGCTTTTGCGCCAATGCCTGAGCGTAGTGAATCGGTGTTTTTATCGCCCACTACTAAGGCAATCGGCGTGCCTGCTGTTTCCGTATAAGATGGGTCTCCCCCGCGGCCTATACCGTTAATGCCGTTAATAGTTTTGCCTTTTTCTTGATAACCCGATTCTTCCAGATGGTTGTAGCGCAAACTGGCAACGGGAATAAATTGAATATTCTCTGTGAGCTGAAACGGGTAACCTGCATCAATATGACTGCTGAATTGCCATGCATCGTAATCCGCCGTGGCAATGCGCCCAAGCGCCACTCTTCGCGTGTCTATCACATGCCGTCCTGCGCCAACCGCTGCGTTTAAATACCAATCTTGCATATCCCATGCGCCATACACTGCGCCAAAATAGCTATTAGTGTTAATCGTATTATTGTCAGTCAAACCGCTGTTATCAATATTGCCACCAGCAAAGCTAAACAATGCGCCTAATCTAAACGTTTGTTGTGCGCCTATATCGCGGTCTAAGCCGACGACGAAGCCGCTTGAGTGCAACCTGAAACCATCAACACCTTCGCGTTTATCTTGTGTACCTTGGTAGCCAAATCCTTGCACCCAAATGCCTGTGCTTGGTTTGGTGTTATCCACCGCACCAGCGTTGTTATCCAAACTGGCCACACTGACTTTTTTCTCGCTGGCTAATGTTTGTTCAACCAACCGATTATCCAAAATACCAAATGTGCGATCGGTATTACCAATTACCATACGCGCAAGACCATCATGGATTTCTGGACGCAAGCGCTCCGTTGCGCGTTGTAATTCTTGATTGCTTAAGCCTTGAATTTCCATTTGCAAACCAGCAATCACAGGGTTTGTGCTCGGCCCATCAATAATTGCCATGACCGCATTAGTGCCAGCTTGCGTTGGGTTAAGCGCTTGTGGAATAACATTTTGGGCGGTTAAGACGATATCACCTGTGCTATCGCTACTGGTAAATTGCACAATGCCACTGTTAACTATATTGGGCTGGCCTGTTGAGTTTGTGGCCACTGTGAACGTATCGCCACTTTTAATATAAATATCTTTAAACGTAGGCAAAAACTGGCTGTTACTACTAAAGGTACCAACGCCACCCTGTACATCAACTTTGCCGTTGCCTATAGGCAAAATACGAAACGCTAAACTTGATGTGTCAGTAAAAGTGGCGTTGCCGTTTACAACAAGTGTTGCATCGCGCACTGAGATAAGACCATTGTTCACTAAATTAGCATTAATCACGCCGATGGCATCGGGTGTTAATGGAAAGTTTGATGTTGGAGTAAGGTAATCGTAATTACCAAAATACCCGTAAAGGTTAAAGCCTTGGCCCAGTGTGACAGTATCGGCATTAATATTGCCAAACTCTGAAAAGAATACATTGGCATTAATATTCACATCACCGCCTGTCGCATCTAGCTTTCTAATATCAAAAAAAGCATTGGCTGTAATATTGACTGTATTTGCCTGCAATGTTGCATCAATGGCACAGCCAGACCCAACTTGAGGTAAAACACAGCGCAAATTTACAGTGTTATCGCCCAAGCCATTGGTAAAAATATTAGTGCCAAAGTTACCAGTTGTGAGTGTGAAAAACGGGGTGCCGTTAAATGCAGGTACTGGGTTAGATAAATTAAAATTAAAGGTATTGACTGAATTCACTACATCATTAATGCGTATTTCGTTGCCGCCAGCCTCATTAAATGTACCATTATTGGTAAAGGTAAAAGTTTTAGCGCCAGCAATTGTATTAGTAGTAGTGGCTACTCCGCCAACTACTTCCACCACTTCTGCATCGCGCTGATCCACATAAATATTGCCATTTATATAGCCGCCTGCTTCATTATTAATAGTATGGTCACCGTTACCCAGATAAATATTGCTATTAATAAAAGCTAAGTAACCGTTATTAATCACACTGTTTCTCACGCCAACTTCATTAGCCGCATGCGCCAATACTAAAGAAGGATTGTTTTTTTGCGCCGCCAGCAACAAAGGATTTTGATCAACTAATACAATATCACCCTGTATACCGCTGCCATCTTGATTGGGATTGATATTATTTATTGTCGTCAATCCAGCACCGTAATTGGCAATCGCCCAATGCCCTTCGCCCAAGGTATCGCCAACGGTATTGGAGTATGAGGTATTAATGATTGACGATTTATTGGTAATATTAATCTCCGCCGCGTTACCATAAAGCGCAGCAGAAAAATCCCCTGTGGCTTGCACGCTAGGAAAGTAAGCCGAAAATATCGAAAAATTAGGGCGTGGGCCAATTTGGTTAATAAAGTTAAAAGTGGCTGTATCTGCATTGGCACGGATCGCACTCGCTACGCCTATAGTTGCGCCATTATTGAGTAATTGCCCGTCACCATCTGCGCTAAATGCACCAGGGTCTATGGTTAAGCCAGGCTCTATCACGGCAGGAATAATCACTGCAGGCGTAATCAAATTGCCATCTTGGTCATACACATCTTCACTTACCACAATTTCTTCACTGATGACTAAATCGCCTCTATTCACAATAATATTGCCACTATTATCCACTGTGGCTGCATTATTCCCGTTGGTTTGTATGGTGCTAATCGTGTCTTGTGAAATGGCACTGTGGTCATTAATAATCTTAATATTGGGCTGATTATTCAGGTTAACCGCACCGCTGGCGTTGTCTAGTGTTACGTTTCCAGTAATGGGCGTGCTATTTGTGCTATTACCTGAGCAAGTAAAATTGCCGCCGCCATTATCCACACAATCGGCATGCGAATAAGCCGTAAAAACGAAAGCACTAGCACCTAATAGTGTGTTGATGATTAAAGCAATTGGCTTATGCTTAATAATTAGTTTGCTTTTAAATAGATTAAGCGTATTCATTATTTGTTCTCCACTGCTAAGCTTGCTTGCACTTGTTTAATTTTTAGCGCGCTATTTTTTTGATTTTTGGGTGGAGTTTCACCCTCTGTCAGCTTTGCTTCACGCGTTTGTGCGGCGTATTCACCCACTATCAACCAACGGCCATTTTGCTGTTCAAAGTAAAGCATTTTTTTACGCACTTGCTCTACCTTGTTTACACTAAACGTTTGCTTAAACACAGCTGCCATACGTTTGCCTTGTGGGGTTACCAACAAATCTTTCACCGTGACAATGGCATTTGGCTCACTAACCATGTCTATTTTTTGCTTTTCTTGCCATGCGCTGTGGCTCATGCCAACAGGTGCAAATGTGGGTGCGTAGTGCTGCAATAACTTTTCTGAATTGCCCTCCATTAGGGCCGATTTCCAAGACTCAACAGCCGCTTTCACATCTGATTTGGCGTTAAGCGTAGATTGCGCCGTACTCAACTTAAGCACTGGCAGTGTCGATATTTTGGCCATATTTTTTTGCAACTCCAGCTCTTGCGCTGATGGCGGTGGTGATTCTGGTGGCAATGTATCTGGCTCTGTCATGCTAATGTTATTGGGCGGCAATGCTTTTTTAGAAGCATCAAATTCATAAGCAAGCGTTGCCCACAAGCCGCGCGGTGCACCGGCAGACATAAACTGCGTCGATGTCCATTCGCTGGAATTGTAATTAAACCCGCCAGGGCCGATTGCGCCATTCACAGATGGCGCAAATGGGGTTAATCCCAAACGGCCCGCAGAGAAATATTGCTTATCCAGCAGGTTATTCACAATTAAGCCTGCCTTCCAGCTTTTATTAAAGTCATAACTCGCTCTAAAATTAAGCACGGCATAGCCAGGCGATTTACCATTTCTTTTAAAATCAGCTGTAGGAATAGTGATTTGTGCCGCCTGCCCTGTGGCATCCAAACCTGTTGTGACAATTCCTCGGCCAGGCCCTGCCGTATGTTCGTTATTTTCATTGCCGCGCACAAATGCATCGCTGTGGCCTACCATGGTTAAGCCCACTTTTAATGCGGGCGTTACTTTATAACCCCAAGTAATATTCACGTTATGCAGCGGCACGCCTGGCAAACGGTCACCTGGCTTAACGCCAATTTGCCCATACAACGGATTTCTTGTATCGTTACTTAAAAAAGAGCTGTTATTCAGGCTGATCATGCGAAAATCAGATTGAAACGTGGCTTCAGTCAGTGAGTAGTTGATTCTGAAATCTGATCGACCATATTCGCCAGAAAGGCCAAACTCAATACCACGACGGCGGGTTGCGCCTACATTTTGAAAGAAACTTAAAGTAGGGGTTGGCGAAACTAAATATAAATCATCTTTTAAATTGGTTTGATAAGCGCTGAAATTCCACTCTAATAAATCTTTAAATTTACCGCGCGCCCCAAACTCGGTGGTTTGCGCCACCACTTGCGGCAAGTAAGGGTCACCCGATAGCGAGCTAGGCAAGTTACAACCGCGCCCATCTAACAAGCTACGTGGTTTAGAGCCTCTTACAGTAATAGTTTCGCCAGGGTAGCGTCTGCGCAACTCTTCAATCTCCACTAGATTGGCAAACTCATCGAAACCATACTGCACAATGGTTCCGTCATAAGCACAGCCCAATTCAATCACAGAGGGCACTCGTGTGCCTTGGTTCCAGCTGGCATAAAGGTTCAGCTGTGGCGTCGCTTGCCAAGTCACCCCCGCAGCGGGGTTAAGCGAGCGGTAATTAAATTTTTCGGTGATTTTTTTATCTAAACTATTAACCGTTCTATTTGTTCTTGCCAATCTGTCTTCTAATGGCACTGGCGCGTTAAGGCTGATTGGACAATTGCTTAAATCTGAACCTGGGCAAATGGTGGCGAAATCGTAACTATTTAGTAAGTTTGCGATATTAGAGCCGATGCCATTTACTTTTTGTGGCGCCAAATTATTTTTTACATTGGTGTAGTTATAACGTGCAGAAAAAGAAAAATTCAGGGTTTCGGTTGGTGTCCAAGTTTCACTAAAGTAAGCACTCTGTGTTTTTAACTTACCGTCAAAATCATTAATCGTCACATCATGATCGGCCGCATAAAACTCTTTACCTAACTGAGCTGGGTCATTAAACACATTGCGATTATCATCAATCTGCCCATAGCGTTGCTTGCCCAAATAGCTGGCAGAAGACGCATCAACCGATGCGCCCACCATAAATTTGTGGTAATCTGTGTTCCAATTAAGCTGAATTGCACCACCTTGTGTTTCTTGCTCAATATTAGAATTGGTAATTACAGCAGTTGGTGTGCCTGCTATTACTCCAGTGCCATTGCCTGCAACAATGCCATTAATATTGGTCAGCGCACCGTCTCTGCGCCGCCCGCTAAAAGAGCCATCTTGCAAATTATCAGCCAGTATCGCAACCCCATTATCATTCGATATTTGGTCTGAAGGATCTGAACAATCGGCTAAATTGACCGGTGGTTTAAAGATGATAAAAGTTTGGGTGCCATTATCGTCAAAACTAAATTCTTCACTGGCAGAAATTCCAGGTCCGATGTTATTTTCCATAATACTGCCATCTTTTGAACCGCCAAAGATGGCAATAAATCGTGCTAAATCCGCAGCAGGAATAGTGGGGTTGAGCGGACCGGCCAGTGAAAAATCGGCGACAGAACCGCCATTGGCATTGTAATCGGCATAAAAAGCGCTGGGATTGTCTATGTCTAATGGGTCAAGATAATAATCGGGCACTCCATCAGCATTGGCATCTGTAAATGCACAAGTGTAAGTTTTGCCAGGCGTGGGTTCGCGTGTTGCACGAAATGCATCTCTAAACGTGTCCACATCAATAATGTCGCCAGTGGTAGATACGCGATTACTGCCACGTTTATATACCATGCCTGTGATATTAAACGTGTCGCTTACATCAAACGCACCTGAGATTTGAAACTGTAGCAATTTATTGCGCGTTTCGTCTGGTGAGGTAAAAACTGCCTTAGGATCTCTTTCATATAGCTCAATCGGCACAGTGCCGTTACCCACCAGCTTATTCACCGCCGCAAGAGAAGAAAAAGCCAGCGAAGCGCGTTCGCCTTGCCACTCTAACTTACCAAAGGCTTGATTCACTTTGCTGGGCGAATTATCTCGCCAGCCATCTTCAATAAAAAAATTACCCGCGCCAAATGCGGCAAAATTACCATTATTTGCACCGCCCGATATTTGCAATTGTTTACGCCCAAACGAGCCAGCCAATACTTCTGCACTTACCCCTTCAGTGGTAAAACCACTTTTAGTTTTAACCGCTAGCGCGCCGCCTAATGTGTTTAAGCCAAACAATGGATTAGATCCTGGATACACATCCAGGCCTTCTAAGGCATTAGTTGGAATCAAGTCCCAATTCACCACATCGCCAAAAGGCTCATTCACGCGAATTCCGTCGAAAAACACACTTAAGCCTTGTGGCGTACCCAACTGTGGCGAAGCCGTAAAGCCGCGATAAGTCACATCCATTTGAAACGGGTTGCCTTGGTAATCATTCACATTTACCGATTGCAATTTGCTATTCATTAAATCAGTTAAGCTTAGCGCGTGTGCTTCTTTAATTTCTTTTGCGCTAATGCTTTGAATATTGCCTGGAATTTGCTCTTTAGTTAATGCAAGCCCTGGTAATGGTCCAACTTCTTTGAAACGCTTAGCCCTAACATTCACATCTTTTAGCTGTATTTTCTCTTCAATTGTTGAAGAAGACACATTTGCTTTTGGTAAGCTTTTCAGCAAATAGCCGTCCTTATTATCGGGCACTACTTCCAACCCAGTATTCTTGAGTATTGCGTTAAAACCTTCTTGTCGGCTGTAATTTCCTTTTAATCCTTGTGTGGTTTTTCCTTGAGTCAGTTGCGGGTCAAAAATTAGTATAACCCCAGATTCAGCCGCATAAGCACTTAAGGCTGTGCCCAAGTTGCCTGCAGGGATATTAATTTTGCTTTTAGGTAATGCAGCGCCAACTGCTTTATCTTCGGCGTGCGCTTCTGGAAAAAACCATAAAAAAAGCACTATTACTAACAGCAGTAAAACAATGATTACAATGGCTTTATAAGCATATGCTGCAAGTTTATTGCTATCTAATTTGTGTGTGAAATGTAGCCTCTGCATAAAATCCTCTTGCCATAACATGATGTGATATTGCTGTTATGCCAATCGAGAATTAAAAAGTGCTAATAATTTTTTAACTATTTTTTAAAAAGCTAAATATTTTTTAAAAACACGGTTACAGACCACTATGTACTAGCTACCTAATAACAAATAGCACATTTTAAAGCGCAACTATTTTTGTAAAAAATTTTGTGTCCGTCTGAATTTTGACTGGGAATTTTTCTGCAATATGCTGCAAAGCTGTATCCGTATTTTGTATGGGAAAAGAGCCTGATATTTTTATGTCTGCTACAGCTGGGTCACATTGCAATAAGCCAGAACGGTAGCGTGATAACACTTTAACAAACTCGTCTAGCCGCATATTATCGACAACAACAAACCCTTTTGCCCACAATGTATTCAGAATACTGGCTTCAGCTTTTTGTGAAATTTGGCTCGCCGAAAATTTAATCGACTCGCCAGCCTGCAAAGTAATATTATCTTGCCTACTATTTTGCGTAGTAATCCTCACTGCGCCTTCATAAACGCTTACCAGTGTGTATGCACTAAAATCCCTCACCATAAAACGCGTGCCCATCGCCACCGCCCTACCGTGCTGCGTCATCACAACTAATGGACGATAGGGTCGCCCCTGCTCATGCGCAGTTTCAATCAACACTTCGCCAGCAATCAGCTCAATCAAGCGCTCAGAATCGGTAAAATGAATATTAATGCTAGTTGCGGTATTTAATATAAGCCTGCTACCATCTGCCAGCATCACGTTTTGCTGACTACCCGTAGGTGTTCGATAATCTGCCAAGAATGGCTGCCATGGCTGGGTTTGATAGCCTGCATAACCTAAACCACCAGCGCCTATCAACACAGCTAATTGTTTAAGCACTAATCTGCGTTGCGGCGATGGTGCGCTATACATCTGCTGTAATGTTTGATTAATGTATTGATGATTAGCAACAGTTTTAAATTGCCGTGTAGTTTGCTCAATTTTTTGCCAGGCCTGATTGTGCAAATCATCTGCTTCTTGCCATTGTTTAAAAGCAATAAAGTCCCGCTCTGTTGCATCGCCTGAAGAAAGCTTAATAAACCAGTCACCCGCCTGATCTAAAGTACGGCTCTCCAAATCCTGTTTATCTGAAACATGTTGAAGCGTTTGGCGTAGCATAATCAATCTTGTTGAAGAGCAACACAATGTAACAAAGCTTTTTTAATATAAAGCCTAACTGAGCCCACTGAAATATGTAAATTAGCCGCTATTTCTGCATGCGTTAAGCCATCAACCTGTGAAAGCAAAAATGCTTTTTGCGCTTTATAAGTGAGTCCACTCAATAGCGTATCAATTCTAATCAATAATTCTAAAGCGATTGCCCTTGATTCTTCAGACGGAATTACAGCTAGAGAAAGATGCGCTATCTGCTCACAGTAAGCTCTTTCAATATCGCGCCTACGGATATGATTCACCATCAACCCGTGCGCAATTGTCGTTAAGTAAGCACGCGGTTCTACAATGGTTAATGATTCAGTTTTTTGCAGTAGTTTTAAAAAAGTATCCTGCGTTAAATCCGCCGCATCCTGGCTAGACCCGAGTTTTTTGCATAACCAAGCATAAATCCAGCGCTGGTGGCTTTGATAAGCATTCAAAAAATCAATATTATCTATTACGCTTGATGTGGTCATCACACACTCTCTCATCATATTCTGAAAAGAAAGTTGCAAGATTCGTACCTCTATTAAAAAAACTTAAGTCACTGATATTGCTACAATTTATTACTAAGCATGTGGTTGATATCAACCAAACCTTTGGTTGAGTTGGTTGAATATATCAATCATCAAAATCCAGATTCACGATGTTAAATAATGACAGAGACTATGGACAATGCTCCTCAATTGCAAAAAATTGAATAAATTTGACTGAAAATATGCCAGAAAGGAAGAAGAGAGAAAGAGTAACTAAGAAAAATTCAGTGCATGCAAAAGATTAAAACAAAGACAATCAAATTGGTCGGGACAGCAAGATTCGAACTTGCGACCCCATGCCCCCCAGGCATGTACGCTACCAGGCTGCGCTATGCCCCGAACCGCACTACTGTTGATGTAGTGAGCATGCATTATAAATCAAATAACTACGTCATCAAAAGCCATTTTCGGTTTACTACCACTAAACTTGATATAAACTTTTATTGGCGAATCCTGATTTTATTAAATGGCTAGAACTTTAAAAACAAAGCCGCTATAAAAGCGGCAATGTTAAATTATTTAAGCAGACTATTTAAGCGCGCAATAGTTGAATTACTGAGCGTAATTCATTTTTAAAATAGTAAAAATCAAAATCAGTGCTGAGCTGAGTTTGCTCTGCGGCTGGAGTTGGTGCGATTGTTGGCGCTGATACTGCAGTTGTCTCAACAGCTACTTCGGCGCCATCTAAACGATTGCGTGCACCGCTGATGGTAAATCCTTGCTCATATAATAATTCACGAATTTTACGGATTAACAATACTTCGTGATGCTGATAATAACGACGGTTTCCCCTACGCTTTACTGGTTTAAGCTGCGTAAATTCCTGCTCCCAGTAACGCAACACATGCGGCTTAACACCACACAGCTCACTAACTTCACCAATCGTAAAATAACGTTTGGCTGGTATTGGTGGTAATTGCACTTTAGGGGCTTGATCTAACATAAGTTAATATGGATCCTATACTTGAGCGTAATGTTCTTCTACTTTACTTTTCAATTTTTGGCTTGCATGAAAAGTCACCACACGGCGTGCAGTAATTGGTATTTCTTCACCAGTTTTTGGATTACGACCAGGACGCTCTGATTTTTTGCGTAATTCAAAATTACCAAAGCCAGATAACTTAACACTATCCCCAGCTTCTAAAGCAGTACGCACTTCTTCAAAAAATGCTTCTACCATATCCTTTGCCTCACGCTTATTTAAGCCTACTTGCTCAAACAACAAATCGGCTAAATCTGCCTTTGTTAAGGTCATATATTCCCCCTGAACATCTTTTTTCGTTAATTTATTACAGTTGATTTTCTATTGCGCGGCTTAATTACGTAAGTTGGCAGCAAATTTGTTTTCTAATAATTTTAGCAATTCCGCCATTGCCGCTTCGGCTTCTATATCCACCAAAGTTTTATGAGTATCTTGCATAAGTACCGATAATGCAAGGCTTTTTTTATTTTCAGGAATACCTTTTCCCTGATATATATCAAATAGTTGCACTTGAGTCACAAGCGGAATACTCGCTTTTGCAATTGCATCAAAAAGGTGCTGAACAGGTAAATCTGCATCTACAATGACGGCCAAATCGCGACGAATCGCTAAAGTTTTTGGCACCTCTACATATTTTGCGACTGGCTTATGTAGTAGTGGCAATGCTTCTAGCTCAAAAAGAAATGTGTTTTTAGCTAAACTATAATGTTGTTGCCGTTTTGGATGCAATTTACCTAACCAACCAATCGCTTTACCATCCAAATATACGCGTGCTGATTGACCTGGGTGCAAAGCGCTATGTTCTTCTACACGATATTCAGCCTTACTACGCGTTAAAGTATCCACAGTGGCTTTTACATCGTAAAAATCCACCTCTTTTGCGGCTACTCCCCACTGCTCAGGCTGAAACGCCCCATAAAACAAGCCTGCTACGCGTAAGTTTTCTG
>LNFM01010380.1_pt1 | contig 13129 bp, 14 predicted proteins | sample 596031 | NCBI WGS metagenome assembly LNFM01 (sample SAMN04254537, study PRJNA301005) | activated carbon metagenome | isolation source: dual media filters at the Ann Arbor, Michigan drinking water treatment plant | place: USA: Ann Arbor
GCGAAGCCGCCACCAAGGATCTGTACCACCTGCCCCCGGAAGAGGACAAGCTGGTGCCGACCGTCTGCCACAGCCTGGACCAGGCCCTGGACTATCTGGACAAGGATCGCTCCTTCCTGACCAAGGGCGGCGTGTTCACCGACTCCATGCTGGATGCCTACATCGAGTTGAAGATGGGCGAGGTCACGAGCTTCCGCATGGCTCCGCACCCGGTCGAGTACGACATGTACTACTCCCTGTAAAGGGGCGACTGCAGGCTGTGATTCGTTACAGCCTGTCGCAAAAAAAGGACGGCTTTGGCCGTCCTTTTTGTTTTCCGTGAACTTTCGGGGTTTGATTTATCAAAGGAATAGCCGATACTCTCAGACCGCCCCTGCATTTCCGATGTGCGGAGAACCATATGAAGAAGCCTTTACTGATGTCATTGACAGCTACGTTTTTCGTAGCAGGTCTGGCCGTGGTCGATCTGGCCCAGGCCCAGGGCCGCATCTACCGTTGCGGCAATGAGTACACCAACACCGTGCAACCCGGCCAGAAGGGCTGCAAGCTGCTCGAAGGCGGCAACGTCACCGTGGTGCAACGACCGCGTGCGACCGAGTCGGTGCGTCTGGCCGCCGTCAACCAGGCGGCCTCGCGCCTGGAGAGCGATCGCCAGCGCCAGCGTGATGCCGATGCCCGCATGATCATCGAATCCGAACTGCGCAAGGCCGAGGCCCGCCAGGCCGAGCTGGTCAGGGAATACAACAACGGCGAGCCCGAGAAGATGGGCCCCGAGTTCCGCAACCACCAGATGTACCTGGACCGTGTGGCCGGTCTCAAGGCCAGCATCGAGCGCAATGAAAGCGATCTGGCCGGCCTGCGCCGCGAACTCGATCGTTTTCCTGACGCCTCTGTATCTGAGTCAAAATAGGCGGCTTGAAACCGACCGCCATTCCCGTCAGCCGCTTCCAGCCCTTCGATCTTCTTGCCACGCTCGTTGCCATCGTGCATGGCGACGGAGCGGTGGTTTATGCCAACGCCGCCCTCGAGGATGCGCTGGGCATGTCCCGCCGCAGCATCGAGGGTTCCGCCCTCGCTGATTACTACACCGAACCCCAGGTCCTGGCCTCAGCCCTTGGCGGGCTGCGCGACAACGAGTTTGCCGCGCTGCGTTATGACGCCTGGGTCAAGCGCCCCGGCCGCGATCCCCTGCCCGTGCACGTGATCCTGACGCAGACCGACCAGCCGGGTGACATCCTGATCGAGATGCTGCCGCTGGAGCAGCAGGCTCGCCAGGAGCGCGAGGAGCGCCTGATCGACCAGGCCCAGGCCAACAAGGAGCTGATCCGCAACCTGGCGCACGAGATCAAGAACCCGCTGGGTGGCATCCGCGGCGCGGCCCAGCTGCTGGAGATGGAGATCGACAGCCAGCTGACCGAGTACACGCGCGTCATCATCCACGAGGCCGACCGGCTGCAGACCCTGGTGGACCGCCTGCTGGCGCCGCACCGCCGTCCGCACGTGGTGGGCGACGTCAACATGCACGAGGTCTGCGAGCGCGTGCGCTCGCTGATCCTGGCTGAGTTTCCCAGGGGATTGCGCGTGGTGCGTGACTACGACACCTCCATCCCCGAGTTTCGCGGTGACCGCGAACAGCTGATCCAGGCCGTGCTCAACATCGCGCACAACGCCTGCCAGGCGCTGGCCGATCGCATTGCCGCAGGTGATGCACGCCTGACCTTCCGTACCCGGATCGCGCGCCAGATCACTTTCGGCAAACAGCGCTACAAGCTGGCACTGGAATTGCATGTCATCGACAACGGGCCCGGCGTGCCGGACTCGATCAAGGACCGCATCTTTTTCCCGCTCGTGTCGGGACGTGAGGGCGGTTCCGGCCTGGGGCTGACGCTGGCACAGACGTTCGTGCAGCAGCACCATGGCCTGGTCGAGTGCGACAGTGAGCCGGGCCGGACGGATTTCAAAATATTGATACCGCTGCCCTGAGAAAGGCAGCATGACCTAAGGGTGTAGCCGACATGAAGCCGATTTGGATCGCAGACGATGACCAGTCCATACGCTTCGTGTTGGAGAAGGCACTGCAACGCGAGCAGATGCCCACCCGCAGCTTCACCAACCCGCGCGAGGTACTCGCCGCCCTGGACGAGGAGGGCGAGGGCCCGCAGGTCCTGGTGAGCGACATCCGCATGCCGGGCGGCTCCGGCCTGGAACTGCTGGAGAAGGTCAAGGCGCGCCACCCCGGCCTGCCGGTCATCATCATGACGGCCTTCTCCGACCTGGACAGCGCCGTCTCGGCCTTCCAGGGGGGAGCCTTCGAATACCTGCCCAAACCCTTCGACTTGCCCAAGGCGGTCGAGCTGATCCGCCGCGCCGTCGAGGAGAGCCAGCGTGAGGAGGTGGCGCAGGAGTCCATCGATGAGGCGCCTGAGATGCTGGGCCAGGCGCCGGCCATGCAGGACGTGTTCCGCGCCATCGGCCGGCTCTCGCAGAGCAACGTCACGGTGCTGATCACCGGCGAATCGGGTTCAGGCAAGGAGCTGGTGGCGCGTGCCCTGCACAAGCATTCACCGCGGGCCAACGGGCCCTTCGTGGCGATCAATACCGCGGCCATCCCCAAGGATTTGCTGGAGAGCGAGCTGTTCGGCCATGAGCGCGGCGCCTTCACCGGCGCGCAGACCATGCGCCGCGGCCGTTTCGAGCAGGCCGAGGGCGGCACGCTGTTCCTCGACGAGATCGGCGACATGCCTTTCGACCTGCAGACGCGCCTGCTGCGCGTGCTGTCGGACGGCCACTTCTACCGCGTCGGCGGCCACAGCGCGGTCAAGGCCAATGTGCGCGTGATCGCCGCAACGCACCAGGACCTGGAGCAACGCGTCAAGGAAGGCGTGTTCCGCGAAGACCTGTTTCATCGCCTCAACGTCATCCGCCTGCGCCTGCCGGCCCTGCGTGAGCGGCGCGAAGACGTCCCCATGCTCACACGCCACTTTCTGCAGCAGAGCGCGCGCCAGCTCGGTGTCGAACCCAAGCGCATCTCGGATGCGGCGCTGGAGCGGCTGGGGCGCTTCGGTTTCCCGGGCAACGTGCGCCAGCTGGAAAACATCTGCCACTGGCTGACCGTCATGGCGCCGGCCCAGGTGATCGAACCGAAAGACCTGCCGCCCGAGATCGGGCAGGCGGCGGGCGAGGTGGCCGCTGCGGTGCCTGCGCCCTCTGTCACGGCCAGCGGTACGCCGGAGCCTGTGGCCCTCGTGGCACCAGCGGCGGCCATGCCCTCGTCCGGTGACTGGGAGAGCGGCCTGCAGGCCGAGGCCATGGCCCTGCTGCTCAGTGGCCGCATGGACGTCTGGGACGAACTGACGAAGCGTTTCGAGCGCAAGCTCATCCTCACAGCCCTGGACACCACACGGGGCCGGCGCATCGAAGCGGCTCACAAGCTGGGCATCGGCCGCAACACCATCACCCGCAAGATCCAGGAACTTGGGCTGGAAGAATAGGACGCCCCCCGAAGCGGCCTCTGGCCGCCTCCCCCCACTGGGGGGCGATGCCCGTGGCCGGGCAAAGCCCGCTCCACGGCATCCCCGCTTTAATACCCTGGAGGCCGCTCGTGCGGATTTGTCCTCAACCGAAGAGCCCGGGGCCGCCGAAGCGTGCGCCCTCGATCTCCAGCATCTTCAGCTTGGTCAACAGCCCGCCATGGGCCGAGAAACCGCCGGTGCCCGTCTGCGCGCCCAGCACGCGGTGGCAGGGCACCACGGGCGCAAAGGGGTTGGCGCCCAGAGCCTGGCCCACGGCGCGGGCCGCGCCCGGTTCACCCAGGCGTTGTGCCACTTCACCATAGGTCAGGGTCTCACCCGGCGGGATGCGGCGGGTGAGTTCGTAGACGCGCTGGTGAAAGGGCGGTACGCCGGCCATGTCCAGCGGCAGGTGCGTGAGATCACGCGGTTCCCCTGGGTGGCCTTCGAGCAGGGCCGTGACGGCGGCGATGGCCTCCAGTACAAAGGGCGGTGGCGTGTCCTCGGCGATCTCTGGAAAGCGGCGTGCCATGCGCTGGCGCGTGCTCGCCTCGTCGGCTTCGGGCAGCTGGACGCCGGTGAGCCCGCCTTCGCTCCAGGCGATGCCACAGAAGCCCAAGGGCGTTGTGAAGAGGGTGCAGCCCAGCGTGTCCATGACCGGCTGGCCAGGGCGCTCAGAGCCCCTGCAACTCCAGCACCACCGGGGCGTGGTCGCTGGGGCGTTCGTTCCTGCGCGGCGTGGGGTCCACGGCGCAGGCCGTGGCCAGGGGCCGGAGCGCTTCGCTGATCAGGATGTGGTCGATGCGCAAGCCCTGCTTGCGGCGAAAGCCCATGTTGCGGTAGTCCCACCACGAGTAGTTCTTCTCGGGCTGCGGGAACAGGCGCACCGAATCCGTCAGGCCCAGATCGACCAGGGCGCGCAGATGGGTGCGTTCCTCGACAGTGCAGTGGATGGTGTCCTTCAGGCCCACCGGGTCCCAGACGTCGGCGTCGTCAAAGGTGATGTTGTAGTCGCCCATGAGTACGAGCTTCGGATGCTGCTGCAATTCGCTGCGCACCCACACGCGCAGGGCATCGAGCCAACGCATCTTGTAGGCGAACTTGTCCGAGCCGGGCTCCTGGCCGTTGGGGAAGTAGGCACCGATCACGCGCACGCCGTTCACCGTAGCGCTGATCACGCGCGCCATCTCGTCCTCGAAACCCGGGATGTTGCGCACCACCGCTTCCAGCGGGGCACGCGAGAGCAGGGCCACACCGTTGTAGGTCTTCTGGCCGAAGCACACGGCCTGGTAACCCGCCGCCGTGAACGCGTCAAAAGGGAACTTGTCGTCGGTGAGCTTGAGTTCCTGCAGCGCCAGCACGTCCACCGGGTTGATCGCCAGCCAGTCCAGCACCTGCGGCAGGCGCACGGTGAGCGAGTTGACGTTCCAGGTGGCGAGTTTCATGGGCGGTCTGTGGTCAGATGTGCAGCATGGCGAGGATGCCCACGCCCATGCCGATGGCGCCGCCGGCGAACATGGCGTACTCCAGCCACTTCTTGCGCGTCAGCAGGGCGATGGCGGCCAAGGCAATGGCCACTTGCAGCACCGTGGTGGCCTGGGCCCAGCGGTGGTGCAGGTGGATCTGCTCGTCGCTTTTCTTGTCCCAGTCCGTGGCTTCGGCTTCCAGCTTCTCGGCCGCGACCTTGATCTCGCCCTTTTCCTTCTCGTAGCGGTCGATCTTGGCCTGGTACTTCGCGCGCTCTGCCTCCTTGGGCGTCAGGTCGCGCGAGACTTCGGCCAGCGACTGCTTGGTGCTCTTGGCCTGGAAGTAGTTCCACTGGTTGGAGGCTTCGGTCTTCTTGAGGGCTGCGTTGTTCTTGTACAGGCCTGCATTGGCCTGGGTGGCGCCACCCATGTAGGCGAAGATGGCGCCCACCGTGGCAATGATGGCCGTGAACAGGGCGATCTGGTTGGTCATGCCGCTGCCGTGCTCGCCATGCCCTCCCTGTTGCGCGTGTTCGAGTTCGTGGTCGTGCGGGCCGTGCACGTGAAAGCCGCCTCCGGACATGTCAGGTTCCTTGTGTGTTGGTGTAAGTGACAAAACTGAATTTCAGGCCGGTGGCAGAAACGTGGTGTTCGCGCTGCGTCTCCTGCCACCCGGGCCCGAATTGTGGGGCAAAGGCATCGCCGTCGAAGGTGGCGTCGATTTCGGTCACCACGGCGCTGCTGGCCAGCGGCAGGGCCTGGGCGTAGATGTCGGCGCCGCCGATGACCCAGGCGTCTTTCACGGCACCGCACAGGGCCAGGGCTTCGGGCAGCGAGTGCGCCACGTGCGCGCCCGCTGCCGACCAGCCTTGCTGGCGGGTGACGACAACGTTGGTGCGCCCGGGCAGCGGGCGAAAGCGCGTCGGGATCGATTCCCAGGTCTTGCGGCCCATGATGACCGGACTGCCCAGGGTGACGCGCTTGAAGTGGGCCAGGTCCTCGGGCAGGTGCCAGGGCATCACGCCGTCCTTGCCGATGGCCCCGTTGGCGGCGCGCGCGAAGATGAGGTGCAGTTTCATGCGGGTATTTTCCGGGAACGCGGCGGCAGCAGCACGGCGGCAATGGCGGCCATCACGAAGACGATGGCCAGGTAGTCCTGCCAGTGCGGCCATTCACCCACGATGACGGTGGCGCTCAGGGTGCCGATCAGCGGGATGGCCATGATGCTCATGGCGCTGGTGGACGGCGGCAGATGCCGTGCCAGGCCGGCCCACAGGGTCTGGGCGAAACCATAGTTGATGAAGGCGCCGTAGGCCAGGCTGGCCCACATGGGGCCGGTGAATTGCCAACTGGGCCAGGGTTCGCTGGCCAGGGCGATCCCCCAGAGGCAGGCGCTGGCCAGGATCATGGTCCAGATGGTGAGGGTCTCCACCGGCAGGGTCAGCACGGCACGGCGCATCAGCAGCGTGCCGATGGCCCAGCAGACCGCGGCGATTTCCATCCAGACGATGCCCAGCGGCCGGCCGCTGAGCGCGGTGAATTCGCTGGAGGTCAGCAGGGCGATGGCGATGGCCACGGCGACGGCGGCCACCGCGACCCGGCGTGTGAGTTTCTCGCCCAGGAAGAGCACGCTGATCAGCACGGTCCAGATCGGCATGGTGAAGCCCAGAATGGCCGCGCGCCCCGAGGCCAGTTCCTTCACCCCCAGGATGGACAGCGTGTGCCAGCCCAGCATATTGGGCGCGCCGATGATGAGCACCGAGCGCCACTCGGCGCCGCGCGGCAGCATGCGCAGGCCCTGGGCGCGGTACCAGGTGTAGAGGAAGATCGCGCCGGCCGTCATGGTCAGCGCGCGGAAGTACATGGGCGAGAGCTCACGCAGGGAGAACTTCATCATCGGCCAGTTGATGCCCCACATCAGCGTGAGGGCGATCAGCGTGAACAGCTGTTTGCGACTGATCACACAGCCACCGGTGCCTTGATGGCCGGGTGGCACTGGTAGTCCAGCACCTCGAAGTCCTCGAACTGGTAGTCGAAGATCGAATCCGGCCGGCGCTTGATGTTCAGGGTAGGGTAGGGGTAAGGCGTGCGGCTCAGCTGCAGCTCCACCTGTTCGTGGTGGTTGCTGTAGATGTGGCAGTCGCCGCCGGTCCAGATGAAGTCACCGACCGCCAGGTCACACTGTTGCGCCAGCATGTGGGTGAGCAGCGCGTAGCTGGCGATGTTGAAGGGCACGCCGAGGAAGATGTCGGCGCTGCGCTGGTAGAGCTGGCAGCTCAGTTTGCCCTCGGCCACGTAGAACTGGAAGAAGGCATGGCAGGGCATGAGCGCCATCTTGCTGAGCTCGGCCACGTTCCAGGCGCTAACAATGATGCGGCGCGAATCCGGGTTGCTCTTCAGGGTCTTGACGACTTCGGCGATCTGGTCGATGTGGCCGCCATCGGGGGTGGGCCAGCTGCGCCACTGCACGCCGTAGACCGGGCCCAGGTCGCCGTCGGGGCGCGCCCACTCGTCCCAGATCGAGACGCCGCGTTCCTTGAGCCAGTTGTTGTTGCTCGATCCCGTGAGGAACCACAGCAGCTCCTGGATGATGGAGCGCAGGTGCACCTTCTTGGTGGTGACCAGCGGGAAACCCTCGTTGAGATCGAAGCGCATCTGGTGGCCGAACACGCTGCGCGTGCCGGTGCCGGTGCGGTCGGTCTTGGTCACGCCCGTGGTGTACACGTGGCGCATGAAGTCTTCGTACTGGGAGCGGACAGGGCGGGAGGTCATGGACGAGATTTTCCTACAAGTCCGGGGCCCGCCCGGCGCGCAGGGGGGCAATCAGGCAGGCTGGTCCAGCAGGGTCAGCAGACGGTCACGCCCCGAGAGCACGTGGCGCTCGGCCAGGGTGCGCGCCCGGCTGGCCGCGCCCTTGCTGATGGCTTCGAAGATGGCGCGGTGCTCGGCATTGGAGCGGCGCATATTGCCCGGCGCATTGAAATAACGGCGCCGGAACAGGTGCAGTTCCTTGACGTGGTCGTCGTAGGCCTGATGGGCGCGCTGGTTGCCCGAGAGCTGCAGGATCAGGGCGTGAAAGCGCAGGTTGTGTTCGTAATAGGCCGTGCTTTCGCCGGCCTCGCAGGCGGCGTCCATCTGGACCAGCAGCTGTTCCATTTCGGCGCGGTGCGTGTCGTCGAGGTGTTCGCAGGCGCGTTCGGCGGCGAAACCGAAGATCAGGGCGCGCAGCTCGTAGATCTCCAGCATCTCCCGCACTGAGATCTGGCGCACGAAGACGCCGCGGTTGGGCACGGCCGTCACCAGGCCCAGGCCGGCCAGCATGCGGATGGCCTCGCGGATGGGGCCGCGGCTGGTGCCCATGCGCAGGGCCAGGGCGGCTTCGTTCAGGCGGTCGCCGGGCTGGATCTCTCCGCTGTAGATCAGGCGCTTGAGCTCCTCCGCGATGGCGGGGGAGAGACCTTGCTCGGTTTTTTCTTTGACGGAGTCCATGGGGCAGGTCGGGCGTTGCGGCTTCGGGGTGGCTGGATGGTAGCACCCGCTACTTGGGGTGGATTGGGGAAAACCATTAAAAGTGTCATCTATTAATGAAAAAGTGTTGACACTTTGGGCTATGGACAGGACACTGCCTCCCAGTTTGACTCGCTGATCTTTCCCCATGCCCCATCTCCCTGCTTCCCCCGCCCTGGCGCGTTTTCGTGTGATCGACCTGACCCAGGTGCGCGCCGGTCCGACCTGCTGCCGCCAGCTGGCCGACTGGGGCGCCGACGTCATCCAGGTCCAGATGCCCGAGCACATGCGTGGCGACGACACCCTGGGCGGTCAGGACGGCTCCGACTACCAGTACACCCACCGCAACAAGCGCTCGATCACGCTCAACCTGAAAGAGGCCGAGGGCATTGCCGTGCTCAAGCGCCTGATCGCCACGGCCGACGTGGTGGTGGAGAACTTCCGCCCCGACGTGAAGTTCCGCCTGGGCATCGACTACGACACCCTGGCCAGGGAGCACCCGCGCCTGGTCTACGCCAGCATCTCGGGTTTCGGTCAGAGCGGCCCCCTGGCCCAGCGCCCGGGCTTCGACCAGATCGCCCAGGGCATGAGCGGCCTGATGTCGGTCACCGGCAAGCCGGGCGACGGCCCCATGCGCGTGGGCATCCCGATTGCCGACCTCTGCGCCGGCATCTTCGCCGCCCAGGGCATCCTGGTCGCGCTGCTGGAGCGCGAGGCTTCGGGCAAGGGCCAGTTCCTGCACACCTCGCTTCTGGAGTCAATGGTCTACATGATGGACTTCCAGACCGCGCGCGTGCTCATCGACGGCGAGGTGCCCACGCAGGCCGGCAACTACCACCCGACCAGCATCCCCACAGGTGTCTACAAGGCGCGCGACGGCTGGATGAACATCGCCGTCTTCGGCTCCAAGATCTGGGAGCGCTTCTGCGACATCCTGGGCGCCCCTGAGTGGGTGACGGATGCGCGTTACCACGACAAGATGGGCCGCTCGGTCAACCGCGACTCGCTCAACGAAGAGATCAACCGCCGCCTGGCCGCGCAGGACCGCGCCTACTGGGTCGAACGTTTCAACGAGGGCGGCGTGGCCTGTGGCCTGATCAACAACGTCCGGGAAGTGTTCGAGGAGCCGCAGATCCAGCATCTGGGCATGGTCAAGGACGTGGTCTCGGCGCACCATGGCGCGCAGCGCCTGGTGGGCCAGCCGGTGCAGCTGGAGCGCACACCCAGCACCATCGCCCGCGCGGCGCCCAAACGCGGTGAGCACAGTGCCGAGATCCTGCACGAACTCGGCCTGGCCGACGATGAAATGAAGCGCCTGAAGGCCCAAGGAGTTTACTGAGATGGCAGAGATCACCTACACCTCCCCCACCGAGCGGGTGCAGAGCTGGATGGACGAGGACGGTAGCACGCTGCACATCCGCTTCAACAACCCCGAGCGCCACAACGCGCTGTCGGTCGACATGTGGGAGGCCGTGCCTGTGCTGCTTGCGCTGGCGGAGCAGGATGAGCGCGTTCGTCTTGTCGTGTTCAGCGGTGCCGGCGAAAAGGCTTTCGTTTCCGGCGCCGACATCTCGCAGTTCGAGGACATGCGCGCGGCGCGCGAGGCCGTGGCCCGCTACGAGCTCATGGCCGAGCAGGCGCTCATGGGCATCTACAACTTCAGCAAGCCCACGCTGGCCTGTATCCGCGGCTACTGCATCGGCGGCGGGGTCAACGTGGCCATGAGCTGCGACATCCGCATCGCCAGCAGCGACGCGGTGTTTTCCATCCCGGCCGCGCGCCTGGGGCTGGGTTACCGTTATTCGGCCATGAAAAACCTGGTGGACCTGGTCGGCCCCGGGGTGGCCAAGGACCTGTTCTTCACCGCGCGCCGTATCAGCGCGGTGGAGGCCAAAGAGGTGGGCCTGATCTCGCGCGTCTGCGCGCCGGACCAGTTGCCCGCGCTGCTCGCCGAATACACCCAGGCCCTGGCCGCCAACGCGCCGCTGACGGTGCGCGCCGGCAAGGCCATCGTGGCCGAGATCCTCAAGCCTTCGCCCGAGGTGGACTTCGACAAGTGCAAGCAGCTCATCCAGGGCTGTTTCCAGAGCGAGGACTATGCCGAGGGCCGCAAGGCCTTCATGGAAAAACGCAAGCCCGTGTTCCGCGGCAAGTGAAGCAGACAAGGACGAGAAGATGAAGTCTTACTGGGCCAAGATCACGGGCGGCAAGATCGCCGTCGAGTTACGCGACATCCCCAAGCCGGATCCTGGCCCGGGCCAGGTGCTGGTGCGCGTGCGCGCCGCCGGCCTGAACCGTGGCGAATTCATCATCGGCCACAGCCTGCAGGCCGAAAGCAGCGCCAAGGCCGCGGGCATGGAAGCGGCGGGCGAGGTGGTGGCCTGCGGCGCCGGTGTCACAGGTTTGAAGCCAGGCGACGCCGTCATGGGTCGTTGTGGCGGTGGCTTTGCGGAGTACGTGCTCATGGACGCGCGCGAGGCCATGGCCAAGCCGGCGAAGCTGAGCTGGGAGCAGGCCGCGGCCGTGCCCCTGACCGGCCTGGTGGTGCACGACATGCTGGTGCTGCAGGGCCATCTGCAGGCCGGCCAGTGGCTGCTGATCCCCGGCGTGTCTTCGGGCCTGGGCGTGACGGCGCTGACCATGGCCAAGGCCCTGGGTGCCAAGGTGATCGGCACTTCGGGTTCACAAGCCAAGCTCGACCATCTCAAGACCCTGGGCCTGGACCTGGGCATCTGCACCCGCGCGCCCGACTTCCATGAGGCCGTCATGCAGGCCACCGGCGGCAAGGGCGTGAACCTGGTGGTCAACGCCGTGGGCGGCACGATGTTCGCGGAGAGCGTGCGTTGCCTGGCCTTCCAGGGCCGGCTGGCCGTGGTGGGTTACGTCGACGGTGCGCTGCACGCCGAGATCGACCTGGATGCCCTGCACGCCAAGCGCCTCACGCTGTTCGGTGTGTCCAACAAATTGCGCAACGCCGACATGAAGGCCGAGGGCGTGCCACCCTTCAAGGCCCAGATCCTGCCCATGCTGGCCGATGGGCGCATCGTGCCGCTGGTCGACCGTGTGCTGCCCTTCGGGCAACTCGCCGAGGCCAAGGCCGCCATGGAAGCCGCCCAGCACATGGGCAAGATCGTGCTGGCCGGGTTGCCCTGAATCTGCATTCCGTCACGACGTTTGCCAACCATAACCAACGAGGAGATACGACATGCATAAACGCAAACTGCTGCTGGCAGCCCTGGTCCTGGGCGCATGCTCCCAGGCCGCCCTGGCCCAGGCGCCGGCCTACCCGAACAAGCCCGTCAAGCTGATCGTGGGCTTCGCCCCGGGCGGCGCGGCCGACTACGTGGCGCGCTCCGTGGGCGATGCCCTGGGCCGCGCCCTGGGCCAACCCATCGTGATCGAGAACAAGGCCGGTGCCGGCTCCAGCATCGCCGCCGACATGGTGGCCAAGTCGGCTCCGGACGGCTACACCCTGCTGATCGCCAGCCCGAGCTCCATCTCGGTCAATCCCGCGCTCAACGCCAAGCTGCCCTACAAGCCCAGCGACCTGCAGCCCGTGAGCAAGCTCACCAGCTCGCCGCTGGTGATCGCTGTCAATCCGGCCACCGGCATCACCTCGGTCCAGGATCTGATCGCTCGCGCCAAGAAGGACCCCGGCAAGCTGAACTTCGCCACCTCGGGCAACGGCTCGGCTCCGCACCTGGGCGCGGCCCTGTTCAGCCAGGTGGCTGGCGTGCAGATGCAGCACATCCCCTTCCGCGGCGGCGGCCCGGCCATCCAGTCGGTGATTGCCGGTGACACGCAGGTCACCTTCGGCACGCCGCCCTCGGTGCTGCCCCAGGTGACAGCCGGCCGCCTGCGCGGCCTCGGCGTCAGCACGCTGGAGCGCACGCCGCTCTTCCCCGACCTGCCCGGCATGAAGGAAGCCGGTCTGCCGGACTACCTGATCGACTTCTGGTACGGTTTCTTCGTGCCCGCAGGCACGCCGCAGCCCATCGTGCAGAAGCTGTTCGATGCCACCCAGGAAGCGATGAAACAGCCCGGCGTGAAAGCCGCACTGGCGCGCGAAGGCACCGATGTGTCGGTCTCCAAATCGCCCACTGACTACGCTGCCTTCCTCGCCCAGGACGAGAAGTTCTGGGTGAACCTGGTCAAGAGCGCCGACGTCAAGCTCGAGTAAGCAGGCGGCTGCGGGGCCCGGGCCCCGCAGCATCGACAGAAAAATCCGAGGAGACATCCCATGCAAACCAAATCCATGCTGATGGCCGCGCTGCTGGCCCTGGTGGGCAGCACGCCGGTCTGGGCACAGGCCGCTTATCCCAACAAGCCCATCCGGCTGGTGGTCGGTTTCGCCCCGGGCGGTGCGGCCGACTACGTGGCGCGCTCCGTGGGCGATGCCCTGGGCCGCGCCCTGGGCCAGCCCATCGTGGTGGAGAACAAGGCCGGTGCCGGCTCCAGCATCGCCGCCGACATGGTGGCCAAGTCGGCGCCCGATGGGTACACCCTGCTGATCGCCAGCCCGGCGGCCATCTCGGTCAACCCCGCGCTCAACCCCAAGCTGAACTACAAGCCCAGTGATTTGTTGCCCGTGACCAAGCTCACCGCCTCGCCGCTGGTGATCGCGGTCAATCCCAACGCCGGCCTCAA
>LNFM01010381.1_pt1 | contig 13129 bp, 11 predicted proteins | sample 596031 | NCBI WGS metagenome assembly LNFM01 (sample SAMN04254537, study PRJNA301005) | activated carbon metagenome | isolation source: dual media filters at the Ann Arbor, Michigan drinking water treatment plant | place: USA: Ann Arbor
GCGTGAAGCGAGACGAAGGCGCACCGGAGGTCCAGGTGTTCATCCCGCGTCATGTGGGTGACGACTGGGCCGACGTGTTCTGTCGCCGCCGCCTGAAGTCCGCCGCTTAGTCGAGCAACTCTCGGAAGACCTCCTCGGAGGTCTTCCCTTTTTCCCACCGCCTTGTTCCCAGGGCGCTGAGAAAAGGGCAGGGCGTGCCCACTCTCTTTCATCGGTAGCTGCCACACCGACTCCAAGGCAGCCTGCTTCATCGCCTTGCGCCTTGCACAGCGCCTCATTCTCAAACTGCACCGTTGACCGTTCCTCTGGGACTGCCTGGATTCGCGAGAAGGTACCGGGCATGGCGGAACAAACATCCTGATCCTCGCGGGCCGCCCGGTCGGGTGCCGGGCCGTGGCGGCGAACACTGACGACGTCGATGCGCGCCACCTTCCCGTCTTCTAAGCCGCCCACGTGGCGGCGAACGCTCCGCCTTTGCCAGGCAACTCTTCGCCCTCCTTCTAAGCCGCCCACGTGGCGGCGAACCTGATCGATCAGATGGAGCTGTTCGAGGACATCTTCTAAGCCGCCCGCGGCGAACACACCACGCTCGGCCTGGTGTTCACCGCCAGCCTTCTAAGCCGCCCACGTGGCGGCGAACATGAAGGCCGAAGGGTTGAGGAACGGGGTGTTCTTCTAAGCCGCCCACGTGGCGGCGAACGATCTGCACCCGCTGTCCGGTTGCCTCGTAGTCTTCTAAGCCGCCCACGTGGCGGCGAACAAGGACATGGTCGACCGCGCCGTCGCTATCCTCTTCTAAGCCGCCCACGTGGCGGCGAACCGCGCCGATGAACCTGCGCGCGACCGCCCAATCTTCTAAGCCGCCCACGTGGCGGCGAACGATCGCCACGCCGTCGAAGTGCTCGGCGGTCGCTTCTAAGCCGCCCACGTGGCGGCGAACACTTCCTCCACCTTCACCCCATTGGCATCCAGCTTCTAAGCCGCCCACGTGGCGGCGAACTTGATTGCGCTGCGCGGCGACAAGTCGGTACAGCTTCTAAGCCGCCCACGTGGCGGCGAACCCAGCCCGGCGCCGCCTACAACGAGCGCAATTCTTCTAAGCCGCCCACGTGGCGGCGAACGCTGCGTGCAGGCGCTCGACGTTGTGCGCAAGCTTCTAAGCCGCCCACGTGGCGGCGAACCTCACCAGATAGCGCTGGCCGACCTGGGTGGACTTCTAAGCCGCCCACGTGGCGGCGAACTTTCCGCTTGCCTGATCCCGGCCGACCTGCCGCTTCTAAGCCGCCCACGTGGCGGCGAACATCGTCACGCCCGCCGGATTGAAGTTCGTGCACTTCTAAGCCGCCCACGTGGCGGCGAACATATCGCCCGACTGGCACAGACGCATGACGTACTTCTAAGCCGCCCACGTGGCGGCGAACGCCATCTCCAAGAATCCGAGAGAGGCACAAGCCTTCTAAGCCGCCCACGTGGCGGCGAACCGTTGCCGTTGCCGTTGTTAGGCGACGCACCACTTCTAAGCCGCCCACGTGGCGGCGAACGACATCAGCGACGGCCGACAGATGCGCAGCTCCTTCTAAGCCGCCCACGTGGCGGCGAACCCCAGGCGCAGCCGGCTTGGGCGTTTGGCTACCTTCTAAGCCGCCCACGTGGCGGCGAACGGGAGAGGCATCGATGGCATGGCGCGGCGCGTCTTCTAAGCCGCCCACGTGGCGGCGAACGCGCGCTCGGCCTGCGTGGCGGCCTGCGACCACTTCTAAGCCGCCCACGTGGCGGCGAACACCTTGAGCCCGGTGCCATCCTCGGCCAGCTCCTTCTAAGCCGCCCACGTGGCGGCGAACGTACAGGGCCTCGCCGCACTCGGTCAGCAGGCCTTCTAAGCCGCCCACGTGGCGGCGAACGGTGGACGCTCGGCCCCTTGGCTCGACCGCCTCTTCTAAGCCGCCCACGTGGCGGCGAACTGGGCGTGGAACGGCAGCGCCTGGGTGTTCGACTTCTAAGCCGCCCACGTGGCGGCGAACGTCGCGCCGCCGATGTCGGGGTGCGCGATCGACTTCTAAGCCGCCCACGTGGCGGCGAACGGAGGCGACCACCGTGGCGCAGAAAGACTGGTCTTCTAAGCCGCCCACGTGGCGGCGAAGTCTGGACCTATCCGCAGTGGCTGGCGCTGCTCCTTCTAAGCCGCCCACGTGGCGGCGAACTGCTGCAGGAGGCCAAGCAGCTCATGGCGATCCTTCTAAGCCGCCCACGTGGCGGCGAACATGTCCGCCGTCGGCGCGGGCCAGACCCAGGCCTTCTAAGCCGCCCACGTGGCGGCGAACTTAGGCAGTGGCCTGCCAGGCGCGTGCAGCCACTTCTAAGCCGCCCACGTGGCGGCGAACGGATAGGCCACCGTCACCTCCACCTCGTAGGTCTTCTAAGCCGCCCACGTGGCGGCGAACACCGCCCCGCGGCGCACGCGGTAGCGGTCGGTCTTCTAAGCCGCCCACGTGGCGGCGAACCCGTCGACCAGGCCCCACTCGATCTCCAGGCACTTCTAAGCCGCCCACGTGGCGGCGAACTGCACCGCCTCGCAGTTGACGCCGGCTCGCTTCTTCTAAGCCGCCCACGTGGCGGCGAACAACGAGTTCCGCGCCGGCGGCCGTACCGCGGTCTTCTAAGCCGCCCACGTGGCGGCGAACGCGCGCATCGCCGCCGACCTGCTGACCGACGACTTCTAAGCCGCCCACGTGGCGGCGAACGACCACTGGCGCGAGGGCTTCGCTTCCGGCCACTTCTAAGCCGCCCACGTGGCGGCGAACCGGTAGGCGCGCAGGTTGAAGGTCGCCTGCACCTTCTAAGCCGCCCACGTGGCGGCGAACACCGTGGTCGCCAATCGCACGGTCGGCGTGGACTTCTAAGCCGCCCACGTGGCGGCGAACGTCACGCGGCGGGTGCCGGTGTCGACGCCCCACTTCTAAGCCGCCCACGTGGCGGCGAACAAGCAGCGCCTGGGCATCGAGCAGGGCCGCGTCTTCTAAGCCGCCCACGTGGCGGCGAACGCGCACAGCGCCACCAGCCGGGCCTGGTAGTTCTTCTAAGCCGCCCACGTGGCGGCGAACATGGTCAACGAGGTCAAGAGCCCGCGCAGCAACTTCTAAGCCGCCCACGTGGCGGCGAACGAGGATGCCCACCGCTACACCGTCAATGGCAACTTCTAAGCCGCCCACGTGGCGGCGAACGAGGATCAGCAGTCCCTCATCAAGTCCGACAACTTCTAAGCCGCCCACGTGGCGGCGAACCGCGACAACCTGGGCGTGATCGAGTCCAGCATCTTCTAAGCCGCCCACGTGGCGGCGAACTGTTTCAGCATCACAAGAACTCACTTCGCATCAGGCACTTACCGGTGTTGTTCTTGAAGCACCTTCGTTTTCAACTTGCTCTGCAAGTCCCTGAAATTACTGGCCGAACTCGGCACAGATCTCCTGGATGGTCTCTATCAACATGTCCATCACTCCGTGTTCCAAGCACTCGTCAACAAGCGCATCCCTAAACACCTGGTTTGAGTAGCCCATCGCCGCTGCCCGAAATGCTGCAGGAAGAACGATCGCATCCTTTACCGCGTCAGCGACGTCGAACACCAGAGCTCCCCGACGAGTCTTCCCATGCAACAGCGGGAAAGCAAACGAGATCCCCAGCACATTCAGAGAGGCGGCCGCGTAGCCGTAGGCGATGTAGTTGCCGTGATCGATGAACGAGTTCGCCTGCGCCGCGTCATCATCTAAAAGTCCCGCGCCGGCTTCGCGCGTGAAGCTGTCCACGCCGAAGTGCTGAGCCAAGCGTCGATATACATGCCTTGCCCACAGAGCCTCGTGCCCGAGAAGCGAGGCCGTGTCGTTGGCAGCGTCAACGTTCGCCAAGAACGCTCGCGCTGCCGATACGTCCTCCTCTCGCCACCCAACCGAGTCACGGTCCGCCCATCTCTTTGCGGTTGCGCGAGCACGGCACCGCAGCAGGTGCTTCGCTGCGTCCAGGCGACGCGATTCGTGGAACCAGAGTCGAGCCCAAGCTTGCATGTATTCCGTTGGCCGGTACTCCGATGTTGGCGCCAGGAACACTGGATCGCCGGCACCGAATAGCGGCGAACCACCATTTCCTACGAAGCCCACGACGACATTCGACTCGGCCAGCATGCGCACCGCCGAGTCGGTGATGGATGTTCCTTTGCCCAGAAGCACGAAGGCTGTGTTGCGTTCGGGAACGTTAAACGCACGCTCGGTTCCGTCCGCCCCGTCGGACAGGTAGATCACCCGCTCGTTGCGCTGGACCAGCCGCACGTGTTCCAGGTAAAACACGTTTGCACGCTTTGACAGCAGGATCTGGCGCGGCTTGTATCGTGGCCCCCGTCCAGACTTGCCACGCGGCTTCGGCCGCATCAAACGACAGGTAGTGCGAACGGCCGCGTCGCCGTGCTCAGACCATAGCCGTTGGGCTCGCACTGCTGCGGCCGGGTGCCGGGTAGGGCGGCGACATGAACGCTGAACGCTTGGCCGTTCGATGCACTGCCAATGCGCAGGTACGGAAGCTCGTCGCTGGCCATCAGTCGATACTCGCGGCACTTCTCCAGCCGGCTTGTGCGCCCGGGGATTCGGTAGCGTCGGTACTCCATCCAGCCGAGTTCAGGTTCCTCCGGCACTTCCTTGATGATGCCCAACCGGACCGACCCGAGGATGCGCTCATTCGCCGCCAGTGCCGTGCAGATGATGTCCAGGTCACCCCTGTGCTCCGCGAACACCCGCATCAGGTTGCCCGGATGCCGCAGGCGTCCTGTGCGCATGTGTGGCAGGGCCACAGCGAAACGGCCTGGGTAACTGTCGAACAACTTGTGCAGCGCCGACAGTAGGCGCGACAGCACCGGTATGGCTGCCATCGCTCCGGGTCCTCCCCGGGCTGCACCACGCACCTCGATATCGAGGAAGTGCTTAGGCAGCATCTGTCGCTTCCTCGGTCGGCTTGGCATTGTCCTTGTCCGACTCGCCGTACACCCCCCCCCGCTCCAGGGCCGCGATGCAGAACATGCCTTCCGGCTGGTCCGGATCGATCTCACCCAGCCGCTTCAATAGCGAGAAGGACGAGGCCTTGCCTTTGCGGAAGAACTCCTGCTGCGCCAGGCTTGCGCCCAACGGCTCCACCGGGATCGGTACGCGCACGTCGTCGAACTCCGGGTACCAAGTGTCGAACGTGCGAATCGCGTTCCAGACCTTCTGGTCGCGCATCGCTGCCACGCCCGTGACGCGCGTGTCCTCGAACTCGGTGGCCGAGGATGCCCGCCGATAGGTCGGCCGCCCCAGTTTGTAGAGAGGCCGGGCAAAGCCCTTCGGCTTGTCCTCGACGTAGTTCTGGCTTGGGAACACCTCAACCCCGCCGCCGGCGCGCATCTGCAGCGTTGCTGTCACTTCCAGGCCATCCACGCTTGCCCCGCGCATCTGCCGCGCCAGTTCTTGTGCCAGATCCATCTCGGCGGCGCTGTAGTCCGAGAACGTGTTCATCGGGATCGCTAGCGCATCGAACGTGGCCACCGGCTTGCCCGCTGTGGTCTTGACCACCACCTCGATCGCCGACGCCATCGCTCGGTTGCGCCACGTCCACCGCGCGTTGCCGATGTTGCGGGCCATGCGTGCACAGACCTCGATCAGTCCCTTCGACCCTTTCGCCCGATCCACGAACCCCTGGATCAAGCCGCGCGCCTGTGTCGCAAGGGGTCGATCGCCTTTCGCCATCACCGCATCGATGCAACTGCTCATGTCCAGCATCGCCAGCGAGAAGCGGATCACCAAGGCAGTTGCCTCGGCATTCAGCTTCGCCGTCTCCGTGGTCTGGATGTTCGACACTTCACGCTCACCTCCGGCGGCCACTTTCTGACTGTCGTTTCCCTTCCCGTCGTTGACGTTCTGCGTCGCGCGCACCCCGTGGCGAATGACGGGGATCGGCTCCTCCGTGCCGTCCTTCAGCAGCGAGAACATCTCGGCGTCGCTGACGATGTGACCGCGCCGAAACGACAGCACGCCAGGAAGTTTTGACAAGGGCTTGGTGGTCATGGACGGTTCCTTCGAAACTCAATCAAGGGAAGAGCAATCGGGAGAGCGACGAACATCAATCAACTGCAGCCAGCACGGTCACCCCGGCTCGCGGGCGCTTGAACGCCCAGAACCGAAGTCCTTCGGTACGTTGTGGCACGAACTGCACGAGTCCGACCAAGGGCTCCGCATATGCGTGCGGCAGGCCAGCTCGCGAGCCGGGCCTGATCTTCCGTTCCGTGATCTCGCGGTAGCCCAGGGCTGACGGGCACAGCCATGCGTCCGGCTCTTGCCGGTTCGGATCAGTGGCCCGCAGCAGCGTGTCCAATGGATCTCGATCGCCAGGTGACTGCTGCATCAGGTCCGGGCGCTCGATGATCGAGAAACCCGTGCGGAATCTCTGGCCAAGTCGGTCTCGATCGCCTTCCTGCAGCAGGCACGCACTGCGTCCGTCGGTTCGCGGAACGAAACCATGCTCGACGATCTGGCCACCGGCGAGACGCGCTCCGCGCAGCGCGATCGCCACCCGGTCGAGGTCGACCAACTCGTCGTCGGCCAGGCGAATCACCACCGACGCCCTCAGGTGACAGCGCGCGGTGGGCTGAGAGCTCAGGACATACTCGTTCTTCGAGGAGTAGTCGTCCTTGTCGATGTACGACGCAGCGCGGTATTGGTGCGGATACAGCCTGCCCCAGTACTCCTCGCCGAGGAACTGGATGTCGTGGTGAACGACCGCGAAGCCCCGGTGGCCACTTGCTCCAGCGGCCAGCGCGATGTGGTGTGCGAAGCCCGCATAGGCCGTCATTGCCGGCGGCCCGATCACCCACCAGACCGGTTGAGCGTTGGCGTTCAGCACGCGCAACTGCGGCAGCAGGAGGTACTGATGGCTCATGACAAGCACTCCTCCAGCGTTCCGATCCAGCGCACGCTCTCGGCCTGCCCGATCGGAAGCAGTACCCGTTGCCCGTTCACCAGGACCGTCATCGACAGCAGCGCCTGGTACAGCCTGCGTGCGAGATCACGCTCCCAGCCTGCATAGCGTCGCGCCGGTTCGATCAGGGCTGCGACATCGGCCGGCACGGTGGTCGACAGCCGAGAGTCATCGCCCTCGAACAGGCCTGCCTTCGCACCCTTCGCGAGTTGCTCCCTCGCCGCGGCGCCACGCAGTTTGAGGTCGTCGGCCAGTGCGGACAGGAACTCGACTTCCTTCTGACGATGCTGTGCGTTCGACGGCATCGCGCCCGCATGCGCTCTCATTAGCGCGGCGCGCCAGTCGATGTACGCCTGCACGCGCACCCTGCTCGGCCGCACCTCGATGCCCCGGTAGTGGATTGCCAGCGCCTGTCGGATCGCTGGATCCTCCTGTGGCGCACTGAACCACAGCGGCCTTTGCGTGCTGCGCACCAGGCCGCCCATGTTCTGCGGGTTCGCGCCGCCCAGTCCCAGGACACCGCGTGTGCGAAACCGCTTCAGGCCGGCCGCCTTTGCTCGTTCGTCCTCATCCCGCAGTCGCCGCTGAATGACTTCGCTCAGCCCGGCCGATTGCAGCGGCGTGACCGAGAAGTCCGCGCCGTCGACGTCTTGCAGAATCACCTGGCGCAGCCGTTCTTCTACCGACTGAGTTCCCTCCTCAGCGGCCGATCGCCGCGCGCTATCTAGAGCACCTTTGATCGACTCGACCTGCTCTCCCGGCGCTTCGGCGGCGTCGCCGACCTGAACCCGCCGCAGGTTGGTCCAGGCCCCCGACAACCGCGTGTCCATCTTGATGTAGTCGAGCGGCACGCCGTCGATCTCGCTCACCGCGACGTACGGCAAGCCCGCCTTAGCCTCGGCGGAGAGCCGCACGCCGGCCGCTGCCGAGTTGCTGTGCGTGAGCTTGGCCGAGAAGTGCATCCCTTGCGCCGCCGCCTTCGGATACAGCTCCGCCGCTACCTCCTTCCACAGCGTCACTTTCGGCGGCTTGGGCGCCTTGCGTTCCTTCGGCTTCTTCGGCACTGCTGAGGAGAGACGGACCATGTTGCCTCGCGCTAAGGTAATCCCGTCGCAACTTATGCCCGATAAGTTGCCTTGGCCACCAAAAGACGCCACCATATTGGCGCGGTCAGCCATCAAAACTAAGAGATCACGCCAAAGTGAGCTATTTGCAGACCATCCAGTTCATTGTGAAGCGGGCGTTCCGGCGTGGTTACTGCCTGCGCAAAGACGTCCGCCGCGCCTTCGAACTGACCGAGAGCACCGCCACACGGCGCATGTCGGACGCGCTCGCTCGGCACGCTGATGTCTTGGTCCGACGCTCTTTGCGCGTCGAACCGAAGCCGCAGGCAGAGGCGCCGGCATTCGCCAGCGATGTCGAGCTGCTGAAGGACCTCGACCGCGGCTATGCCTTCCCCAGCGCGACCGGACTGTTCGAAGACGAGCTCCCCATTAACCGCGTGCGCTGGCTCGAGTGCACACCGCCGACCCCGGGATCCCTGTCCTTACTGACGCGCGCCATCATCGAGCGGCGTCAGGTTCGCATCACGTACGTGGGCGTTCGCGAAAGAGAGGAGCCCGAGTTCAGGCAGGTGCTGCCGCTCGGTCTGGATCAGATGGCGACCAGTGGCGCCTCATCGCCATCGACGTCGACATAGGCGACACCGATCCGGTACGCACCTTCGTCCTGACGCGCATCCTGAACGTGGATACGGCCGTCAAACAGAGGCGAGTTCGCGTCCCGCCGCACGGTCACAACGATGCGCTGGTGACACTTCGGGTCCACCTGTCACCCAAGTACTCGCCCACGCAGCGTGAGGTACTCGCCCGTGAGCTCCGCGTGATCGGTGGGAAACTGCGCATTCCGGAGCGAGCGACGTTCGAATTCCTGCGCCGTTTCGCCGAGCAGCCGCTTTCGCCGAACGCCGTCTGGCCGCCCATCTCTCACTTCGACCGCTTGCCGCCGTCTACTGACTGACTCCGTGCACGTCGTCTTCATTTCAAAGTGCGCCGGCAAGGCGATCGCACGGACCCGTCGCACCCTAGATGGCTACGCGCAGCGCAGCGGCGACAGCACCTGGATGACGCCGATCACCACGGAGGGACTGGCCGAGGTTCGCGCGTTGCTTCGTCGCGGCGCCTCGCGCAACACCGCCGTCGCCTGCTTTCGCAACGATGGCTACCGCCGCATGCGGCTCCTCTTCACTGTCGGTCGAGCTGGCGCGTTCGACGCGCGTGGCGCGTCGCCCATCGCCGTCCATCGCAGCACCCGCAAGTCCTCGCCTCCGACGTGGAGCAAGGTGGCGTGTCTGCTTGCCGCTGCAGCTGGCTATGGGCACGACCTTGGCAAGTTCGGCGCTGCGTTTCAGGACAAGCTTCGGCAGAAGACACCTACGGCCGATCCGGTTCGCCACGAGTGGATCTCGCTGGCATTGCTGCGGCGGATGCTCGACCACGGAGACACGGCCGTTCAGGCCTGGTCCGCGCTGTTCGACGACGCTTCCGATGTCAGCTCGATCTGGGTCAACAAGGCGCCGTTCGACCAGCCGATCAAGGATGCGAAGACTGCGCTTCTGTTTGAGGTCGCCACCCACCACCGGCTGCCGGCCGCGAACACCGTCAAGTTGCATGTTCGCGATCCAGCTCATCGCCCCGCCCGGGTGGCTGCTCCGTCTTCGCAAGTCGAAACGGCGCTCGCCTCCGCCATCCGTCGCCTGCAGGCCGCTGCGCCCGCTGACGCCGGACCGCTCTACTGGCGCGCCGTCTCCACCGTCACTCGGATGGCCTTGGTGCTCGCCGACCACTACGTGTCGGCAGCCAAGCGTCTCGATCTCGAGGCAGGCGCGTATGCCAACACAGACCGCGCTACCGGGCGCCTGAATCAGTCGCTCGACTGGCACCTTCTCGAGGTCGGCGACCAGGCGGCGCACATGGTGACTCACCTGATCTCGCTGCGTCCACCATGCGTCGACGAAGCTGACGTGGCCCGGCTTCTCAAGCCCTCGCCATCCGGTCCCTATGCTTGGCAGAACCGGGCGGCCTCCGCATTGCAGGCGTCGATCCGCCAGCGCGATGTCCCTCATCTCATCCTGAACCTGGCCGCCACCGGCAGCGGCAAGACGCGGATGAATGCGAGGCTCGCCGCCACCGCACGCCCCGCTCACGCCGTCCGCTTCGCCACTTCCCTGAACCTGAGAACGCTCACGCTGCAGACCGCCGACGCGTACCGCGATCAGCTCGGCATCGCCCCCGACAGTCTCGCGTGCGTGATCGGTGATCGCCTCACCGCCGCCTTGCACGAGCATCAGAAGTCACTGGCACGCCGGCCGGCGCAGAAGCCCGATGCGATTGACGGTGCCGGTGCGATGGCGTGGGACGACGACGAGAACCAGCGAGGCGCCGAGTTCGAGGTTCTCTCATCGTTCATCTACGACGACGCTCCGCCCTGGCTCGATCACTTCTTTCACCGGAACGCCGCCTCCTTGCGCAGCGTTATCGGCGCCCCAATTCTCGTCAGCACCGTCGACTACTTGGTCGCTGCCGGCGAGCTACCCCGTCAGGCCAGCCACGCCCTCGCCGCGCTGCGCGTGATGACGAGTGATCTCATCCTCGACGAGATCGATGGCTACGACGCGAAGGCGCTCATCGCCGTCCTGCGCATCGTCACGCTTGCGTCGATGGCTGGACGTCACGTCATCGCTTCATCCGCGACCCTGTCGCGACCTGTGGCCGACATGCTGTTTCGGGCGTTTCGGCTGGGTGCTTGCTTGCGCCGCGCGCTCGACGAGCCAAGCGGGACGCAGCCCGCGCCATTTCGGGTTTCCCTTATCGACGACAGTCAATCTCCGGTGGTCTTCGACGCCGGCAGCCCGGCCGATTTCGCCGAGCGCTACGACTTGTATTTGGCCTCGCTCCTCTCCGGCCTGGTCGGCACGCGGTTACGCGTCCCCTTCCTTCAGCCCGTCGACGTCTCCGACGGCGCTGCCGGCTTCTTCAGTGCTGTCCAGTCCGCCGCTTCGGCGCTTCACGCCTGCCATCATCAGGTCGACCCCGTTACCGGCCGCCGCTACTCGGTGGGCCTGGTTCGCATGGCCAATGTGCAGCCCGCTGTTCTGGTTGCCAGCCACCTGGCCCGCAACCTCGGCGGCGCCCGCGTTTGCTGCTATCACGCCAACCTCCTCGCTATGCACCGCTTCCATGTCGAACGCTCACTCGATGCGATGCTTTGCCGAAAGCCGGGCGCGCTGGCGCTGCACGACCATCCCGGCGTTCGTGAGGCGCTGCACGAAGCCACGACCGATGACGTGCTGCTCGTCGTTGTCGCCACACCAGTTGAGGAGATCGGCCGCGACCATGACTTCGACTGGGCTGTGATCGAGCCATCGTCGTCGCAGTCGATCGTGCAGACGTCGGGTCGCGTTAACCGACATCGAAAGGGGACGATCGAACGCCCCAACGTCGCCCTGTTGCAGGTGAACTTCAAAGAGGCGACGTCAGCAGGCGCGCGCCGTTTGGTCTTCGTTCGACCCGGGCTTGAATCGGATGGGACCCATCCCAGCCATGACCTGTCTGCGCTGCTCGACTGGTCTCGGCTGGATGCTATCGACGCGCGGCTTCGTTTTGCCGGCCACCCCTTCGCCGACTGCGACGATGCTGCCCTCATCAAGCAGACCCAGGGTTGGATGAAGCAGTTGTTCTCCGATACCGCGGACGGCGCTAGGAACGGCTTCTTCTGGGTGTACCAGAACCCGTACAACGAAACGCCCCTTCGCGCCCGGTCCCCGGTCGAAGTCGAGGTCCTCGTCAGCCTGGGTGACGACCAATCATCGTCCTACTCCCTCACCCTGAACGATTCTGGCGAGGCCGTCGGGCGCCGCGTGATCGAGGTTGCCCGCCATCCAGCCGACTGGCTCGTCATCGACGACCCTGGCCTGGCGCACCTCGCTCGCCATGCGCACGTCGATCTGGGCGAAGGACTGCGCGTCCGGCTCCAGGGTTTCCGCGAAGACGACGTTGCCCGCATACGCCGGCACTTGTCATTCGGCTTCTACTTCGACAAACAGCCGTGACTCCAAGCCTTTTCGGTTGAACGCATTTTTGCGGACGATGGTATTTCTCCTCGCTCCATCCCACGTCCTTCAAGACTTCAATGGAGACCCATCCAACGCTCGCTTCATGCATTGAAGCGATTGCAGCTGGCAACCTCTCCGCCGCTCTGCCGCTCGCCCTCGCCGTCCAACATCACGCGGCCATGACGAACGACGCTGCGCTCGCCGGCGAGGCCCTCTATCGCCAGTGTCAGATCCACTACCTGCACTCCGACTTTGCCGCCGCCTCCACAGCCGGCGCGGAAGCAGGGCGCCAGTTCGAGACGGCTGGAGATGATCGTGGGCTGATCAGGGCGCTCAGCGCCGTAGCCAACGCGCACTGCTCGCTCATGCAGTTCGAGGAGGCCGGCGAGATCGCGACCCGAGCGACGTCTCTGGCCGAGCGGCTTGGCGATCCCTTGTTCATGTGCATCGCTCGGAACAACCTTGGATGCGTCTACCTTGAGATGTCCGACTATCAGTCGGCCGAGCCCGTCTTCGAGCAGGTCTGCGCCGAAGGCGAAGCCATGGGCAATGCGAAGGTTGTCGTCGATGCTCAGACGAACCTCGTCTGGATCACTTTTGCTCGTGCACGCCTGCAACACGAATACGACCCCGCCACGCCCATCCCAAATCTATCTGCGATGTCCGACGCTGCGGCCAGGCTTCTCTCTGCGATTCAGCGTGCGGGCATGTCCGGTGGCTACGCAGAGGGCGTCTGCCGAACGGTCGAAGCGTTCGTCGCTATCTGGTCCCGCGATCACTCCGCCGCACGCCTCGCTTTCGCGCATGGCATTCAGATTTCCGACCGACTCGGCAACGCCGTCCTCCGCGCCGGCCTGAAGATGGCCGAGTGCGAGATCCACCTAGCCGCGGGGGACATGGCGGCTGCATTCGAGTCCATCGAAGAGGCGCTGCGATCTGCGCTTTCCTGTCGCAATGCCCCCCTCCAGTGGGGCGCCCGCGTCATGCGCGCTCGCTTGCTTCAGATGTTGGCTCGCTACGACGAAGCGA
>LNFM01010382.1_pt1 | contig 13129 bp, 11 predicted proteins | sample 596031 | NCBI WGS metagenome assembly LNFM01 (sample SAMN04254537, study PRJNA301005) | activated carbon metagenome | isolation source: dual media filters at the Ann Arbor, Michigan drinking water treatment plant | place: USA: Ann Arbor
AACTGACTCGGCGCATCTGTTCGAGCGCAGCGAACGCAGTGAGCGTAGCGAGTTATGCGCCGCGACCCCGTGGCGAGTACCGCAGTGGAGTCGGCCCCCCAGGGGCCGACCGCCGCAGCATGAGCCGCCGCCGAATGCCGCCTGGCGCGACGCCACCCCTGCATGCACGCCGTTAGGACCCCACCCCCTGTCGCACACCCGACAAACAACACAGCCTCACGCCAGCCCGGCGAGCGCCCACAAAACCAATCAAATCAACAGCTTGCAGCCGACAGACGGCATGGCACAGCGCTTGCGAACAAGCAGGCACAAGCCGCCAAACCCATGCACGCCACCCCCACCCTCATCATCAACGACACCACGCTGCGCGACGGTGAGCAGACCGCAGGCGTGGCCTTCACCGATGTCGAGAAGCTGGCCATCGCGCATGCGCTGGACCACGCCGGCGTGCCGGAGATGGAAATCGGCATCCCGGTGATGGGCGCGCGTGAGACTGAGCTGATCCGCGCCATCACCGGCTCGGTGCGCCAGGCCCGCACCATGGTCTGGGCGCGCATGGCAGCAAACGACCTGGCCGCCGCGCTGCGCTGCGGCGCCGACACCGTGCACCTGGCCATCAGCGTGTCCGACATGCAGATCGAACGCAAGCTGGGCAAGAGCCGCGCCTGGGTGCTGGAGACCATCGCCCGCTACGTCGATCTGGCGGGCGGGCAGGGCAGCGCGGTGAGCGTGGGCTTCGAAGACGCCTCGCGTGCCGACGCCGGCTTTCTGGTGCAGGCCGCGCAGATGGCGCAGCGCCACGGCGCGGTGCGCGTGCGCTACGCCGACACCCTGGGCCTGCTGGACCCCTTTGCCACGCATGCGCGCATCAGCGCGCTGCGCCGCGAAACCGACATAGACATCGAGATGCACGCCCACAACGACCTGGGCCTGGCCAATGCCAACACCCTGGCCGCCATGCTGGCCGGTGCCACGCACGCCAGCACAACAGTCAACGGCCTGGGCGAACGCGCCGGCAACGCGGCACTGGAAGAAGTGGTGATGGCCGCGCGCCACCTGTACGGCGTGGAGTGCGGCGTGGACACCACGGCGCTGCCGGCCATCTCGCAACTGGTGGCGCGGGCCTCGGGCCGGCCGGTGGCGGCGGGCAAGAGCATCGTGGGCGACGCGGTGTTCACGCACGAGTCGGGCATCCATGTGGACGGCCTGCTCAAGGACCGCGGCAATTACGAGGCCTTCCAGCCCGAAGAGCTGGGCCGCGAGCACCGCCTGGTGCTGGGCAAGCATTCCGGCGGCCACGGTGTGCGCCATGCCTACGCCCGCCTGGGCCTGGTGCTGGGCGAGCCCGAGGTGCAGCCGCTGCTGGACAGCATCCGCGCCCACGTCAGCGATACCAAGCGCACGCCCACCGACGCCGAATTGATGCATTTCTATCTGCAGACCCTGCCGTGCCCGCGTGGCGCGGCGGCGGCCGGCATCTGAAACCCAACCCCGCAAGGAGACGCACGATGGAGAGTTTCAGCGAACGCCTCAAGGCCTTGTCCAGCGCCGAAGATTTCTTGAACTTCTTCGGTCTGCCTTTCGACGAGAGCGTGGTGCAGGTGAACCGCCTGCACATCCTCAAGCGCTTCTTCCAGTACCTGCGCAAGAGTGAAGGCCTGGAAGCCGCCGACGAGGTGGAGCAGTTCCGCCGCTACCGCCACCTGCTGGCCCAGGCCTACCAGGACTTCGTGGTGTCGACGCCGGCACGCGAGAAGGTCTTCAAGGTCTTCCAGGACGCCGGTGGCACGCAGCACGTGCAGCTGTCCGGGCTGCGCAACAGCCTGGCCGAGCGGCGCCTGACGCATCCCGCCTGAACCACCCCGCACAGAGCCCACCATGCACATCGTCGTCTGCATCAAGCAGGTACCCGACTCGGCGCAAATCCGCGTCCACCCGGTTACCAACACCATCATGCGCCAGGGGGTACCGGCCATCGTCAACCCCTACGACCTGTTTGCGCTGGAAGAAGCTCTGCGCCTGAAAGACCAGTTCGGCGGCCGCGTCAGCGCGCTGTGCATGGGCCCGCCGCAGGCCGAGGAAAGCCTGCGCAAGTGCATCAGCTTCGGCGCCACAGATGCCGTGCTGGTCACCGACCGCGCCTTTGCCGGTGCCGACACTTTGGCCACCAGCTACGCGCTGGCCGCGGCCATCCGCAAGATCGGCCAGGAGCAAGCCGTGGACCTGGTGTTCACCGGCAAGCAGACCATCGACGGTGACACCGCGCAGGTGGGCCCCGGTGTTGCCAAGCGCCTGGGGATGAACCTGCTGACCTACGTGAGCAAGATCGTCGAGGTCGACCTCGATGGCCGCACGCTCAAGGTGGAGCGCCGCGCCGAAGGCGGCGTGCAGGTGCTGCAGACCACGCTGCCTTCGCTCATCACCATGCTCGAAGGCACCAACCAGATGCGCTTTGCCACGCTCGAGGACATGCTGCGCGCCGGGCGCTTCCCGGTGCGCCGCTGGAGCAAGGAAGACGCCGAGATCGAGGACGCCAGCAAGATCGGCCTGAAGGGCTCGCCCACCGTGGTGAGCAAGGTCTTCGGCCCCACGCCGCGCCAGCAGAAGGTCGACCTGCAGGTGCTGGCCGACAGCAACCTGAATGACGTATCGCTGAATCTGCTGCAAAAGCTCTTCACCACGCACCCGCAGCTCGAAGAAGAGCTGGTCGAACGCCTGTCGGCCTGAAGGACACCCCCATGAGCGAAGCCCCCAAACCCGCCGCGCCCAAGGCGGCAGGAAGAGCCGGACGCAACACCGAACTGCCCGAGCACCTGAAGTGCTACAAGGGCATCTGGGTCTTCGTCGAGCACGACCGCGGCACCGTCAACCCGGTGAGCTGGGAGCTGATGGGCGAGGCGCGCAAGCTCGCCGACAAGCTGCAGGTCAGCGTGTCCGGCATCATCCTGGGCGGCCCCGACGAGACCCTGGACGCCTACGCGAAAGAGGCCTACGCCTACGGCGCCGACCGCTGCTACATCATGCGCGACCCGGTGCTCAAGGGCTACCGCAACGAGCCCTTCACCAAGGGCCTGACCGACCTGGTCAACACCCACCAGCCCGAGATCATGCTGCTGGGCGCCACTGCCATGGGCCGCGACTTGGCGGGCAGCGTGGCCACCACGCTGGGCACCGGCCTCACGGCCGATTGCACCGAGCTCAACATCGACGGCCGCGCGCTGGCCGCCACCCGGCCCACCTTCGGCGGCAGCCTGCTGTGCACCATCATGACCCTGGCCTACCGGCCGCAGATGGCCACGGTGCGGCCGCGCGTGATGAGCCTGCCGCGGCGCGACGACGCGCGCGGCGGTGACGTGGTGGAAATGCCGCTGGGCATGATCGAGACCGACATCGTCACCAAGCTGCTGGACTACATCCCCGACGCCAACCGCAACACCGTCAACCTGGCCTATGCCGACGTCATCGTCAGCGGCGGCAAGGGCCTGAAGAGCGCCGACAACTTCAAGCTGGTGTGGGGCCTGGCGCGCGTGCTGGGTGCTGAAGTGGGCGCCACGCGGGCCGTCACCCAGGCCGGCTGGGCCGAGGCCGAACGCCAGGTGGGCCAGACCGGCAAGACCGTGCGCCCCAAGCTGTACATCGCCGCCGGCATCAGCGGCGCCATCCAGCACCGCGTGGGCATGGAAGCGTCCGATGTGATCGTGGCCATCAACACCGACCCGAATGCGCCCATCTTCGAGTTTGCGCACTACGGCATCGTCGGCAACGCCATGCAGGTGCTGCCGGCGCTGACCCAGGCCTTCCGCACCCACCTAGCCAAACGCATCCGCAAGGTTGCCTGAACCAGGAGCCCCCCATGGCCGAAAAATTTGATGCCATCGTCGTCGGTGCAGGCCCATCGGGCAACACCGCGGCCTACACGCTGGCCAAGGCGGGCCTGAAGGTGCTGCAGATCGAGCGCGGCGAATACCCGGGCAGCAAGAACGTGCAGGGCGCCATCCTCTACGCCGACGCGCTGGAGCGCGTGATCCCCGACTTCCGCGACGACGCACCGCTGGAGCGCCACATCATCGAGCAGCGCGTCTGGGTGCTCGACGACAACAGCTTCGTGGGCACGCATTACCGCAGCGACGACTACAACAAGCCGCCCCACAACCGCTACACCATCATCCGCGCGCAGTTCGACAAGTGGTTCAGCTCCAAGGTGCGCGAGGCCGGTGCCCTGCTGATCTGCGAGACCACCGCAGAAGAACTGGTGATGGACGGCAAGCGCTGCATCGGCGTGCGCTGCGACCGCAAGGGCGGCGAGGTCTACGCCGACGTGGTGATCCTGGCCGACGGCGTGAACAGCACGCTGGCGCGCAAGGCCGGCTTCCACGCCGAGATCGACGCCGGCAACGTGGCGCTGGCGGTCAAGGAGATCCTCTTCATGCCCGAAGAAGTGATCCAGCAGCGCTTCAACATCAAGGGCGAAGAGGGCGTGGTCATCGAGCTGATGGGCACCGTCACCGAAGGCATGGTGGGCACCGGCTTCCTGTACACCAACAAGGATTCGCTGACCATCGGCGTGGGCTGCATGCTGAGCGACTTCAAGGCCAACCCGCTGCGCACCACGCCCTACGCGCTGCTCGAAAAGCTCAAGAAGCACCCCAGCGTGGCCCCGCTGATCGAGGGCGGCGAGATGAAGGAATACGCCGCGCACCTGATCCCCGAAGGCGGCTTCCACGCCATACCCCAGGTCTTTGGCGACGGCTGGATGATCGTGGGCGACAGCGGCGGCTTCGTCAACGCCGTGCACCGCGAAGGCAGCAACCTGGCCATGACCACCGGGCGCCTGGCCGCCGAGACGGTGATTGCCGCCAAGGCCGCGGGCCAGGAGATGAACGCCAAGACCCTGAGCGCCTACAAGGCGCGGCTGGACGAGAGCTTCGTCATGAAGGACCTGCACAAGTACCGCGACATGCCGCAGGTGCTGCACAGCAGCCCGCAGTTCTTCACCACCTATCCCAAGCTGGTGACCGGTGCCGCCAAGACCATGTTCACGGTGGACGGCGTGGACAAGAAGACCAAGGAGCGTCAGATCTTTGGCAGCTTCAAGGCCGCGCGCCGCTGGCGCGGGCTGGTGGGTGACGCAGTCAAGCTCTGGAGGGCTTTCCGGTAATGACGTCCACCCCCGCAACGGCTTCGCCGCTCCCCCTCAAGGGGGCGACGCCAGCGGTCCGGCAGAGCCGGCCCCGCGGCGTCCGCTCGATGGCATTTGCGCCCGTGAAGGGTGCCAAGGAGTTTTCATGCAGGTTGTAAACGTGGAAGAGAAGCTCTTCCAGAACCGCTACAAGGTCGACCACGGTCGCCCGCACATCCGCATCAAGGATGCCGACGTCTGCACTAACGAGTGCAAGGGGCAGAGCTGCACCTATGTCTGCCCGGCAGCCTGCTACAAGGCCGAAGGCAACGGCACGGTGACGCTGATCACCGACGGCTGCCTGGAATGCGGCAGCTGCCGCGTCATCTGCACCGAGCATTTCAACGTCGCCTGGGAATACCCGCGCGGCGGGCACGGCATCCTGTTCAAGTTCGGCTGAGGGCACGCAGATGGTCACCACAGTCCGCAGCTTTCTCACCCACGCCGTGCAGCTCGAGCGCGAGGCGGCGCGGCGTTATGAAGAGCTGTCCGCATCGATGGGCACCGATGGCAACCGCGAGCTCAAGGAATTCTTCGGCCGCATGGCGCACTACTCGCGCCTGCACCTGGCCGACGCCGTGGCGCGCGGCGGCTTCCGCGAACTGCCCACGCTGGCGCCGCATGAGTTTGAATGGCCAGACGGCGTTTCACCCGAGACCGCCGGCTGGGCCGGCGTGGATGCGCAGATGAGCCCGCTGGACGCGCTGGTCCTGGCGCTGGACGGTGAGCGCAGCGGCCACGCCTACTACGCCGCCGTGGCCGCCAGCAGCACCGATGCCGAACTGCGCGCCATGGCGGGCGAGTTTGCCGAGGAAGAAGCCGACCACGTGCGGCAGATCGAGAAGCTGATCAGCCAGTGCCAGGTCTGACCGGCTGAACCCTGGCCGCAAGGCGCCGCGGCGCGCCTTGGCATCGCCCTGGCCCTGCCGTGGCCGGCGAATTGACGTGAGTCAAGTCGCCGGCTTGCACTTGTCTGCCGCGTGCCCCTGGGCGCGCTTCTTGCGAACTGCCCTGCCTGAGGCGGCCTACCGGCACCCGGTGCCCGCCAATGAGGCAGCTTTTGCACCGGAACGAGGCCCCCACAAGGGGTTAGTCCCTACTGCAGTTCATGGAGGCGTTCTATGTTGACCCGCACGCGCACTGATCAGCGATCGCACGTCGAACTGATCACCGTCTACGAGATCTCGCGCATCCTGAGCGCATCTCTGGACATAGACCGCAACTTCCGCGTGGCGCTCAATGTGTTGTCGGCGCACATCGATCTGCCGCGCGTCATGATCGTGCTGGCCGATCGCGAGGCCGGAACCCTGGGGGTGCACAGCTGGGTCGGTCTGTCACCCGAGCAGGCCGGGCGCGGCCAGTGGAAGGCTGGCGAAGGGGTCATCGGCCATGTCTACACCACGGCCATGCCGGTGGTCCTGACCAACGTGGCCGAAGCGCCCGAGTTCATTGACCGCACCGGCGGCTTCAGCGGCGAGGAGGGCCGGCGTCTGGCCTTCGTGGCCGTGCCGCTGAAGACCGAACGCCGTGTGCTGGGCGTGTTGGCGGCGCAGCGCGACCTGCGCGACGGCGCGCGCCTTTCCGACGACCAGCGCATCCTGACCATGGTGGCCTCGCTGCTGGCCCAGGCGGCGCAGCTGCAGACGGCGGTACGCGACGAGCATCAGCGTTTGCAGCAAGAGACCACGCGCCTGCAGAAGGCGCTGCAGCGCACGCCACGCGGGCGTTATGCGCTGGACAACGTCATCGGCGATTCCAAGCCCATGCAGCAGGTCTTCACCGAAGTGCACCAGGCCGCGCCCTCGCGCGCCACCGTGCTGCTGCGCGGCGAAAGCGGCACCGGCAAAGAGGCCATCGCGCGCGCCATCCACTACCTGTCGCCGCGCAAGGATGCGCCCTTCGTCAAGGTCAACTGCGCGGCGCTGACCGAATCGCTGCTCGAAAGCGAACTCTTCGGCCACGAGAAGGGTGCCTTCACCGGCGCCGTGGGCGAACGCAAGGGCCGCTTCGAGCTGGCGCACGGCGGATCGCTGTTCCTCGACGAGATCGGCGACATCTCGCCCGCCTTCCAGGCCAAGATGCTGCGCGTGCTGCAAGAGCGCGAGTTCGAGCGCGTGGGCGGCACCAAGGCGGTGAAGGTCGACGTGCGCCTGATCTGCGCCACCAACCGCGACCTCGAGAAGATGGTGCAGCGTGGCGAGTACCGCGCCGACCTGTACTACCGCATCAACGTGGTCAGCATCTTCCTGCCGCCGCTGCGCGAGCGCCGCGCCGACATTCCGCCGCTGGTGGCGCACTTCGTCGACCGCTTCAACAAGGACAACGGCCGCCAGATCAAGGTCACGCCCGAAGCGATGAAGGTGATGAGCAGCTGCTACTGGCCGGGCAACGTGCGCGAGCTGGAAAACTGCATCGAGCGCACCGCCACCCTGCTGCAGGGCGACACCATCCAGGACGTCACCTTCGGCTGCAAGCAGGACCGCTGCCTGACGCAGACCCTGCACTCGCTGGACAAGGAAGACGCGGTGGCTCCGGCGCGCAGCTTCCCCATGAGCATGCCCGCTGGCCGTGCTCGCACCCCGGCCCCGGCACCCGCGCCGGCCGCGCCCGCGGCCCACGACGACGAAGGCGACGAAGGCGACGATCTGGACGATTCCGGTGTCACCGTGATCGGCCCCACGCACCACCTGCCGCCCCTGGGCCAGGCCCAGCCCGCAGGCGCCCCGCCTGAGAGCGAACGCGAGCGCTTGATCTGGGCCATGGAGCGCTGCGGCTGGGTGCAGGCCAAGGCCGCCCGCTTGCTGCGCCTGACGCCGCGCCAGATGGGCTACGCCCTGCAGAAGAACCGCATCGAGGTGCGCAAGTTCTGACGCGCCCGCGACCCGAGCCCGAGGCAGCGCTTTCAGGGTATACTGCGAGGCTCAGTCGCGGGGTGGAGCAGCCTGGTAGCTCGTTGGGCTCATAACCCAAAGGTCGCAAGTTCAAATCTTGCCCCCGCAACCAAAAAATATCTAATAAAAACAACAACTTAGAACTGAATATGCGCCGGCCCACAAGGTCGGCGTTTTGCTTTGGGTTATGAGCCTTAAGGTCAGGGTTCACCCGGCCATTGGGCACGCTTCAGAACCCTCGGTGGGTTGGCGGCTCGGACAAGCTTCGGGCCGGCCCTGAGCTTCCTTGGTACGCTTGCGGCGTGCAGGAACCAACGCCATGCCCGTTCTGCCAGTTGCCAGCATCGAGGATCGTTCAACGCAACGATCACGGCGTGGTGGTTCGCGATGCCTATCCAGTCTCTCCAGGCCATAGCCTGGTCATTTCCAGCAGGCACGTCGCCTCGTTCTTTGAACTGAGCGAAGCGGAACGCCAGGGCCTGGTGGCCCTGCTCGGGGACACGAAGAGCCAGCTCGACGCTGCGCACCGCCCCGCGGCCTACAACATTGGAATCAACGACGGTGTGGCCGCCGGCCAGACCGTTCCGCATCTGCACATTCACGTCATACCGCGCTACGCCGGAGATACCGCTGATCCTCGGGGCGGTGTTCGTTGGGTGCTGCCCCACAGGGCGAGGTACTGGGCATGAGCGTGGAGGCCTATTGCGAGAAGTTCGCTCGGCTCAACGTCAACGTTCAGCGCGGCAGAGCCAGCCCTCACAAGATATGCATGCTGCTCGCGGTGCTGGACTTGGCGCGCAGTGGGGCGCTCCAAGAGAACCGCATCCTCTTCGCGCCACCGTTGCTGGAGCGGTACGCACGCTGCTTCGACGCGGTTCGCGGTGCATCCGATCATCGGAACCCCTACTTCCCCTACTTCCACCTTCAGGGCCGCTTGCGTGGGGGCGACCCGGGCTTCTGGCACTTGCATCCCCTGCCTGGGCGCGCAGAGGTGCTTGCTTCGATGTCCAGCGCTCGCAGCAACGCGGCCATCATCGACAACGTGGCATTTGCTTCTTTGGACGACGAGTTGTTCGACTTGCTCCAATCGGAAGAAGCCATCGATCGATTGGCCGAATCACTGTCGATCGCGTGGTTCGATCGCGGATTGGGCGAACTCAGGGCTGTTGTCGCGCGCAGCAGCGAAATCAGCCGGTATGAGCATCAACTGCGTGTCGCCCCGGCGCTGCTGGTCCGCACGCCGCCGCCGCCTGCCTACGTGCGGGACCCGGCCTTCAGACGTGTGGTAACGCAGCTGTATGACTACCGCTGTGCCGCTACCGGCGTCCGACTCGTGCTCCCCGATGGCACCGCCCTGGTGGAAGCTGCCCACATACATCCGTTCAGCGAAGCTCAGGACGATGACCCGCGCAACGGGCTCGCGCTGACGCCCAACATGCACTGGGCCATGGACCAGGACCTCATTGCTCCAGGTACGGACTTCAGATGGCACGTCAGCCCAAGGCTCGACCGACGCATACCCGACCTGCAGATGCTTCTTGCATTGGAGGGGCAGCCGCTGCTGCTGCCGCTCGAGGTGAAGTTCTATCCAAAGCGAGCGGCGCTCGAGTGGCGCGTTGAGCGTCTGCAGATGTCGCGATAGAGGTTCGGCCGGGCACCAGGGCCAGCGGCGTGAGGCCGAAGTACCCAATGAAGAGCGACCGATCTGAAGCAAGGGTTCCTTGCCTGGCAGCAGGCCCGGCAAATTGACGCCGGCGATCCGCCCGCGTCAGCCGAAGCGGTAGTCCTCGAAGCGCGGCTGCGCGATCGCCCGCGTGTACTCGCAGGTGTTGCCCGGCCACAGCGCGACGACCTTGCCGCCGTCCATCCGGTACCAGCTGCTGCACTTCGTCCACACCGACCCCTGCAGCCGCGCCTGCAGCGCGTCGTTGTGGGCACGCATCACCGCGGGATCGAGGTCCATCCAGCGGTGGCCGCCGGCCCGCACCCGGCGCATGCAGGCGATGGCGTAGCGTACCTCGGGTTCGATGTAGAGCAGCGTCGACGTGTGGGCGGTGCCGGTGTTCGGGCCGAGCAGCAGGAACAGGTTCGGGAATCCCGCCACCGTGATGCCGTGCCAGGCCTCGGGGCCGGCGGCCCAGGCCTGGGCGAGGGTGCGACCGCCGGGCCCGGTGACGGTCAGCGACGACAGCAGGTGGACGGTGTCGAAGCCGGTCGCGCAGACCACGGCGTCGAGCGCACGCTCGACGCCGTCGGCAGTGACGATGCCCGCGGCGGTGAAGCGCATGATGGGCTCGGTCACCAGCTCGACGTTCGGGCGGCCGAGTGCCGGGTAGTAGTCGTTCGAATAAATGATGCGCTTGCAGCCCAGCGGATAGGGCGGCTGCAGCCGGTCGCGCAGGTCGGCATCCGGCACCTGTCGGCGCAGTTGCGCCTGGGCCGTACGCAGCATGCCGCGGCGCGCCACGGTGCCTTCCTCGAATCCTTTGCGCCCCCACTCGAGCACGTGGTACCAAAAGCGGCGCACCGCCCAGCCGTAAGGCGGCACGCGGGCGAGCAGGCGGTCGACCGCGAAGTAGCGGCGGTCGAGCCGCGGCAGCACCCAGTTGGCCGTGCGCTGGAAGACATGCAGCCGGGCGGCTTGGCGGGCGATCGGCGCGACCAGCTGCGAGGCCGTCGAGCCGGTGCCGATCACCGCAACGCGCCGGCCCGACAGGTCGGCGCGCGGGTTCCACTGCGCCGAGTGCAGGCGCTGGCCGGCGAATTGCTCCAGGCCGGGGATGTCGGGCCAGCGTGGCTGGCTCAGCGGCCCGGTGCTGGCGACGAAGAAGCGCGCCGCCAGCCGTCGGCCGTCGGCCAGCGTGATGCGCCAGCGGCCGTCGGCCTCGTCGAAGCGCGTCTCGACGATGCGCTGCCCGCAGCGGATGTGCGGCACGACGCCGAAACGGCGCGCAACGCGCTGCATGTAGGCCTGGATCTCGGGCGCCGCGGCAAAGCGGCGCCGCCAGCCGGGATTGGGAGCGAACGAGAACGCGTACAGCGGCGCGGGCACGTCGACGTGCGCGCCCGGATAGCGGTTGTCCCACCAGGTGCCGCCGACGCCGGCGGACTTTTCGAGGATCACGAAGTTGGTGATCCCGGCGCGGCGCAGCTGCACGCCCATGCAAAGGCCCGACATGCCTGCGCCGAGGATCACGACCTCGTGCGCGGCTTCCGCGCCGGCGCTCCGCTGCGCCGCGGCGGCGGCTGCATCCACGGCGTGGCCGGCGAAGTCGGCCAGCCGCGCGAGCGCGGCATCGGCCCCCGGCAGCGCGCCGCCGTGCATCTGGAAGACATGCCAGCGCCGGTGCTCGATCTCGCAGCGCACCTCGACGCCAGCGGCGGCCAGTGCGTCGTGCAGTTGCAGCGCCTGGGCGTGCAGCAGTTCGTCGGTGCCGGCCTGGATCAGGACCGGCGGCAACCCGCGCAGGTCGGCGCGCAGCGGCGACGCCCAGGGATGACCGGCATCGGCGTCGCCCAGGCAGTGCAGCGCGCAGGCGCGCGCCCAGCCGACGCTGAGCATCGCCTCGCCGGGCGGCGGCGTGGCCGGCGCGTCGGCCAGCGTCATGTCGACCCAGGGCGACAGCAGCAGCAGCGCGGCGGGCCGCGGGCCGCCGGCATCGCGCAGCGCGAGCGCGGTTGCCGCCGCCAGCCCGCCGCCGGCCGAATCGCCGGCGATCACCAGCGGCCCGTCGTCCTGCAGCGCGCGGCTGGCCGCCACCGCGTCGTCGACCGCCGCCGGGAATCGGTGCTCGGGAGCGAGCCGGTAGTCGAGCGCGAAGACCGCCATCCCGGTCAACCGGGCCAGTCGTCCGGTGATCGCCCGGTGGGTCGCGGGCGAGCCGACGCAGTACGCGCCGCCGTGCAGGTAGAGCAGCGTGCCGGGCCGCACGACGCCCTCGCGCGGCCGCACCCACTCGCCCGCCACGCCGCCGACCTGGCCCGGCTCGATGTGGATCCCGCGTGGCGGCAGCGTCAGCGTGGACATCACGCGCAGCCAGCGCCGCTGCCATGCGACCGGTACGCGGGGCGAGAACACCGGTTTGAGCAAGACCTGCAGCGTGCCGCGCAGCAGCGCGGCGACCAGGCGTTCGGTCGCGCCGGCGGGTTGGAACTCGTGGATGGTCATGGGGCGGCGGTCACCTCGCCGGCGCATTGTGCGGGCCCGGAGGGCCGCCGCCACGCGGGGCGACCCCTGGCCGCCGCTCAAGCGCGGGTGTCGGCCGGCGGGGTCAGGCGCGGCGCCGGCCGCCTTCGTAGTGCGCGTACACGCGTGCCGTCCCGTCACGCGCGAGCAGCAGGACGTCGTAGCGGTCTTGCCGGCCACCGTACTCGGGGCCGTCCATGCCCGGGCTGCCGATGGGCATGCCGGGCACCGCCAGGCCCAGCGCGTCGGGCTTCTCGCGCAACAGGCGCTGCACCTCGGGCGCCGGTACGTGGCCCTCGACCACGTAACCCGCCACGCGTGCGGTGTGGCAGGAGCCGTAGCGCTCGGCCACGCCCAGGCGCTTGCGTGCGGCGGTGTTGCCAACGTCGTTGACGCTGACTTCGAAGCCATGCGCCTGCAGGTGCACGATCCAGTCCTGGCAGCAGCCGCAGGTGGGGCTTTTCCACACTTCCATGCGCAGTGGCGCGGCGTCCGGCGCCTGCGCGCTCGCCAACGGCGCCACGGCGGCGGCCAGCAGGCCCAGAGAGAATCGACGACGGGTGTTCATCGGTGGAACTCTACGGCTCGCCCATCACCCCTCAGGCGGCAGGGCTTGGGGCGCGGGTGTCGGCAGCCGCTCGATGAGCTCGCGCACGCTGCGGATCTGGTTGCCGCAGGGCTGGCCACCGGCACCGCTGAAGAACGGGCCCTGGACCGAACCGCGTCGCCTCTTCGATGCGCATGAAGTTGCCGCTACGCGGCACCCCATTCCCGGGCTTTGACCTTGCCCCCGGAAAACGTACCCCTTGCTGAGTGTTTCAATGCAAGCAAGGAGTACGGACATGACGAAGACAGTGCGGGCGCGCTACACGC
>LNFM01010383.1_pt1 | contig 13127 bp, 8 predicted proteins | sample 596031 | NCBI WGS metagenome assembly LNFM01 (sample SAMN04254537, study PRJNA301005) | activated carbon metagenome | isolation source: dual media filters at the Ann Arbor, Michigan drinking water treatment plant | place: USA: Ann Arbor
GACGTCATCTCCACCTTCCTCCGACTGGACGTCGGCAGTCTCGTTAGAGTGCCCTACTTAAAGCTGGCAACTAACGACAGAGGTTGCGCTCGTTGCGGGACTTAACCCAACATCTCACGACACGAGCTGACGACAGCCATGCAGCACCGTCTCACTAGTTCCCCGAAAGGCACCCCGCCATCTCTGGCAGCTTCTAGTGGATTTAACCCAGGTAAGGTTCTGCGCGTTGCGTCGAATTGAACCACATGCTCCACCGCTTGTGCGGGCCCCCGTCAATTCCTTTGAGTTTTAGCCTTGCGGCCGTACTCCCCAGGCGGAGTGCTTAACGCGTTGGCTGCGGCACCGCGGGGGTCAATACCCACAGCACCTAGCACTCATCGTTTACGGCGTGGACTACCAGGGTATCTAATCCTGTTTGCTCCCCACGCTTTCGCACCTCAGCGTCAGTATCTTCCCAGATCGCCGCCTTCGCCACTGGTGTTCCTCCCGATATCTACGAATTTCACCTCTACACCGGGAATTCCGCGATCCTCTTAAGTACTCAAGCCTGCCAGTTTCGGATGCACTTCCTTGGTTGAGCCGAGGGATTTCACATCCGACTTGATAGGCCGCCTACGTGCGCTTTACGCCCAATAATTCCGAGCAACGTTTGCACCCTTCGTATTACCGCGGCTGCTGGCACGAAGTTAGCCGGTGCTTGCTAAGGAGGTACCGTCATGCTGCACGCTATGAACGTGCAGCGGTTCGTCCCTCCCCACAGAGCTTTACGACCCGAAGGCCTTCATCACTCACGCGGCGTGGCTGGATCAGGCTTGCGCCCATTGTCCAATATTCCCCACTGCTGCCTCCCGTAGGAGTCTGAACCGTGTCTCAGTTTCAGTGTGGCTGATCATCCTCTCAGACCAGCTACGCGTCTTCGCCTTGGTAGGCCGTTACCCCACCAACTAGCTGATGCGACGTAGGCTTCTCCTCGAGTGCCGGACCTTGCGGCCTAGCTTTCCTCCCAAGGGCCAGGGCCCTCGGGAACGTATGCGGTATTAGCGTTCCTTTCGAAACGTTGTCCCCCGCTCAAGGGAAAATTACCTACGTATTACTCACCCGTCCGCCGCTTTACTGAAGGCCGAAGCCTCTTTCTCGCTCGACTTGCATGTGTTAAGCCCGCCGCTAACGTTCGCTCTGAGCCAGGATCAAACTCTCCATAAGAAAGATTTGAACCCGCTCGACGTCGGCTGGTAGCTCGGTCAAGGGCCGAAACCCTGTGCCTCGCGTCCGACGTGGAATGGTTTCATTACAGAACAAAACCTAACTGTCTTCTAGAACAGCTTACTATCCAGTTTTCAGAGACCGATCCCGACGAGGAAACCGGGGTTTCTCCGTCGGCCCGTCGGCGTCTTCGCCGTCGAGGGATGTGCTTATACGGGCGGCCCTTCGAATCGTCAACGCCGATCATAAAAAAATCTGCGAGGGCCTGCGTGGGAGCATTTAACTAGCTAATTTTGCTGAACCTTTGGCGGAGAAAAAAGATCTGATTTCGTGCGCGGGCCCTGAACGGCCCGCGAGAAAATTATCGCAGGGGCGGACGGCTAAGTGCCAACCCTTCTCCGTAACTACCCGTAATTAGACCTGATCGTCGAATTTTTACGCCGCGATGCGGCATGGATCCACGACTCCAGGCCCACGCGCACCATTCGTCGCGATCCCGGCGGTACCCTTTCATCCGCACATGCTCGAACGGATCGGCAACTGCCGCATCGTCGAAGAGGTCGCGTCGGGCGGCATGGCCGTCGTCTATCGCGCCGTGCAGGACCCACTGGGCCGCACCGTCGCGATCAAGGCGCTCAAATCATCGGCCGCGGCCGAGGAGAACGTGATCACGAGGTTCGAGCGCGAAGCGAAGAGCCTCGCGATGCTCCAGCACGAGAACATCATCCACGTCTACGACTTCCATCGGGAACGCGGCGCGCTGTTCATCGTGATGGAGTACGTGCAGGGCATCGACCTGTACGACCTCCTCGAGAAATGCGGTCGTCTTCCGTACGACGTCGCCGCGATCATCGCGATGCAGGTCGCGCGCGCGCTCGACTACGTGCACTACCGCAGCATCGTTCACCGCGACATCAAGCCGGCAAACGTGATGATCAGCCGTGCGGGCGGCGTGAAGGTCATGGACTTCGGCATCGCTCGCGACACGAGCTTCGGTGACCTCACCGAGGCAGGCACCGGTATCGGCACCCCCGCGTACATGTCTCCCGAGCAAGTCCTCGGCGACAAGCTCGACGCGCGCAGCGACATCTTCTCCCTCGGCGTCGTGCTCTACCAGATGGTCACGGGCAAGAAGCCATTCGTCGAGGACGAGCGCCGCTCGGCGATGCACAAGATTCGCCTCGAGAAGCACCTCGGAGCCCGCAAGCTGAACCCCGAGGTGCCACGCGAGCTCGAGCGCATCATCGACCGTTGCCTCGAGAAGCAACCGCGCGAGCGCTGGCGCAGCGCGCAGCACATGGTCATGGCCCTCGAGCGCTTCCTCGCGAAGCACGTCGAGATGAACCACCACGCGCGCCTCGTGCTGTTCCTGCGCGCCCACAACGTCATCACCGAGCTCGAGGCCGAGGAGTATCTGAACCCGGCCGCGCTCGGCGGTGCGAGCGTCCTCGCCCAACCGAACATGCAAGCGCGTCACGTGGTCCGCGGCGGTTTGCTCGCCCACGGCGTGATCGCCGGTGTGCTGCTGCTCATGCTCGGCCTCATCCACGTCGCGCCCGTCGACGCCACGCCCGTCACACGCCAGATCGCCACGCAGGCGCCCGGTCACGGGTGGGTCCGCCTGCGCGCGCTCCCGTGGGCGGAGATCAGCATCGACGGCACGTCGATCGGCACCACGCCCTTCGATGCGCCGGTCGAGGTCACCGACGGCAAGCACGTCGTGAGGTTCGAACACGACTTCTTCGAGCCAATCGAACGCACCATCGATGTCCCCATCGGCACGCCCGCGGAGAGCCGCCTCATCGAAGTGCGCTTCTGCCGCGAGGGCACCGTGCGCGAAGGGATGGCGATTCCTGCTGACGTTCCCGATTGCACCGGCGCGACGCCCGTCGAGGGAGAGACCCCGTGAAGAGCCTCGCGATCCTCGCGCTCCTGGCCAGCTCCGCCTTCGCGCAGACACCCGACACCCAGACGTATCGCGCCAAGCAGGGCGATACGCTCGGGCTCATCGCCGCCGAGTACTACGGCGATCGTGGCAAGGCAGGGTTCCTCGTCATCGAGAACAAGATCGACACGAAGAAGCCCGTGGTCTTGAAGCCCGGCCAGAAGCTCCGCATCCCCGTCTCGCGCACGATCGTGACCGAGACGGGCGACACCTTCGACGCGCTCGCGAAGCAGTTCCTCGGCGAGGAGCGGCGCGGCGAATATCTCGCCGCGATGAACAACCGCACCGTCGAGGAGGATCTCCCCGCCGGTGTCGAGCTGGTCATCCCCTTCACGCTCACCTACGCCATCACGACGCCGACCACGTTCGACGGCCTCGCCCAGCAGTTCCTCGGTGACAGCAAGCACGGCGAGCTGCTCCGCGGCTACAACAACTCCGCGAAGACGGAGCTCGAGGCCGGCGACAGCGTCCTCGTTCCGGTCTTCACCGCGCGGCTGCAGCCAGGCAAGGCGATCAGTCCCGACGCGGCGGCGCTCGCACGGGTGAAACAGCGCTCGCAGATCACCGCGCTGGCCGCCACCCGCCTCCCCGAAGCGCGTTACGCCTGGGAGAGCGCCGAGTACCGCCGGGTCATCGCGCTGCTCGGCGACATCGATACCGCCTATCTCGACGCCGACACGGCCGTCGCCGTGCTGGTGCAGCTCGGCAGCGCGCACATCGCTTACGAGACGGAGGAGGACCGCACCGCGGCGCGCACCGCCTTTCGGGCGGCCCTCGCCCGCCGCCCGGAACACAAGCTTTCGACGTTCGAGTACTCCGCGAAGATCCGCGCGGTCTGGGACACGCTGAGCAAGCAGTGAAGCGCGCGCTCGTCCTCGTCGCCGTCGCCATCGCCGCGTGTGGCGGCTCGCGCTCGGCCCCGCCCCCGCCGCCCGCCGGCGCGAAGATCGGCGCGGCCCTCGTCGCCAGCCTCGATGCCGCCGATCGCGCCCGCGCCCCGTGGCGCTGTGGGCTCCCGACCGGCCCCGGGCTCGCGTCGGAGTCCATCACGACCGAGAGCGGCGCCACGTTCCAGCTCGCCGGCCACGTCATCACGGTCGAGAAGTCGCCGCTCGTGATCGGCGTGCTCGCGGATGCGGGCGGCCCCGCCTCCCCAACCCTCGCCGCGCTCGGCCAGCTCCGCGGCAAGCTCGCAGGCGTGGACCTCCTCCTCACGCTCGGTGGCATGGGAACGACCCAGGCCGAGCTCGAGGCGACCCTCGGTGCGCTCGCCGACGGCGCGCCCTGGCTCGTCGTCGCGCTCCCGGGCGAGCTCGAAGGAGCCGGGGCGCTGTCGGCCGCCGTGGTCGCCCTCCGGACCAAGGGCGCCTCGGTCGTCGACGGACGGCTGGCCCGCCGTATCGAGCTGCCCACGACGAGCATCGCGCTCGTGACCGGAGCCCCGCATCCGCAGCGCCTGGTCGCAGGTGCCGATGGCTGCGTGTACAGCCCCCTCGTCGTCGAGAACGTCGTGACCGAGCTGGTCGCGCGCGAGGGGCTGCGCATCCTCGCCACCACCGCGGCGCCCCGGCACCTCGTCGATCGTGAAGCCACGGGCGAGGTCGGGCTCGTCGGCGGCTACGACCTCGCGCTCCACCCCCCACTTGCTCCGCGCGCCACGCGCGCCCAGACCGGCGGGCGTGATGGCAAGTCCGTCACCCTCTCCCCCGGGATCGCCGACGCGACCACCCGGCTCCCCGACGGCCGCGGCATTCCGAACGCCGGCATCCTGACGATCACTGGCACCACATGGAGGTGGCGCCCCGTGACGGCAGAGTAGGATAGCGTCGTGGGCTCGGAGACCGACGCGGGGGAATCCCTCGATCGCCGCCTCTCGGATTCGAATCGCGCGTGGCTCGACAAGATCGTCGACGGCCGCTACCGCGTCCTCGAGGTGATCGGGCGCGGCGGCATGGGTGTCGTCTACCGCGTCCAGCACCTCCGCATGGGCAAGGTCGCGGCGATGAAGGTCCTGCACCGCGACCTCGCCGGAGATGCGGAGGTCATCGCGCGGTTCGAGCGCGAGGCGGCCGCGGTCTCGAAGCTCCACCACCCGCACACGGTGCAGGTCTTCGACTTTGGCACCGCGCAGGGAGCCCTCTACCTCATCATGGAGTTCGTGCGGGGCGCCGACCTCGCGCGCGTGCTCGGCCGCGATGGTCCGATGAAGTGGGAGCGCGCCGCTCCGATCCTCGCGCAGATCTGCGGCGCCCTCCAGGAGGCCCACGAGCTCGGCATCGTGCATCGTGATCTGAAGCCCGAGAACGTGCTCATCACGCGCTCGACGGGCGGGCGCGACTACGCCAAGGTGCTCGACTTCGGCCTCGCCAAGCTCGACGAGCGCACCACGCCGGCGTTGGATAGCGATCGCCAGATCGTCGGAACACCGTACTTCATGGCGCCGGAGCAGATCCGCGGCGAGGACGTCGACGCCCGCACCGACATCTACTCGTTCGGCGCGCTCATGTTCGAGCTGCTGACCGGGCAGCACCTCTATGACGCCCAATCGTCCGTGGGCGTGCTCACGAAGCACCTGACCGCGGAACCGGACGCGCCCAGCAATCGCACGCCGAAGCTCGGGATTCCGCCTCAGGCCGACCACATCTGCCGGCGCGCCCTCGCCCGCGACCCGTCGGAGCGGTGGCAATCGGCGGCCCAGCTCGGTGAGGCGATCGAGGAAGCGTTCCACGAGACCGTGGTCGAAGCGACGGGCCAGCGCCGACGCCAGGGCAGCACGCAGCTCCGCCCGACGCTGATCATCACGGACGAGGAGCTCCACGACCCGAGCGAGATCCGGCTTCGCCGCTCCGATATCGACGCGTACGAACGCTCGTTGAAGGTGCGCCGGGCCGTCGTCACATCCACGGTGACGCTCGCCGTGCTCGGCGGCATCGCCGCCGGGGTGTGGTTGATGCTGCGCCCACCCAAGGCCGTCACCGAGGAGCACGAGCCGAACAACGGTCGCTCGGACGCGAACCGCATCGACATCAACACCGAGGTGACGGGGTACCTGGGCAAGCGGATCGGGCCGAGGGCCCCGGACATCGACACGTACATCGTGCCGAGCACCGGACAGCGCCGCGTGGTCACCGCCACCGTCACGTCGCCACCGAACATCGACGTGAACCTCACCATCGAGGACGCGGGAGGCATCAGGCGCGCGGTCACCGACGAGGCCCCGCTCGGCGGCGCCGAGGCGATTCATCGGCGGCGCATCGATGGCGCGATCATCGTCACCGTCACGCAGACCGTGGCGCCGGGCACCACCTTCGTGACGGAGAACGTGAGCGACCCGTACACGCTCGTCGTGACCGAGGAGCGCGCGGATACCGGCGAGGTGGAGCCCAACAACAGCGAGGCCGATGCCACCGCCTGGGTGCCGGGGGCCGAGCTGCATGGCTACCTGGATGCGCGGCTCGATATCGACCTCCTGCGGTTCGGCGGCGAGGCCGGCACCTACAGCGTTGTCGTGCGCGCCGACGGGGTCCCGCTCGCCTGGAGCCTCGCTGGTGACAAGCCTCGAACCCCGGGTGCGGCAACGCTCACACTCACACCCGGTCAGCTCGTGAGGATCGAACGAACCGATCGGGGCGAGGCCACAGGAACGTTACCCGGACGAGACGCGCCTTGGTCTATCGTTGCCGTCAAGGCCCGATGACTTCACGCGTCCTGCTCCTGCTCGGTGTTCTCGCAGCCTGCGGCGATGACGATGGCGATGGTGATGCTCCCGCGACGTGCGAGCTGAGCGTCGCGCTCGAGGATGGGACGGCCCTCGGGCATGCCTCACCGTTGCTCTCCTCCGCCGGTGAAGCGCGCGCGGGACGCGTCACCGCCGAGATGTTGCCGACCGATCCGACGGGTCTCTTGCTCTGGCGCGCAGGCGACTACGTGCTGGCGAACGACCGGGTGGCGCTCGTGATCGAGGACGTCGGAGACAGCGACCTCTACGATCCGTGGGGCGGTCGTCCCGTCGGTGTCGCGCGCGTCCAGGGCGGCATGATGGTCGAGCCGTCGCCGTTCGGCGAAGTGTTTCTCTTGACCGGCCGCTCCTCGGTGGTGACCGAAGTTGTCAGCATCGTGGCGGATGGAAGCGAGCCCGGCGCGGCGACGATCCGTGTACGCGGCAAGCTGTCGCCCACGCCGTTCTTCGAGTCGATCACGTCGGGCGTGTTCCCCGACGCGTTCACCGATATCGAGGTCGCCATCGATTACACGCTGCAGCCCGATAGCGATCACGTGGACATCGCGCTGACGTACCTGTCGCCGCGCCTCGAGGCGACGGAGGTCCCGGCCCTGTTCCACGGTTCGATGTTCGCGGACCGCATGCCGGCGTTCGTGCCCGGCCAGGGCTTCACCGACCAGTTCACCGACACGCCGTACATCGCGTTCACGACGGAGCGCGCGACCGGCTGGGCCTACATCGCCGCGAACAGCGATCTCGAGACGGGCATCGCGACCGGTGGCTTCATCGGCGCCTTCGGAGCTGGCTTCACGATCGCGGGGTGCACGACCACGACGCACGAGCACGCGCAGATCGTCATCGGAGGCCCCGGCACGGACGGAATCGTCGCCGCCGTGGCCCGGACCCGAGGCGAGGAGCTCCGCACGATCGGAGGCACGGTGGCGCGGGGGCCAGCGCTCATCAACAACGTGAACGTCCACGTCGTGGATGCGACGACGGGCGCCTATCTCACGCGGGCACGCACCAACGTGAATGGCACGTTCGTGGCGCACGTTCCGCCCGACACCGACGTGAAGCTCATCGCCACGATTCGCGGAGAGCCGTTCGGGCGCCTGGACGTGGGCGCGACCGAGATCGGGCCGTTCACCGTCGACATGCCCCCTATCGGGACCATCCGCGTCGTCGTGCGCGACGAGCAGGCGCGGGGCGTGCCGGCTCGCATCCAGCTGTTCCCGGCCGCCGGGCAGACGGTCGAGACCGTCCCCGCCAACTACGGCGAGACCGGTCTCAACGGCCGGTTGCAGACGGTGTTCGCGGTGCTGGGGGATGTCACCCTGTCCACGCCGCCCGGCACCTGGCGCGTGGTTGCATCACGCGGCTACGAGTACGAGATTGGCGAGAGCACCGTCGCCGTCCCCGCGGGCGAGCTCGTGCAGGTCCCGCTCGTCGTCGACCACTCCGTACCGTCGCCGACCGAGCTGTGCGGTGACTTCCACATCCACACGTGGCGCTCGAGCGACTCCGGCGACGATGCCGTCGAGAAGGTGCGGCAGGCGCTCGCCGATGGGCTCGAACTTCCCGTGCGCTCGGAGCACGAGTGGGTCGAAGACTTCTCCGCCGAGATCGCGCGCCTGAACGCGCAGCCGTACATGGCCGGGTTCGGTTCGGTCGAGCTGACGTCGTTCGAGACGTGGGGCCACATGGGCGTGTTTCCGCTCGTGGCCGATCCCGCCCGGCGCAACAACGGCGCCCCCCAGTGGCAGCGGTTCCCGACCGCGGCCTCGCCCGACACGCCGTTCGAGACGATGCCGCCGCCCGCCGTCTTCGACATGGTGCGTGCGCGCGCCGAGCAGCCGCTCGTCATCATCAATCACCCGCGCGGTGGCGTGAACTACTTCGAGTACGTCGGCTACGACCCGGCCACGGGGATGGTCGAACAGGCCGCGGCCTGGGATACGAAGTTCACGCTGATCGAGGTGTTCAACAATTCGGGCTGGCTCCAGAACCGCGACGGCGTGGTCGACGACTGGTTCGGCCTCCTGCGCGCAGGCCGCAAGGTCTTCGCCGTCGGCTCGTCGGATAGCCATCGGCTCTCGTCGTCGCCGGTGGGGTATCCGCGTACGTGCATGGAGCTCGGGACCGACGACCCGCGCCTGGTGTCGAAGGAACAAGTGCGGGATGCCCTTGGCGCTGGCAAGGCCGCGATCAATGGCGGTATCTCGGTGATCGCGCGCATCGCTGGCAAGGGTCCCGGGGAGTCGACGACGGGGGCGGGGAATCCCCAGCAGGTCGCGATCATCGTGCGCGCCCCGCAGTGGGTCGATGTCGATGCCATCGACGTGGTCGTCGATGGCGAGACGGTCGATACGATCCCGGTCATGCCGGAGGACGCGGACCCTGACAACCCCGCCACGCGCTGGACGGGAGTGGTCGACATCGCGACGGCCGCGGCGGGCAGCTTCGTCGTCGTGGCCGCGTATGGCGACAGCGCGCTGGAACCGGTTCACCCGGGACGGCTGCCGTTCGGGGTGACGAACCCGATCTTCGTCGAACCGTAAGATCTCGACAGGCGCGCGAGGTGGTATGCCTCGGCCACCATGATCAAGCGTCCGAAGATCGCAATCATCGGCGCCGGCGGTAACGTCGGTGCTGCCGTCGCTCAGTGGGCCGTGGTGAAGGAGCTGGGCGACCTCGTTCTCATCGACCTCAAGGCGGGCCCCGCCGAAGGCCGCGCCCTCGACCTGACGCAGTGCGGCCCCTGGGAGGGCTTCAACAACAACTTCGTCGCGTCGGACAACATCGAGAAGATCGCCGGCGCGGACGTGGTCGTGATGACCGCCGGTGTCCCGCGCAAGCCGGGCCAGTCGCGCGAAGAGCTCATCAACATCAACGCTGGCATCGTCAAGGGCATCTGCGCCGACGTGAAGAAGCACGCGCCGGACTCGGTGCTGATCGTCGTGTCGAACCCGCTCGACGCGATGGTGTTCGTCGCCAAGCAGGTCACGGGCTTCCCGCGCGAGCGCGTCATCGGCTCGGCCGGCGTGCTCGATAGCGCCCGCTTCCGGACCTACCTCGCGCTCGCCGCGGGCGTGTCGGTCGAGGACGTCCAGGCGATCGTGCTCGGCGCGCACACGGACAAGGACATGGTCCCCGTGACGTCGACGGCGATGATCGGCAACGTGCCGGTGGCCAAGTTCCTCTCCCCGGAGAAGCTCAAGGAAGTCGTCGAGAACACGAAGAAGGGCGGCGCGACGCTCACCGGCCTCATCGGGACGTCGGCCTGGCTCGCCCCGGGTGCCGGCACGTGCCTCATGGTCGAGGCGATCGTCCGCAACCAGGGCCGCATCCTCCCCTGCTCCGTCGAGCTCAACGGCGAGTTCGGCGTGACCGGCGCGTTCGTGGGCGTCCCGGTGAAGCTGACGGCGAAGGGCGCCGAGTCGGTGCACGAGTTCGAGCTGTCGGCGGCCGAGAAGGACGCGTTTGCGGCCTCGGTGAAGGCCAACACCGAGCTGATGGAAATCGCTCGCGGCTTCCTGGGCTGAGTTACCAGGTCACGATCAGCGCCAGCTCGAGCGCGGTGTCCAGGGTCTCCACCTGGTCCGGCGGGCTGGCGTCGTAGGCAACGGTGAAGCTGTTGCGCAGGGCGATGTGGGTCGTGAGCTTCGTCTGCACGGCGAGCTCGCCGAAGATGCGCAGGTCACTCGGCTGGTCGAGGCGCGGCTGGACGTAGAGCGTCTGGACGATGGCCACCTTGTCCGAGAGGTCCTGGTGCCCGGTGATGTAGGCCGAGGCGCGGTGCGCGAACGCATCCTCGCCGGCGTCGATCGTGCCCATGCGATTGTCGAGCTCCTCGAGCTCGGCCATGTAGGCGACGCCGACGAGGACGCCGACGGTGTCCTGCTCCACGAGCTTGTAGGCCGGACCGGTGCCGGCGAGCCCGCGCAGCAGGAGCCGGCGAAACTGGTCGTACTCGTGCTGGATGAAGGCTTCCCAGCGCCAGCGGCCTGCGATGCTCACCCGCGCCCGCAGATGCTCGAACGTCTTGCGGGTGAGGGTCAGGCCACGACTCGTTCCGTAGCCGCCGCGGGCCACGGCGAGGCCGAGCCAGCGCCCTTTCTTCAGGACGACGGTTGCAGCCCCGCCGACATCGAAGATGGGGTTGTTGCCCGTGCGCCAGTTGAGCTTGAGGGAAACGTCGCCGGTGACGCCGTCTTCCTCGGGTGGCTTCGCGAGCGCACCCTGAACGTTCACGATCTGCGCCGAGGCGATCCGCGTGCCGGCGATGACGATGCCGGCGACAAGCGCCGCTCGCATCAGAACGCGGGGTTCACCAGGTTGCCATCTTGGCCTGGAGGCCTTGATCGAGCGCGTCGAGGAACTGCTCGGTGGTGAGCCACGGAGCCTTGGGATCGATGAGCACCGCGAGGTCCTTCGTCATCTTGCCGCTCTCGACGGTCTCGACGCACACGGCCTCGAGCGCATCAGCGAACTTCACGACGTCCGGCGTCTCGTCGAACTGACCGCGGTACTTGAGGCCCTGGGTCCACGCGAAGATCGACGCGATCGGGTTCGTCGACGTCGGCTTGCCCTTCTGGTGCTCGCGGTAGTGACGCGTGACCGTGCCGTGCGCGGCCTCGGCCTCGACGGTCTTGCCATCAGGCGTGAGCAGCACGGACGTCATCAGCCCCAGCGAGCCGAAGCCCTGCGCGACCGAGTCCGACTGCACGTCACCGTCGTAGTTCTTGCAGGCCCACACGAAGCCGCCGTCCCACTTCATGGCCGAGGCGACCATGTCGTCGATGAGGCGGTGCTCGTACACGATGCCCGCATCCTTGAACTTGGTCGCGAACTCTTCATCGAAGACCTTCTGGAAGAGGTCCTTGAACCGACCGTCGTACTTCTTGAGGATCGTGTTCTTCGTCGAGAGGTAGACCGGCCACTTGCGGTTCAGGCCGTAGTTCATGCAGCTGCGCGCGAAGCCGATGATCGAGTCATCGAGGTTGTACATCCCCATCGCGACGCCCGATGCCTGGAAGTCGAACACCTTGTATTCGACCGGCTTGCCGCCGTCCTTCGGCGTGTACGTCATGGTCAGCGTGCCGGGGCCCGGCACGAGGAAATCCGTGGCGCGGTACTGGTCACCGAATGCATGACGACCGACCACGATCGGCCGCGTCCAGCCCGGCACGAGCCGCGGCACGTTCTTGCAGATGATCGGCTCGCGGAAGATCGTGCCGCCGATGATGTTGCGAATCGTCCCGTTGGGAGACTTCCACATCTCCTTCAGGTTGAACTCCTTCACGCGCGCTTCGTCGGGCGTGATGGTCGCGCACTTCACGGCGACGCCGTACTGCTTCGTCGCGTTCGCCGAGTCGATCGTGACCTGGTCGTTCGTCTGATCGCGATACTCGACGCCGAGATCGAAGTACTTCAGATCGATGTCGAGGTACGGAAGGATCAGCTTGTCCTTGATGAACTTCCAGATGATGCGAGTCATCTCGTCGCCGTCCATCTCGACGACGGGATTCTTCACCTTGATCTTCGTGGCCATGTGCTCGGGTTGTATCACCGGCGCCGACGGCGACGCATCGCCAGGACCGCGCTGATCGCACCCAGCCCGGCCACCCCACCCGCCGCGCCGCCGGCACTGCACCCGCCCGCGCCGTCGATCGCGTCCGCATTCTCCGCGCCAACCTCCTCGGCGTCGCCGCCCAGCTCGTAACCATCCGCGTTGCCCGTGCATCGCGTCCGCGTGGGGATGCGCCCCGTGACCGAGCGAACCCACGCCATCACGCGGTCCGCGCGCACGTACACGCCGCCGCCGCCGCACGGCGCCGCCGCCGTCGCGAGTCCGCGCGACACCACGCCGAGCAGCACCGGTCCATCGTCCGTCGGCATGAACACGGGCCCCCCCGAATCGCCAAAGCAGCTATCGCGCCCCATCCCGCCCGCCGCGAACTCGCCGCGCGGTGCGATCACCTCCTGGCACGCCGCATCCAGCTCGCAGGTCGGATCGGTGATGGTGATCTCCGCGCGCCGCAACTGCGAGTTCGGGTCCCAGCCCTCCTCCGTCGTCGCTCCGAATCCGACGATCTCCACCTGCGCGCCACGCACGAGCGCCTTGCTCGCCGTGCATAGCGCCGCGACCGTCCGCGGCTTCACCGTCACCGGCCGCTGCAATCGCAGCACACCCACGTCGTACGTCCGCCACCACTCGGGATACGCGATCGCCTCCTCGACCAGCACGCGCTCGCCGCC
>LNFM01008662.1_pt1 | contig 13126 bp, 11 predicted proteins | sample 596031 | NCBI WGS metagenome assembly LNFM01 (sample SAMN04254537, study PRJNA301005) | activated carbon metagenome | isolation source: dual media filters at the Ann Arbor, Michigan drinking water treatment plant | place: USA: Ann Arbor
CACCGACACCCCGGGCCTGATGTACATGAGCACCGGCCCGCTGCCGCCGAACCCGGCCGAGCTGCTGATGGGCCCGAAGATGCTGAGCCTGATCAGCATCGCGCGCGAGAAGTTCGACCAGCTGATCATTGATGGCCCGCCGGTGATGGGCCTGGCCGACGCGCCCATCCTCGGCAACCTGGCCAACGGCACGCTGCTGGTGGTGGAAGCCGGCGAGACCCGCATCACCGTGGCCCGCAATGCGCTCAAGCGCCTGCTGGCGGCGCGCGCCCACGTGGTGGGTGGCCTGCTCACCAAGTTCAGCAGCAAGCACGCGGGTTACGGCTACGGGTACGGCGCCTACAACTACTACTCGTACGGCGGGCAGGACGAACAAAAGAAGCTGGGCCGCCGCTGATGTCGGGCGCCGGGCTCGCACTGGAGCAGGCGCTGGCCTACTACCGTGCGCCGGCGCTGCTGGCGATGGCGGCGCAGCGGCCGCTGCCCGAGGACGTGATCGTGCTGCTGCGGTTGGCCGCGGGTGACCGCGGGCAGGCGGCGCAGTCGGCGGAGGCGAGTGGTGAATCGCCGGAGCGCGTGGCCGAGGCCGCGGTGTTCTTCGTGCAGCAGGTGATGTTCGGCGCGGGCGACGACCCGCACCGCGTGCTGGGCGTGAACCCCGACGCGCCGCCCTCGCGCATCCGCGAGCACTACCGCTGGCTGGTGCGCTGGCTGCACCCCGACCGCAACGCCGACGACTGGGACAACGTGTACGCCGACCGCGTCACCCGCGCCTGGCAGCAGCTGCGCCGCAGCGGCGCGCTGGCGGGCGAGGGCGATGCCGACGTCGAGCCGATCGAGCGCCGCGCCGCCCCGCGCGACGACGCGCCGGCCGCCAAGCCCTCGGTGCTGGCCGTCACCCGCCTCGCCCACATCTCGCGCGAACAACCCGCCGCGCCGATCATCTCGGCCCGCACCGCGCGCCAGCTGCCTGCGTTCGTGCTGGGCGGCCTCGGCCTCGCCGCCGTCAGCCTGGTGGCCCTGCTCTGGTACGCCCAACAAAAACCCCCACGCCCCAGCCTGGTCGCCGCGCTCCCTGTAGGAGGGACTTCAGTCCCGAACGCTCCCGACGAATCCGCCCCGACCCCCCCAAGCCCGCCACCCGCGCAACTGACCGCGCAAGTCGCCGAACCGCTACCCGATAACGCGGTGCCGATGGCGACGGCTGCGTCTGTGCCGGAATCGAAAAGCATCGGGACTTCAGTCCCGAAGCCCGCGCCCCAGCCGACCCCGCCACAATCGCCACGCCGCGAGCGTCCCGCCGCGATCGCCGCCGCGCCGACGCCGATGCTTGTCGCGCCTGTCGCGGCCGCGCCGGAGAGCTTCGGGACTGAAGTCCCTCCTACAGGGGGGGCGGCGGCTATTGAGGAGAGCGCGGCGCATGCGGTGCTGGACGACTTCACCCGTGCGTACGCGGCGGGGGACATCAACGCGCTGATGCGCCTGTTCACCCGCGACGCCGTCAACAACCGCGGCGGCCGCGAGGCCATCGCATTCGATTACCAGACGCTGTTCGAGGACACCCGCGAACGCCGGCTCGCGCTGATCCCCAACGGCTGGATCGCGCGCGACGACGGCGCGGTGGTGCTGGCCGCCTACGAGGCCTGGATCAAGGAAGGCCGCCTGCGCCCGGGCACCACCACCCGCGGCGACATCCGTTTCACCCTGCGCCGCGAAGACGGCCGCCTCAAGATCAGCCAGGTGATCCATGACTGACCCCGTGCTGCGCCAACGCGTGCGCCGACTGCTGCTGGCGCTGGCCACCGGCGTACTCATCGTGCTCGGCGCCCGCGCGCTGACCAACAGCGTGGCCGACCACTACGCCATATCCGATCCGGCCCGCGCGCTGGGCTGGCGCAGCGACCACCCCGAGGCGCTGTACCGCCAGGCCCTGCGCCTGGCCGACGACCCGGCCCAGGCCGAGGCCACCGCCGACCACGCCCGCCGCGCCCTGCGCGCCAACCCGCTCGACGGCCGCAGCTACCGCGTGCTGGGCACGCTGGCCGACGCCGCGGGCAAGCGCGACGAGGCCGCGAAGCTCTTCCGCATCGCCGCCGAACGCACCCCGCGCGACCAGCTCAGCCAGGCCTGGCTGCTCGATTACCACCTGGCCGAAGGCGACCTGCCGGCCGCGATGCAGAACGTGGACCTGCTGCTGCGCGTGAACCCCGGCCTGTTCCCTGGCCTGGAGCCGATGCTGCTTTCGCTGGCCGGCGCGCCCGCCGCCCACGCCGCCCTGGCCGAACGCCTGGCCACCGCGCCGCCGTGGCGCGCGCGCCTGCTGCAGGCCGCGGCCAACAAGGCCCCCGATGCCGCGGCCGTGGCGCCGCTGTTCGAGCGCCTGCGCCAGTCCGAAGGCGGCCTCGCCCCGGGGGAACTGGCTGCCTGGATCGACCGCCTGGGCCGCGAGGGCCAGTGGGGCCAGGCCTACCTGATCTGGGCAAGCCAGCTGCCGCCCGAGCGCCTGGCCGGGCTGGGCAACGTCTTCAACGGCAGCTTCGAGTGGGTGCCGGGGCAGGGTGGGTTCGACTGGCGCTTCGGCCGCGTGGCCGGGGCCCGCATCGACCGCCTGCCGGTGGAGGGCGCCACCGACCGGCTGGCCCTGCGCGTGGCCTTCGAAGACCGCCGCGTCCCCTTCGCCCACGTGCGCCAGCTGCTGGCCTTGGGCCCGGGCCGGTACACGCTGAGTGGACGGGCGCGGCCCGACAACCTGCGCACGGACCGCGGCCTGGTCTGGACCGTGACCTGTGCCACCGGCGGCCCGGCCCTGGGCGAAACCCAGCCCCTGCGGGGCAGCGGCCCCTGGCGGGAGTTCGAGGCCGAGTTCGTGGTGCCGGCCGAAGGCTGCGGCGCCCAGTGGCTGGTGCTGCGCCTGCCGGCCCGGATCCCCGCCGAACAGCGGATCGGTGGCCGGGCCTGGTTCGATGCGCTGAAGATTTCTCGCGTTCGCGCAAATAATTGATTTGAAACAATTACCCGGTAGGGTCTGATTCAGCCCAAAGGGTTGTTACATCGGGCTGCAAGGACTACCCTGACCTCCAAACCTGCGTCGCAAGCGCCCATCCCCCCCAAGGGAGTTCCGCCATGATCCGTACCGCCGCCATCCTCGCCGCCCTGTTCGCCGCCCCCGCCTTCGCCGCGGGCAGCGTCGCCACGCTCAGCGCGCAGCAGGGCACCGTGCTGGTGAACCAGGGCGACGAGTTCGTCACCGCCACCGAGTCGCAGGCCCTGCTGGCCGGCGACCGCGTGATGGTCATGGAAGGCGGCAGCGCCGAAATCACCTTCGCCGACGGCTGCGTGCTGCCGCTCACCTCGGGTTCGCTGGTGGACGTGCCGGAAACCTCCACCTGCGCCGGCGCCGTGGCCAACGTCCAGAACATCGGCCCGAGCTATGCCCAGGCCGTGGGCAGCCCGGGCGCCGACCGCAACCGCGCCGCCTCCTATGTGTTCGGCGCCTGGGGCATCGTCATCGCCGCGATGCTCCTCGATGGCGACACCAAGCTCACCTTCGGCGAGCCCGCCGCCAGCCCGTAAGGCGCTGCGAAAACGTTTCCCGAAAGGCCGCCCCCGGGCGGCCTTTTTCTTGGCAAGGAGAAAGATTCCCTGCGCGCGCCGTGGCTTGATTTGAAGCATAGTTCGCTATCATCACGCGGACACGACGGCAGGCAGGACGCCCGCCGCACGAGGGGAAACAGGCGATGCCGCAGGCCGGGCAACCCACGCTGACGACGCGACTGCAGTGGCCCCTGGCTGCCGTGCTGCTGCTGTTGTGCCTGGTGCTGGGCGGCGGGCAGGGCACCATTGGCGATGGCGTGTGCCAGGCCTTGGCGGCGCTGCTGATCATGCTGACGCTGTGGCGCAGCGAAACCGACATGCAAGCCCAGCTGCCGCGCATCGCCTGGCTGGCATTGCTGCCGCTGGCGGTGCCGCTGCTGCAGCTGCTGCCGATCCCTGAATCGATCTGGATGATGCCGGCCGCGCGCGAACAGATGGATGCACAGCTGGCCGCGGCCGGCGTCGAGCCTTCCATGCGCTGGACGCTGGCGCCCTACGGCACCGAGACCGCACTCATCTGGCTGCTGCCCGCGGTGGCGCTGTTCCTGGCCACGCTGCAGTTCGGCACCGCGCAGCGCACCCGGCTGGTGATGATCTTCATGGCCGTGACGGTGGTTGCGATCGTGCTGGGCGTGGCGCAAATGGCCGCCGGCCCCGACAGTGCGCTCTACTTTTACAGCCGCACCAACACCGGCAGCGCCGTGGGCTTCTTCGCCAACCGCAACCACTTCGCCAGCCAGCTGGTGCTGGCCTTGCCCTTCGTGCTGATCGGCACCGCCGCCTGGTGGAACGCGCAGCGCGAGGCCGAGCGCCCTGCTGTGCTGTGGGCGGTGGCGGGCGTGGGCCTGGCGGTGCTGGTGATCCTGGCGCTGGCGCTGGTGCGTTCGCGTGCCGGCCTGGGGCTGGGCATGCTGGCCATCGCGCTCAGCCTGCCGGCGGTGCTGGCGATGCGCCGGCAGCGCGGCACCAAGCGCCTGCTGGCGGTGGCGGTGGGCGTGGGCCTGCTGCTGAGCGTGCAGTTCGCGCTGTTCGGCATCCTGCAACGGTTCGAGAAGGACCCGATGGAGGATGCGCGCTTCCAGTACACGCAGCTGAGCCTGCAGGCGGCGCAGGACCATGCGCCTCTGGGTACGGGTCTGGGCGGGTTCCGGCGGGCGTTCGAAGCCTATGACTCGGAGTCGCCCGAGAACGTCTACATCAACCATGCCCACAACGATTACGCCGAGCTGTGGCTGGACGCCAAGTGGTTGGCGCTGGCCGTCGGGGCCCTGTCGCTTGCCGCCTGGGCGATCGGTGCCTGGCGAGAGTGGCGCCGACGCGTGCCCGGCGCCCGCGAACAGCTGCTGACGCGCGCCGCGGCGATTGGCATTGCGATGCTGGCGCTGCATTCCCTGGGTGATTACCCGCTGCGCACCACGGCGCTGCTGGCTTGTGCCGGCCTGATGGCCGCGATGCTGTCGCCCACGCGCACCCCAACCCGATCCGGAGCGATGCGTTTACATGCCGAATCTTGAGAGCACCCGAATTGCCGTGATCGGCCTGGGCTATGTCGGCCTGCCGCTGGCGGTGGAGTTCGGCAAGCGGTACGACACCGTGGGCTACGACATCCGGCAGTCACGCGTGGCCGAGCTGAGGGACGGCCGCGACAGCACCCTGGAAGTGTCCGCCGAGGAGCTGGCCGCCAGCCCGCGCCTGGCCTTCACCAGCGAGATCGAAGCCATCCGCGGCTGCAACGTCTACATCGTCACCGTGCCCACGCCGATCGATGCCGCCAAGCGGCCGGACCTTACGCCGCTGGTGAAGGCCAGTCAGGCCATCGGCAGCGTGCTCAAGAAAGGCGACGTGGTGGTGTACGAATCCACCGTCTACCCGGGCTGCACCGAGGAAGTATGCGTGCCGCTGCTGGAGCAGGCCTCGGGCCTGGTGTTCAACCGCGACTTCCACTGCGGCTACAGCCCCGAGCGCATCAACCCGGGCGACAAGCTGCACCGGGTGACCAACATCCTGAAGGTGACATCCGGCTCGACGCCGGACACCGCCGATTTCGTTGACGCGCTGTACGGCAGCATCATCACCGCGGGCACCCACATGGCCAGCAGCATCAAGGTGGCCGAGGCCGCCAAGGTGATCGAGAACACCCAGCGCGACGTGAACATCGCGCTGATCAACGAGCTGGCGCTGATCTTCAACAAGCTGGGCATCGACACCCTGGAAGTGCTGGAGGCGGCAGGCACGAAGTGGAACTTCCTGCCGTTCCGCCCCGGGCTGGTGGGCGGTCACTGCATCAGCGTGGATCCGTACTACCTGACCCACAAGGCGCAGGAGATCGGCTACCACCCGGAGGTGATCCTGGCCGGTCGGCGCATCAACGACGGCATGGGCGCCCACGTGGCCTCGCAGGTGGTGCGGCTGATGGCGGGCAAGGGCATCAACCCCGTGGGCGCGCGCGTGCTGGTGCTTGGATTGGCATTCAAGGAGAACTGCCCGGATCTGCGCAACACCCGCGTCGTGGACATCATCAGCGAACTGGCCGGCTTCCAGGCGCAGGTGGATGTGTATGACCCGTGGGTGGACGCGGCCGAGGCGCGGCACGAGTACGGCATCACGCCTGTCGACGGGCCGACGACCGGTGAGTACGACGCCATCGTACTGGCCGTGGGGCATAGCGAGTTCGCCAAGCTAGGCGGGCACGGTGTGCGGGCGCTGGGCAAGGCGAACAGCGTGGTCTATGACGTGAAGTACGTGCTGCCGCGTGATGCGGTGGACGGACGGCTATGAGTGCCTTCAGCTACGAATTTGTCGAGGTCAATGCTCGCAATATGTGCGGCACCCCTGCGGCTGAAGCGAGGGTGCTTGGAAGGCGGATGAATCGCAGTCAAGGTCTCAGGCCGACGCGGCGTGTCGGCATAGCGACTACCGTAGTGAAGTGTCGATCGTGCGACTTGGTTTTCTCCAACCCGCTGCCCGTTCCACCGTTGCTTACTCAGCACTACGGAGTGCCCCCAGAGAGCTATTGGACGGAGGCCTATTTCGTTCAGCAAGACGACTACTTTTCTGGCCAGATTGGCCGCTATCTGCAGCTTTCAGGTGCTACCAGTGGGGCGGGCCTCAGGGCGTTGGATATCGGCGCAGGCGTCGGGAAATGCATGAGGGCATTGGAACGAGCCGGTTTCGAGGCCATTGGGATCGAGCCGTCAGCACCGTTTTACGAAAGGGCACTCCGTGATCTTGGCGTTTCACCATCGCAATTGGCGCTCACCATGCTAGAGGATGCGGAATTCGCAGCGGGTAGCTTTGACTTCGTTACGTTAGGGGCAGTTCTTGAGCATCTGTACGATCCCGCTGGAAGCATTGAGAAGGCCCTCCATTGGGCGAAGCCAGGTGGGTTAATACACATTGAAGTCCCGTCTTCGAAGTGGCTCACCAACAAGATTTCTAACCTCGCCTACGCGCTGCAGGGATTGGACTACGTTTCCAACATCAGCCCTATGCACAGCCCATTCCATCTTTACGAGTTTGGTCTTCGGTCCTTTGAGCACAATGCAAAGATTCTCAACTACGAGATTGCGCACCATGAGTATGTGGTCTGCAGTACATACCTTCCTCGTGCGCTAGACTTAATATTTAGGCCGATAATGGCTGCAACAGACACTGGCATGCAGCTTGAGATCTGGTTGAGGAAGAAATATGGCCATTGATCAGGAAGCGTCACCCCTGATGCCGGGGGGTCCGCCACTTTCGCCGTGTGCAGCATCAACGACCACTCCGGCTCGAAGCGGGCTCCCGTGATCAGACGAGCCCGCATCTATTTATCGCGCGAAGGCTTGGGTCCTCTGCTGATCAAAGCCGTCTCCGGCAGCGCAGGGCTGCGGATCGCTGGGATGGGGTTCGGCTTCCTGGTTGGCGTGCAGCTTGCGCGCGGGCTGGGCGTGGAGTCCTACGGCATCTACGGATTGGCGATGTCGATCATCGCGATGTTGACGGTCCCTACAGAGTTTGGACTGCCGCAACTACTTACACGGGAAGTCGCCTCCGCCCAGTCAAGAGGGGACTGGCGCGCGGCGCGAGGGATTCTGCGCTGGTCGACCCGCACATCGCTCTTGCTTGCCGCCTTGGTGGGAGGGGGTCTGTTGGCGTGGTTAGCGCTGTCGGGTCAATTTGGCACGCCCCTAGGAGACACGCTGCTCGCGGGCGTTGCACTGGTGCCGATAGTCGCGCTTTTGTCGTTGTATTCCGCAGCCCTGCGCGGCGCACAGCAGATCGTGAGCGGCCAGTATGCCGAGGTAGTAGTTCGGCCCGCTTTTCACTCGCTGCTTCTGTTCATGGCGGCTCTTGTCATGGTGCCGCTTTCACCAGCGCTGGCAGTATGGCTCGGTGTCGTTGCTGCCGCTGCGTCCCTCATCGTTGCCCGCGGAATGCTTAACGGCGTGGTTCGACGTCACGTAGTCGACGGGCCTCCCATAGAGGACGGTCGTGCGTGGTGGCTGAGTGCTTTGCCAATGGCAATGACAGAGGGGATGCGCCTCCTGCAGGCGCACATTCTGATTTTTATCCTCGGCGTTATGGCAGCAATTGACCAGGTGGGTCTATACCGGATGGCGGTTTCTACCGCCGCCCTGATTGCCATGCCGTTGAGCCTGTTCAACATAGTAAGCATGCCATTGGTCGCCGGGCTGCACTCCACCGGTCAGCGAGCGCAGCTGCAAAAGATGTTGACGCTGACTGCGCTGGGAATGACGGTAGGTGTCATCGGCTTATCACTCCCGTTCTTCCTGGCGGGGGAGTGGCTGCTGGGAAGTGTGTTCGGTAAAGAGTTCGCAGCTGGCAGCTACGCGCTTTCCTTGCTTTGTGTCTCAGTGCTGACTAACGCCGTGTTTGGCGTGAATGCGGCATTGCTGAACATGACCGGCCATCAGAGCAAAGTCACCCGGGCGTCAGGAATCGCCTTGTTGGTACTGGCGATTGCGGCGCTGCCGCTGATAGACGCCTATGGAATATCGGGTGCTGCGGTTGCCAACCTCCTTTCGGTAACTGTCTGGAATGCACTGATGTGGCGCGACTGCAGGAAAATGCTCGGTCTCGAAGCAGGCATCTGGGGCGCCTTGCTGGCTAGAAGGGATTGATCAACGTGGGATCGACTCGAAAAATGCTGAAACTTGTGCTGCCCTCGCCGGTTCGCTGGGTTCTTAGGTTGGGGTTGACCTATGGGCAGCGAGTATTGAGGTGGCCAATCATTCTTTGGCAGGTGCGTGGTGTGACACGCGCGGACTGGATGGTGCTAGTTCGATCCGCGATCCTTGCTCCTGTTTACTCGGCTCGGGACCTGCAAGCATGGCAGGACCCGATTCTGCTGGGTGACGCCATGGTCGATGTTCCGGGAATCGGACGATTTTCTGTCCGCGCACGCACCGACGACCTCTGGCACGTTGTGCCGTGGCGTGAGCAGTCCATTGCAAATGCCATGCGAGAAGTCCTGAAGCCTGGCGACACCTTTATCGATGCCGGCGCAAACATTGGGATCTATACCGTCCTTGCGTCGCGGTTGGTCGGATCGTCCGGAAAGGTCATAGCTGTAGAAATGATGCCGGACACTGCCGATCGACTTGATCTACACGCGCGCATCAATGAGGCTGGAAACGTGACATTGATTCGGAACGCAATCAGCGATGCGCCGGGGCAGCTTGTGCGCGCCACAGTCCAGGATGGAAAACACGGGCAGGCTACGATTGCCGCTGATTCCGCGCGCTATGGAGTTGGGCGCGCAGTCCAAGTGGAGACCGTAACGCTGGATGCCCTAACAGCTTCGCTCGACAGGGTGCGGCTCATGAAGATCGATGTTGAGGGTGCCGAGCTTCAGGCGCTGCGAGGGGCGGGGCAGCTTTTGCGGAAGCTGGAAATGATTGTCTATGAGAGTTTGGGCTGCATGCGAGATGGCTCGGACCCCGTGGACGAATTGCTGGAGACGGCGGGTTTCTCCGTTCGTCAGCTGGATGGAAACAATTGGCTTGCATCTAGGCAGGGAATGTAATGAGTGTCGCGATTCTGCTGCCCGATCTGCGTGGTGGTGGCGCGGAGCGTGTGTGCGTCTATTTGGCAAACAATTTCGTTGGGCGTGGGCTGAAAGTAGACATGGTTCTGATGCAGGCGAGCGGGCAACTTTTGCCTCTGTTGGATCCGCGAGTGCGCGTGGTGGACTTAGGTGCGCGTAGGGCAAGAAATGTTTTCACCCCATTGGTTCGTTACCTGAGAGAGAGCAGGCCGGATGCGGTTTTGGCGAATATGTGGCCTATGACTGTGATTGCAGTCGCGGCGACGCGATTTTCAGGTGCGAATGCCCGTTTGATCCTCGTTGAGCACAACAACTGGTCCGCTTCGATCCACACGCACCATTGGCTGCATCGCATCGCGTTGCGCTGGAGCATGCGCTGGCTTATGCCACACGCCGATGCGCGGGTTGGTGTATCTGACGGGGTCGCGCGCGATGTTGAGCGGATTGCGGGCTTGTCGCTTGGATCCGTTCACACTGTGTACAACCCTGTCGTGAGTTTGCATCCGTCTGACCTAGCGCCACCTGTTGGCATCAATGCGGAGAATTGGTTGGTTGGCGACCACAAGCGAGTGATCGCGGTGGGGACCATGAAGGCGCAGAAGCGCTTCGATCGATTGATCGAGGCTTTTGCTCGAGTATCTGGAGTAGATGCACGCTTGCTAATTCTGGGGGAAGGGGATGAGCGGGCTGCACTGGAGGAGCTCGCGTGCCGGCTCGGCGTTCGACATCGAATTGAGATGCCGGGTTTCGTGCGTGATCCAGCGCCGTTCTTTCGAAAGGCCGATCTATTTGTTTTGTCGTCCGACTACGAAGGCTTTGGTAACGTCGTTGTCGAGGCATTGGAGCAAGGAACGCCGGTCGTCAGCACGGATTGCCCGTCAGGGCCCAGCGAGATTCTTGAGGGCGGGAAGTATGGGGCGTTGGTTCCCGTTGAGGACGTGGAGGCACTTGCCAATGCAATGAAAGACGCGCTTACGCGCACTCACGATCCAGATGTTCTTAGGGTGCGAGCGCAGGACTTCACGGTGGACCGAGCGGCTGTTGCGTATCTGGATCTGCTCTTGCCAGGCTGGCCGCAGTTTCTTTCCGGGATTGGGGTGAAAGGCTAGTGGTCAATGGTGTTCTCTATGTGTCCTACGACGGCATGCTGGAGCCGCTTGGCCAGTCGCAGGTTATTGCGTACCTCGAGAGACTTGCGATGGACCGGCCCATACACCTGCTCAGCTTTGAGAAGCCAGCTGACTGGGCTAACGACGACGCCCGTGCTCTCGTCAGCGCGCGTTTGGCGGCCGCTGGAATCCGGTGGCACCCACGCCGCTACCACAAGCATCCGTCGTCACTGGCCACCGCCTGGGACATCGGCGTTGGGATAGTCATTGGGATTTGGCTCGTGCTCGCCCACAACTTGCGCGCCGTCCATGCGCGAAGTTATGTGCCAGCGGTAATCGCCTTAGTGCTCAAGCGCGTAACGGGCGCCAGGTTCGTTTTCGACATGCGCGGCTTCTGGGTCGATGAGCGAGTAGATGGTGGATTGTGGCCTCGCGACGGTCGTATGTATCGAGTTGCAAAGTGGTTCGAGCGACGTTTCCTGTTGAGTGCGGATCACGTGGTGTCGCTTACCCATGCTGCAGTTCGTGAGATTCGTCGATTCGACTACCTACAGCGGTGCCAGCCGCCAATAACGGTAATCCCAACCTGCGCAGACTTGGATCGTTTCGTGCCTTCTCCCCAAGGTGCCGCTTTGAATGCCACTTTCACCCTTGGTTACGTTGGTTCTGCCGGGACATGGTATTTGTTTGACGCTGTTGCGGCCGCCGTACGTATAGCCATGGTGCTGCGCCCAAGCCTGCGACTCCTCGTCGTCAATAGAGATGAGCATGCGTATGTGCGAGACACGCTGGTCAAGGAAGGCGTGGAGATGGGTCGTGTTTTGATCGTGAGCGCCCAGCACCGGGATGTTCCTTCGCTGATGGCCCGAATGGATGCGGGCATATTCTTCATCAAGCCAGTCTTCTCGAAGCAAGCGTCCGCTCCAACGAAGCTTGGTGAGTTGCTTGGCTCTGGCGTGCCTTGCTTGGGAAATGCTGGCGTTGGTGACATGGCAAGCATTCTGGAGGGCGACCGGGTCGGGGTGGCGTTAGATACCTTCGATGAGGCCAGTCTTCGGTCTGGCGTTGAGGGGTTGCTTGCCCTTGCTGCTGAGCCGGATATCCGCGAGCGATGCGCAGCCGCGGCCAGACGGCACTTCTCTCTTGACGACGGGGTGGCGCGCTACCGGAGCGTTTACGCTTCCGTGCTGGAGTGTTCCTGATGTGGGTTTATCTGGTCATTCTTCTCATTCCATTGCTTCGGGCGTTCAAGCCACCCCGCCAGCGGCAGCGGCATCTTGGTTTGCTGGTCTACTTTGTCGTGCTTTGGCTGTTCACTGGCCTCCGGCACGAAATTGGACCGGACTGGCTCGCGTACACCTATATCTATGAAGGGCAGGTGGCAGGCGCTTGGTCGGAGGTGTTGTCGAGCCGTGAGCCTGGGTTCTCGCTTCTGAACAAGCTTTCCGAAGCAGCGGGCTGGGGCGTTTATGGCGTCAATGCAATCTGTGCAGCCATTTTCCTCGGAGGCGTATATCGATTCGCTACACGAACCGCCAACCCCTGGCTCGCGACAGCCGCGGTGGTGCCGTTCTTGGTGTTCATCATTTCGATGAGTGGTATCCGGCAGGCAGCCGCGATAGGCATAGTGTTTTCCCTGCTTGCTGACTGGCACACAATAGGCATTTTTCGAAAGATGGTGTTCATTCTTTTGGCGGCCACGCTCCACAACAGTGCCTTGTTCATGCTTGTCTTCGTGCTGTGGGACGGCAGCCGCTATCCGTGGCTTCGAATCATGGTTGGTTCGTTGGCCATTCTTTTCTCGATGCGTATCCTGGACCAGGCCGGCGCGGTCGATGTGTATGCGCAGCGCTACCTTGAGACCAACGTCGAGTCCGCTGGCGCCGTTTATCACATTGCATTGTCTGCACTGCCCGCAGCGATATTCCTGGTTTTCAGGCGGCAGTTGGCCGCCCACGGATGGGACTCCGCCCTGATGATGCGCGCGTCCGTGCTCTCATTGGCCATGCTGCCGCTCGTGCTGGTCTCTTCTACCGGTGCCAGTCGTTTGGCGCTCTATCTTTCGTTCGTGCAGATGTGGGTATTTCCTGCCTTCGTCGCTTCGCATGGTCGGCGCTGGGTGGTGCCTACCGCGTGCTGTGCCGTCTATTTCCTCGCCATATTTTTCGTGTATTTCACGCTTGGGTCTCACGCGTCGGCCTATCTGCCCTATGGGAACATTCTGTGGATCCTGTGATCGCGAGCGTTGGCAGTGGCATTCCCGGCATCAAGGTGCTGGCGCTGCCCCTTTACGGCCCTCTGGCTGCCAGCACTCGTCACCGGGTTAGTTACTACCTGCCCGGCTTGCGGGATCGGGGCGTGGATGTGGACGTGG
>LNFM01010385.1_pt1 | contig 13124 bp, 13 predicted proteins | sample 596031 | NCBI WGS metagenome assembly LNFM01 (sample SAMN04254537, study PRJNA301005) | activated carbon metagenome | isolation source: dual media filters at the Ann Arbor, Michigan drinking water treatment plant | place: USA: Ann Arbor
CCGAGTTCGGCTTCTTCGGGGTCGTGGTGTAGACGCGCGTGCAGACGCCGCGGCGCTGCGGGCTGTTCTGCATCGCAGGCGACTTGGATTTCGTGACCTCGACCTGACGGCCATGGCGCACGAGCTGGTTGATGGTTGGCATAGGTAACTTGTTCCCGTTTGAAGTCACACCGTTCTATACGGCCGGTTCTGTCGGCCGTGCTTTTCGGATCCAATCGGGCGTCGCCAGATCGATCTGGCCCACGCGGAACTTCGGCAAGCTGCAAGGTCGGGTCAGGCGCGGAGCGCACATTCGCCAACTGGACCACCCGAGCCACCTGCCGAAACTGCCTTCACAAGCAGTGTTTCGTCGAGGTGGTTCCGCCGAAATTCCGCACAACCCCTGCACAATCGGCCCGACTAGATGGCGCGGCAGAGTGTGCCGAAAAGCCTTCCATTATATTCACAACCCATGGACCGGCAAGCGAGACCGTTCACGCTCGCTTCTGGCGCCTCGGCGGCGCCAGACTGCGACACCCTCGTTCTGGATACCAACGCCGTGCTGGACTGGCTCGTTTTCGGCGAAGCCGCCTTTGCCGACCTGGTCACTCGCCTGGCGTCAGGCCGGGTGCGTTGGCTGTCCTGCCCGGGAATGCGTACCGAACTCGCGCACGTCCTGGGTAGAGCCTGCTTGGCCCGATATCAGCCGGATTGTGAGCGCACGCTCTCACATTACGACCAATGGGCGCAACCCTGCCAGGATCCGCCGGGCGATCGTGCCCCCAGGCTGCGTTGTCGCGACGAAGACGACCAGCTGTTCCTGGACCTGGCGCTGCGCGAGCGTGCCGCCTGGCTGCTGACGCGCGACCGCGACCTGCTTTGCCTGGCCCGCAAGGCGCTGCCGCTGGGCCTGAGGGTCACCACTCCCGAGGTCTGGCGCGCTGCGATCGACTCGACGGCGTCCCGCATTCCTCCGGCCGCCGCCTGACCACCGCCGGGCGTCCGAGGTCGACACGACCGGCAGCGGCGCCGGGATCAAGCCCGGATCAGTGCAGCACCAGCAGCGGCAGCTGGCTCCCGGCAAGCACGGCCTTGGTCTGCGAGCCGAACAGGAACTCGCCGAAGGCGCCGCGGCCGTGAGTGACCATGACGATCATGTCGCAACCGCGCGCCTCGGCAGCCGCGATGATGGCGTGATCGACGCGTGGCACCTGATCGTGTACACCTTCGAAAGGGACGCCCGCCCTCTTCGCGCAGGCTTCGAATCGCTCCAGCACGCCGCGGGCATGGGCATCGGTCATGGCATCGTGCTCCCGTGCTTCCTGCTCCAGCCAGCCCCGTGAGCGGGGGGCCGATGGCGCAGGCAGCACAGGCTCGGCCACGAAGCCGGTGATGGACGCGCCGAGCTGCCGCGCCAGGTCGATGCTGGCTGCAATGGCGTGGTCGGTCAGTTCGCTGCCGTCGACGGGAACGAGCAGGTGCTTGTACATGGCGGTCTCCTTCACCCCGGACAGGGGTCGCGCCTGCAATGTAGGGACGGGCCCGCGATGCCAACTTGCGCAGGCGCAAGGAGTCGTGCACTGCAGGCTGGCGCACCGGCAGCGCTCCCGCCGGGCCCGGCATGGCGACTGCTTCGGCGAGCCGATCGCGGCAACTTCGCCGCTGGCAGCCCCCCAAGGGCACGAGGCACGACCCGGTACGACCGGTTTCAGCCGAGCAGCTTGTGACCTGAGGCCCCCGCGTACTTCTTCAGCACGTCCAGGATGCGTTGCGGCTTGTAGGGCTTGACGACGAAACCGCCGGCCCCCAGCGACAGCGCCTTGCGCACGTTGTCGGCCGAGCTGCCGGCGGAGACGATGGCCACGAAGGCCGAGTCGTCGCTCTGGCGAATCTGCTGCAGCGCGGCAAAGCCGTCGAGCCCGGGCATGTCGAGGTCGAGCATGGTGACGTGCGGCTTCAGCGCGCGCCAGGCCTGGACGGCGTCGGTGCCATTGCGCACCTCGTGCAGGCGCAGTCCACTGGCGAAGTTGCGAAGAATCGCCGAGAGGATCTCACGGCTGGGCCCCGAGTCGTCGGCAATCAGGACATCGCAGCCTCGAGCTTGCGCCTGGGACTTCGAGGCATCGGCAACGTCCGCGGCAGAGCCCGGCTCGGGCTGGCCGGCCACGCTGGCCGCAGCCTCGGCCAGCAGATGGCCCACATCGTCGGGGCTGGCGGCGTCGCTCACCGGCAGTCCCTGCCCGCCCGGTTGCCGCGGCACGGGCCGAGGCAGCATCGCGTCGATACCTTCTGCCTCATGTCGCCGCCGCGGCAGGCGCACGGCCGACGACGAGGCGCGCCGCCTCGAGCAGCGCCCGGCAGTGGTGGCGCGCGCCGTCATGGTCGCCGGCGTCGATGGCGGGCTCCACCGGGGCGGCCAGCTCGGTGAGCCTGGCGAAGCCGATGGAACCGGCGATGCCCTTCATCTTGTGTGTCGTGGCGCGCAGATCGGCCCAGCGTTGCTCGCTCAGCGCCAGCTCGATCGCTTCGATGATCTGAGGCAGTTCGACGACGAAGTCCTGCGCCAGGTGGCGCAGCATGTCGCCCAGGTCGGCCTTCAGTTTCCCGCGGGGGGCGTCGCTGCCGAGCAGGTGGCGCGACAGCACCTGGTGCAGCCGTGCACGGTCGATGGGCTTGGCCAGCACGTCGTCGAAGCCGCTGCCGCGGTAGGTCTCGATGTCCGATCTCATGACGTTGGCGGTGAGGGCGACGATGGTGCCGCCATAGCCGGCTGCCCGCATCATGGTCACCGCCGTCACGCCGTCCATCACCGGCATCTGGATGTCCATCAGCACCAGCTCGTAGTCGCCGGCCAGTGCTGCGGACAGGGCTTCCTCGCCGTTGTTGGCGATCTCCAGGTCCGCCCCGGTGGCCTCGACGTAGGCACGGATCAGACGTTGATTGGGCACGCCGTCCTCGGCCAGCAGGACACGTCCCACCAGGGCGGGTACTTCCAGGGTCGCACCGGCGGCCTGGCCCATCGCCACGTCTTCGGCCGAGCGCAGCCAGCCCACACGGTCCGACGGGCAGCCCAGCGGCAGGTGGATGCCGAAGCAGCTCCCCAGATCGGGCTGCGATCGAACGCTCAGTTCGGCACCCATGCGCTCGGCGAGCTGGCGGCTGATCGACAGCCCGAGGCCGGTGCCGCCGAAGCGGCGCGTGGTAGAGACGTCGGCCTGCACGAAGGGCTGGAACAGCCGCGAGATCTGTTCCTCGGTCAGCCCGATGCCGGTGTCGATGACCAGCATGTCGATGCGCTCGCGCACGCCGTCCCAGTGCAGCTTCAGCGTGACCGAGCCGCTGGCGGTGAACTTGATGGCATTGCTGCAGAAGTTCACCAGGACCTGCTTCAGGCGAACGAAGTCGCCCACCAGCACCGCCGGCAGGGGCAGCACGCAGTCGACATGGAACGCCAGACCCTTGTCGCGGGCGCGCGGGCCCATCAGCGTTTCCAGATCGTGCAGCAGCGAACGGACCGGGACCTCTGCGATCTCGAGTTCCACGCCGTCGGCCTCGATCTTCGACAGGTCGAGGATGTCGCTGATGACCTGCAGCAGGTGCTGGCCATTGGTGAGGATGGTCTGCAGGGCGTCTTCCCGGCTCACCGAGCGCTGCCGCGTGTCGAGCAGCAGTTCCGAGAAGCCGATGATGGACGCCAGCGGCGTGCGGATCTCGTGGCTCATGTTGGCCAGGAACGCGCTCTTGGCCTGGTTGGCGGCCACCGCTTCGTCGCGCGCAGCCATCGCTTCGGCCGTGCGCTTCGCGACCACGTCGTCCAGCTCGACGATCAGCGTCTGCAGCGTGACGTGGGTGTCGAAGAGCTCGCGCTCCATCTCGGCCAGCCGGCGCTCGCAGTCAGCCCGGCCGGCGCGTTCGGCGTCCAGCGCCGCGCGCAAGAGCCCGAGCTCGCGGGACGGCTCGTCATGGGCGGACTCGGCAGGCGCGGGCACGTCGCCGCGCGCCACGCCTGCTCGCCCCGACCTCACGCCGCCATCATTCATCAGCCCGACCTGACACTTTTCACCTGCCGAAGTGTCGCTGCTGACAAACGGGCCAGCGGCGCGAACAGCACGCCGGTCGGCGCGCTTTTCGCGCCGCAGTGGGATCCGCTTCAGGACATCAGATGCTTGCGCGCCCGGTGCAGGCGCACGAAGAGGTTGTCCTGGCTGATCTGCAGCGTGCGGCAGACCTCCTCGGTGCTGCGCTCGTGGAGCAGGCGCAGCTCGACCGCCTGCCGCAAGCCTTGTGGCAGCTCGGCGATGCGCGCCAAGACCCGATGCAGGCGCTGCCGCTGCTCGGCATGCTGCTCGGGGCCCGCCGCCGGACACTCCAGCACACAGGTCGGTTCTTCGTCGTCGCCGATCAAGGCGTCCAGGCTGTGGTGGCCGCTGCGCTCCCGCACCAGGTCGACGATCTTGTGCTTGAGCACCGCCACCAGCCAGCTGCGCAGCGCCGAGCGGCCTTCGAACCGCGCGCGGCCCGTCATCACGGCCTCGAAGACGTCGTGCACCAGATCCTCGGCCAGCGCGGGGTCCAGCAGGCGGCGTCGCGCGAACTGCACCAGGTAAGTCCGGTGGGCCATGATGGCGGCCCAGCCGGGGGCCGGCGCGGCCCCGGCCCCGGTCCCGGCCAGCGATGGCAAGCAGCCCGGGGAGGACGTCCTGGCGGCAGTCATGGCGACGTTCATGGCAGCGGGCTCCGGCAAGTGGCGATGCCCGCACTGTCGCGGGCGGCCCTCCCAGTCAGATCACCGAACATCACAGCCAGATAACATCGACAGCGATCCAGCCGCCCTGGCGCGCCTCATCCGCTCCTGCAACCGCTGTAAGAAGCAGCAGCCCGGCACGACCCACCGCCATGCCCGTACGCATCCTCGTCGCCGAAGACCAGGCCGACATCCGAGACCTCATCGTGATGAACCTGCAGAGCGCAGGTTACGCCGTCGATGCCGTGGCCGATGGCCGGGCGGCCCTGGACCACCAGCTGGGCGGCGGCGCGACGGCCTGCGACCTGCTCATCCTGGATCTGATGATGCCGCTGCTGGACGGCCTGGAAGTCTGCAAGTCGCTGCGCGCACGCGGCAGCAGCACGCCGATCCTGATGCTCACGGCCAAGAGCACCGAACTCGACCGGGTGCTCGGCCTGGAGCTGGGCGCCGACGACTATCTGACCAAGCCCTTTTCGATGGCCGAGCTGCTGGCCCGCGTGAAGGCCCTGCTGCGCCGCGCGGAACTGCTGCGCGCCGCGCAGTCGGCGGCACCGGCGCAGGCCGTGCGGAACGGCGAGATCGAGATCCTGCCAACCAAGCGGGTCGTCCAGGTGAACGGCCAGCCGGTGGAGTTCACGGCGCTGGAGTTCGACCTGCTGCTGCACTTTGCCCAGCATCCGGGGCGCGTGTTCACGCGCGCCCAGCTGCTCGACGCGGTCTGGGGCTACAGCCACGACGGCTACGAGCACACCGTCACCACCCACATCAACCGCCTGCGCGCCAAGGTCGAGGCCGACCCGATGGCGCCGCGCGTGATCCTGACCGTGCGCGGCGCCGGCTACAAGATGCGCGACGCCGTGCCATGACCGTTCGCCTGCGGCTGGCGCTGACGGTGTTCGTCGCCGGGCTCATCACCGCGCTGGGCGTGATGGCCACCGTGGCGACGGCCTTCCAGCGCTTCGAGCACGAACGCACCTACGACCGTGGCACCGCCTTCCTGGGCCGCGTGCTGGCCACGCACGACGACATCCTGGCCCTGCACGCGAGGCAGCCCGACGAATTCGTGGCCTGGCTGCGCAGCCTGCTGCTGTACGAGCCGGACACCCAGCTGTACCTGCTGTCGGCCGACGGCAGCGTGCTGGCGGCCAGTTGCGCGGTGGCGCCACCGCCAGGCACACGGGTGGCCTTGGCTCCGGTGCGCGAAGCCGCTGCAGCGGCTGAAGGCGGCCAACGCATGCCGTTCGTGATGGGCGACGACCCCGAACGCATGAGCGACGACGCCGTCATCACGGCACGCAGCCTGCGCCGGGCGAGCATCGGCGGTGACGGCGGCGGACCGGCCGGCTACCTCTACCTGGTGTCGCAGCGGCCCTCGCTGCCACCGGGGCAGCTGGCGGTGTTCCGCTCCAGCTTCGGCGGTCCGGCCCTGGTGGCGGTGGCCGCCGTGGTGGCGCTGACCACCGCGCTGGCCGCCTGGATCGTCATCACGGTGACCCGCCCGTTGCGCGTCATCAGCGACGAGGTGGCTCGCGCCGCGCGCGAGGGCTTCGACGCCGCGCCCGCCCAGGTGCAGGCCCCGACACTCGGGAGCAGCGACGAGTTCGGCCGGCTGCAAGCCGGCTTCCAGTCGCTGCTGGCCATGCTGCGCCAGCAGTGGGACACGCTGCGCACGCTCGACCACTTCCGCCGCGAGGGCGTCAGCAACCTGTCGCACGACCTGCGCTCGCCGCTGACCGCCACGGCCGCCAGCCTCGAGACGCTGCAGCGACGCTGGGCCGGCGACCCGACGCGCGCCGACGACGCCGCGCTGCTCGAAGTGGCGCTGCGCAACACCCACGACACGGCGCGCCTGGTGCGCTCGCTGGGCGACCTCGCCCTGCTGGACGAACCGCAGTACAAGCTGAGCCCGGTGATGATCGACCTCGGCGAGGTGCTGGAGGACATCGTGCAGCGCTTCGAACCCCGCGCGCGCGAGCAAGGTGTGACGCTGCATTGCGTGCTGCCCGCCGATCCCGCCGTGCCGGCGCCCTTTGCCGCGGTCGACGTCGAGCTGTTCGAGCGCGCCGTGGCCAACCTGGTCGACAACGCGCTGAAGTTCACGCCGCCCGGCGGGCTGATCACCCTGCGGGCCGATGCCGAGGGCGGGGAGCTGCGCATCGCCGTGAGCGACAACGGCAGCGGCATCAGCGCCGACGACCTGCCGCATCTCTTCGATCGCCTGTACCGGGCCCGGGACAGCGTGGCGCCGGCCACCGGCGAGGGCGGCAAGGGCCTGGGGCTGGCGATCGTCAAGCGCATCGCGGAACTGCACGGTGGGCGCGTCCGGGCGGACAGCACACCGGGACGGGGCACCGTGGTCACCCTGGCGCTGCCACGCGCCTGAGGCGGCGCGCCCGCGTCAGCTTGGGCTGCTTTGGGCCCGGGCGAATCCCGGTGGTGCGCGCGCCGGGGAGTTCCTATGCTCCTGCTCTCCCCGATCACGGAAGACAAGATGAAAGTCCATACCTTCTTCGCCGGCGCCCTGCTCGCACTGGCCAGCGCCACCGCCCTGGCACAGGCCTATCCCAGCAAGCCGATCCGCCTGGTGGTCACCTTCCCGCCCGGCGGCGCACCCGACATCCTGGCCCGGCTGTTCGCCGACAAGGCGCAGCTCGGTCAGAACGTGATCGTCGAGAACAAGGCCGGCGCCGGCGGCAACATCGGCGCCGAGTCGGTGGCCAAGAGCCCGGCCGACGGCCACACGCTGGTGATGGGCACGGTGGGCACGCATTCCATCAACGGCGCGCTCTACAGCAAGATGCCCTACGACATGGTGAAGGACTTCACCCCCGTGGCGCACGTGGCGTCGGCGCCCAACCTGCTGGTCGTCAACAACGACCTGCCGGTGAAGAACGTGGCTGAGCTGATCACCTACATGAAGGCCAATCCGAACAAGCTGTCCTTCGGCTCGCCGGGCATCGGCACCTCGGTGCACGTCTCGGGCGAACTCTTCAAGTCCATGACCGGCACCTCCATGCAGCACGTGCCCTACAAGGGCCGGCAGTTCGCCATCCCCGACCTCGTGGGCGGGCAGATCCAGGTGATGTTCGACAACATGCCCTCGGCGCTGCCGATGGCCAAGGAAGGCAAGATCCGCGCGCTGGCCCAGACCACGGCCAAGCGTTCGCCTGCGGCGCCCGACGTGCCGACGGTGGGCGAGACCGTGCCCGGCTTCGAGGCCACCACCTGGTTCGCCGTCTTCGCACCGGCCGGCACGCCGCGTGACGTGGTGATGAAGATCAACGCCGAGATGCAGCGTGTCTACAAGCTGCCCGATGTGGCCGACAAGATGAAGGCGCTGGGCCTGGACGCCTGGATCTCCAGCCCCGAGGAACTGGCCAGGTACCAGGCCGCCGAGATCACCAAGTGGGCCAAGGTGGTGAAGGACTCGGGCGCGAAGGCTGACTGAGGCCCACCCCCGTAGCGGCTTCGCCGCTCCCCCTCAAGGGGGCAACCCCGACGGCCGGGCCAAGCCCGGCCGTGGCGTCCGCTTGACAGGTCTTGCCGGCTCGTCGGCTTGAAAGAGCTTCGAATGAAACTTCTGTCCGCCTTTCGCGCGCCGAACCCGCGGCGCGTGCTGATGTTCATCGCCGAGAAGGGGCTCACCGGCATCGAGGTGAACAACGTCGACCTCGGCAAGCTCGAGCACCTGGCGCCGGACTTCCGGGCCAAGAGCCCGTTTGCCAAGGTGCCGGCGCTGGAGCTCGACGACGGCCGCGTGCTCACCGAGTCGCGCGCCATCTGCACCTATCTCGAAGGCCTAGCGCCCGAGCCCAACCTGATGGGGCGCGACGCCACCGAGCGCGCCTTCATCGAGATGGTCGACCGCGACGCCGAGCTGTACCTGTTCAACGGTCTGGCGACGTGGATACGCCACTGCCATCCCGGCCTGGCGCCGCTGGAGAACCCGCAGTTCCCCGACTTCGGGCGCGCGCAGGGCGACAAGGCCCAGGGCATCGCACGCTGGTTCGACCAGCGCCTGGCCACGCAGGAATGGATTGCCGGGGATCGCTTCACCATCGCCGACATCACCGCCTTCTGCGCACTCGAGTTCGCGCGCGGGCTGATGAAGTACAACGTGGGCGCTGCCGGCCTGTCGCATCTGCAGGCCTGGCGCGACCGCATGGCCTCGCGCCCCAGCGCGGCCGTCACCTGAAACCCACCGGAACATCCCCTTGAACTACCGCCAACTGGGCAAGAGCCCGCTGAAGGTGTCCGCACTGTGCCTGGGCACGATGATGTTCGGCGACCAGACCGGCGCCGACGAAGCCGCGACCATCGTCGCCGACGCCCATGCCCAGGGCGTGAACTTCATCGACACCGCCGACGTCTATACCAACGGGGCTTCCGAGACGATGGTGGGCGAACTCATCAAGCCGCATCGGCATGACTGGGTGCTGGCCAGCAAGCTGGGCAATCCGATGTCGTCGCGGGTCAACGAAGGCCAGTACTCGCGCGCCTGGGTGTTGCGCGCTGCCGAAGCCAGCCTGCAGCGGTTGCAGACCGACCACATCGACCTGTACTACCTGCATCGCGACTTCAACGGCATGGACCTCGAAGAGCCGCTGCGCGCCGTCGACCAGCTGCTGCGCGACGGCAAGATCCGCTATTGGGGCCTGTCCAACTTCCGCGGCTGGCGCATCGCCGAGGTGGTGCACGAGGCCAGGCGCCTGGGCATGCCCGGGCCCTCGGCCTGCCAGCCCTACTACAACCTGCTGAACCGCATGCCCGAGGTCGAGATCCTGCCGGCCTGCCGGCACCACGGCATCGGCGTCGTGCCCTACAGCCCCATCGCGCGCGGCGTGCTCACCGGCAAGTACAAGCCGGGCGTCGCGGCACCCGAAGGCACGCGAGTGGGGCGCGGCGACAAGCGCGTGCTGCAGACCGAGTTCCGCCCCGAGTCGCTGGACATCGCCCAGCGGCTGCTGCCGGTGGCACAAGCCAAGGGCCTGACGCTGGCGCAGTACGCCACGGCCTGGGTGATGGCGCAGCGCAGCGTCAGCTCGGTGATCGCCGGGCCCCGCACCCTGGCCCAATGGCAAGGCTACGCCGGGGCGCTGGAAGCCCGCCTGACCGACGACGACGAGGCGCTGATCGACTCGCTGGTGTCGCCGGGCCACCCGTCGACCCCCGGCTACAACGATCCGGCCTATCCGATGGAGGCGCGGCGCGCCTGAGACCGCCGGGGCCCGGCGCACGGTGCAAGTCGCACGCTCCGGTCAGCCCGCCATGATGAGCGGCACGCCGCGCGGCCCGGGTGGCGACGCTGCATCGGGCGGTGCTGCGGCGAACACGCAGACGCGGTTGCGCCCGCTCGCCTTGGCAGCGTAGAGCGCCTCGTCGGCACCTGCCACGAGCGCCGCCGCCGAGTGACCTGGAGCCGGCCAGGCCGTGTGCACGCCGATGCTGCAGCTGATGCCGCTGCCCGGCGGCAGGCAGGGCACGAGCAAGCCCGCCACGGCGGCACGAAGGCGCTCGGCGGTGCCGGCTGCAGCCTCGCCCGGGGCACCGGGCAACAGGGCCACGAACTCCTCACCGCCGTAGCGTGCCAACAGGTCGCCGGCGCCACGAAGCTGGCCGCCCAGTGACTGGGCGATCGACTTCAGACACTCGTCGCCCACCTGGTGGCCGTGTTGGTCGTTGATGCGCTTGAAATGGTCGACGTCGATCATCAGCAGCGACAGCGCATTGCCGTCGCGCTCGGCACGCGCCCACTCCAGCGCCAGCTGCCGGTCGAAGTGCTGCCGGTTGGAGACCTGGGTCACCGAGTCGGTGATCGACTGCTGTTCCAGCTTCTTGGCGCGCTGCTCCAGATCGGCGCGCGCCGTCGCCGCAGCCCAGTAGTCGTTGTGCACGATGCGCGTGGCGCGCACCAGGAAGAACTGCATCAGCGCTGCACCGACCACCAGAAAGCTGGCCAGTTCGTGCTCCGTCGCCACGGCCGTGACCACCGGCGGCAGCATGGGCGCCAGCGAATAGCCCAGGCGCAGCCGGGCGTCGATGGCGAAGACGATGCTGCCGGAGCTGACCAGGCTGATCACCACCAGCCACATCACTTCGCGCGCCGGCATCATCGGCGGCCACAGCATCGTCAGGCACGTGACCAGTCCCCAGCACAGCGGATTGCTCATCAACAGCGCCTGGAAGGCCCAGTGCGCGGCGGGGCGGTCGGCCGCCTGTCGGGCCAGTCGGCGTTCGAACAGCAGCCGCAGGCCCGTCAGGGCAGCGAACATCGCGGCCAGCGCGAGATAGACCGCCGGAGACTCGTCCAGCAGGCCCGCATACCAGCCCACCAGCAGCCACAGCGGCAGGTGCACACCCAGGCCGCCGCGCGCCCGGTCGGCGATGTCGACATGGGCCTGGAGGCGCAGTTCCCGGCTGAGGGCGGTGTGGCTCACGCGATGGCGGGCTCGAAGGGCATGGATCGTGATATCGGCAGCGCGGCAGCGATGTGAAACGCTGCTCGATTCGATGCACCGTAAGTGGGCACGGCGCGTGAAGGATCACGCGCCGCGGGCTCGAAGCCGCCTTCAGGCGCCCAGCAGTTGCCCGCCGTCGACGGCGATGGACTGCCCCGTCACCCAGCGGGCGTAGGGCGATGCCAGGAAGAGCGCCACGTCGGCAATCTCTTCCGGCGTGCCGAGGCGACCGAAAGGAATGCCCTGCAGGATGCGGCCATAGAGCGGATCGTTGGCCAGGCGGCGCTGCTCCCAGGTGCCTCCGGCAAACTCGACCGAACCCGGGGCGATGCAGTTGACGCGGATGCGCCGCGGCGCCCACATCGCCGCCTGGCTGGTGGTGTAGTTGAGCATCGCGGCCTTCACGGCCGCATAGGCCGGCGCGCGCGTCGAGGGCTTGTAGCCGCTGATCGAAGCAATGTGGATCACCGAACTGCCGGCGGCCGCTTCCAGGTGCGGCAGCGCGGCATGCGAGGCCCGCACCATGGCCATCACGTCCACCGCCAGGCCGGCTGCCCAGCCCGCCTCGTCGTCGCCCATGCCGAATCCGGAGGCGTTGTTCACCAGCACGTCGATGCCGCCCAGCGCGGCAGCGGCTTCGCCGACATAGCGTGTCACGGCGGGGCCATCGGCGAGGTCGCAAGGCGCCGCGTGGGCGGTGACACCCAGCGCGGCGATCTCGGCCCGCGTGGCTTCCAGGGCCGCCGCGCCGCGCGCGCAGATCGACACGTGGGCGCCTGCCGCGGCGAAGCCCAGTGCGATGGCGCGGCCGATGCCGCGGCTGCCGCCGGTCACCACCACGCGCTTGTTCATGAAGTCGAAGGGCATTGCGCTCGTTTCCTGCAGGCGGGTCGCGGCGCCGCCCCGACGCGGGGGGCGTCCGCGTCGCATTCTGCATCGCGCCGAGCGCCCTGCGACGGGCCGCGGCGCGATTCATCGGCGGCGCGCGCCGTTCATCGCGCGCCGCCGGCAAGTCGTCGCAAGCGACTGGGCGCGTCGCCTTCGATGGCCGAAAGTCCAGCCATCGACAAGCCGCCCCGTACGCCCCAGGAGACCGAAATGAGCACCACCCCCACCGCCGCCACCGTCAGGACCGAGCCTTATGCCAGCCCCCGTGCTGCCGCGCTTTCCCGCCTGCTGGCCCTCGCCTTTTCGAGCCTGATGACGCTGGGCATGCTGGCCTCGGTGAACTGGCTGGCCACCAGCGAACCGCACCCCGAACTGCTGGCGCGCATGAACGCCTCGTCGCACATCTGAGGCCGCGACCTGCGGCGCCGGCGCGCCTTACGCGCGACGATCGCACTGCGGCACAGGGTGCCTTCAGCGTCGCCCTGACGGGGGCACGGGCTACCATCGAAGGCTGCTGCGACACCGCTCGCGAACGTGCCTGGAGACGCCCCATGACCCCCATCCCCACCTTGCAGAGCCTGATCGCCGACCGCTGGGTCGGCAGCGACCCCGCCGCGGCGCTGCGCAGCGCGATCAACGGTCGCACCGTCGCCCACACGCATGCCGACAGCCTCGACTTCGACGAGGCCCTGACACACGCGCGCCGCACCGGCCTGCCGGCCCTGATGGCGATGGACTTCCAGCAGCGCGCGGCCCGCCTGAAGGCGCTGGCGGCACACCTCACCACGCACAAGGAGCTGCTGTATGCGTGGTCGGCGCACACCGGCGCGACGCGCAACGACGGCTGGATCGACATCGAAGGCGGCACCGGCACGCTGCACGCCTACGCCGGGCTGGGTGCCGCCGAGCTGCCCTCGGGCAACCTGGTGCACGAAGGGCCCGTGCTGCCGCTGGGCAAGAAGGGCGGCTTCGCCGGCACCCACGTGCTGGTGCCGCGTGGCGGCGTGGTGGTGCACATCAACGCCTTCAATTTCCCCGTCTGGGGACTGCTC
>LNFM01010389.1_pt1 | contig 13122 bp, 17 predicted proteins | sample 596031 | NCBI WGS metagenome assembly LNFM01 (sample SAMN04254537, study PRJNA301005) | activated carbon metagenome | isolation source: dual media filters at the Ann Arbor, Michigan drinking water treatment plant | place: USA: Ann Arbor
TCCATCTGAAGCTCCTTTTAAGACGACCAATCTGAGGCCCTTTGATGAATTCATCCCCAGGTGGATTGAGGTGCAGCGAAAGTGTTCGATCTGTACCGATCCAAAATTTATCGTCATCGGCGGAGGTGCTGCTGCAGTTGAAGTGGCCACGGCCTTACAAATGCGACAACTTGCAAACCGTCTGATGAAACCGGAAGGTCAGAATGTGACTATTTTAGCGAAAGGTCCCAGACTTTGCGAAGGTTATTCAGAATCCATTTCGGCCTCAATTTTGAAATCTCTTTTAGCTCTAAACATTAGCGTTCACCTTAATGAAGAAGTAACAGAGATTGGTGAGCAGCATGTTTCTTTAAGTCAGGGCCACAAGCTTCCATTCGATGAAGTTTTCATTGCAACACCCACGAAACCTTCAACAATCGTGGCCGGGCCTATCGATCGGAAGTTGATGGCGTCGCCTGGTATTTTTGCAGCAGGCGATGGAACCATTATGGACATTCATCCCCCATTGACCAGATCTGGAGTTGTGGCCGTCCATCAAGGACGCCATCTGGCAAAAAGTATTCAAGACTATTTAAGTGGACAAATTCCAAAAGACTTTCAAGTTGCCGATCATCACCTGAATATTCTCATCTCTGGGCCTGATCGGGCCCGAATCGTGTGGGGACGATTTAGCGTGGAAGGACAGATTCCTTTGAAAATAAAGAACTGGATTGATCAACGTTATTTGCGAAGTTTTGCGATGTAAGTTAACTTGTCTTCAATGACAAGCGACAGTACCAATCCAGTTCCAAGCACAACTATTCCGACTTTTAAGACCAATCGGCTCATTTTAAGGGGAGTCGAAAAAAAAGATATTCCCGCTTATCAAAAATATTTCGCAGATTACGAAGTGATTCAATACTTAGCCTCAACCGTTCCATGGCCTTACCCCGAAAACGGAGTGGAAAATTTTTTAGAACAATTCATTTTTCCACATCAAGGCAAAGACATTTGGATGTGGGGGTTATTCGAGAAAAAGAATCCTGACGAACTGATCGGTGCCATCCATCTTTGGAGACAAGGTAAGCCCGAACATCGAGGCTTCTGGTTGGGAAAGGCGTTTTGGGGTCAGGGATATATGACGGAAGCCGTAGAACCCATCACGAACTATGCATTTGAAAAACTAGGTTTTGAAAAACTTGTTTTTAATAATGCTGTCGGAAACGAGCGTTCGGCGCGAATTAAAGAAAAGTCTGGGGCAAAGCTTATTGGAATAGCACCTGCGAAATTCGTCGACCCTAAATATACGGAACACGAAATTTGGGAACTAGATAAGCCAACATGGCTTGCGAATAGAAGAAACCAAGTTCAGAAAAATATTGCGAACGATAAAAATCCGCTTGAAGGCATCACACTCGAGACCGTCGTGACCGAGCTTGTTGAAAATTATGGATGGCAGCGTTTATCTGAAAAAGTTAAAATCGCCTGTTTCACTGATAATCCCAGCATAAAATCAAGCTTAGTTTTTCTGCGAAAGACGGCCTGGGCCCGCACCAAGGTCGAACAACTTTATGTATGGCGAGCAAAAACTGGATGGGATCCAAGAGATCATGTAAAGTAGGGCCTATGTGTGATTGTGGAAATACCAAAAAATATGAAGATTGTTGCGAACCTTTTTTAACTGGCACCTCGTGGCCCAAAACAGCGGAAGCTTTGATGCGTTCCCGATATACGGCTTTTGTTCGATCGAACATTGCCTATATTCAAAAGACTGTCACAGGGCCCGCAGCAAAAGAATTTAATCTTCGTGAAACTGAAAAGTGGAGCAAGAAATCCGAGTGGCTTGGTCTACAAATTTTGAAAACTGAACGTGGGCAAGAAGCAGATCAAGACGGCGTCGTTGAATTTGTGGCGAAGTATAAACATGAAAATCAAATTCATGAACATCATGAAGTTTCACAATTTAAAAAAGACAGCCAAGGTCATTGGAAATTTCATGACGGTGAATCTCATGTTCATGAAGATGGAAAAGGGCATCACCATCATCCAGCGCCAAAACAAGTCATTCGTGAAGAGCCTAAAATTGGGCGCAATGATGCGTGTCACTGCGGAAGCGGTAAGAAATTTAAAAAGTGTCATGGGGCTTGAGTAGCCACAAATGAAAAACGCCCGGTACATCCAGGCGTTTCACTAATTCCGAAGTTATCGAACATTAATTTATTTTGGTGGCGCCGTCCCAGGAAGGTTCTGCAACTCCAATTTAACATAGTGTCTTCGGATAATCTTTACCACACGTCCCCCTATTAGTATTTACCTGCAGGAGTTTCGAACCTCCAGACGCCAACCCTCTTTTCACAGAGACTCTCAGCGGCAGATACTTACTTGTCGGTGCAATTTCTAAGGACTCAATTAGCTAAATTGAGAATCAAAAACCATCCCAGTGTGAGACTTTGTAAGTGCTTGAAACTTATAAGATTTAAGTAAAAAATTAAAAAAGTTTAGAAACGAAAATTTTTAATTTTTTAAATCATATCTAAAAAATTGCTTAAGCTTTTTTGCCAATGTTGCAGGTGTTAATACCAAGCATAGCATAAGGAGGACACCATCCCACTAAGCCAGTCGCTAGAGGGACAAGGCCTATTAAAAACCAATAGTTTGTAGGTCCCCAAAATGCCAAGGATGCTAAAAAAGCACCGCCAACAATGCGAACAATTCTTTCAACTTGATGAATATTTTTTGTCATTTTCTTATTCCTTCTAATTATTCAAATTTTGCAACGCCAGTTGCCGAAATCTGATCATTTACTTTAACTTCGTAGTTTACCGGCACTGCTTTTGACAGCATCGCACTGACGCCGCAGTATTTTGTCATGGATAGTTCAACAGCCTTTTTGACCAACTCTACATCAAGGGATTCACCTTTGACTTCAAAGGTTACTTTTAAATCGGTGAATACAACAGGGTGAGTTTTTGTTTGTTCAGATTGAGCAGAGACAGAAAATTCAGAAAAATCGACCTTGTATTTCTTTAATAGACTGACAACGTCCATACCAGTGCATCCGCACAGTCCAGCCAACACGTATTCTTTCGGACTAGGTCCGCGATCTTTTCCGCCGAATTCTTTCTTCCCATCTGTGAATTGATGATGTTCTCGAACTTCAACTTCGAATCCGATTCCTTGTATCCAGTGTGTCGATGCTTTTAATGCCATTGCGTCTCCTTGACCGTTTCAATATTAAGAAAGTTTACTTTCGCATGTTCGACCTAAAGTCGACGCCGCTTCGCTCACGCTACCGATATTTTCGACATTTTTAAAGCCAAGAGACTTCATGATGGTTTCTGCTTGCCCGGAACGATTTCCACTACGGCAGTAAACTTTGTAAATTTGATTTTTGTCCAGTTGTTGAATTTTTGCTAAAAAATTGGGATTTAAAAAATCAATATTAATCGAATCCTTAACGTGAATTTCTTGAAACTCTTCTGGGGTTCGAACATCAAGTACAATCATTTAAAATCTCCATGCCGGTTTGAAAAAGATTGGAATGCAGTTGAGTTTCGCATGATTTAAGTCCGAATTGGAATTTTTAAATAACGAGCACCATTCTTTTCAGGCGTTGGCAGTTGACCCGCGTCAATGTTGACTTGCACACTCGGAAGCAAAAGGCGGGGAGCGGCTAAGGATTTGTCTCGCTTATTTCGGTATTCCGTAAATTCAGCACGAGATGTTTCCTGACGGAGCTGAATGTTCATCGCTTTTTCTTCACCGATTGTGGATTGAAATTCCAAATCACGTCCATTCGGCAAGTAGTCATGACCGACAAAGACCCGAAAGTGGTTCGGTAAGTTATAAAGTTTTTCATGCACGGATGTGTAAAGTTCATCGGAGCTTCCAGCTGGAAAGTCGCAACGGCCAGTCCCGTAGTCCGGCATAAATAAAGCATCACCGGTAAAGACTGCATCGCCAATCACATAACTGGCGCAAGCTGGTGTGTGTCCCGGTGTGTAAATCGTTTCAATTTTTAAGGACCCAGCGGTGAGCACCTGTCCCTCTTCTAACAAAAGATCAAATTGGCTGCCATCCGTTTTGAATTCTGGATCGAGATTGAACACATTTTTAAATACTTTTTGAACTTCAGTTATTTTTGCACCAATTCCGACTTTGGTACCAGGAAGTTTGGACTTTAGTATTTGCGATCCACTGACATGGTCGGCATGAGCATGAGTTTCTAAAATATAGTGTACTTTAAGGCCATGTTCAGCAACGAAGCTTAAAACTTTTTCGGCAGATTTTGCTGACATTTTTGACGCTGCCGGATCGTAGTCCCATACAGGATCAAGTATGATGGAATCTTTAGTTTCTTGATCATATACGATATAGGTTAAGGTCCATGTGGCTTCATCGAAGAATTCTTTAACAGTTGGTTTCATAGATGCTCCTTAAGTGTTTTCATAATACTGGGTCTTTGGGGCGAGCCGTTATGTTCTGGCTCATAATTAATAAGACTTAATTTTAAGCTTAAATACATAGTGGTTTTTGTTCAGAGTATTCGTTAGACTTTTGACATGGATTTTAAAGAACTTTGGTCAGATCTGAGCAGCGAAATGCGTTGGTATTTCGAATCACAGTCCAAGTCATTGCAGTTTAAACGCGGGGACCTGATTTATTCGCAAGGGCAGACTCCAATGGGGATCTACTTTGTTAAGACTGGGCTGATTGGGTTGACCATGCTGAGTGCAAAATCTGGAAAAGAACATTTGCTTAGATTTTTTCGACAGGGGCAATTTTTTGGACATCGATCCTTGTTTTCGAAAGAAGGATACCACGGCAACACGGTGGCCTTGGAGCCCACTTCAATCAATTTTGTTCCAAAACAAGCGATCATGGATGCCATTGCCAAAGATCAGTCACTTTTAGCAGATGTCGCTTATGTTCTTTCTAAGGAATTGGGACGCAGTGAAACACTTCATGTGATGATTCTAGAAAACGAAATTATCACGCGTGTGGCTCAATCCCTAATTTACTTGAAGGATCTTCATCCGGAACACAATTGGACACGGCAAGAAATCGCAAATTTTTGTGCCAGCACTGTATCGACCGTCATTAAGGCCCTGGCAGAACTGGAAGAAGGAAAGTTCATTTCGCAAGAAGGCCGCGCCATTAAAATCCTAAATCGAGAAGGTCTTTTGAGCTTGCAAGATCAGTTGTAAATTTACTTTTGAATTATGTGCTAGCCTAGCATGCACAACGAAGTAAATCGGACTTACTAAATTCAAAACAAAAGACTTCAGGAGCAACAAATATGAATCAAGAATGGATCCATGCATTGATCGGCGGAGTCCTTATCGGAATTTCCGTGTCGTTAATGCTTTTTCTGAATGGCCGAGTGACTGGCATCAGTGGAATTATCAATGGCGCCTTGTTTCCCATAAAAGGTGATACTCTATGGAGATATTTATTTTTAGTGGGACTCGTTCTTGGTGGCCTTGTGATGGGGAATCTAGAACCAAAGGTTTTTGGATCTGCCGTTTCTACCGAGACTTGGACGGTCGTCATTGCTGGATTGCTCGTCGGATTTGGAACTATATTAGGTAGCGGCTGTACGAGCGGTCATGGTGTCTGCGGGATCAGTCGTTTTTCACTTAGATCCATTGTGGCCACTCTTACATTCATGGCTGCGGGTATCGTCGCTGTTTTTATTTTCCGAAACTTAGGGATCTATTCATGAAAAATTCCATTGCGGCATTAATTGTCGGTTTTATTTTTTCTTTGGGACTCGCCATTTCAGGAATGACACAGCCATCAAAAGTAGTTGGCTTTTTGGATCTTTTTGGAAATTGGGATCCATCGCTTATGTTTGTCATGGTCGGCGCGATACTTGTTCATTCCCTAACTTATGGTCTTATTCGCAAAAGAAAATCTCCACTTTTTGATTTGAAGTGGCATGTGCCAACCAAAAAAGATGTCACTCCGGCTTTGGTTATCGGATCTTTCATTTTTGGAGTCGGATGGGCGTTGGGTGGATTTTGTCCGGGGCCGGCAATTACGTCACTTGCAAGCTTTAATAAATTTCCCTTTATTTTTGTTGTGAGTATGTTTGCGGGAATGGTTTTGTTCAAGTTACTTGATAAAAAATTAAAAATACAAAAGTAGGTGAAAACGGAATTCCTGGGATACTTTGCTTCGATCTTTATGGGCTTATCGTAAGCCCCATCGTGCAGATAGATCGTCATTTGGATTCGAAGAAACAAGGCCTGGGATTCTAAATCGTGCGGCGATCGTGCCAAGAGGTTCAGAATATTCGGTCGTGGCCCCCGCTGAATTTTCAGTTTCACCAATCGCCACTGGGCAGTAGGTACTTTGACTTGAGCTGGGTTCGAAGTAGCTTTTCATCATGATGCGGGCGGGGCCGGAAATTTTCGAAGCACTTAATTGAGCAAGCTTATCAATTTCACTAATTCTTAGTCGAATATCGTTGTCCCGGCTTGGTGTCGAAAGTCGATCGTAATCAGGCCCCTGAATGGATCGTTGTTGTTTGAGCTGCACAGCATCGGTTACGACGTGGGTGCGCTCTCTGACTTTTGCACAAAGATCATCCAAGCGATAAATTAAATCTTCAGAACTGTCTTTAGCTCTTGTTCTTTTGATTTCGGTGGCTCTTGTAAAAATCTGTGGCGTTGAAATTTTAAATTGATCAGTGCTAAAGCGCAGCGGTGCGCGCCTTTGGAGCTCACTGTGGGATAAAGCCAATTCTTCGGGCCATCGAAAAGTTCTTAGGCCTCCACCAGTATCGTGCCCCAGGTAGCCTTTTGTAAATATGGATTCTGCAGGCGGGTAGTAGTAACTGCGAAAGATTTTAAATGAATGATCCATATCGCGATATATCAGATGCGGTTGCCCGGAAGTCGAAACGGATTTTAGAACCCAGGTGTGCCGTCGATATCGATCTGCAAGCACGATCATTCCTGGTCGAATAGAATTTGCATCTAACGGAATCAATCCCGTGTCAGCATTCAAAGTGGACGTATCGACACTTGCAATAATGTGTTCCGCAAAAGCGCGAAGTCGTTTTTTAGGATCCTTAATGTGATTCCATTTTTTACTTTGACTAGAAATTTGAATGTTCGAGTTCGAAACGGCAAATTCAAGTCCATTCTTCCATGAAAAATAAAGGCGCAGGATGTACGCAAAATCAGCGCAGTCGATTGCATGGGTCGCTGTTTTTGATTTGAATGAAAGTCTTTGAAGGGGATTGGATTCTTCTAGAAACCAAGTTTCACGCACTTCATTTTCAATCCATTTTGAATATGAAGTTTCAAAGTCTTGATTCCACTTCAAGTTAGCTTTGTGGTCCCAAACCTGGGCCTGAGTCTGAATGGAAACCATCCAGACCAGGAGAAAGAGCTTTAACAAAAAAATTCGACAGTGCTTTGCCATTACTTCTTTTCGTAAGTCAGGCGACACGCATCGATCGGACGAAATTGTCGAGCCATTTCAATGACTGCATTTTCGCTTAATGCAGACTTCGACATGTAGAGTCCACGCATGAATCCTTTATATTGGTCATTTGGGGAATCACTTCCAATTTTTAATTGTGAACGAACGCAACGTTTAGAATTTTGGTCACAATTTTGACTAACGCGACTCGAATGCAAAATCGGATTCACGTGTGGTCGTGAAACTTGAGCCCGTGGCAAGTCGATACGCTTATGTCGAAAATTTGCTTCCCAAGTTGGACGCTGGCCAAAAATACTTTCTTGAGGATCCAGAATGACATAAAAATCAATATAAGGACCGAGTGGATCATTCAAACGTGCGCTAATCGCAATGTAATGCCAAACATCGCGGTGTTCGTTTTTTCTTTCACATTCATAACAAATGCCCAAACTTGTGGACCACCAAAATTGTTTGAGATCAAAATCAAATATGTGGGCCTTGTGCGCTCCGCCGGGAGGAAGCCCAATCGGCGGTTGTGGAAGTGGTGGGAACGGAACGACGACTGGGGGCTTTGGATCTAGTGGTGGGTGAACGATGTCTGGAGGCGGAATCGGTTTTTTAACTTTGAAAGCCTTAAGTTTAGGTGGCTGCACAATCGGCATCTTTGCTGGGCTTGAAAATAGTGAAGGGTTGTTTCTTCGGACGGCATCATCGTACGAATCACCTTCACGATAATAAATAAAATTGTCCATTCTGAATCGACGTGCATCAACAGGATCTAAGTACATTTCGACCGCGGGAACTGATGTGTCGTAAAGCGGGTGAAAGTAAATCATATTTCCGGTTGCAAATATCCACCATTCATTTTCAACTTTTCCGCCAATGGACGGATTTGAAAATGATTTCGTCAAAAGCGTCATTTGATTGGTTCCGTTAGACCAAGACGGCTTGAACCAACCTCCGATCGTATAATCGCTCGGAATAATTCGTTCTTGATTTGTTCCTGGGTACTTTATTGTCTTAATAAGCGAAGTCGTGTTTTTGACGAGCTCTTGGTTTTCAACCTTTTCAAGCTCTGCAACTAGAGCTGCCGAGTGCAATGGAATCGCTGTCTTTTGCGCATTAGAATTAATTTGGACCAAGTGTCCGGCGATGTCGGTTTCATCCGAAGTAAAGTAGCTTGATTTGAATTCGGCAAATGTTTCACCACCCGCTACGTGGCAAGTCAGAGGCCGAATCGCAAAGAAGTCTTCGATTCCAGTATGTGCTGAAATTGGAAATCGGCTCACCAAAGGGCTCCGTTTTTTGAAAGCGGGAGCCATTCCAGATGAGTTCGCATAATCAGCCGCAGTAACTTGGTCGTCCATGAAGTCGCCATTAACGGAATCACGAATAAGCAAACGAGGATTAGCTCCTGACTTCGGGTCGTTCAAAGTCCAAAGACGAATCAAATCATGCTTCTTGATAAGGTCAGCTGTCGTTATAAATGGATTTGGGGTGAGCTGCTTCTGGATGAGATTTTGGGGAAGCTTTTGTGCTCCACTTTCAAATCCGACTAAAAAATTGACAACTAAGACAGAGAAATTCTTAAGACCATTTCGCGAAACCATTGTGTCCTCCATGTCACACAAAGACTTTTGTGTGGACCCAGATGAGTTGCAAGAACTGTGTTTCATTAAACCGAAGCCAACTTCATACAGTTGAGCCTGGCGACGATAAAGCGATCAGGCGCAATTATTGTCTAGACGTACATGAATTCTTTTCCTGAAAAATAAGCTCTTGTTTTCTTTGCAGCAAAGCTTATCTTGAAAAGGTAAACACAGTAACAGGGGTAATAATTGACAGCAGCACATCTTGATTTCTATTCGCGATCAAAGTTCTACGACATAGCATTTAGCTTCAAAAATGTTGGCGAAGAAAATAGAACGATCTTTGATGTCTTTGAAAAGCATTGCGGCAAACCAGCTACTTCATTTTTAGATATTGCGGCTGGGCCAGCTTCGAATGCGATTGAGGCTGCACAAAGCGGAATAAAATCCTTTGCCATAGATTACAGTCCTGAGATGGTTGCGTATGGACTACAAAAAGCAAAAAACAAAAATGCGGAGCTCGCCTATGTTCAAGGTGATATGCGCGATTTTAGTTTGAAAGAAAAAGTAGATCTGGCGGCGATCTTTATGGACTCGACGTCGTATTTGCTGACCAATGATGATTTTTTGAACCACCTCAAGGCTGTGGCGAAAGCATTGAATGAAAATGGAATTTATATTTTAGAAATGTCTCATCCGCGCGATGTTTTTTCAGTTGGAAAATCAAGCTCGACAGAATGGACTGAAAAGCGTGAAAATATTGAAGTGTCTGTCCGATGGGGAGATGCCAACGATACATTTGATCCAATCAAGCAAACGACAAACGTAACTGCGACACTAAAATACGAAACACCAACTGAAGCGGGCGAAATCATCGATCGGTCTGAACAGCGCTGTTTTACGTTTCAGGAAGTCGATGCACTTGTAAAAGCTTCTGGCTGTTTTGAATTGATTGATGTTCTTGGATCATTAAAGCCCAATATTCCTTTTTCAAATGACAAGACATGCTGGCGGATGATTCCCGTTCTGAGGAAGTTATGAAATATGATATTTCCTTGAGCCATGTGGCTTTGCTTGTTCCTTCTGTGGAAAAGGCAGCGGCTTATCTTAGGACTTTTAAATTTGATATTGGCGATCTTTCAGAATTCGAAAGTGAAGGAACCCGAGAAATTTACGTCGAATTTGAAAAATGCAATTCGCTCTTATTGCTAGAGCCGTTGAAAGATGGACCCTACCAGCAAGCTCTTAAAAAACGTGGCCCGGGGTTGCATCATATTGCAATTGACGTCTTGAATATCGAGGATTTCATCCTGTCCATATCTGGTAGCGGCTGGCTTCTTCATCCGGTGAGTCTGAAGACATTAAAGGATTCAAAAACGGCTTATCTAGCAAAACCCGGCTTTCCTAGTCTGATTGAAGTACAGGAAAAAAAATCATTGAAAAAAGGATCTCACTTCGTAAGTCAGATCAATATTCAAATGAACGAAAAAAACCTTCATCTTGCAAAATTTGTAGGCCTTGAATCTCTTTTTTGCTGTAACGCTAAAAGCCAGAATTCAGTTGAGTTAGTTCTCGATTCGCAAACAGTGCTACTCAATAACTTAATTTAATTCAAAATTGCCTTTCAAAGGAAATTTTCATACTCTCAGCGCTCATGACATATGAATTTGATTACATGCAGACCCCTGTAGGGGAAATGAAGCTTGTGGCCAGTTCCAAGGGGCTTTGTGGAGTCTTGTGGCCGAACGATGATCCAGAGCTTGTCAATTTTGGCGAGACCAGTCTCAATACAAAAAATGAAATCATCGAAAAAACTAAAATTCAGCTAAGCGAATATTTTTCTAAGCAAAGAACTCAATTTGATTTACCACTTGATTTTATTGGAACTGAGTTTCAGAAAAAAGTTTGGTCTAAACTTCAAAATATTTCATACGGGCAAACAAAGGCCTACAAAGATATCGCAATAGAGCTAGAGAATCCGAATGCCAGCCGAGCTGTTGGTAGTGCAAATCGAAAAAATCCGATTTGTATTGTAGTCCCTTGTCACCGCGTGATTGGTGCAAATGGTAACTTGACGGGTTACATCGGCGGTTTGAATGCGAAGGAATGGCTCTTAAATTTTGAAAGAAAAAGCTAGCGGGGGTATAAATGGTTCGACGAGAAGAGTTTGATAACGGTCGAGACATCGATTGGAGCAAAGCCTCTGCGGACTACGCCAAATATAGACCAGGTCCTCCGCTTTCTGTTTATAAAATTTTACAAACGCATGGCTTAGGTTTACCCGGTCAAGTCGTTTTGGATCAAGGAACCGGTACCGGAGTTTTTGGACGACAACTTGCAAAACAAGGCTGCAAAGTTATCGGAACAGATATTGCGGAAAATCAAATTAGATTTGCGAAGGAACTCGCACAATCTGAAGATTTGAAGAATATCGAATTTTTGGTTTCACCTGCTGAGTTAAATCCTTTTCCGGACGCATCGTTTGATGTGATTTCTGCGAGTCAGTGCTTTGTGTATTTTGATAAATCCAAGTGGATTCCCGAAGCAAAGAGGCTGCTGCGCCCGGGTGGTCAGATTGTGATTGTCTTTTTTCAGTGGCTCCCGTTAGAAGACCCGATTTCAGGTGCCACAGAGAAACTGGTTTTAAAGCACAACCCAGATTGGACGGCGCATTCACTATCAGGGAAGGTTCAGCATTTTGAAGATTGGTCTGCCGCAGACTTTCGCCAAACCGGACTTTTTGTATATGATGAAAAAATTGAATTTACCCGCGAAGTCTGGAGAGGGCGAATACGCGCTCTCCGGGGAATTGGCGCAAGCTTAAACGAGGAACAGGTCAAAAAATTTGACCTCGAACATGATCAACTTATTAAAGAAAAGTTTGGGGACCAGTTTGTAATTCCCCACAGAATCATCGCACGAGTGTTAACGCCTAAATAGACACTAGAAAACTTAATGATGTCCGCTGTGATCAGTTTTGGGCTTCATCAAGGTTAAAGGAAGTTCGTACTTCGCCAGAGCACCTTTTTGCTTTTCGCGCATGGAATCGATTTCTAAAGTCCCAGACTTTAAGTTTTTTCCCTTTGGTAATTCACACAAAAAGAAATCAGTTCGAACTTCGCATTTCAGTGGGGATGTGCTTCCGTTTTGCACCAAAGCCACATTGACGCTTGAATTTCTTAGAACTGGATTTTTCCATTTGATATCCAGAAGGTAGATTTTGATTTTATCAGAACCTTCTGGAACAACTTCAGTGTGATAATTACTCGGCATCTGAATGTAGCCACCATGGGGTCCGAATTTATCTTCTCCGTGTGCTAAAGCTAATGCCGGTAGAGCTAAGCCGAATAAAAACAAAGTCACATTTTTTTTCATTTTGCCACCTTACTTCAAGTGTAATCGTTTGAATTCAGGTGGCAATTTGAAAAGCGATTAGGTCCTCAAAATTGGCTTTAAACCAATATCTTCTGGATTCGCGACATAAATGATGTGGTCCGTCCATTTTCCGAACTCATACCAGTATCGCCTTTTGATGCCTTCCCTGCGCATGCCAATGGATTTAGACAACTTAATTGAGATTCGATTATCCAGATTCACTGCGGCTTCTAGGCGATTCAACTGCAGATGCTGAAAGCCAATCTTGAGCCCCGCTTTTGCGGCTTCTTTGCCGTAACCGTTACGCCAGTGGCGATTGTAAATCTGATATCCGAAGTTGGCAAACTGATGAGTGCTTCGTACATAAATGTCGAAATCAATCTGACCGATGATCGCGCCAGATCTTTTTTCAAAAGCATAGTAGCGATAGTAATCATCTTTTTCTGCCAACCGGTCATGTTCCTTGCGGACTTTTTCAAATATCTTTCGGCTGCATTCGCTGGGCTTTGATGGTTCTAAGTCCCAACGATTCTTTTGGGGATGTCCACCGGTATAGGCATCAAGCCAAACTTCATAGTCTGTTTTTTTAAGTCCACGCAGAATAAGTCTCCGCGTACGAAATTCTTTTCGCTTCATTTAGTTCCTTAATTAAAATAGGTCGATTATTTATTTGCCAAGTTCAAGTCTGAAAAACTTTATAGGTCTTAATAGACTTGAGAAGAGGCTGCTGAGAAAAAGAATTGAA
>LNFM01010820.1_pt1 | contig 13122 bp, 13 predicted proteins | sample 596031 | NCBI WGS metagenome assembly LNFM01 (sample SAMN04254537, study PRJNA301005) | activated carbon metagenome | isolation source: dual media filters at the Ann Arbor, Michigan drinking water treatment plant | place: USA: Ann Arbor
CATGAGGTGCCGATCCGCCATGTCCGCCGAATACGCCGCCGCCAAGGCCTGGCCCTTCGAGGAAGCGCGCAAGGTCGAGGCGCGGGTGAAAGCCACGGGCAAGGGCCAGGCATTGTTCGAGACGGGCTACGGCCCCTCCGGCCTGCCGCATATCGGCACCTTCGGGGAGGTGGCGCGCACCACCTGGGTGCGCCGCGCCTTCGAGAAGCTGACCGGCCTGGACACCCGGCTCATTGCCTTCAGCGATGACATGGACGGGCTGCGCAAGGCGCCGGACAATGTGCCGAACCGGGACATGCTGTTGCAGCATCTCGGCCGGCCGGTCACGGCCATCCCGGATCCCTTCGGCACGCATGAGAGCTTCGGGCACCACAACAATGCCCGGCTGCGCGCCTTCCTCGACCGTTTTGGGTTCGATTACGAATTCGCCTCATCCTCCGACTACTACCGGTCAGGGCGGTTCGATGCGGCGTTGCTGCGCATGGCGGAACGCCATGAGGAGGTGCGGGCGGTGATCCTGCCGACGCTCGGCCCGGAACGCCGCGCCACCTATTCCCCCTTCCTGCCGCTGCATCCGAAGACCGGCGTGGTGATGCAGGTGCCGATGGAGGAGGTGCGGCCGGCGGAGGACCTGCTGGTCTGGGTCGATCCCGAGACCGGCGAGCGGCACGGCACGCGCATCACCGGCGGCCATTGCAAGGCGCAGTGGAAGGCTGACTGGGCGCTGCGCTGGTATGCGCTGGGCGTGGATTACGAAATGTCCGGCAAGGATTTGATCGACAGCGTCAAGCTCTCCGGCGCCATCTGCAAGGTGCTGGGCGGCCAGCCGCCGATCGGCTTCACCTATGAGCTGTTCCTCGATGAGGCCGGCGGCAAGATCAGCAAGTCCAAGGGCAACGGGCTGACCATCGACGAGTGGCTGCACTACGCCCCGCCCGAGAGCCTGGCGCAGTTCATGTACAACCAGCCCGGCCGCGCCAAGCGGCTGCATTTCGACGTGATTCCGCGCGCCGTCGATGAGTATGTGCAGAACCTGGATCGGTTGCGGACGGCGCCAGGGCCGGACAACCCCGCCTGGCACATCCATGGCGGGCCGACGAACGATCCGGGCACGCCGGTGTCCTTCACCATGCTGATGAACCTCGCCAGCGTCATCAACGCCGATGCGCCGGACATGCTGTGGGGTTTCCTACGCCGCTACGCGCCCGAGGCGAGCGGGGAGACGCATCCGCTGCTGGCGCGGCTGGTGGAACACGCGGTCGCCTACTACCGGGACCGCGTCGCGCCCAACAAGCAGCACCGCCCGGCGACCGAAGCCGAGCGCCCGGCCTTCGAGGCGCTGGTCGCGCTGCTGCGGGACCGCCAGCCGGAGCTCGACCTGCTGCCGCCGGATGAGCAGGCCCGCGCCATCCAGGACCTCGTCTATGACGCCGGCCGCCGGGAGCCCTTCATCGAGCAGACCAAGGATGGCCGGCCCGGCGTGTCGCGCGCCTGGTTCAACGCGCTGTACCAGGTGCTGCTCGGCCAGCCGGAAGGGCCGCGCTTTGGCGGCTTCGTGGCGCTGTATGGGATTGCCGGCACCATCGGGCTGATCGAGACGGCGCTCGCCCGTCCCGCCGCGGCTCCCGCCCCCACCCCCGCCCCCCTCGGCGACGCGGCCGCGTGAAGAAGCTGGGAGGGCTGCTGCGCCGGCATGGGGTGGCGGGCTTCGGCGTTCTGCTGCTGATCGCCGCCATCTGGGTGGTGCAGAAGGAATTCCGCAGCCTGTCGATCGCGGATATCCGCGCCTCGCTGGCCGCCATTTCGCCGCTCACGCTGTGGATCGCGGCGGGGTGGACCGTGCTCGCCTATGCGGTGCTGACCATCTATGACCGGCTCGGCAGCGTCTATGCCGGCTATCCGGTGAGCTATGGGCGCACCTCCCTGGCTTCGTTCTGCGCCTATACGCTGGCGCACAACCTGGGCTTCGCCGCCGTCTCGGGGGCTGCGGTGCGCTACCGCTTCTACGCCGCCTGGGGCCTGCCGCCGCTGGCCATCGCCAAGGTCGTGGCCTTCACCAGCCTGACCTTCGGCCTGGGTGGTTTTGCGCTCGGCGGGCTGGTTCTGGTGGTGGAGCCTGAAGTGGTGCCGGGCCTGGGTGAGCATGTGCCGCATTGGGCCATGCGCGGGGTCGGCCTGGCCATGTGGGCGGTGGTGCTGGCCTATGTGACGCTGTCCCGAATCCGCAGCCACATCACCATCTTCAAGCATCGTATCGACCTGCCGGGCTTCCGCATGGCGGTGGCGCAGACTGCGCTGGCCAGCGTCGATGTCGCGATCACGGCGATGATCTTCTACGCGCTGCTGCCGCCGGCGGAGGGGCTGACCTTCCTGCGCTTCCTCGGCATCTATGTGGCCGCCTATACGGCCGGCATCGCGGCCAGCCTGCCGGGTGGCATCGGCGTGTTCGATGGCGTCATCCTGGTCGGCCTGGCGCCGTGGCTGAGCCCGGCGCAGGTGGTGGGCGCGCTGCTGCTGTTCCGGCTGTACTACTACATCGTGCCGCTGTTCCTGGCCGGCATCCTGTTCGCGGGCTTCGAGATTGCCCAGCGGCGCGATGCGCTGAAGCGCTTCGCCGTGGAACAGGGCGTGGCGGATGCGTTGGAGGTGCCGGTGATCGCGGGCCTCGCGGGGCTTGGTGGGGCGCTGCTGCTGTTCGTCGGCGCGCTGCCGGTGCGCGGCACGGTGGTGGCGGAATGGGCGGGATATGAGGCGGCCGTCGCCTCGCACTTCGCTGCCTCCATCATCGGCTCGCTGCTGCTGGTGATGGCCTATGGGCTGCTGCGGCGGCTGACCATCGCCTGGGGCGCGGGCATCGTGCTGCTGCTGACCGGCGCGCTGATCTGCTGGCTGCGCGCGGATGGCTGGTGGCTATGGGGCGCCTTCGTGCTGGTGGCCGGGCTGCTGGCCGCGATGCGCAGCGCCTTCTACCGCACGGCGCGGCTGATGAAGGAACCGCTGGCCGGCGCCACGCTGCTGCCGCTGGTGGTGGTGGGGCTCTGCGCGCTGATGCTGGCGCTGGTCAGCTATGGCGGCAAGGTGGCGGGCGATAGCTGGTGGGGCGTTGTCATTTCCCCCCTCGCGCCGGACAGCCTGCGCTTTTCCGTGGGCCTGGCGGGCGTGCTGCTGCTGGTGGCGGCGGTGCGGCTGCTGCGCCCGGCGCGCATCCCGCCGGAACCCTGGAACCCGGCCGTGCGCGCACGCCTGCAGGCGCTGGGGGCGGATGCGCCGGAGCAGGCCGATGGCGCGGTTTTCGGCGAGGCAGGCCGCGCCGGCTTCGGCTTCGTCAAGCGCGACAACATCTGGATGGCGCTGGGCGACCCGGCCGGCGATGAGCGCGACCGCATCTCCGCCATCTGGCGCTTCCGGGACATGTGCGAGCGGGCGGGCGTGGATGCGGCGTTCTGGCGTGTCGGCCCCGGGCTGCTGCGGGTCTATGGCGATATCGGCCTGACCGCCTTCCCCATCGGCGCGCCGGCGCCCGGCGACGGGCCGCGCTTCCTGGCCTGCCGGGCCGAGAAGGATCTGGAGACGCTGGCGCCGCTGCTGCCGGGGCGGTGAGGGCGTGACCCTCGCCAGCATCCGCAACCTGGACCACACCGTGCTGCTGTGCCGCGACCTGGCGGCGATGCGGGCCTTCTATGCCGAGGTGATGGGTTTTCCCGTCGAGGAGGACCGGCCGAGCTGGGTCAGCTTCCGGATCGGCGCCGGGCTGCTGTCTCTGCGTCCGCGGGGCGTCTGGAGCGTCTGCGACGATGGCGCGGTGGCGCCGGGCGCGGCCGCTTTACAACTCGCTTTTCGTGTGGCGCCGCCGGCGATCGAGGCCTGTCATGCGGAGCTGGTGGCGAAGGGCGTGCCGATCCTGCGGGGCCCCACCGACCTGCCCGCCTGGCGCCACCGCACCCTGTTCTTCCGCGACCCGGAGGACAACATCCTCGAGATCTACGCGGAGGTCTGAGCAACGGTCGCTGAACGAGACGGAACGCTGCCTGCGACCCGGAGCTGACGTCAGTCCAGGACCCTCAACGCCTCGTAGGAAACCATGACGTGCTCGCGAAACGCCGGCCGCGTCGCGAGCGCAGCGTAGTAGCGACGCAGCGCCGGTCGATCCTGACGGATGATGGGAATATCGAAATAGCGGTAGGTCACATGGCCGAACTGTATGTCGGCCAGGGTGAAATCATCACCCGCCAGGAAAGCGCAGCGTGAGAGCTGGGCCTCCGCAATGTCGAGGAGCCTGTCCAATTTCGCCACGGCCTGGCTGATGGCAGTGGGGTCCTGCCGGGACGGCGCCGTCCTGACCACTCTCCAGAAGATCGGCGCTGTGAAGCCGAGGGTGATGTTGATCTTCGACCATTCCGCCCATTGATCGACGCGGGCGCGCGCGAAGCTTTCGGACGGCCAGAATGGGGCGGCTCCGTAGCGGCCTGCCAGATAGCGGAGGATCGCGCCGGTTTCCCACAGCGGTTCGCCTGCATCGTCGCGGATGACAGGGACGGTCCCGTTGGGGTTCATGGCCAGGAAGGCCGGCGTGTCCGTGACGCCATGGACGTGCCCTGCATCATGCCGCTCGTAGGGCAGGCCAAGCTCACCGATGCACCACATCAGGGCCTGGACGTTCGATGAGGTCTTCCGCCCCCATACCGTAATCATCAGCGTCTTTACCCCTGGCGGGACGGCTTGAGAGTGGGGCCAGGATTGGCCCGCCCCTGGGCGGCTTCCCTGGGCCGCTACTGCTGCGCCCAGATGATCCGGTGCATCCAGGCGAGCTCGGCCAGGTCGAAACTGTAATTCGGATGGGCCGGGTTCAGGCTGGCGAGTTCCACGCGGCGGGCCGACTGGCGCAGCAGTTCCTTGGCCATCACCTCCCCCTGCCTTGTGCGGACCACCACGCGGTCGCCGCGACGCACCGGGGCGCCGGGGGAGACGATGACCACATCGCCGTCGCGGAAGACCGGCTCCATGCTCTCGCCGCTGATCTCAAGGGCGTAGGCATTCGGGTCCGGCACGTCGGGCACCGAGATCTCGTCCCAGCCGCCGCCCACCGGGTAGCCGCCATCGTCGAAGAAGCCATCGCTGCCGGCCTGGGCCAGGCCGATCAGCGGGATGCGCCGGGCAATGGCGGCACGGCCGCCGCGGGACAGAGCGGGCGCGCCGGTGACGAGGGAGGCAAAGGCCTCAAACCCCGTACCGGTGGCGCTCAGCACCTTGGCGACGCTTTCGGTGGAAGGCCAGCGCGCGCGCCCATCCACCCCGGTCCGCTTGGAGGGGTTGAAGGCGGTGGCATCGAGCCCGGCCCGGCGGGCGAGTCCCGAAGCCGACAGGCCGTGTTCGGCGGCGAGCGCGTCGATCGCTCGCCAGATATCCTCATGCCGCATGGCCAAGGCAATCCTTGATAAGGAGGGCGGCGAGGGAGGCGCCGCGTCCTGGGTGGGACATCCTAGGTTTCGAGTCGGGAAGCAATAGGAACGATATCCTTGCAACCCCGAGTGGAACTGGTTAAGAGGGGTTTGTTCCTGTTCTGTTCAGGACCAACCCCGCAGAGGACCCATCGCTCCATGTCCATTGCCCCCTGCCGTGCCCCGGTTCTTGCCAGCATGGACCGCGCACAACCCTTCGCCTCCGCCGAGGATGCCTGGTTCTGGACCATGGCCGCGCTCACCGCCCGGCGGGACGGCGCGCGCCTTGGCGCCGGCCGCGGCCAGGTGGTGCGGCCCTGTGAGCCGGATGATGTCGTGAAATGCCTCGACCGGCTGTACCGCCAGCGCCGCATTGATCTGGCCCATGCCCGCATCATGCGTATCTGGGGCGAGCGGCATGAATCCCCAAGCCCGCGAATCCCGCAGGAAGCCGGCGACCTGCGCCTGTGGCAGGAGGCGATGGAGCGGCTGGACTTTCCGCTGCGCGCCAAGGGTATTGTCGGCGGCCCGCCGCGCGGGATGCAGCCGGCGGAGCTGGCGCCCTTCCAGGGACGGCTTTCGTGACCGGGGCGGCCGAATCGCTGTCCACCCGCCGCCTGGCACATCGCCGGGCTGCGGATGAAGCGGGCCAGGCCGTGTGGATTGCCTTCGGCGGCGCGGCGGACCAGCCCTGGCTGCACCTGCTGCGCCCGGGCTTCCGCCACTGCTTCGCGGCGCTGGGCGACGACGCCGGCTGGACGGTGCTGGAGCCGATCTCCGGCCGGCTGCTGGTGGCTCGCCTGCCGGTGCCGGGCGGCTTCGACCTGCCGGGCTTCTACCGCCGTGCCGGGCTGCGGGTGCTGGGCCCCTTCACGCCGGGCGGGGCCACGCCGCAGCGTCTGCCGCCGTTTTCTCCCTTCACCTGCGTCACCTTGTGCCGGGCCTTGCTGGGCCAGGGGGCGCCGGCGGCCTGGACGCCGTTCCAGCTGTTCCGGGCGCTGGGCGGCGTCATCAAGGAAAATATTCAGGATAAATAGGAATAAATATTGACGCCGGCGCAAGCCCGGTCTATCAAACCCCTGCCACGGGACGAGCTGCGTCCCACGGCACCCTCCTCTCCCGGTCCCCCAAACTCAGACCCGTCCGGCTCCGCCGGGCGGGTTCTTTTTTGGCCTGGCCGCAGGGGCAACCCCGATCCGAAGGATGCGCGCATGGGTGGCCTGTTCCAGGCGCCGAAGCCGGTCGTGACCGCGACGCAAACCAACACCGCGGTCCAGGCCGCCAGCGAGAAAGCCGCCGCCGCCGAAGCCACGGCCGATGAGGCCGCCGCCCAGGCCCGCCAACGCGCGCTGGACCGCGCCCGCCGCGGCCTGGCCGGCACCATCGCCACCTCCGCCCGCGGCGTGCTGGCGCCCGCGCCCGGCACCGCCGTGCGCAAGAACCTGCTGGGCGAGTGAGGGCCATGATGACACCCGAACAGATCCTGGCCCGCCACGCCCGCGCCGCCGCACGGCGCCGGCCGCTGGAGGGGCGGTGGCAGGATTGCTACGACCACGCCCTGCCGGCCGCCCAGGCCGCGCCGTTGTTCGATGCGACGGCGGCCGATGCGACGGAACAGCTTGCCGCCTCCCTGCTCGCGGAGCTGGCGCCGCCCTGGTCGCGCTGGTTCGGCCTGGCGCCGTCCCGCCGCGTGGCGGAAGGCCCCGCGGCGCAGGATGTGGCGCGTGTGCTGGAAGATGCGGCGGAGACGCTGCAGGGGCATCTCGACCGGTCCAACTTCGGTCTGGAACTGCACCAGGCCTTCCTGGAACTGGTGGTGACCGGGACCGCCGTGCTGCTGGTGGAGGAAGCGCCACCCGGCGAGACCTCCGCCCTGCGTTTCACCGCGGTGCCGCTGCGGGAGACGGTGCTGGAGGAAGGCCCCTCCGGCCGGCTGGATACGGTGTTCCGCGCCATCCGCCTGACGCCCGCCGAGATCCGCGCCCGCTGGCCCGGCGCAAGGCTGGCGCTGGCGAAGCAGGACGGCAACGACGAACCGCCGCAGCTGCGCGTGGTGGAAGCGGTGTGGCCGGATGCCCGCGCCGGCCACCACTTCGCCGTGGTGCTGGATGGCGGGGAGGGTGCGCCGGAATTGCTGGCGGAGGGGCGCTTCGCGGAGAACCCCTTCATCGCCTTCCGCTGGCTGAAGGTGCCCGGCGAGACCTATGGCCGCGGCCCCGTCGCCAAGGCGCTGCCGGATATCCGCACCGCCAACAAGGTGGTGGAGCTGATCCTGAAGAACGCCTCCATCGCCGCCACCGGCATCTGGCAGGCGGAGGATGACGGCGTGCTGAACCCGGCCACGGTGCGGCTGGTGCCCGGCGCCATCATCCCGAAGGCGCAGGGCTCCGCGGGCCTGACGCCGTTGGCGGCGCCCGGCAATTTCGATGTCTCGCAGCTGATCCTGAACGATCTGCGGGCGCGCATCCGCGGCGCGCTGCTTGCCGACCGGATCGCCGCTTCCGACAAGGCCGGCATGACGGCGACGGAGGTGACGGAACGCAGCGCCATCTCCATCCGGCTGCTCGGCGCCATCTACGGCCGGTTGCAGGCGGAGCTGCTGTCGCCGCTGGTGGCGCGCTGCCTGTCCGTGCTGCGCCGGCGTGGCGAGGTGCCGGCGCTGCTGGCCGATGGGCAGGAGGCGCGGCTGGTCTACAGCTCGCCGCTCGCCCGGGTGCAGGCGCGTGCCGATGCCTCCGACACGCTGCTGTTCCTGCAAGCCGCCGCGGGGCTGGGTGCGGAGGCGGCCGCGGTGCTCGACGCACCGGCCGCCGCGCGCTGGCTGGCCCGCACCCTTGGCGCGCCACCGGAGATCATCCGGCCCGTAACCCCACAGAACCAGGAGTGAGCCCCGGCATGTCCGACAACCTTCTCGACGCCGCGACCGAGACCGCCAGCACCGGTACCGCACAGCGCGGCGCCCGACCTGCCGAGATCCCCGAGAAATTCTGGGACGACGCGAAGGGCGCGCTGCGCGTGGATGCGCTGCTGAAATCCTACATCGAGCTGGAGCGCCGCCTGTCCCAGCGCTTCGCGCCGCCGGCGGATGACGCGCCGGAGGAAGACCGCCTGCGCTGGCGCCGTGCGCTGGGTATCCCGGACAGCGCGGATGACTACCAGGTGACGCCGCCGAACGAGCTGCTGACGCCGGATTCCGCCGTGAACCAGCGCCTGCACGAGGCGGGCTTCAATCCGCGCCAGGTGCAGCTTGTCTATGACCTGGCCGCCGAGCGCCTGCTGCCGCTGATCGCGGAAGCCGCGGCGGAATTCGAGGCGGGCCGGCAGGTGGAGAAGCTGCGCGCGCATTTCGGCGGCGAGGATCGCTTCCGCCGCATCGCCGGCCAGCTTTCCGCCTGGGGTCGCGCGCATCTGCCGGAGGCGGTGTTCACCGCGCTGTCCTCCACCGCCGATGGCGTGGTGGCGCTGCACCGGATGATGGAGGGCAAGGAGCCGTCCCTGTCCCGCGAGGCGCAGGCCGAGGCCGGGCCGGATGAGGCCGAGCTGCGGAAGATGATGCGCGACCCGCGCTACTGGCGCACGCGGGAGCCGGATTTCGTCAAGCGCGTGACGGACGGCTTCCGGCGCCTGGTCGGCGAATAGCGCGCCCCCCTTTCCCGCAGGCAACCCGCCACCGGCGGGCTGCGGGCTTCTGCCGTGGCGCTGGCCCATCCGGGGCAACCACCATCGCGGCCGCTTCGCAAAAACCCAGTTCCTGACAAGGAAATCGCATGTCCGCTTCCACCCAGATCGACGCCGTCTTCACCCGCCAGTTCCAGGCCGAGGTGCATGAGGCCTATCAGCGCCAGGGCAGCAAGCTGCGCACCACCGTGCGGTCCAAGACTGGCGTGACCGGCACCAGCACCTTCTTCCCGAAGGTCGGCAAGGGCATTGCCGCGGCGAAGACGCGCCATGGCTCCGTGCCTGTGATGAACCTGGATCACGCACAGGTCGAATGCGTGCTGCAGGACTACTATGCCGGCGATTGGATCGACCGGCTGGACGAGCTCAAGACCAATGTGGATGAGCGCACCGTCGTGGCCAATGCCGGCGCCTATGCGCTGGGCCGCAAGACGGATGAGCTGATCATCGCAGCCCTCGATGCCTCGACGCGCGACGCCGTGGGTACCGCTTCGGGCACGACCGATACCGATGGCCTGACCAAGGCGAAGGTGCTGCTGGCCTTCGAGATGATGGGCGCGGCCGAGGTGCCGGATGATGGCGACCGCTACGCCGTGGTCGGCTGGAAGCAGTGGTCGCAGCTGCTGGCGATCGATGAGTTCTCCTCCTCCGAATATATCGGGGAGGATGCGCTGCCGTGGAAGGGCAGCCAGGCGAAGCGCTGGCTGGGCGCGATGTGGATGCCGCATTCGGGGCTGACGCTCTCGGGCGGCCTGCGCCACTGCTACTTCTACCACCGTACCGCCATCGGCCATGCCGCGGCGGCGGAGGTCGCGACGGACATCACCTGGCATGGCGACCGCGCGGCACATTTCGTCTCCAACATGATGAGCCAGGGGGCGGCGCTGGTGGATAATTTTGGTGTCGTGCGCATGCGCGCGGCGGAATAGTCGTGCGGATGCGCGCGGCGGAATAGCCCTGCGCATGCGCGCGGCGGAATAGCCGGCTGGCCCTCTCCCCGTGGCCGGGGAGAGGGCACCACCAATCACACATACCGGATCGGAAAACGCACATGGCCCTGACCGCTGTCGCGCTCTGCTCGCGCGCCCTGCTGCGACTTGGCGCGCAGCCCGTCGCCTCGCTCGATGAAGGCACCGCGGAAGCGGAAGTCGCCGCCAATCTCTATGCGCCGACGCGCGATGCGCTGCTGTCTGCCCATCCCTGGTCCTTCGCCACTGGCCAGACCGGCCTGCCGCGGCTTTCGGCGGCGCCGCCGGCCGACATGGCACACGCCTTCCAGTTGCCCACCGGCTTCCTGCGTGCGCTGTCCGCCGGCAGTGGCGGGCGCGGCGGCGGCATGCCGTACCGGCTGCATGAGGACAAGTTGCAGGCGGATGCCACCAGCGTGACGTTGACCTACATCTTCCGCCCGGATGAAAGCGCCTTCCCGCCCTTCTTCGCGCAGGCGCTGGTCGCGCGCCTGGCGGCGGAGTTCTGCCTGCCGCTGACCGACAGCGCATCCCGCGCCGAGATGCTGTTCCGCCTGGCGGAAGGCGAGATGCGCAGCGCGCGGCTGATCGACAGCCAGCAGGACACGCCGCGCGCGATCGAGCATTTCCCGCTGATCGACGTGAGGGGCTGAGCCGATGAGCATTGCCACGCGCCGCATCAAATCCTCCTTCACCGCGGGCGAACTCGCGCCTGAATTGTATGGCCGCGCGGATCTGCGGGCCTTCGAGAATGGCGCGCGGCAACTGCGGAACGTCGTCATCCAGCCGACGGGCGGTGTCGCCCGCCGGCCGGGGCTGGTGCATGTCGCAACCCTGCCGGGCCTGTCGCGGCTGGTGCCCTTCGAATTCAATACGGAACAGACCTACCTGCTGGTGCTCAGCGAAGGGCGGCTGCAGGTGTTCCTGGGCGATGCCGAGATGGCGAGTATTCCCGCACCCTGGTCCACCGCGATGCTGCCGCAACTGTCCTTCACGCAAAGTGCCGATACGCTGCTGCTGTTCCATCCGGAGATGCCGCCGCAGCGATTGACGCGCAGCAGCCACATCGCCTGGACCATTACGCCCTTCGTCTTCGTGCGAGAGGCGTTTCACAACTTCACGCCCGGCGTGGCGGTTGCCGCTTCCGGCACGACGGGCACCGTGGCGCTGACCTGTTCCGCGCCGCTGTTCAGCAGCGGCCATATCACCAGCCGCTTCCGCCTGAAGGGCAAGCGCGTGGTGATCACCGCGGTCCAGGGGCCGCAGAACGCGACCGCGATCGTCCAGGATCCGCTGGAGGATACGCTGGCGACGCAGGACTGGCAGGAAACCGCCTTCAGCGGCGTGCGCGGCTGGCCGGTCTGCGCCTGCTTCCACCAGGACCGGCTGGTGCTGGGCGGGTCGCGGGATGCGCCGAACCGGCTGTGGCTGTCGCGCACCGGCGATCTCGGCGATTTCGATGGCGGCACGGGCCTGGATGACGAGGCGATCGAGTTTGCGCTGGTCTCCGACCAGGTGAATGCGATCCGCGCGGTGTTCTCCGGCCGCCACTTGCAGGTGTTCACCTCTGGTGCCGAATGGATGGTGACGGGCGATCCGCTGACGCCGTCCTCCATCCAGCTGAACCGGCAGACGCGCATCGGCACGGCGGTGGATCGCCAGGTGCCGCCGGTGGATGTGGATGGCGCGACGCTGTTCGTCGCGCGATCCGGCCGCGGCGTGCATGAATTCGCCTATACCGACGTGGCCGATGCCTACCAGGCGAACGACCTGGCGCTGGTGGCGCGGCATCTGGTGCGCGACCCGGTCTCCATGGCCTACGACCAGACGGCGCGGCTGCTGCATGTGGTGATGGCCGATGGCAGCATCGCCACGCTGACGCTGTATCGCGCGGAACAGGTCACCGCCTGGACGCGGCAGGACACGCAGGGTGCCTTCCACGCGGTGGCGGAAACCGAAGGCCGCGTCTTCGCATTGGTGGAACGCTTCGGCAGTTTCCGGCTGGAGCGGTTCGACAATGCGGCGGGGCTGGACGCCGCCTTGTCCGGCGCCAGCAGCACCGCGCAGGACCGCTGGAGCGGCCTGGCGCATCTGGATGCGCGGGAGGTTGGCGTGCTGGCCGATGGTGCGCCGCGGGCGGCGGAGGTCGTGCTGGATGGCGCCATCACGCTGGATCCCCCGGCCAATACCGTGCAGGCGGGGCTGCCCTTCCGCCATGTGATCGAACCGCTGCCGCCGGCGCTCGGCACCGCCACCGGCTCCGCCGCCGCACCGCTGCGCCTGGTCTCCGCCACCTTCCGCCTGCTGGCGACGCCGGCGCTGGAGGTGGATCTCGGCCGTGGCGTGCAGCCGGTGCCATTTCGCCGGCTGGATACGGCGCTGCTGGATGCGGCGCCGGCGCCCTTCACCGGCGACATCGCGCTGCGGGCGCTCGGTTGGCGGCGCGATGCGATGGCGCCGCTGTGGCGAATCGAGGGGACAACACCGCTGCCGCTGACACTGCTTTCCGTCACCACCGATATGAGGATCTCGAACTGATGGCGCAACTCGCACCCATCGCGACCGCCATCGGCGCGGGCCGCCAATGCGAAGGCGCAGGCCAATGCGGCACGTGAACAGGAACGCGCCCGGGCCGAACAGGCGGCGCTGCAGCAATCCGCGGAGGCGCGGTCGCGGGAAGCCAGGCTGGCGGGCACGCTGGCCTCCACCCGTGCCCGGCTCGCGGCGGGCGGCATCTCCCCGGATGAAGGCTCCGCTGCTGCGCTGACTGCGGGCATCGAGCGTGATGCCGCGGCGGCGCAGGCCGATAGCGACCAGATCTTCGCCGCCCGGCCTTCCGCGGGCCGGCGCAGCCTGCTGAACACGGACGGGTCGCTGGCCAGCTTTCTGCGGGCCGGCAGCACCTTCGGCAGCTCGCTGCGCAACCTGCTCGATTGAAGCACGAATCCCACAGCATCGGAGCCCATGATGGCCGAGCATATCCGCATCGGCGACGTCGCGCCGCGCGTCCAGTATCTGGGCGACGGCAGCCGCGTTGC
>LNFM01010392.1_pt1 | contig 13120 bp, 11 predicted proteins | sample 596031 | NCBI WGS metagenome assembly LNFM01 (sample SAMN04254537, study PRJNA301005) | activated carbon metagenome | isolation source: dual media filters at the Ann Arbor, Michigan drinking water treatment plant | place: USA: Ann Arbor
CGCGGAAATTAACGGACGGGAAATAGCGAACGATGAACGGAACGAGCAGGACATCGGAAACGCTGCTGGATATTCACGACCTGAAGCTGAGCGCCGACCCGAGCTTGGTGGTCCTGCGCCCCTTCCATCTCAGCTGGCAGGGTAACAGCGCCGAGCCGTCGCGCGCGCAGCGTTTAGTTGATGACGTGCTGGAGCTTGATGAAGGCCAAATCGAGGACAAGCTTGCCAGTGTGATGGTCGATTTCGAGCAACGGCACTGGCAAACCGAAACGATATTTCACCAGCGCTGCGTCGAGCTCAGCCAGATCGTGAGCATCGATATGGGAAATATCTCGATGGCGCGCAAATTGCTCATCGGTGCCTATTTCTGCCACGAATATAGCTATGCCGCTGCGGCGTTGATGAACCCAAGCATCGTTCCGCATCCTGACCAGACCGGCATCCGGCGTGGCCAAAAACGTTTCATTATGTCGATGCGGGCAGTAGGCGAGGGGCATATTTCGTCGGTGGCCTTTCGCGAAGGAATTATCTCGAAAAGCAAAGGCTATACTTTGTGGCCGCAGCAAGAAGTCGTCATGGCGATGTCCAGCGATGGCGATGTTGATGGCATTCCGGAAGCGATAAAAGTCAAACGCCATGCCGACAGCACGTTGAACAACAGCGTCCTGTTCCCCGTGACCGAAGCCCAGAAAAACGGAATCGAAGATTTACGGCTAGTTTGTTTCTGTGACGACGAAACCGGAGAAGAAACCTATTACGGCACCTACACAGCCTATAGTGGCCGCGAAATCCGTTCCGAATTGATGATCACCAAGGATTTCCGTTCGTTTGAGCTGCGCCCCATCGTTGGTCGCGCGGGCCGCAACAAGGGCATGGCTTTGTTCCCACGCAAATGCGGCGGCAGCTATATGATGCTGGGTCGGCAGGACGGCAAAAATCTGTATGTCATGCGGTCGGACGATGTGTCGAACTGGGATGACGAGGGCACGCTGGTGCTCGAACCCAAATATCCGTGGGAATTTATCCAGATCGGCAATTGCGGCAGTCCGATATTGTGCGATGAAGGCTGGCTGGTGCTGACGCACGGGGTTGGGCCGGTACGCAAATATTCAATCGGTGCCATCCTGCTCGACCGCGATGACCCGACCAAGTTACTCGGCCGCACGGCGAAGCCGATTCTGACGGCGTCGGAAGGAGACCGTGAAGGCTATGTGCCAAATGTCGTTTATACCTGCGGTGCAATGGTGCAGGGGCGCGATCTCTATATTCCGTTCGGCATATCGGACAGCGCGATTGGCTTTGCGTCTGTCCCGATATCTCGTTTGTTGAAACAGATGGTATGAACAAAAGGCATCGATTGCAGTTTATACGTATGGCATAAAATAGCACGTGGAACTGGTCTATGTGGCCCGATGCATTGCGGGGGCAGCGGATTTGCCAACGAATGAAAGATAAAGGGCAGGATGCTGCACAAAAGACCTTCTGAAAGCCCGGCGGCGGCGCACGACTTCTGGTTAGAGCAAGTCACAGGATATGATGTCGGTGATGGAAAAGCACCGATACACCCGTCGAGCGCTGATTTTGAACTGATCGCCAACAACATTCCCGCCTTGTGCTGGATCGCGCGCGGTGACGGCTATATCTTCTGGTACAATCGCCGCTGGCACGATTATTGCGGATCGACCCCGCAAGCGATGGAAGGATGGGGCTGGCAGAGCGTCCATGACGCCGACGAACTCCCCGGCATAATGAGCCGGTGGCAAGATTCGATTGCGACTGGAAAGCCGTTTGAAATGGTGTTTCCGCTGCGCGGATCGGACGGAATATTTCGGCGGTTCCTCACACGCATCGTGCCGGTGACCGATAAGGATGGTTCAATTGTGCGCTGGCTTGGCACCAATGCTGAAGTCGAAAGCCAGCTGAATGCCGAAGCCGCGCTGGAGGCGAGCGAGGCGAAGCTGCAAGTTTTGACCGACGCCATGCCGCAAATGGTATGGTCGACCCAGCCCGATGGTCAGCATGATTATTACAACGCCCGCTGGTACGAATTCACCGGCGTGCCTTATGGCTCGACCGACGGCGACGCCTGGAATGGAATGTTCCACTCTGAAGATCAGGATCGGGCGCGCGAGCGCTGGCAGCATAGCCTGGAGACAGGCGAGCCTTATGAAATCGAATATCGCCTGCGCCACCATAGCGGAGAATATCGCTGGGCGTTGGGACGTGCATTGCCGGTGCGTAACGGGGCAGGGACAATAACACGCTGGATAGGCACCTGTACCGACATCGATGATGCCAAGCGTGACGCAGCGCTGACCGAACTGATCAGCCGCGAGCTGAGCCACCGGATCAAGAATATCTTTGCCGTGATCGGCGGTTTGATAGGGATTTCGGCCCCGAAACAAGGCGAGGCGTCGGTTTATGCCAAGGAGGTTGCAGGCCGTATTGCCGCGTTGGGCCGCGCGCATAATTTTGCGCGACCGCATGGTCCTGAATCTGCGATATTGCAAAGCTTCGGCGGTCTGCATGGACTGTTGTCCGAGCTGATGAGCCCATACGACAAAGCCGACAACCGGCGATATACGATAACAGGCGATGATTTTCCGGTAAGTGACCGTAGCGCCACGCCGTTAGCGCTAGCAATCCACGAGCTGGCGACAAATGCGGTGAAATATGGGTCGCTGTCGAATGGTAACGGCTGGATTTCGATCGAAACCAAAGACTTGAATGATCAGATTATCATCGTTTGGACAGAAAGTGGTGGTCCGACAATCCCGTCAGCGCCGACCCAGACTGGGTTTGGAACGCAGCTATCCGATCTCAGTATCGTTAGCCAATTGGGTGGTACACTAGAACGCAGTTGGTTGCCCGAAGGTCTGTCAGTAACTTTCAAAATCCCCAAGGCGTATCTTTAGTGGTGTGAGAACAGCCGCAACGCAGGCGGCGGGCTTGCTGCTTCGCCGACGCGGTGTTTCACCAGAAACTCCAGCACGCTTTCGATAGAGTCTTCGTCGACGGGCTTTGATACGACACCAACAGTGCCTCTAACACCGTCGCCCAGCTGCGACGCATTTGCCGTTAAAAACAATACGCTGGTGCCGTGCTGCTGGCTAAGCTTTGCGCCTATCTGCGGTCCGGTTGGTCCGTCGCGCAAATTAAGATCAACCAGCGCGATGTCGGGTTTGGCCTCAGCCAGCCGCTCGGCGGTGGCGGCATCGGGTGCTATGCCGATCACCTCGAACCCCATATCCGACATGATCTGCCGAAGGTTCAATGCGACGATGAATTCGTCTTCTACGATTAGGATGCGTTTGAATGTCATAATGTTTCTCATTGGGCTGAACCGCAGCAAAGCAGCTAAGTTCCCCAATTCGCCGCATTTTTGAATGTGGTAGCCACGCGGCTATTCAGAAACGTGGGCAATTAAACCGGAACGGAAATCTGCTTGCTGCCAAAAACCGCCTGCCAATTTTCTATCTCCGTGACCACGATATCGTCGATATTATGTGCTAGGCCAGCAACTTGCGTATAGCTTAAATGCCCTTGGGGGGCGTTCATCAAAGTTGCAATCCGGTCCTCGACATCGGAAAGTTTTTCGGCGGTGATTTCGGAGATCGAAGCGAAGCGTTCGAAATCGCCGAAATAGCGGATACCGGCCAAAGCGCCGCCCAAAGCTGGCAAGGACACGCCGAGAAACGTGAATAGTTTGGACAGGTCATAGGGCACATGCTCGGATACCAGCCCCATCGACGCCGCCGCTAGCAATGCAAGATAGCTTGCCACCGAGAGGATCGCGAGCTTGAACAACGTCTCGGATAATCGATCAAGGCCAAGATGAACCCGCGCCAATTTTGCCGCTTTAGCTTCGTGATAGTGCCGTTGGCTCGACGCGTGTTGGCGTAACAAGTTGTCCAGTGCAGCGCGCAGATAGGCGTGGTCTATCTTCACCGCAGGCAGACCTAAATCGCGGAGTATTTCGCGCGCATAGTATTCGGGCCATTCGGTGTCGGACCCGCGCGGCCACCTTCCGCGAGCGCGCGCCACGCCCAATAAAAGCATGATCGGTGCATGGCGGAAATATTCGGCGACGCGGCGGGTTTCAAACCAGCGTTCATGCCATTTCCGGCGACGGCCCACGGCCGTAATCGCTACTATCGCACCCAGCAAGATGAACTCGGTCAACGCGAAGGGCCATTTCGATGCAACCGCTGTCAGCGGAAGATAGGCGACCCCAACAATGATGGCGAGCGCCGACAAGATGAAATTCATCGTCATCCCACCGCGATAGGCATCGGATAAATATGTCGACAGGCCATCCGCCCAGGCAAAACGCTGCAAAATCTGGGTCTGAATGCGACTTATAAAATCGCTATCTTTGCCTGGAAGAGCATTAGCCATTTCCAGCAATTGCTGACCGCTGCCGTCGGAAATTTCGCCCGGTCCCTCATATTTGGTTTTCAATCGCGCCAATTTTTCACGGAAAGCCACTCCGCCAAAAAATGCTTCTATCCGGCGATAGGCGTGAAACCTGCGCGAACTTGTTGCATGCCATTGCTCGGTGTGAAACTGAATAGCGCGTTCATTTTGATCGGTCTCAGACGGGATGAACAAACTGCGGATAAAATTCTCGATTGCACCGGCGTCCGTAAGCTGCTGCGCACTTTCCAGAACCGCCATATCCTCAGGGGTTCGCAGTAATGTGATGCGACCAGGCTGGCTGGCATCAATGCATATAACGGGGGTGCCGACTTCGACTGCCGATGCGATGGTATGGCGAGTGCCGCCAATGCTACCGGGAGTGAAGCCGTCCCAAATTGCGACCAAAGCGTCGGCTTGCTCGATCATGATTCTGCCCGCTGCAGCAACGCGCCCCGAGGCTAAATCAGAAAAACTCCGCACAGAGATCGCGTGGTCTTTATTGGCGAGCATCAGCCGATGTGCTGCGGCGATACTTACATCTGCTTCGGCAAGTTGGAACAGTCGAGCGTGACTAGCGACATCGCGAATCTGACCTGCGCGCTGTGCAACTTCGGGGTCGCCAACCGGTCGCATGTTTAGCAAATCATCAAATTGTTCGGCGGTCGAAGGATCGGCGTTTATCGCAATATTCAGATCGAGCCCGAACGGCAACGGTGCGGTAACGTCCCATCCACGCGCCAATGCCTGATTGACCGCCATCAAATCTGCGCCATGCGCCAGCAGCGATAACAGCCGCGTCGGTGCCGCATTGGCACCATTAGCTTTGGTCACAGCGTCGGCGGCATCGAACAGTTTGGCCAATGCGTCACTGATGGCTTCGCGATTGCCGGCAAAGGCAGCATTACTCTCACGATGACCGGTAATCGCCAGGCACAAACGGGGGAGCGGCAGCCCCAAATTTTCTGGAATACGCGCCGTCTTTTTTGTCATCGCCTTACCGTAACGCCGCCTTTTGCAGCTACAAGCACAATATGTTACAAAATCGGGCAAATATGGCATAACCTGTCTTCGTGGGCCTAGGGGACGACATTGACCGACGCAGTGGAAGCAGATGAGGGATCGAAGCCCGCAGCGAGCAGTGTTTTCTTAAGCTATGCTCGCGCCGACCAGAAACGCGCATTGCCGATTATCAAGATGCTCGAGGCGGCGGGCTATTCGGTCTGGTGGGATGGCTTGCTTGAACCCGGCGAGCGTTTTTCGCGGTCAACTGAGGATGCACTGGCGCGCGCAAAGGCCGTGGTGGTGCTTTGGTCAAAGACCTCGACCGCGTCGCACTGGGTGCATGACGAGGCGACGCAAGGACGCGACCGTCGCTGTCTGGTGCCGATTTCGCTTGATGGCAGCGAAGCACCTTTGGGTTTTCGCCAATTTCAGGTAATTGATGTTTCCAAGGCTAAAGCGGATGCCGCTGCACCTGCATATCAGGCAGTCTTGCGCGCTGTTGCCGCCTTGCACGATAGGCCGTTTGAGGCAGCTGCAGTATCTACCAATCACGCTCCGGCGATCAATCGGCGTGTTGCAATAGGCGGCGGCGTCGCGGTTCTGGCGGCGGCGGGGGGCGCTGCATGGCTCGCGGGTCTATTTGGCGGCAGTTCGGTTTCGGCGACCAGCGTTGCGGTGCTGCCTTTTGCGAACCTCAGCGGCGATCCCCAACAGGTTTATTTCTCCGATGGGCTTGCGGCAGAAATCCGCTCGCAACTGGCGCGCAACGAATTGCTGCAAGTCGCTGCGCAGGCATCATCGAACATGTTCCGCGAACGGCAAGATGACGCTCGAACCATATCGCGCAAATTGCGCGTTGCCTATTATCTCGATGGCAACGTCCGGCGTGCAGGCGACGTCGTCAAAGTATCGGCTGAACTGGTCAACGGCGCAACGGGGACCGCAGAGTGGGAAGAAAGTTTCGAACGCCCCATTGCCAACATCTTCGCCGTCCAAAGCGAAATTGCTAGCCATGTAGCGAGCGCGCTGTCTGTGGAGATCGACCCCAACCGGCCGAAGGATACCGACGCCAAACAGTTAGGCGGAACGAAAAGCGTGATAGCGTTTGACGCCTATTTACGCGGTAAAGACCTGTACGATGCCGGGATTGACGAGGCGAGCGACCGGCAGGCTTTGGCCAAGTTCGAAGAGGCGATTTCCGCCGATGGCAAATATGCCGCCGCCCATGCCGCGCGGTCGAGGGCATTATCGGTTATCGCCAACCTATACGCTAGCGGCGACGAACGGCGAAACCTCTTTGATGCAGCGGTGACGGCAGGAAAGCGTGCTGTCGGGCTCGCTCCGGATTTTGCCGAAGCACACTCGGCATTGGGCTTTGCTATCGCTTTTGGCCAATTGAACATGAAGGCAGCGCGTACAGCGTACGAGCGTTCGTTCACGCTTGGAAAAGGCGACGCCGATGTACTCAGCCGATATGCGGTATTTCGTTCGCGCTTCGGCGAATATGAGGTTGCCAATCGCGCAATATTGCAGTCTTCGGCGCTCGACCCGCTCAACGCCCGAACGTTCCGGTCGATTGGCGATATCAGCTATGGCGCGGGACGATATGATGAGGCGGTAACGGCTTATGAAAAGGCGCTTTCGCTGAACTCCAAATTGGGTGGTGCTCATGCTGCCATCGGCTTTACCAGGTTGATGCAGGGAAAATATCCGGACGCAGAGAAGGCATTTGCGCTCGATTCCAGCACCGAACGCCAATTGCTCGGTAAGGCGTTGGTAGAGCATCATAAAGGCAATGCCGCAGGCGCAGAGCAGGCACTGGCAGACATGCGCAGCGAATTTGGCGACAAAAGTCTTTATCAATATGCCCAGATTTACGCGCAATGGGGTGACGCCGACCAAGCGATCGTCGAACTGCAAAAGGCACGCGCAAAAGATGATAGCGGGCTTGTCATGATGTTTAACGATCCCCTGCTCGCGCCGTTGCGAAAGCGCCCTGAATTTTCCGATTTGCTAAAATCGCTCGGGTTTGTGTAAACTGATGTTTCACAAATTATCTGGGGGAAGAAGACATGGGTAAAATGGTTAGAATTGCCGCGTTGTTGGGGGCACCGATGATGCTGGTCGCCTGTGGCCAAAATCCTGAAGAGCCTGCCATTGTCGAGGAAGTGCCGGTTGAACAGGTTGTTGACCAGGGCACACCGACTGACGAGGCGACTGGTGCCGACATGTCAGTGGAGCAGGGCGGCGATTCCGGCCCGCCTGAGCGCTAGGCCGGGAACCGGCTGGGTTAATCCTGCTCCAGCATCGCTAAAACTTCGGCTATTTGACTGTAAAGCCAGTCGCGCGATGCGGTATCAGAAAAACTGTGCGATGCCGTGTCGAAAAAGCTATGCTGGATGTTCGGTTTTTGCCGAATTTTATCAAACGTGCTGCCTTTCCAAGCGCCTTGGAAGGCTAGGGCAGTAGTGTCACGTGATGCAATCAGGAAATTAACGCCCATCGGGCATTCAGACACCGCGTTCGCCAACCGCACCGCCAGCGCGGATGGCGCATCCTTCGTCGCAGCCTTTGCCATCCCGCCTGCAAGGTTGGTCAAATTGATTTTGCCGGTTAGCAGGTCGATCAAGCTGCGCGGGTTTTTCAATCGCGCCCAATAGCGCGCGCGGATTGCAGCAGCGCTTGGCGGCGTCGGCGCGTCGGGATCGGCGCTTGCGGGCTCAATTATCCAAGGATTAGCAAGCACTAATGCATTAATAGCCAGATTATAATGAAACAGCCCTAAAGCCGTCGCCGCATCGCAATTACCGAATGCAACCAGCTTTTGCACGTCCGGTGCTTCGGCTCGGAATGTGGTGACGGCGACTGCGATGTCGTCAGCACTACTCTCAAAACCGCGATTGATGCCTTCGCTATCGCCCACCCCGCGTCGGTCGTAGCGGAACACCGGATAGCCCATATCGGCAAAATGGCGCGCCATTGCGGCTTGTCCGGCATAGGCGCCGCCGCGTATCTCATTGCCGCCGCTCACGATCAACAGGCCAGTTGTTCCGCTTGCCTCATCGAGTGTGCCAACCAACCTGTCGCCATCGCAGATAAAGTCGATCATCCGCCGCATGACGCGCTCCAGCGTTCTAACTCGGCAGCAAGCGCGGCCGACATAGCCGGGTCTTGCTGTGGTTCGGCGCGGAGCCACAAAGCTGAGCCATCGATGTCGGCGAGCGCGGCCTCGTGGCAGCCAGCGACAGTGACCGGTTCAGCATCCTCCAACGACGCCAACATCGCGCTGCCAAGATGATATCCCGATAATGCTAGCGGCCCGGAAACTGCCTGTGTCATCAACGCGTCGATCGTTGTCGAAAAACCAGCCTCTTTGTCAGCCGCAATTCGCGTCCGTAGCATCGTCTTCAGTAGCGAACCGCCTTTTACCGGCGCAAGCCGCCAGTGCGGAAGAACTGGCTTATGGTCGATCAAAGCCCCGCCGCGAATTGAAGCAATATGCGTCGCATCAAGCTGCTTTGCGGCGGCCCCTATGGCTTGCTGCCAATCGGCAAGCGTCTGGGTTGAAACATCTGCTAGGCTTTCGTTGCATCCGGGCAGATCGGGCAAATAGGTCCGCACGCCGCGCAACGCCAGCGCCCGCATCGTCTCAACCAGCATCCGCCGAACGCGGTTCATTTCATCAAACAGCGGCGGGACGATAAGGATGCGACGCGGCGTGCCGATATCGCCAATGCCAAGGCAATATTCATGTCGCCCGCCAAACTCGTATGTCAGATGGGCAGGAGCAGGCTTCACCCTTCGGACTTGGCCCGGGCAAAGGCGACCAGATTGCCGAATGTCGCGAACAGTTCGCCGTCGACATCGTCATCATCAATCATGATGTCGAGCCTGTCTTCCATTTCGGTCAAAAGCCCCGCGACTGCCATTGAATCCAGCTCCGGCAACGCCCCGAACAATTCGGTGTCATTATCCATCGCCGCCACCTGTGTTTGCGACAGCCCGAGAATATCGGACAGGATCGAACGGACATTATCTTCAATATTATCGGACATTTTATACTTTCAGTTCAAGCGGCGTTGCGGCGCATTTGCCGCAAATGTACGCGCGCAATCAAGGGCCAATTGGCGATATGGTTCGGCCACAACATGTCGAGCCGGTAGCGCGGACGCACGGCCTCCATCCAGTCGCGTTTATACGCATCGCTGCCGGTGCCGAAATCGATCTCGCCGACATGGTCGATATCGATGACATGTTGGAAAAGCGCGGCGGACAGCAACGTGCCCGGCGAAAACTCCAGATTCCGCTCATCATGCGCCAGCTTGTGGATCAGCGCGACGCCGTTCTCGACGGTCCAGAATTGTGCTGCCACCGGTTGGCCGTCGATATAAGCAAGCCCGATCCGCAACGCGCCAGCTGCAGATTCCTGCTGTGCCAGCTGTTTCAGGAAATCAGGATTGCCCTCATGCGGTTTCCAGCTTCGCGCATAAACCTTTTCATAGTCACGCCAGCTTGCGTCTGAAAATTCGGTCTCGATTCGTGTCGAAACCACACCCTTCTTGCCCTTACGTTTTACCGTGTTCTTGAGTTGCCCGGGGCGACTTTCCCAATATTGGTCGAATGACCGGCCACCCAATTCGACATAATGGTTCTCATCGCATTCGGTCATCTCGACCACCCAGCCAGACGCCTCGAAGGCCGCTGCAATCTGGCTTGCCGATCCATCCTCGTTGGGAACCGGAGCAAGCGTCAGCCGCCGAGCGCGGTCGCGTGCAGTGGTCGCTAGCTGGCGCAGCAATGACATTCGAGTTACTTCGTCATACGCTCCGCCAAAAATCGGCCGCCACGTGAAATTATACCAGTTAGCAAGCGCGCCATATTGTCCGCCAGCCAATTGCATCAACGGCATCCAGGCATCGGCCTCGCCCTCATGTGCGCGCAGCAACAGTGGTGCATGCGCGCGCAACGCCATGCGGTGGAGCTGGTCGAGCCATTCGAGCCGGTCGAACAGGCAAGGCTGCTGTTCGCGGTCCAGCACGCCGCGCGCGGCGGCTTGCGCGGTGAGGAAATTATCGTGATATTCACCTTTTACCGGCAAATAACTGACCCCTGACATGCCCTAATTCCTTGAAGTAATGCCCTAATGACGACCGACTTGCCAGTATTTCCGCTAGATCACCTGCCCTTGTTTGGGGAGCCAACCGCGCCTGCGCTTATCATCCGTGAAAAGGTCTTTAGTTACGAGGAGTTAAATCTCCGTATCGGTCGGCTGGCGGGCTGGTTGGCAGGGAAGGGACTCGAAGCAGGCGACCGCGTAGCGACGTGGCTCGGCAAAGGCGAGATCGCTTGCCTGATGCCGCTTGCGGCGGTGCGTGCCGGGCTGGTGCATGTGCCGGTTAACCCGTTGCTCAAGGCAGCGCAGGTTGCGCATATCATCGAAGACAGCGGGGCGCAGTTGCTGATTACCAATGCCGCAAGAGCAGGCGAATTTGCGTTCGTGGATGAGAAATTGCTGCTTGCGGTCTTGGCAGATCCCGAAGCCCCGGCAATGCCACCTCTCCCAATCACAACAAACCCCGAAACGCTCGCGGCCATTCTGTATACCAGCGGGTCCACTGGTCGTCCCAAAGGCGTAATGCTGTCTCACGCTAACCTCGCGCTTGGTGCGGTCAGTGTCGCGAATTATCTCGAACTTCAGTCTGACGATAAAACGCTCGCAGTCCTGCCGCTCAGCTTTGATTACGGACAAAACCAATTGCTCTCGACATGGCGCGCTGGCGGCTGCGTCGTGCCATTGGACTATCTCACCCCACGCGATGTCATCAAGGCCTGCGCCAAACATGGCATCACGACGCTCGCCGCCGTGCCGCCTCTATGGGTGCAACTGACTGAACAGGAATGGCCTGCGGAAGCGACTGAAAACGTTCGGCGTTTGACCAATAGCGGCGGTGCACTGACCTCCAGCCTTGTAAAAATGCTGCGCAGCATTTTCTGCAGCAAAACCGATATCTACGCCATGTATGGCCTGACCGAAGCGTTCCGCTCTACCTATCTCGACCCAATGTTGATTGACAGCAATCCGACCAGCATGGGCAAGGGCATCCCTTTTGCCGAAATCATGGTGGTCGCCCTTGACGGCAGCGAAGCCGCGCCTGATGAACCCGGAGAACTGGTCCACGCCGGGCCGCTCGTTGCCCAAGGTTACTGGCAGGACGAGGCACGCACCGCCGAACGCTTCAAACCAGCGCCTGCGTTTAGCAAATATGGCGGCATGGCCGTTTGGTCAGGCGACACGGTCCGCCGCGACTGCGAAGGCCTGCTCTATTTCGTCGGCCGTGACGACGCGATGATCAAAACCAGCGGTAACCGCGTCTCTCCCACCGAAATCGAAGAAGCTGCCGTTGAAAGCGGGCTGGTCGCCGAAGCTTGTGCGCTAGGCCGCAAAGACGAGCGGCTGGGCGAAGCGATTGTGTTGTTCGTGCGTGGGGGGGGCGATGACGAGGGGCTGAAGTCGCATTTGAAGGCGACTTTGCCCAACTTCATGCAGCCCGCCGAAGTGGTGTGGCTGGAGGCGTTTCCGAAGAGTGCGAACGGTAAACTCGATAGAAACACTTTAGCCGCTACCTTGACCACATGAAGGCAACCGGACCTATCCCCGCTGGCTACGGCGCACTCGATGGCGAACTTGCGATTGGCGGGGTAACGGCAAGCGCGCTGGTGGCGCAGGCGGGGGATACGCCGTTGTTTGTTTATTCCTCCGACCATTTGCGCCAGCGCGTCGCTGCTTTGCGCGACGCGATGCCCAAGCGGCTCGCCATCCATTATGCGATGAAGGGCAACCCTTTTCCGGCGGTGTTGGAATACATGAATGGATTGGTTGACGGATTCGACGTGGCGTCTGGCGGCGAACTTGAATTGGCGCTGGCGGCTGGAGTTGATGCAGCTCGCATCAGCTTTGCCGGACCTGGCAAGCGCGACCATGAACTGGAGCGCGCGATTGCGTTAGGAGTCACTCTCAACTGCGAAAGCGAGGGCGAGGTTGAACGCGCCATAGTCATCGGCGAAAAGCTTGGTGTTACGCCGCGCCTTGCCGTCCGAGTGAACCCAAGTTTCGATCTCAAAGGCTCGGGCATGAAAATGGGCGGCGGTGCCAAGCAGTTTGGCGTTGATGCCGAGCGGGTGCCACCTTTGGTCAAGCGCATCATTGTGGCGGGTGCCAAATGGCGGGGCTTTCATATTTATGCCGGAAGTCAGGCGCTGTCAGCCGATGCCATCATTGCGATGCAGGTGCAGACATTGGCTCTGGTTGTGGAGCTGACCGCTGCGATTGGTGAATCCCCGCCGCATGTCAATTTGGGAGGGGGATTTGGCATTCCCTATTTCCCGGGCGATGAGCCGGTCGATATCAAAGCCGTTGGCGCTGCGCTCGGTGATGCGTTCGACGCGCTACCGGTAAGCCTGACCGACACCAATTTCTGCATCGAACTCGGACGTTATCTCGTGGGCGAGGCAGGGGTCTACTTGACCCGCATCGTCGACCGCAAGATCAGCCATGGCGAGGTCTTTCTCATTACCGATGGAGGGCTTCATCACCAACTTGCGGCTAGCGGCAATTTCGGCACCGTCATTCGCCGCAATTATCCTGTGGCGATTGCCAACAAGTTTGGCGCCGAACCGGAAGAAGTTGCTTCAATTGTTG
>LNFM01012261.1_pt1 | contig 13120 bp, 13 predicted proteins | sample 596031 | NCBI WGS metagenome assembly LNFM01 (sample SAMN04254537, study PRJNA301005) | activated carbon metagenome | isolation source: dual media filters at the Ann Arbor, Michigan drinking water treatment plant | place: USA: Ann Arbor
ACGCCTCCAGGTGGCACAAGCCCTTGACCCTGGCCTGCAGCGTGCTCGCGATAGCCCGCGCTTCTTCGGGTGTCGTTCCCGCCTTCAGGCGCATGGACATCGCGCCGCGGGCACCCGAACTGCCCGGCACGCCCAGCGGTTCGCAGACGATGGTGATCGGCGCCTCGTCCGGCTGATGTTCGCCGGGCGCCAGCTCACGGACGATGTAGTTGTAGATGGCAGAACTCGGCATCGCCATGCAAGGCCCCCCGCTGATGAACAGTGAACGAAGGTAGCGCGCCCGGTCCTGCCCATCTGTACGTCACCGAACATGCCGCGTCATCGAGACGTGTCATCCTTGCGGCGCCATCGCGTCGAACCCGGCAATGACGTCGAACAATTCTTCGTCGATGCCACTCTGTCGGGTGCGATGGAACCTGGCGTTCAGATCGGTGAGCAACTCGCCGATGTTGCGATCGGCGCGCTGCATGGCGGCAAGCCGACTGGCGTTCTCGCTGGCCAAGGACTCGGCGCTGGCGCGGAACAGCGAGACGAACAGGTGCTCGCGGACCCAGGACTTCCGGCAATGGGGTGAAGGAGCGGGCCGTGGGCCATGGCCGGCGGGCCAGGTCGCGCTGCCAGTACTCGTCCAAGGGCAGCAGCCGCTGGCTCACGGGCTCGTAGCTGGCTCCGCTCGGCCGGTTGTAAAAGAGCCTCAGCGTGCCAGCCTGCGGCTCACCGCCCCCTGTTCCGTCCGACACCTGCACTCTCAGCAGGATCTGCCCAACAAGTCGCGTGATCAGCTCCACCGATCCCGGGACCGGGAACGACCCCACGGGTGGCAGGCCGGCGTCGAGCAGCCGGGCCCGCACACGCTCGCCGACCGCCCAGACCTGGGCTTGCGCAGGCAACTCACCGAGCTGCGCCATCGCATGGTCGACCACCACCTCGTTGAACCGGCCCACCAGTCCCTGGTCGGAGCCGAACACGACGGCGTGCACCAGGCTGTCTTCGGGCAGTGTCGGGCCGGTGCCCGCCTGGGCGCCCTTCGGATCGACCGCGCGCAAGCACACGCCGAGACCGAGTTCGACCGTGCGCGCGTAGTCGGCAAGTGCGGCCACCGACTTCTCGTACTGGCCGATGGCCGACGCCGCCGAGGCCTTCATCGTGCGCACCACGGACTTGAGGTCGCTGGCGCTGCCGATCTGGCGGCGCAAGGCGGTCGTCGTCGTGGTCATCGGCAGCTTTCAGCGCGGCGCGGGTTCCGTGCCGGGCCCGGTCGGATCGGACGCGCGTTTGCCATGCTGGCCACGATGTTCATGCAGCCGCCCCAGCGTGCTGTCCAGCAGGTGCACGAGCTTCTGCGCCGCACCTTGCACCGCCTGCTCCAGCGTGGCGGCGTGCTCCGTCACTGCGACCGGCTGGCGGCCTTCGAGACGGGCTTCCAGCATGCAGCGATGGTCTTTCTGGCTGCTCTTGCCGCCGTTTTCGTCGGCCAGATGCACTTCGACCCGCGTGATGTGTTCGCTGAAGCGATCGAGCGCCTGCTCGACCGTCGCGCTGACCTGCGCGGCGAGCGCTTCGTTGCCGTCGATGTGGACGTCGGTGTTGAGTTGGATCTTCATGGGGTTCTCCTGTTGGATTCGCTGTTGACTGAGAGACGTGCGCGGCGTCAATGGCGAAAGCTCGCCGCCACGCCGCTGCGGCAAGGCATGCGCTCGGCGGGCAACACGTGGACCTGGCCGCCCATCTTCTCGACCAGCGCACCCAGGTCGTCGAGCACGTCGTCCGCGCGCGGATTGCCGAGCTCGGCAGGATCGATGCGGCCGGTCGACCCATCGATGCGGCCGGTCACCTGGCGCTCGGCCTCGATCAGCAGCGTCGCCACGCGGCCGGCCACGGCCGCACGGACGACCTGCGACAGGTCCTCGCTGCCCAGCCCCTTGGCCGCGGCGGCCGCATAGGCATCACGCCATGCGGCCTGCTGCGCCTCTTGAAGCGGCGCCACCACCTCCCATGCGCGCTGGCACAAGGCATCGGGCGCCAGGCTGTGCGGGTCGACCATCAGCCCACCGGCCATCAGGAACGGGTTGTGGCTGAGTGCGCGGAACCGATGGTGGTGTTCGGGCAAGGCCGCGAGCATCAAGCGCAGGCCCGACGGGCGAGAGTGGTGTTCCAGCACGGCGCGGTCCACTGCACGGAAGTAGCGCTCGGTGTCGCCGTCGATCTCGTCCTTCTTGCCGCCGTGGCCGTGGTGCATGGCGCCGTGACCACCGCCGATGCCGCCAAACGACGACACCGTGCTGTGCGGCTCGGTGTGCGCGTCGCCCAGCGCTGCATCCATCGTCCCCGGCACGCCCTCAGCCAGAGCCCCAGCATCGAGCGCGTGACGATCACCTTCGAAGAGTTGCACCCGGTCGCGGCTCAGTGCCAGCACCTGGTAACGATCGGTGGACTGCAGCACCTGCCGCAGCGGCTTGGTGTGGAAGCTGTCGGCCACCACGGCCAGCTCGCCCACCGGCCGTTGCAGCAGGAACACGCGCCACAGGCCCGGTGCGCCCAGCACCGCCAGGCCGTCCAGCGTGTGGTTCCAGAAGTCATGGTCCTGCGCGAGGGCCTCGAATGGTTCGAGCAGGGCCCGGGCGTCACCGGCTGCATGCTGCTGCCGCAGCGATGTTTCCAGCGCCTTCAGCAGATGGCGGAAGCGGATCGGGTCCTGCTGGTTGTCCGGATGTCTCCGGTGCGTCGGCTGATAGAGAGAAAGGCAGGGTCGATCTGCAAAAGAAGCCAGCTCGGCCAGGCTGGCGGGCGTGAGGGTGTCGGGCGGGTGGCTGGTCTTCATGGCGTTTCCTTCGCTTCGTTGTTCGGTACGGGCGGACCCGGGTTCGACTCCTGCCCGGCCAGGAACGTTGCAAGGGCCTGACGGGCGGCGTCGGTGACCTGCTCGCGATCGGCATCGGTCAGCGCTTCGGCGCCGGCCAATCGCACGCCCACGTCGTCGGGCAGCGCGTGGGCCGCGTCTTCCACGACCCGCTGGGCTGCAGCCATGCGATCCAGCGGCACGCGGTCGAACAGCGCCGCATTCAGCGCCAGCAGGATGGCGATCTGCGCCGGCACCGACACTGGCGACAGCTCCGGCTGGCCCAAACACGCGCGGATGCGCTTGCCATGTTCGATGGACGTGCGCGTGTCTTCGTCGAGCCGGGCACCGAAGCGAGCGAAGGTCTCCAGTTCCTCGAACTGCGCGTAGGCCAGCTTCAGATCGCCCGCCACCGCACGGTAGGCCGCGCGCTGCGCCTTGCCGCCCACGCGCGACACCGAGGGGCCGACATCGATGGCCGGCAGCACGCCCAGTTCGAACAGCGACGGCGACAGCACGATTTGCCCGTCGGTGATCGAGATCAGGTTCGTGGGGATGTAGGCCGAGATGTTCTGCGCCTCGGTCTCGATGATGGGCAGCGCCGTCATCGAGCCGCCGCCGCGTTCGTCGTTCAGGTGCGTGGCGCGCTCGAGCATGCGCGAATGGATGTAGAAGATGTCGCCCGGGAAGGCCTCTCGTCCGGGCGGTCGGCGCAGCAGCAGCGACAGTTCGCGGTAGGCGCGGGCGTGGTGGGTGAGGTCGTCGTAGACGATCAGCACGTCGCGGCCCGACTCCATGAAATGCTCGGCGATGCTGGTGGCGGCATAGGGCGCGATGTAGGCCAGGCCCGGCGCGTCGTTGCCTTCGGCCACCACCACCACGGTGTAGGCCAGCGCGCCCTTCTCGCGCAGGTTCGCCACCGCCTTGGCCACCGCGGAAGCGCGCTGGCCGATGGCGCAGTACACACACAGCACGCCGGTGTCGCGCTGGTTGAAGATGGCGTCGATGGCGATCGCCGTCTTCCCGGTCTGGCGGTCGCCCAGGATCAGTTCCCGCTGGCCGCGGCCGATGGGAATCAGCGCGTCGATGACCTTCAGGCCGGTCTGCAGCGGCTGGGTCACCGGTGCGCGGTCCATGATGGCCGCCGCCGGCCGCTCGATAGGCAGGCGCTGGCTCGTCGCCACGCGCCCCAGGCCGTCGAGTGGACGGCCCAGCGGGTCGATCACACGACCCAGCAAGGCATCGCCCACGGCCACGTCCATCACGCGCCCGGTGCGCCGCACCTCCTGCCCGGCCTGCAGGTGCGCGTAGTCGCCCAGCAGCACGACGTCGACGCCTTCGGCGTCGAGGTTGAAGGCGATGCCCGACAAGCCGCCGGCAAACTCCAGCAGTTCCTCGAAACCCACCTGCGGGAGCCCGTGAACGCGCGCAATGCCGGTGGCCACACTGGCCAGCGTGCCTACTTCGCGCGGCACCAGCTGCGGCTTGAAGGCCTGCAGGCGCGATGCGATGCCGCTGAACGCGTCGTCCAGCGCGCCTTGCAGCGTCGAGGGCTGCGGTGCGGCGGTCGTCACGCGGGCTCCGTCGCGGCAGGCTGCGCTGGCAGGCCGGACGACAGCGCGGCGAGGTAGTCCGCAATGCTCCAGGCCAGCTTCTGCCCCTGCGCGCTGAGTTCGATGCCGCTGACCAGTGCGGGAGCGGTCTCGAAACCCAGCGGGATCGGCTGCCCGAAAGATTCGTCCAGCGCCGCCTGGATCGCCGCCTGCTGCGCAGGCGGCAGCGCAAAGGCGCTGCGCAGCAGGGCCGGTTCGGCCGAGGACGCTGCCTTGAGTGCGACGCCGAGTGTGTCCCGCGCCGGGCCCTCAATGGCCCGCAAGCGCTCGATGAAGATCTCGCAGGCCCGCTGCTCCAGGCCAACCGATGCGAGGTCGCCCAGCACGCGGCGCGAGATGTCGAACACCTGGCTCTGCGTGTGGCGGGTCATCTCGGCGCGCAGATGCTGGGCATCGCCGCGCAGCGCCTTGGCGAGTGCGGCGCTGGCAGCGTCGGCGGCTTCCCGCGCTTCGGTCCGCAGACGCTCGCGTTCTGACTTCGCGGCATCCCGGGCCTGGCGCAACAAGTCGTCGCGCTGTTCGTCGAAGACCTTGTTCTTCTGCTGGAACTCATCCTGCTGCTGCTGCGCCTCGGCCTTGGCCGCGGCAGCGTCCGCCAGTTCCGCGGCGATCTTCTGTTCCCTGGCCGCGATCGCGTCGAGCACCGGCTGGTACAAAAAGCGCTTCATCAGCCACACCAGGATGAGGAAGTTGAGGAGCTGCGCACCGACGGTGAACCAGTCGATCAGCACGGTCTACTTCCCGGCCGCCTGGGTGGCGGCAGCGACCGCGGCATTCCAGAACGGGTTGGCGAAGATCAGGATCATCGACACCACGAAGCAGTAGATGGCGGTCGACTCGATCATCGCCAGGCCGACGAACAGGGTGCGGGTGATGGTGGCCGAGGCATCGGGCTGCTGGGCCAGCGAGGTCAGCGCCACCGCCACGGCCCTGCCCTCGGCCAGCGCCGGCCCCATGGTGCCGAAACCGGTGGTGAGACCGGCCATGACGATGGATGCGACGGCAATCCAGGTGAGAGAGTCCATGAGGCTTCCTAACGAAGTGAGCGGGGTGTGGCGCAGCAGCTCAAGCCGCCACGGGCGGCTTGGCCTCAGGCCTGGGCTTGCTGGAGCGCGTGGCGGCGGCGATGTACACCGCTGCCAGGATGGTGAAGATGTAGGCCTGCACCATGCCGGTGAGCAGGCCCAGCACCGTCATCACGATGGGGAAGACGAAGGGCGTGATCGACAGCAGGATGGCGATGATCATCCCGCCGCTCATCATGTTGCCGAACAGGCGCACGGCCAGTGCGAGCGTGCGCGAGACCTCGCTGATCAGGTTGAACGGCAGCATGATCGGCGTCGGCCGCACATACGACTTCAGGTAGGCGCCCAGGCCCTGCCCCGAGATGCCGAACAGCGGCACCGCCACCAGCACGCACAGGGCCAGCGCCGCAGTCGTCGACAGCGACGCCGTGGGTGGCTCGTAGCCCGGCACCACGGTGGCCAGCGCCGCCGCGGCAACGAACAGGAACAAGGTGCCGAGAAAGCCCAGGTAGCGGCGCGGCTCCTTCAGGCCGACGTCTTCGATCTGGCCCACGATGGCGGTGACGACGATCTCCAGCAGGTTTTGCCAGCGCGAGCGTTCGTGGCCCATGACCAGACGGCGCGTGATCAACGCAGCGCCGATCGTCAGCACCGCCATCAGCGCCCAGGTGAAGACGATGGTGGCGTTCAGCTTGAAGAAGCCGTGCTGCCAGAAGATCCACGCGTCCGGTGTCAGGCGCATGGGGGTCCCATCACGGGGGCGGGCGGTCGTGTGAAACGCAAGACGAGGGCCCTTGCGAGCACGAAGCCAAGCAGGCACAAGGCCAACCGCAACGCTTGACCCGCGCCCACGGCGTAGAAGCCGGCCAATACGAAGACGGTGCGCGTGACCAGGCTGCCCAGGAACCAGCGTGCCGGTGCCGCCGAGACCGCCGCCCGCTGCACCGTCCACCACAGCCCCCCGAAGAAGACGCCGCCCAGCAAGCCGCCTGCCAGCAGCGCAGCCACCCAGACCAGCGAGTCGCTGAGGTGCTCAGGCATCGGCGTCCTCCTGCTCGTCGTGCATCGCCTGGTCTTCTTTGGACACCCAGTGCAAGGCGTTCAGGCAGCCGATGGCCAGGCCCGCCATCAGCAGCGCCAGCGTCCACGCGCGCCCACCGGGATAGCGCTGATCGAGCCACAGCCCGAGCGCAGCGCCCAGCAGCGTCGGCACCGTCACCGACCAGCCGATCAAGCCCATCATCCCGAGGCCGAACCAGACCCCGGGTGTGCCGCTGCGGCGCGCCTTGAGCTTGCGCGCTGCCTTGGCACCGACCTGATCAGCCAAGCTCGGACGCGCCGGGCCCGGGCCAGGCGGCGTGCGCTTCGGATCCTGATGCATCACGGGCGCTCCGCGAGCGTCGCGAATCGCCGCAGGAAGCCGGTCTCCAGCCGGGCCATGGCCGTGCGCATCTCTTCCTCTTGCGCGTCCAGCGTCAGGAACTCCTGTTCGACCGTGTCGCGCAGCCCGGCCAGATCGGTGCCGCGCAGCGCGCGCCGCACCGAAACAACGACGGCCGGGCCGGTCTTGACGAGCACACCTTCGTCCACGGCCAGGAAGACCTCGCCATGGGCTGCCGACGTGTAGCTCAGGATGCCCGGCACCAGGGCCGCGACGCAGTCCAGCCGCCGCAGCAGCAGGCCGTACGAGCCTTGCGCCGTTTCCACGACGATGCTCGCCACGTCCGACTCGTCGGCGAATATCTCGAAGGGCAGCAACACCCTAAGCGTCATCGACGGCATGCACCTCCTCTTCGGCGGGCTGCTGTGCGGACTCGGGCTGGGCCGATGGCTTGGCGGTTGCCTTTGCCTTGACGGTGGCTTCAGCCACCGCGCCGATCATGTACAGCGCGCTCTCGGGCAGGTCCTTGAACTCGTCGCCCAGGATGCGCTCGCAGCCGTCCAGCGCGTCCTTCAGGCTGACAAGCGTGCCCTTCAGACCGGTGAACTGCTCAGTCGTGAAGAAGGGCTGCGTGAGGAAGCGCTCGAGCCGGCGCGCCCTTGCGACCACCTTGCGGTCGTCGGGCGACAGCTGTTCCAGCCCCAGCATCGCGATGATGTCCTTCAACTCGGCGTACTGGGCCAGCGTGCGGCGGATGGCCTGCGCCAGTGCGTAGTGGCGCTCGCCGACGATGCCCGGCGTGACCATCTTCGAGCTCGACTGCAGCGGATCGATGGCCGGGAACAGGCCTTCGCTGGCGCGCTTGCGCGACAGCACGATGGAGGCGGACAGGTGCGAGAAGGTGTGCACCGCCGCCGGGTCGGTGAAGTCATCGGCCGGCACGTACACCGCCTGGATCGAGGTGATGGCGCCGCTGTCGGTGTTCGCGATGCGCTCTTCCAGCGCCGCGAGTTCGGTGCCCATCGTCGGCTGGTAGCCCAGGCGCGACGGCATCTGCCCCATCAGGCCCGAGACCTCGGCGCCGGCCTGGATGAAGCGGAAGATGTTGTCGATGAGCAGCAGCACGTCGCGGTGCTCGTCGTCGCGGAAGTACTCGGCCATCGTCAGCGCCGCATGACCGACCCGAAAGCGCGCACCCGGCGGCTCGTTCATCTGCGCGAAGATCATCACCATCTGCGGCAGCACGCCGGCAGCCTGCATCTCGCGGTACAGCTCCTCGCCCTCGCGCGACCGCTCTCCGATGCCGCAGAAGATGCTCACACCCTGCTGATGGCCGATCATGTTGTGGATCATTTCGGTCAGCAGCACCGTCTTGCCGACGCCGGCGCCGCCGAACAGGCCCGCCTTGCCGCCCCGCTCCAGCGGCGTGAGCACGTCGATGGCCTTGATGCCGGTCTCGAAGACTTCCGACTTCGTCGAGCGCCGCACCAGCGGCGGTGGCTGGCGGTGTACCGATCGCCATGACACGTCGGCGAGTGCAGGTTCGCGGTCGATGGTGTTGCCGAAGACGTCGAACATGCGCGAGAGGATGGCCTTGCCGACGGGCGCCTGCAGCGGAGCGCCGGTGTCTTCGACGGGCATGCCCCGCGCCAGGCCCTGGGTGGGGCTCAGCGCGATGCCGCGTACGTGCCGGGCGTCGCGCTGGGCCAGCACCTCGATGGCGACGCGGCCGCCGTCGCCTGCGCGCAGCAGCGTATGGATGGCCGGCAGGCCCCCATCGAAGCGCATGTCCACCACGCTGCCGCGCACCGCTACGACGACGCCGGCCTGTGGGACTGCGGTTTCTCGGCTCATGCGCTCAGGCCCTGGTTCAAGCGAAGGCACGCCGGCGATGTACGCCGCGGAATGCAGCGACATCGGCATGCCACACGACCCCGGGTGGTAACGGCCGCCCGCAAGCAGCCCTGGGGCGATCTTTCAGTCTGCGCAGTGGGTGCGGCCGGGTCTGTGCGACAGCGCACAGGCAGCGGCGTCGCGGCCGCTGCCGCGCTAGCCGTGAAGGCTGCGCAGCACCCGATCCGCGACCGTGAAACGCGCTTCGACGGCGAGCCGGTCGTCCGCCTCCGGCACGGCGTCCCGCGCCCCTCTGACGATCATGCCGGCGTGGCGCTGGAGGCAGGCTGCGTCACGCTTGTGCTGCACGTGGCCGGCGATCTGGGCGATGACATCGAGCATGCGGATCGCCACGGCCGGGTTCGACCGGGCGCTCTGCCTGATCTGGTTGAAGGCCGCGTCCACCATGCCCGCAAAGCCAGACCCTGGCGCCACCAGCCGCAGCCGCCCTTCATCGTCGTAGCGCAGCGGTGACGGAGCGTCCCTGCGGGCCAGGCGGCACAGGGCCGACCCGAGGCGGTCCACGCAGGCGATGGCCGTGAACGGGTCGTTGATGCCCGGGGACAGCGCGCGCACGGCAATCTCGACCAACTGATGCAAGGAGAACTCGACATCCTGGGTGGCGGTGCGCTGGTTGCCGAACACGAAGGCGTCGTTCAACTGGCCCACCAGGGCGTCGGTGACACGATCCCCGGGCCAGACCATGACCATGGTCTGGCCCTTGACCAGGTAATGCCCGGGCCGACGCTCCAGCTGCAGCAGCAGGTCTTCCCGGCTGGCCAGCGCCATCAGGGCGTCGCCATCGATCAGCTGCAGATAGCCGTCTTCGGCCGCGCCCACGGGACGGGCCTCGCGCGCGAACGCCGCCGGCAGCTCGGCCGTGTTCGGCGAGTCCGAGGTCTCGCTGCCCGACTGGCCCAAGCGACCGGGAAACAGCCTGTCGATGCCGTCTTCCAGTTCCCGGCCGACGTGGGCGATGACCTCATCCGCCTGGATCGACACCGAGACATGGTGAATAAAGTAGATCAGCATCCCGATGCTGACCATCGCCAGCAGCACGCCGATGCTGACCGACAGATGCGGCACGAAGGCCACTTCGTCGGCGCGGCGGATGGTGCGCAGCACCAGCAGGCAGTACACGAAGGTGGCCACGAAGGTGCCCAGCACCACCTGGTTGGCGGTGTCGCGCATGAAGTTGCGCAGCAGGCGCGGGCCCAACTGCGACGAAGCCAGCGACAGCGCCACCAGCGTCATCGAGAACACGGTGCCGGCGATGGCGATCATCGACCCGGCCACGGTGCCCAGCAGCAGGCTGGCCCCCTCGGCACCACCGGAATAGCCCCAGCCCAGGCGCTGCAGCCAGTCGTCGCCAGCGCCCTCGTCGATCGCGACGGCAGACAGTGCCAATGCCGCCGCAAGGCAGGCCATGGCCGCTGGCACGAACCAGAAGCTGGATCGCAGGCGATCCCAGTATTTCAGCAGCAGTGCCTTCAAGCGACCTCACTTCGACTCTCGGGGCCGAGCCTGAGCCCTTGAATCGAAACGAACAGTTCGCTACCGCACACAATCACCGGCCACGCCAAGCACTCGTCGGCGCATGGGGCATGGCAAAGCCCTGTGCGGAATCGCACCGACATGTCGTCACCCTGAGCGCATCTTGGCGTGCCGCAACCCCTGCAAAGCCAGACCACCATGCTTCGCCCATCCAAAGACCTGCAGGATCTCGCGATCGTCGCCCGCGACGACGCCACCCATGACGCCATCGGCGACGTGAAGGATCTCTTCTTCGATGACGACGCCTGGACGATCCGCTACCTCGTCGTCGAGACGGGCTCGTGGCTGTTCAGCCGCAAGGTGCTGGTATCGCCCATCGCCGCGGGGAAGCCGGATTGGCCTGCGAAGCGGCTGCCGGTATCGCTGACCCGGGAGCAGATCAAGAACAGCCCCGACATCGACACCGACATGCCGGTCACGCGACAGCACGAGACCGACTATCTCGATTACTACAGCTACCCGTACTACTGGGGTGACACAGGCTTGCTTTGGGGCCGCAGCGGAAGTCCGATGTTGCTGCCGCCGGGTGACGCCGGTTACGGCTCGGCCCCGGCGGCCCGCGCCGCAGCGGATGCGGCCCAGGCCCGAGCGGAGGCCCGCCAGCGCGACCAGGATCCTCACCTGCGCAGTTGCCAGGCCGTGGTGGGCTACGCCATCGAAGCCAGCGATGGCGAGATCGGGCATGTGCAGGGCCTGCTCGTCGACGAAGACAGCTGGGCCATCCGCTACCTCGTGGTGAGCACGGGCAACTGGTGGAAAGGCCACGAGGTGCTGGTGGCCCCGCAGTGGATCCAGCGCGTGAGCTGGGCGGAGCGCTCCGTGGCGGTCGACCTGACGCGTGAGGCCCTGAAACAGGCGCCCTGGTACGACCTGGCATCGCCACTGTCACGCGAGATGGAAGTGGCCGTCTTCAAGCACCACGGGCGCGCGGGCTACTGGCCTGGTGCGGCATCCGCTAAAGCCTCGGACCGGCCCGTGTCCAGCCGCGCCGTGTAGTGCGCGCGGAAGCACCGGCCGAAGCGCAACACGGCGCGCCCCCCGGCGACCCGTCGCTGGCCGACATCGCCGACCTGGCACAGGCGCTCGGCACACACCTGGAACGCGGCCTGGGCGCCGAGGAGGCGGCCCGAAGGCTGCGCACAGACGGGCCCAACGAACTGCGCGCGGTGCCGCCCGTGCCCGCCTGGCGCCGTGCGCTGGCGCAGTTGCAGGACCCGCTGGTCTACCTGCTGGGTGCGGCAGCGGCCATTGCGCTGGCGGCGTGGTGGTTCGAAGGTCGTGGCCAGCCGGGTGCGGCGGGCTGGCCGCTGGATGCCATCGTCATCGCCTGCGTGGTGGTGCTGAATGCCGTGCTGGGCTGGGTGCAGGAGGCCAAGGCGGCCCAGGCGGTGGCGGCGCTGGCGAAGATGTCCACCGCCACGTCGGCCGTGCTGCGCCGAACTCGTGAGGGGCGACGTCCTGGTGCTGGCCGAAGGCGACGCCGTGGGCGCCGATGCGCGCCTGACGCAGGCGGCGGCCCTGAAACTGCTGGAGGCGGCCCTGACGGGAGAGAGCGAAGCGGTGCTGAAGGATGCCGCCGTGCTGCCGGGGCCGAAGGCGCTGGGCGACCGGCTCAACATGGTCTTCAAGGGCACGGCCGTCGCACAGGGCACCGGGCGCGCCATCGTCACCGCCACCGGCATGCAGACCGAGATGGGCGGCATCGCGACGCTGCTGGACACCACGCCCGACGCGCCGACACCGCTGCAGGTGGAGATCGCGCACCTGGGCAAGGTGCTGGGCATCGCGGCGCTGGCGATCGCGGCTGCCGTGGTGGCCACCATCCTGCTCACGTCCGACATCCGGAGCGCGTCCGACGTGATCGCGGTGCTGCTGCTGGGGGTGTCGCTGGCCGTCGCCGCCGTGCCGGAAGGCCTGCCGGCGATCCTGTCGGTGGTGCTGGCGATGGGCGTGCGCCGCATGGCGCACCGCCACGCCATCGTCAAGAAGCTGGCTTCGGTGGAAACACTCGGCTCGGCGTCCGTCATCGCGTCCGACAAGACCGGCACGCTGACACGCGGCGAGATGACCGTGCAGCGGCTGATGACGGCCTCGGGCCGCACCGACATCACCGGCGTGGGCTACGCCCCCGACGGACGCGCCGAGCAGGACGGGGCCGAGTTGCCCGAAGGCCCACTGCGTTCGGAAGTGCAGAGGGTGCTGCAGGGCGGCAGCCTGGCCGGCAACGCGCAGCTGCAGCAGGACGACGCCGGCAGCTGGGGTATCCAGGGCGACCCGACCGAAGCCGCGTTCCTGGTTGCAGCGCTGAAGCTCGGCAAGACGGGCAAGGCTGACGGCAGCGCGTCCACGCCGGAGGGCAAGGAACGCCACGAGCGCATCGGCGAGATCCCGTTCACTTCGCAGCGCAAGATGATGTCGGTGCTCGTCGTCGATCATGGCGACGGCGACGCGCACGTGCTCATGACCAAGGGCGCACCCGACGTGCTGCTGGCCCATTGCACGCACGTCCGCCGGGGCGAGACGACGGTGCCGCTGGATGCAGCCCTGCACGCCCAGGTGCTGGCCGACGTGGAGGCGATGACCGACGACGCGCTGCGCACGCTGGCCGTGGCGCGCCGTACGCTGGCACCCGACGCGCAGATGCCGACGGATGCTGCCGAGGCGGCCACGCTCGAACAGGATCTGGAGTACCTCGGCACCGTGGGCATCACCGACCCGCCCCGCCCGGAGGCGGCCGTGGCCATAGCCCAGGCCCGCGCGGCCGGCATCCGCGTCGTCATGATCACCGGCGACCACCCGCGCACGGCGGTGCGCA